>WNGI01000194.1_pt1 | contig 47072 bp, 42 predicted proteins | sample 5400621 | NCBI WGS metagenome assembly WNGI01 (sample SAMN13153374, study PRJNA577476) | soil metagenome | isolation source: 20 cm soil or saprolite under Garry oak tree replicate 1 | place: USA:California | collected 2016-06-15 | reverse complement strand
CCAGGCCTGGGCAGTGGTTGGGTCGCCGAACCCTGATTGGGCTAGCAACTACTCGTCGAGTCTGGACCTGTATAGGTCGTCAGACGGCGGGCGTCACTGGGTCATGCGTCACACTGGCGCGACGACCCCGGTCGACACACGGGGTCCGGTCTACCTCGTGTTCATCGATTCGAGGCACGGGTGGATGCTCGTCGACCAGGGCTCGCATGCGGGCTTCATGTACTACAAGGGCTTCCGCACCGGCGACGGAGGGGAGAGCTGGACTGCAGCCGCCTTTCCAGAGAGCGGGCCCATCCTCTTCATCAACGAGCTCGACGGATTCATCTCAGGGATGAAAGGAAGCTTCGTCACCCACGACGGCGGAAAGTCGTGGCAGCGCCCACCCATTCAGACGGCGACGGATGCACAGGTATCCCCCGTTTTTGAGCTGCCGGTCTTTAGCGACGACAGGCACGGGGCGTGAGCAGCTCCTCCGACTGGCTGGCAGGCTTCCTTGAATCCGCACCTCCACCGGTCACGACATCCACCAGGTTCGAGTTGACCCGGGATGGGGGCCGGACATGGGAGTGGGCGCCCACCTCGTTCTCTGGCGCATTGAGAGCACCGATCAGCTTTGCGGGCTCAACCGGCTGGGGGATCTTTAGCCGATCGGGATGCCGCGGCTTCAAGACTGACTGCTTCATGTACAACGAGCTCTTCCAGACCGACGACCGCGGCCTGCACTGGCGGCAACTATCGATTCGCTGAGGGCGCTGGGTTGGAGGAAATTGGCTCTGGACGGGGATCTCGAACTCTGAACCTTGCGTCAACCGCCGCAACCCTGCCCAGGCGCTGGCTAGCGGGTGACGTCGATCCAGACCAGACCCGGAGGCAGCGAGACCGGCTGGCCGTTGGTGAGTGCGAAGGTCAGCGGGCCGTTTCTGTCCGTCGACTTCCACGACGCGCCGTACTGCTGGCCCTTGTAGAGGATGGTCGCGTATCCACTCGAATCCAGGTCGTAGTCGTGGATGTGCGCTCCGTGGCCATCGCCTACGTCCAGCAGCTGCTCATTTGTGTGCAGCACGACCACCATCTCGATACGAAGCGGCTGGTGGAGCGTCGCATCCGAGTAAAGGTGGCCCTGCTCGGTCTTGGTGTACGTGCCGGTAGCAGCGTCGTACTTGTACGTCGAGTAATGCTCGGCGACGCCTGCACTCGATGCGGGGGAGCCACCCGTGAGCACAGGCCTCGCTTTCGGCACCGTGAACGAACCGATACCTTTGAAGTAGTTGTTCTGCGCCGCCAGGACTTTGTCGCCGTTGATCATCAAGTTGTCCGGCGCGTATCGAGAGCTCGCCCGGTACTGATATCCGATCACGTCGAAGAACTGAGGCACCGGTTCTCGAGCCGCCCTCGCTCGGGTCGCCGGCGACTCGCCGGACTGGAACAGAAGTCCCCGATAGTGACGCGCGATCTTCAGTGAGATAAACCGCGCGGAACGCATCGGGCCAACCACGTTCGGCACGTTCTGATAGATCGCGGTCAGGCGCGTGATGCCGCCCTCGGCGAGGTACTCGAAGATGACGCTCGCCGCCTGCAAGCCGTTCTGGTCACGCGCGAATGAGTCGTTCGGGATCTGGATCAGCGCCGGGTAGCGCAGCGCGACCGTGTGCTCATGGTCGTGCCAGTAGACGCCCGTCTTCAGCGTGAACGAGCCTGCGACGAGGTGGCCCGTCTGGTCGCGGCCGCCCGGCGCGATCTGGACCTCGACCGGACCAGAGGGCAGGCCCGCGGTCGAGAATGTCGCGCTCTTGAGATCGTCCGCCCACTTGAGCGTTGCCTGCCGCCCGGCGACGGTGACGTTGATCGTCACGGGTTCCATCGCGTCGTTGAAGGTGAGCTTCAGCGTCGACGCGAGGTCGATCTCCATGCCGTCCTTGAGCGGAGTGCCGTCCGGAGCGGTGATCGCTATGACGCGGGGGATGATGATCGTCGTGAACGTCCAGTGAGCGCCGTTCACGCGACGGTGGCCGACGTCAACGATGGGTTTCAGGTCGACCGTGTACGTCGTCAGCTCGGCGAGCGGTTTGCGCGGAACCCACGCGAACCGAGTGCCGCCTGAGATGGCCGTCACCTCACCGTCGGTCGCGGGCGTGATCGAAAACGCCAGCTTCACCGCGTCGAGCGCGACGGGCCGCGAAAAATTCAGCAGCAAGCTTCCGTCGGTCGGGATGTCCTTCTGGCCGTTGCCGACATTGGCGCCGACGGTGGTCGGCAGCGTGTTCTCGTAAGCCAGGAAAGCGCCCGCGCCGGCGATCACGACGATCAGCGCGATGATCGCGGCGAACATCCCGCGCCGCCCGAAGCGCTTGCGGCGCCGAAGTGGTCGCCGGAGCGGGAGGGAAGGAGACGTTTGCTCCAGTTCTGGGAGTGGCGTAGAGATCGACAACTGGCGGCGGGAATTATTACATCAAGCGCCGGAGGAGTGAGAAGGTGTAGATGCCCGTCGCGTGTCCGCTCTCGAACGCGATCTGTAGGGCGTACTGTCCAACGAGGGTTACGTCGCGGATCTTGAGCTCGTCATCGTTCAGCGTCTTCACACGCGCCAAACGGCCTGGCGCCCCGGCCTCCCCTCGACACTCGGCACACGGACAGGCCCAACGCAGCTGCTCGCCGGTGTAGCTGCTGTGGGCCCCGTCCTCCCAGGTGATCTCCATCACCTGCCGCGCGCGGTCGACGTCGACGTTGGTCGGAAACGGATCGGGGTCTTGCGTCAGCTGATCCTTAGTGGACGTTGATGACCGGCAGCTGGCGGAACGACTGGATCGACGTCCGCGCGGCGACCTGGGAAGCGATCTCGACGAAGGCCTTGGCTCCCGCGGATTCCGGCCTCGAGATGACGACCGGCGTGCCGCTGTCGGCGTCCTCCCGGATGCCTTCCTCGAGCGGGACGGCGCCGAGGAATGGCACGCCCAGGCGCCTGGCCGCGGATTCGGCCCCGCCGTGGCTGAAGATCTCGTGGCGGTGCCCGCAGCTAGGGCACACATACCAGCTCATGTTCTCGATCAGGCCGAGCGGCGTCACGTTCAGCTTGCGGAACATCTGCAGCGCCTTGACAGCGATGTCGGTAGCGACGTCCTGCGGCGTGCAGACGATCGCGACGCCGGTAAGGGGCACGGCCTGGGCCAGCGTCAGAGACGCGTCGCCGGTGCCTGGCGGCAGGTCGATGACCAGATAATCGAGCACGCCCCAATCGACCTGCACCATCATCGCTTCGATCGCCTTGCCCACCATTGGGCCGCGGTAGATGGTGGGCTCAGACCCAGGGTTGATGTGGCCGAACGACATCAGCTTCATGCCGTGCGCCTCGATGGGAAGAAGACGGCCGTTCGCCTGTTGCGGCACGCTGTGCGAGCCGGTCATCACGGGCACCGACGGGCCGTAGATGTCGGCGTCCAGCAGTCCGACCGAAGCCCCGCTCTTGCGCAGGGCGGCGGCCAGGTTGACCGCAACTGTCGACTTGCCGACTCCGCCCTTGCCCGACGCGACGGCGATCGTCTGCTTGACGCCAGGCAGGATCTCGGACGGCTTGGGGCGCAGAAACGCCGGCCGCACGTTGGCTGTCATTCGGACGTCGACCCCGGTCACTCCCGCCAGCTCGCCGACCGCATCTTCGGCCTGCGACTTGAAGCGGTCGCGCACCGGACACGCCGGCGTCGTCAGCTCGAAGGTGAAGCTGACACGACCTTCCGGGCTCACCTCGATCTCCTTGATCATGCCGAGGCTGACCACGTCGCGACCCAGGTCCGGGTCTTTGATCGTCGCCAGCGCCTCTAGCACCTGTTGTGAACTGGGCCCACTCATCGGCAACCGGATGTTACCGAGGCTGTTAACTTCAATGCGCCATGAAGCAGGCTGGGCGCGCGCAGGGCGCACTTCAAACCGTGACGGCGGCCAGCCCTGCTGCAGACCTCATCGCCTACTACGGCGGTCCGGCCTCTGACGTTTACTTCCAGCGGGCGCGCACAACGCTGGCTGCCGCCCACGTCGACGCGGTCGTCGCGATGGAGTTCTTCTCCAGCAAGGCCGGTGTCTTGTGCGGAGTCGCCGAGGCTGTCCGCTTGCTGTCTGGAATCCTCCAGGAAGGCGACCAGGCGTGGGCAGTCGCCGAAGGCGCGGCCATGCAGAAAAAGGAAACCGTGCTTCGGGTCCACGCCCCCTACTCACGCTTCGGGGTCTACGAGACAGCCCTGCTCGGCATGCTGTCGAGCTGCTCCGGCTGGGCGACCGCGGCACGTGAGATCGTCGAAGCCGCGGGTGGCAAGCGTGTGATCAGCTTCGGCGCCCGCCACGTCCACCCGCTGATCGCTCCGACGATGGAGTACTCCGCGGTAGTCGGCGGCTGCGCCGGCTGCGCCACCCCACTCGGTGCCCAGCTTGCCGGACTGCAGGGCGCGTCCGGCACCATGCCGCACGCGATGATCCTGCTGTTCGGCGATACGGTCAAAGCCGCCCTCGCCTTCGACGAGCACATGGGCGACGATGTGCTTCGAATCGTGCTCGTCGACACGTTCAAGGACGAGGCTGAAGAGGCGCTCCGTGTCGCCGAGGCTCTCGGCAAGCGGCTGCGCGGCGTGCGGCTGGACACGCCGGGTGAGCGTGGCGGGGTAACGGTCGATCTCGTCAAAGAGGTCCGGGCTCGGCTCGACCAGGCCGGGTTCAGCCACGTCGGGATATTCGTCTCGGGCGGACTGGACGCGGCGCGGATCCGTGAGTTCGAGGCCGCGAAGTGCCCGATCCACTCCTATGGCGTCGGGATGGCGATCAGCTCCGCGCCTCCGATTGCGTTCACCGCCGATATCAAGGAGATCTCGGGCAAACCGATGACCAAGCGCGGTCGCATTCCAGGCATCGCGCACAGCCCGGGCCTCGTCCGCGTCATCTGAAAACCCGCGCGGCCCTACTCGCGCACCAGGTCGCCTGCCGCGCATGCACGGTGTGCGCGGAGCAGGGGATCATCGCCGAGGCCAACCCAACGTTCGAAGGCCGATGGGGCGCGCCATTCTTCCTCGTGGGCCAGGCTCCCGGTCCGGCCGAGCGCGAAACGAGGCGCCCGTTCTCAGGTCGAGCCGGCAAGGAGCTCGATCGCTGGATGCTGCGGGCGGGCTTTCGCGATCCCGAGGAATTCCGCAACCTGACGTACATCGCGGCCTTGATGCGTTGCTTTCCCGGCCGCAACGCAAAGAACGCCGGCGACCTGCGCCCACCACCGGCCGGCATCGCGAACTGTGCCCACTGGCTCGACGCCGAGCTGCTGATGCTCGAGCCGAAGGTGCTGATCCTCGTCGGGCAGATGGCGATCGCTCGCTTTCTCGGCCCCGGCGCGCTCGAGGATCGCGTCGGAAGGAGCTTTGGCGAGCGACCGGTGATGATCCCCCTACCGCACCCCTCGGGGCAGAATCGCTGGCTCAACCTACCGGCCAACCGCGACCGGCTTGCATCCGCCCTCGCCCTGATAAGCGAGCAGCGAGCAAACTTTGCGAGGTGAGATATCTCCTCATCTACTACGGGGGCCGCATGCCAGATACGCCGGCGCAACAGGCGCGGGTCATGAAACAGTGGACGAGCTGGTTCAACAAGCTGGGTCCCGCGATCGTCGACCCGGGCAATCCGTTTTCGGGATCGGTGAACAAGGTCAAGCCAGACGGGGCAGTCGCGAAGGGCCCAGTCGGTCAGCGTGCGACGGGGTACAGCATCATCGAGGCGCCGTCGCTCGACAAGGCGACGAAGCTGGCGAAGGGATGTCCCGTGGTCAAGGGCGGCGCGCAGGTTGCCGTCTACGAAACCTTCAACGTGATGTAAGTTTGCCCGCGTTCTTCGGCCGCCGCGTGCGCGACCGCGTGGTGATACAGGGAGACGACGCGCACCATCTCGCCCGTTCGCTGCGTGCAAAGCCGGGCCAGGAGATCGAGGTCGTCGACCCCAAGGGGTTCATGCTCAAGGTGCGGCTCGAGGTCGTATCGCCTGCTCGCGTCGAGGGCGCGGTCACAGCGGAGCGTGTGCACCAACCCGAGCCCGCGGCGCGAATCACGATCGCGGTCGCAAACCTTCCCGCGCCGCCCCTGGAGCTGGTGCTGTCCCGCTGCACGGAGGCTGGTGCCCACGCGTTTGTCGTGTTCCGGGCCGATCGCAGCGTCGGTCGCGCGGAGAAGATCGGACGCTGGTCTGCCATCTGTCGCGAGGCGGCGATGCTGGCAGGGCGGCTCCGGGTGCCCGAGGTTTCGGCCGCGACGTCACTGGACGCGGTGATCGCGGCATTCGACTTTCCGGTGATGCTGGACCGGGACGCGCCCCGCCGGCTGGCCGACCTCACGGAGCCGCGCGACCTGACGCTTCTGATCGGGCCGGAGGGCGGTTGGACCGATCGCGAGGTAGCGCTGGCAGAAGAGACGGCCGGGCTTGGCCCGCGCAACCTGAGGGTGGACACGGCCGCGCTGGTCGGGCTGGCTGTCGCGCTCGCCGCGAGACGGGGCTAGGTCGACTTGACTAGCTTTTCTTGCCTTTCGCGGTGGCTACCTCGCCGCGAATCGCCAGCACCGAGGTGATGGCAAAGGCCGTCAGTCCAACCCCCATCAGAACGGTCCCCGCGGTCACCGCCGTCGCGGCCGTGCCGAGGCCAAGGAAGATCAGGCCGATCCCGAGGACCAGGAGCGCGTAGACCTGGAAGCCCTCTTTCGACGCCGCGAAACCTGGCGGCAGCGTGCCTAGCGATCTCGCGGTGAGATGTCGGATCGTGTAATCCGCCGCCCCGGCCAGGTTGACCAACAGAACGACGCCGGCCACGCTGACCAGAGCGCCTATCAGTAGCACCGCGTTCACGATCCCTAGCATTCTGACCGTGGCTGTCACGACAAAGCAGGCTTTAGTGCGGAATTTCTGCATCATCGCCCACATCGATCACGGCAAGTCGACGCTCGCCGACCGCTTGCTCGAACGCACCGGGTCGATCAGTCAGCGCGATATGCAGGACCAGGTCCTCGACACGATGGACCTCGAGCGGGAGCGCGGGATCACGATCAAGCTCCAGGCGGTCCGCATGACATACCCGGCCCGCGACGGCCAGAGCTACGAGCTCAACCTCATCGACACCCCAGGCCACGTCGACTTCGCTTATGAGGTCTCTCGGTCGCTCGCCGCATGCGAGGGCGCGATCCTCGTCGTCGACGCCGCGCAGGGGATCGAGGCCCAGACTCTCGCCAACCTCTACCAGGCGGTCGAGGCGGGGCTCACCATCGTGCCGGTCGTCAACAAGATCGACCTCGACGCCGCACAACCCGAGATGGTGGCCGAGGAGATATCCGACGTCACAGGCATCGCGCGCGACCAGGTCATCTTCGCTTCGGCCAAGCTCGGAACAGGAACCGACGAGATCCTCGAAGCGGTGGTCAAACGTGTGCCGCCGCCGCGCGGCGACCCGTCAAAACCCCTGCGTGCCCTGATCTTCGACTCGCATTACGACACGTACCGAGGCGTCATCACCTACGTGCGCGTGGTCGATGGCGAGATAGTTCCCCGCACCAAGATCCGGATGATGAACACAGGCAAGGTCCATGACGTGGACGAGGTCGGTTGGTTCGCGCCGCGCCCGCGGCCGGCTGAGAAGCTGACCGCCGGCGAGGTGGGCTACGTCACGGCCGCGATCAAGAACGTGGTCGACGCGCGGGTCGGCGACACGATCACGGCCTCCGAGCATGGGGCGACGGCACCCCTGCCCGGCTACCGCCAGGTGAAGCCGATGGTATTCGCGGGCCTGTTTCCGTCCAACTCCGAGCAGTTCGGCGACCTCAAAGAGGCGCTGGAGAAGCTGCAGCTCAACGACGGGGCACTTTCCTTCGAGCCGGAGAACTCAGCCGCCCTCGGATTTGGCTTTCGCTGTGGCTTCCTCGGCCTTCTTCATCTCGAGATCGTCCAGGAGCGATTGGAGCGCGAGTTCGAGCTCGACCTGATCACCACCGCTCCCACCGTCGAATATCGCGTCAAGCTGAAACGTGGCGGGGTAATCGAGGTTGACAACCCGGCGCTGCTGCCGGATCCCACGATGATCGAATCCATCTCAGAGCCCTACGTGAAGCTGTCCATCATCGTTCCATCCACTTCTGTGGGGCCGATGATGGAGCTCTGCCAGGAGCGCCGAGGGACGTTCAAGCACCTCGAACACCGGCCAGGCGACCGAGTCGTGATCGAGTACGAGATCCCGCTGGGCGAGATCATCCACGACTTCTACGACCAGCTGAAATCGCGCTCCAAGGGTTACGCGTCGATGGACTACGAGATGATCGGCTTTCGCGAAGGGGACCTGGTCAAGCTCGACGTGCTCGTGGCCGGGGAGGCGGTCGACGCGCTCTCTCTCATCACCGATCGGAGCAAGGCGCAGGGGCAGGGCAGGCGCCTGGTGGAGAAGCTGAGGTCGATCATCCCGCGCCAGCTTTACGAGGTCCCGCTGCAGGCCGCGATCGGCGGCAAGGTGGTCGCGCGCGAGACGATCTCTGCGATGAGAAAGGACGTCCTTGCGAAGTGCTACGGCGGGGACGTGACCCGGAAACGCAAACTGTTGGAGAGGCAAAAGGAAGGCAAGCGACGCATGAAGCGAGTGGGCGCGATCGAGATCCCGCAGGAGGCGTTCATGGCGGTGTTGAAGCTTGATTAGAGTCGCCGCCTCCAGGCTGCCCCGACTGCTTGCGCTGCTCGCGGTGGGCGCCGTCGCGGCGGGTGCATGCGCGAAGCCTTTCCAGTCGGCGCCGCCGGCCAAGATCATGGACGTCTACGCGGCCAGCCCGAGCGCGTCCGACGCCGGCTCGCTGCTGGGCGGCGATTGGTGGCCATCGGCGCCGACTTTCGCCGTGCGGCCGCTCGACGACGCGAACTTCTCCTCGCAGGTCAAGTACACGGTGGTACGGCGCTACGCGAACGTCGGCACGTCGGAGAGCTGGCGGATCCGCTACATCCAGTTCGACAAGACAAGCTCCGCCACGTCGCTCATGACCAACGCCGAGAGCAGCCTGGGCAGCGGCAACACGGGAAAGAGCGTTGGCGACAAGGCGCTTTACTACCGGGAAAAGCTGACGGCCGGCGGTGCGCCGTACGAAACGGTGACGCTCATCCGCGTGGGGTCAGTCGTCGTGGAAAGCACATGGTTGAAGAACGATGGTTTTCCGAGCTCCGACCAACTCGGGCGGGTCTCATCGAAGCTGGTATCGGGCGTCAAGGACGCGGTCGCCGGCAAGGTCCACGGCGCGCAGCCGTCAGCGAACGACCTGGCGAGCCTGCCTCCGCCGAACGCATACATCACCTTGCTCGGCGCGGCGAGACTTCCCATCGAAGCGATACCGCTCATGTTGAACTTCAGCGCGCCGACCCAGCTGGTGACGCTGTTCAAGGCCGAGAACTTGAGCGATTTCCTGTTCGGCGACTACGTGCTCGACAGCGACACGCACATGGAGGTGCAGGCGGCGGTGTTCACCCTGACCTCGGCGACTGCCGCGAGCGAGCTGTTCGACGCGTTCAAGGGCAGCTCGACGGTCGACGCCAACGGGGTGCTGAAGCTCTACAACGACGTCACCGGGCCGGGGCAGTACGACTACTTCGTCCTGTCCGGCAGCCACGTTGGGTTGCTCATCTGCCGCTCGACCGCGGAGTTCAGCGCCAACGAGGCTGCGTCGCGTTCTTGCGAGTCTCCGCTGGAAACCGTCGCGACCGCCTGGCCCACAGCGTTCCGGAGCTAGAGCGCGGAAGAACGCGCTGAGGCGCGGGACTCCTGAAACCACTGCCACTGCTTCGTCAGGCCCTCGCGAAGCGCGACGCGAGGCTCCCAGCCCAGACGTTCGCGCGCCACGTTGATCGAGGCGCCGGTATGCCGGGGATCGCCGGGCGCGGCGGGAAGGAACTTACGGCGTGCCTCGAGCCGGCTGATGTCCTCCAGCGTCCCGAGCACGCGGTTCACTGTCACCCGGCTGCCGCCACCCAGGTTGACGATCTGGCCGACCACGTCCGCCGATGCGGCTTTGACGGTTCCATCCACGGCGTCCGACACGAATGTGAACTCGCGCGTCTGCTCGCCGTCGCCGTAGATCTCGATCTCATGGCTCGCGACCAGGGCGTCCATGAACCGGACGAAGGCCATATCGGGCCGCTGGCGCGGTCCATACACGGTGAAGTAGCGCAGCGAGGTCGCGGGGATGCCGAAGTTCCTCAGGTAGACAAAGGTGAGGTGCTCGGCGGCGAGCTTGGTCATTCCGTAGGGGGAAACCGGCCGGGGCAAAGCGGTCTCCTTGGTGGGGAACATCTCGGCGTCGCCGTAGACCGATGAGCTGGACGCAAACACGAGGCGCTCGACCGCTACCTCGCGCAAGGCTTCGAGCAGGCGTTGCGTCGCGACGATGTTGTCCTGCACGTAGCGGTCGAAGTGGCCGCCCCAGCTAGGGCGAACCCCGGGTTGGCCCGCCAGGTGAAAGACGACCTTCGCTCCACGAAGCGGTTTCGAGAGGTCGGCCGCCACGAGGTCGAGCTCCTCGAGCGTGAAGCGGCCGTCGCGGCGCAAAGTCTCGAGGTTCTGCTCCTTGCGGTCGCGCTCGTAGTAGTCGCTGAACGAGTCGATGCCGATCACCTCGTGCCCATCTCCCAGCAGCCGCTCGCACAGATGGGAGCCGATGAACCCGGCCGCGCCGGTCACCACGACACGAGTCGGAGCTTTGAGCATGGGACAACCCTATCTTCTTAGATGCGATGAACCGATTCGAGGCATGGCTAGTCACGACTGACCTCGGCGTGACGGTAAAGGAATTTCCGCAAGGCACGCGGACTGCGACCGAGGCGGCCAGGGCCGTCGGCTGCGAGCTTGGCCAGATCGTCAAGTCGCTCGTCTTCATGGCCGGCGCCAGCCCGGTGATCGCGCTGATGAGCGGACCGAACCGGCTCGACGAGGCACGCCTCGCGGCGCTGGTCGGCGAACCGGTCAGCAAGGCGGACCCTGAGACTGCCCGCGTCGCAACCGGCTATTCGATCGGAGGCGTGCCCCCTTTCGGCCACGCGACCGAGGTGCCGGTGTTCATGGACCGCGACCTTCTTGCATATCCGGCCGTCTGGGCGGCCGCGGGGCGGCCCGACGCCGTGTTCGAGATTGCGCCCAAGCGATTGCGGGAATTGAGTAAGGCGGTGATTGCTGACCTCAAGGCCTCCGGCGAACCCGCGGGCCCGGCCGTGCGTCCGAACTCCACGCGAGGTGGGGACGGATGAGTGCGCTTTTGATCTTCTGCCGTGATTGCGGCAAGCAGGTGCCGAGCTCCCAGACAAAGGGAGGCTACTGCCTCGAATGCCAGGTGCGTCGTTCGGTCACCGACCTGCGCGACGAGCACGCACGCCTGTGGCGTAAGCGGGAGCGATATCGCGCCACCAACGCGAACGTGGATCAGATCGCCAGGCAGATTGCCCGCGTCGAGGACCGAATCGCGCAGCGGATCAAGGAGCTCGTGCCCAACGACCGGGAGGCGGTTGAGCACCTGCGTCGCGAGTTGGAGGCGGCGCGCGGCCAGCGCTACACCATCAAGGGTGTCTGATATGCGTCCGGACTCGCTGCACGCGTCCGGTGGTAGGCGTCCGGACTCGCTGCGCGCGTCCGGTGGCCACACCCCGGTCTCGCCGAACGCGCCCGATGGCCTGAATTCCTTCCGGCACCTGTACGTCCACATCCCGTTTTGCCGGCACAAGTGCGGTTACTGCGACTTCAACGCGTATGCCGGGATGGACCGCCTCATACCTGACTACGTCGACGCCCTCGAGCAGGAGCTCGTCTTCGCCCGCGAGCGATATCCGTTTCAGCAGCTCGAGACGGTCTACTTCGGAGGGGGAACGCCGAGCTTGCTTCCCGCCGCGGAGGTATCGCGGCTGCTGGAGTTCATCCGTCGCAACTTCAACCTCGCGCCGGACGCTGAGGTCACCCTGGAGGCGAATCCAGCAAGCACCGACGAAACGAAGATCGCGGCCTGGCTGGAGGGTGGTGTCAACCGGCTGAGCCTCGGCGTGCAGGGGTTTGACACACGCGCCCTGGCAGTTCTCGAACGCAAGACCGATGCCGCGCAGGCGGTCCGTGCTTTCAGCCTCGCGCGCGAGATGGGGATGTCCAACGTGAGCATCGACCTCATCTACGCCGTCCCCTTCCAGAGCCTGGAGACATGGCTGGAAACTTTGCGTCGTGCGATCGCCCTCCGCCCAGACCATGTCTCCACCTACTGCCTTTCTTTCGAGGAGGGCACACTCCTACACCGCCGGCGCGCGGAAGGCAGAGTGCCCGAGGTCGAAACCGACCTTCAGTGGGACCAGCTCGACGCAGCATGCACCGAGCTGGAGGCCGCCGGTTTCCGCCGCTACGAGGTGTCGAACTGGTCCCGTCCCGGCTTTGAGTCCCGTCACAACCACGCGTACTGGCGCTGCCGGCCCGTGTATGGGGCAGGCGCGGGCGCCCACTCGTACGCCACCGATGGTGGCCGCGCATGGCGCTGGTGGAACGTCGCGCGACCGCGCGAGTACGTCGCCGCCGCGCGATCGCCCCGGGCCGACGGCGAGGAGCTGGAATCACGCAAGGCGACCGCCGAATCGCTGATGCTCGGGTTGCGGACAGCGGACGGGATGGTCGCCCCAGGTGGGTTCGACTCCGAGCTGCGGCGCCTACAGCGGGCGGGACTCATTCGGCGGATCGACGGCCGGATCGTGCCCACCAGGCGGGGGATGGACCTGCACAATCAGATCGCGCTGGCCGTGCTCTGACCGACTGTTTTCGCGGCCGGCTCCGTTAGCCAGGGTAGACACATGCTGCACACACGCCTGGGGCGCTTCGGCGGCACGATGACCGCGCTCGTGGTCATCATCGCGTCGCTCGTGCTCGCCGACCTTGTTTTCGCGGGCGTCCTGGTCGCCAGGCAGACTTCGGTCCACCTCGCGCCGGCCGCGGCCCAGGCCAGCCCGAAGGTCGAGCCCGAAAAGCAGGCCAGGTCCGCGCACCCCTGCAACCACGGGTTCTACGTCTCGCAGGCCGCCCATTCCAAAAAGGGCGGCGCGTATGTGAGCGGCATCGCCCAGAGCGACCTTGGCAGGGACGGCAACTGCGCCGCGCCACTCCCCGCCCCGGCGCCCACCGCGACACCCCCACCGAAGAGGAGCTAGCTCCAAGCGTCTCGCCGGCGCTGTAACCTGATTTGGCACTCTCGCTCCGAGAGTGCTGAAACGACATGGAAAACAGAAAGCAGGCGGTTCTCCGGGCGGTGGTGCACGAGTTCACGACCAACGCGGTGCCGGTCGGATCCCAGGCGCTGCAGTCGCGTTATTTCGTCAATCTTTCGTCGGCCACCATCCGCAGCGAGCTCGCCGAGCTGGCGGACCTCGGCTACCTGACCCAGCCGCACACCTCGGCCGGGAGGGTGCCCACCGATTCCGGGTATCGCTACTTCGTCGACTTCCTGATGGACCTGGAACCGATCCCGGACCGCGTCAGGACGTACATCCACGACGAGTTGAAGGCCGCGCCCAGCGACGTCGAGGGCATGGTCGAGCGAGTTGCGATGACGGTGGCGGCGGTCACCCAGAACGCCTCTGTCGCGAGCGCGCCGCAGGGCACCCTGGCGCGGATCAAGCACCTGGACCTTGTCTCTCTCGAGCCCAAGGAGGTGCTCCTGATCCTGCTGCTCGAAGGCAATCTCCTGCGCCAGCAGGTCGTCAACACGAGCGAGCCTGCGACGCAGGCCGATCTGACGCGATTGACAGCGCAGTTCAACGCATCGTTGAGCGGCCGGGCCAGCGATGAGGCGCGCAGACACTACGACGGCGCCCCGCTAGGTCTGGAAAAGGAGCTGCTCGGCCGAGTCATCGCGGTCCTCGACCTGTACGAGAAGGGGGCGGAGAACCTCGTCGTCCACGACGGCGTGCGCAACCTGCTGAGGCAGCCTGAGTTCGCGGAGTCCTCCCGTGTCCACCAGGTGCTGGAGGTGCTCGAGGAGACTCGGTACCTGACCGTGCTGCTGCGCCAGCTCATCGGGGAGTCCGACCTGCAGATCGTGATCGGGTCGGAAAACACGTCGAGCCAGCTCCAGGGATGCGCTGTCGTCCTCACGACTTACGGCCCCTCCGACCGCCTCAAGGGAGTGGTCGGCGTCATCGGCCCGACACGGATGGCCTACAGCCAGACTGTCGCGCGTCTGCAGGCCGTCGCCCGCGGCGCCAGCGATCGTATGGCAGAGACAGCGGGGGGCTGAGGCGATGGCCCCAGCTCCCCGTAGGAGTTTGATCTGGGCCTCCCGCGCGGTATTTAGGTTTCGATGACCACCCGCAAGCATCCACACGAATCTCACGAAAGCGAATCGGAGGAGTCGGCGACCGCCTCGCTCGAAAGCAGGCTGGCTGAGCTCGAGTCGGCGCTCGCCGAAGCGAAGGATCGTCACCTCCGACTGGCAGCCGATTTTGACAACTACAAGAAGCGGATGCGTCAGGAGCAGCTGGAGACCATCCAGCACGCGTCCGCCGAGCTGATCAATCGGTTGCTCCCGGTGCTCGACGACCTCCACAACGTTCTCGACCACAAACCCAACGGCATCGACGAGTCATGGCTGAAAGGAATCGAGCTCAGCGTGCGCAAGCTGGAGGAGGCGCTCGGCACGCATGGTCTGCAGCCGATCGAGTCGGTCGGCTCCCGGTTCGACCCCAAGCTTCACGAGGCGATTGGGGAGGAGGAGTCCGCCGAGCACCCGGAGGACACAGTCGTCTCGGAGCTGCGGCGCGGCTACCGGCTGCGCGATCGTGTCGTCAGGCCCGCGCTCGTCAAGGTCGCGCGCGCGCCCCAAAATCAAACTGATTAGCTCCTAGTGGCCGTCAAGCGCGACTACTACGAGATCCTGGGCGTCGGACGGCAGGCGTCCCCCGAGGATCTGAAGCGGGCGTTTCGCAAGATCGCGATGGACTCGCACCCCGACCGCAACCCTGAGGACGCCGTCGCGCACGAACGCTTCAAGGAGGCAAGCGAGGCCTACACCGTGCTGTCCGATCCCGACCGCCGCCGCAGCTACGACCTTTTCGGACATGCCGCGGTCGGTGCCGGCGGTCCGGCCGTCGATTTCTCGGATATGCCATTCGCCGACATCTTCGATACGTTCTTCGGCGGCGGGTTTGGCGGGCGCGCGCGACGCGAGCGGTCGAACCGCGGCGACGACCTCCGCTACGACCTGACGGTCACATTCGAGGAGTCGTTCACCGGGGTGGAGAGGCAGATCGACGTGCCGCGCCTCGCGACGTGCGAGCGCTGCTCCGGGAGCGGGTCGGAGCCTGGGACCGGGCAGGAGACCTGTCCCGGCTGCGGCGGCTCCGGCCAGATCCGGCGCACAGCTCAGTCATTCTTCGGCCAGGTCATGACGACCGCGACCTGCCCGACGTGCGGCGGGGCCGGCCGGATCCTCAAGAACCCGTGCGCCGAGTGCCGCGGGCAGGGACGGTTGCAGAAGACCAAGCGGTTGGTCGTGAGGATTCCGGCCGGCGTCGACACGGGGTCGCAGATCCGGATCAGCGGCGAAGGCGAGGCCGGCGTGCGTGGCGGTCCGCCGGGTGATCTGTACGTCGTGCTGCGGGTCAAGGCGCATGCCCAGCTCGCCCGTCACGAGCAGGACATCGTGTACGAACTTCGGGTCAACATGGTCCAGGCGGCGCTCGGCGACCGGATCGAGATTCCGACCCTGGAGGGGCCTGTGGAGATCGTCATCCCGGCCGGGACACAGCACGGGCAGTCCTTCCGGTTGCAGGGCAGGGGCATGCCGGACGTGCGAGGCGGTCGCCGCGGCGACCAGTACGTTGTGATCCAGCTGGTCATTCCGAAGGATCTCGACCCAGAGCAGAAGGCGTTGCTGAGAAAGGTTGGCGGGCTCACCGGCAAGCCCGAGAGAGTAGCCAGAGGGTTCTTCGACAAGCTGCGCGACGCGATCTCGCTTGATTAGGCTCCACTGACTGAAAATTCAGTAGCGCGACTTACACTTCGCGTCGCAGTTCGTGCGTAGCGAAGTGGTGTTTGGAAGGTGGGCCGCCGCGATGGCGGCTCTTTTGGTTTTCCTTGCTGCCTGTGCACCGCCACCCAAAACCATCGCCGTCGTGCAATCGCCGGCGCCTTCTGCATCGCCGACCCCGACCACCTCGTTGGCGGCGTCAGGACCAGGCTTTCACGCCGGCGAGGTCGGTTTGGCGTACCCCGCGGTGCCACTCAGCGCTGCAGGCGGCGTGCAGCCTTACAAGTGGTCGGTCGTCAGCGGTGCGCTCCCGAGTGGGTTGAGCCTCCGGACCGACGGCACGGTTGCCGGCACGCCAACGAGCGCGGGGCACTACACATTCGCGATTCGGGCAGCCGACTCGGGCGACAGCACGGCCACCATCCCCGGAACCATCAACATCGCAAGCCGGCTGACGGCCAGCATGCTGCCAGCGTGTGCCACCGTCTGCAATGTCGAGCTTGGCTGCGCCAACGCCTGTGGCTCGTTCGGCCAGGTTAGCGGCGGTGTGGCTCCACTCACCTACACGGTCAAGCAGGGTCCGCTACCTGCCGGAACGAAGCTGTCGTCGAGCTCTCTGACCCTGAACGGTGCGTTCGGCGGCAAGCCGGGTTATCTGCAGTTCACCGTCCAGGTTGGCGATGCGTTGGGCGCGATGACGACCATCTCACCGACGTTCTGGATGTATCCACACATTGCACTCGCAACCGGAACTTGCACGGGTCGCGCGACCTGCACTGTGAAGCTTGCTTATTCCGGAGGGGTCCCAGGGCCTGCGCCATCCGTCGCAACTACAGGTTGGAAGGGTGGGAGCTGCTCCTTCGTCGCCGTCGTGACTTGTCCACCGCCTGGTTTTGGTGCCACCGTTCAGCCCGGGGTGGTGAGCCTCACCCTTACGTGGGGCGCCAATTCTCCGATGTACAACGGGGCTGTGAGCGTGCAGATCAGCGACACGGGGCTGTGCGGTCCCGCGGTGCAATGCACCTCTGTCGCGACTGTCAAGGTGAATTGAGAGCGGTTGAGGCATAACTTGGCCCCTTGCGGGGTAATTATCTGGTTCAGTAGCTTTGATCGGTAAAGAAGAAGGAAAAGTGTCAAAAACCATCGATCTCGAACTGACAAGGGCTGAAGTAGAGGTCCTCGAGCTGGAGGCCCGGCTCCGGGTCGTCCCCATGAACGATACCCAGCTGTCGGACGCCCTCAAGACGGCCCTGGCCGCCAAAAAGGAGCGCCTGGCAAAGCTACGCACTCTCCACGCGACCGCCGGTCGCGCCAGCCGCGCCGGCAAGGACGGCGACGGCGAGAAGGTCAACCCGCTTCACGCCGGACGGCGGCCGCCCCTGAAGCGGACCGTCCCGCAGAGGCCCCAGGCCAAAACCGGCAAGTAAGGCCGGCGCCGACTCGCCCCGGCCCTGAGGTCCCTGGAGACCAGTTTCGGGTCCCGAACGTTATCGTTCTTCGAACTTGGCCAACGAGATGATCGCGTCCCGGCCGCCGGCAACCGATCCTGTGTTTGGGGCCGCCTGGGCGGCTGCCGGACTGCCCCAGGCGTCCGGTTCGTGGAACCTGCCCCTGATCAACGCGATCGCGGCTGCAGCGGTCATCGCCGGGGTGGCCTACCGAATCTGGGAGGCCAACCTTCCGGCCGCCGTGTTGCGCCAGGAAGCGGTGCTCATCGCCCTCGGCGTCGTCCTGGCGGTGGTCGCAGTGGCGGTGAGGATTTCGAAGCTGGCCACCAGCCTGATCGCCCAGCTGGCGATCATGGCCGGCGCGGCCACCCTGGCCGTCCTCCTCCTGGGGGTGGCCGGCAAGTGGCTGGGCAACGACCTGCCCCCGCTGGCCGCCGTGAGCTTCGCGGTCGTGCTGCTGCAGTTCGATGCCGGGCTCCATTCGCGTCATTTCGGTTACGTGTTCGGGGTCGCGATCGTCGCCCTGAGTCTGCTCTGGGCGTATGCGGTGACTCAGCTGATGGTGTCCCTCAGCACGGTCGTGATCTGGACCCTTCTCCTGGTCGGGATCGGGCTTCTCGCGCTGCTCACAAGTCGCTCCGTGCAGCGAGACCTCGGAGCCCAGGTCGCGCGCCAAAGCTCACTGCTGGCTACCCTCAGCGACCTCGGCGAAGGCCTGCTGATCACCGAAGACGGCCGCTTTGTCGCGGGCAACGACGCCTACGTGAAGCTGACCGGCTACACGCGCGCCGAGCTCGGGGCGATGCAGTCCCTGATCGACCTGGCTCCCGAAGACGAACGCGAGCAGCTGGCCGCCAACCTGGCGAAGAGGCTGTCAGGCGGAGACGCCCCTGCGCGGTATACGTCGGCTGTCATCAGCAAGTCAGGCAGGCGGATCCAGGTTGAGGTCGCGATCCACCGGGTGACGACCAGGCGCAACCAGCTCCTGACATTGGTGAGCGACATCAGCGAGCGGTTGCGCGCCGAAGAGGCGGAGCGGGAGATGGAGACGCGATTCCGCACGCTGTTTCACCAAGCCCAGGCCGGCATGGCATTCACCACGCTGGACGGACACATCACGACGGTCAACCCCGCGTTTTGCGACCTGGTCGGTTACGCCGACGGCGAGCTGCGGACCCTTTCGGTGCTCGATATCACACATCCCGATGACGTCGCCGCCCTGCAAGAGGCGATGCAGGGCATGCTCGCGGGGGAAGAAGAAGGGCGCCGCATCGAGAAGCGCTACACACGTAAGGACGGCGAGGACGTTTGGGCTGACCTCACGATGCGCCTGGTGCGCGGCGCGGACCAGCGGCCGATGTACTTCCAGACCGTCACCGTCGACATCCGTGACCGCAAGCGCGCCGAGGTCCTGCAGGCGGCGAGGTTCGCGGTCACACAGGCCCTCGTCACCTCGCCTGGCTGGGAGAAGGCGGCGTCAGGAGTGCTCGAAGGCCTGTGCCGCACGCTCGACTGGGAGCTAGCCGAGTACTGGGAGGTGGACGCCGAACGCGAGGCCATGCATTTCGTCACTTCGTGGAAGCGTCCCGGCCGTGACACGACCGCATTCGAGGCGACGGCCGCGAGCGCCGTCTACCGCCGCGGCGAAGGCCTCGCCGGTCGGGTCTGGGAGGCAGGAGCGCCGATCGCGATGCCCGACCACGGGGGCGACAGTTCGCCGCGTGCCGTGGCCGCGGTCGCGGTCGGGCTGCATGGGATCGTCGGCTTTCCGGTGCGCAGCGGCCGCCGCGTGGTCGGGATGATCTCCCTTCACACCTGGGCGGCGCGGGACCTCGACGACGGCTTGATTGCCGTGATGAACGACGTGGGCTCGCAGATTGGCGAGTTCGTCGAGCGCAAACGGGCCGAGGTCGCGCTGCAGGAAAGCGAGAAGCGAATGCGCTCAGTCCTCGACAACGTGTCCGACGGCCTGGCGACGATTGACCCCGCCGGGATCATCGAATCGGCCAATCCAGCGGTGGTCAAGCTCTTCGGCTATTCGGAGCAGGAGCTGACGGGACAGCAGGCCGACATCCTGATCGCGACGACGCATCGCAGCGCCTTCGACAACTACCTCCAGCGCCGCCTCACCCTCGACATCCCGGTCAGCGGCGCGCACGAGACGATGGGCAAGCGCAAGAACGGGAGCCTGTTTCCGCTCGAGTTCATTGTCAGCTCGATGCAGATCGGGTCGCGCCACCTGTTCATCGCGACGCTGCGCGACATCTCGGACCGCAAGGCGCACACCGACGCGCTCGAATATCAGGCTCTTCACGACGCGCTCACCGGGCTGCCGAACCGCAGCCTGTTCGGTGACCGTTTGCGCCAGGCGCTGCTCGCCGCGCGTCGTAATCAGAAGATGTTTGGCGTCCTGCTGCTCGACCTCGATCGCTTCAAGGACATCAACGACGCGCTCGGTCACGACCGCGGTGACAGCCTGCTCCAGGAGGTCACAGCCCGGCTGCGCGGTGTGCTGCGCGCGACCGACACGGTCGCCCGACTCGGCGGAGACGAGTTCGCGGTCCTGACGACGGACGCCAAGCATCCGGAGGATGTCGTTGCGACCGCGCGCAAGATCCTCGCGTCGCTCGAGGGCCCCTTTGCGATCGGCGACCAGATGATCGAGACGGGAGCATCGATCGGTATCGCCATGTACCCGGTGCACGGCGACGACCCGAGCACGCTGCTTCGCCGCGCCGACGTCGCGATGTATGTGGCCAAGCGTTCCGGTGGCGGGTACGCGCTGTACCAGCCGGAGCAGGAGGCGCAGACCTTGCGGCGCTCGGGGCTCGCCGGCGAGCTGCGCCGATCGATTCCTCAAGGCGAGCTCCTTCTCCATTACCAGCCGCAGGTGACGCTTGCGACTGGTGCGATCCAGACCGTCGAGGCGCTTGTGAGGTGGAACCACCCGCGCGAAGGACTCATGCCGCCGGACAGGTTCATCCCCATGGCGGAGGAGACGGGCATCATCCATCCGCTCACCGCATGGGTCATCGATGCGGCCCTGACACAGCTTTGCAAATGGCTCGCGGACGGGATCGACGTCTCCATCTCGCTCAACGTCTCGCCGCGCAACATCGAGGACCACTCGCTCGAGGAGATGGTCGCCCGGGCGCTGGGCAACTTCAAGGTCGAGCCGAGCCGCCTCACGCTCGAGATCACAGAAGGTGTGGCGATGGCCGCGGCCGCCGCCAAGGCGCTGCACCGCCTGCACGACATCGGCGTTCGCCTTGCGCTCGACGATTTCGGCACCGGCTATTCTTCGCTGCTCTACCTGATGCGGCTGCCGGTCAACGAGATCAAGATCGACCGCTCCTTCGTCTCGGCGCTGGCGTCAGATACGGATTCCGCCGCCATAGTTCGGTCGGCGGTTGGACTCGGTCACAACTTGGGCTTGCGGGTCGTTGCCGAGGGCCTGCAGGACAGGATCGCGGAGACGATCCTGGTGGAAGCGGGATGTGACGCCGCGCAGGGATTTCTCGTTGGCCGGCCTGTCGAAGACAGCGAAATCACTGCCCTGTTGATGCAGCATTCCGACGCTGCTCCGCAGGCTGATCAAGCCTCGCTCTGAAAGCGATCGTCTTCGGCGCCAGAGGTCAGCTCGGCACTGAGCTTGTACGCCTCCTGGGAAATGAAAGCGCGGTGCCGCACGAGAGGTTGTCGATCACGGATGCTCCGGCGGTCGACGCGTTGATGGCGGCGATCAGACCGGAGGTCGTCTTCAACTGCGCGGCGTACAACGCGGTTGACCGTGCCGAAGATGAGCCGGGGGTTGCGCTGAAGCTCAATCGCGACGGTCCCGCGAACGTCGCCGCCGCCTGCAGCCGTCATGGCGCCAGGCTCGTGCACTTCTCGACCAACTTCGTGTTCGACGGCCGGCAGGCTCGACCGTACGTGGAATCCGACCAGGCCCGGCCCCTTGGCGCGTACGGGTTCTCAAAGTTCGCGGGCGAGCGCTCCGTGCTAGCCGCAGATCCGAAGGCGCTGATCGTCCGCACAGCCGCCGTTTACGGGCGCGTCGGCACGGGTTTCCCGGAGCGGATTCTTGAGCGAGTCCGCGCCCACGGCGAGCTCGAGATGGTCACGGATCAGCGGGTCAATCCGACGAGCGCAGCCGACCTGGCCGAACGAGTTGTTGGACTTGCGGGAGAGGAAGTCAGTGGCGTCGTGCACCTGGTAGGAAACGGCTGTTGTACGTGGCACGAATTTTCCCAGGCGGTGCTCGACGAAGCAGGCGTCGTGGCGCCCATCCGTCCCTTGACCAGCGATCAACTTCACACGCGCGCCAGCCGGCCCGCAAACGGCTGCCTTGCCTCAGAGCGAATTGAGCTTCTGCGCTCCTGGCGCGAGGCGCTGCACGACTGGGCGCGCCAGACTCGTCTGGGCTGAAAAAGAGCGAAAACCCCTAAAAAAGGCTCGGGCCGGGCGATTTCTCGACACCGGCTCCGAGCTTGGCTGCGGGGGGTGAGGTTCTAACTAAAGATGAGTTCCTGATTCCTTTCTGAAGGTCCGCGCGCACTTTGCGCGGTGAAAAGTTTGGCACGAAATCGGGGAGGGGATTGGTCGATCTCTGCACTTTTTCAACGACGAAACGCCTGCGCCACTCTTGGGATCCCAAGCCCTCCTCGCGGAACGTAGCTGCAAGGCGACTGCTTTTTGATTAGGGTTCGTTAGCCCCAGCACAACGTCTTGCAGAGATTGATCAGTTCGAAGGATGTGGCCACTCGCCTTGGCGTCAGCCAAGCGACTGTGGCGCGCGCCGTGGGAAGGGGCCTCCTGCGCCCCGCCATGATCACCCCCGGCGGTCACCGGCGGTTCGGTGAGGCAGACGTTGAGGCGTATGCCTTGAGTCTCCAGGACGAGCCCGAAGGCGCCCGGCTGATCACGACCGGCGAAGCCGCTCGCCTGCTGGGCGTAAGCCAGCCGACCTTGAACCGCGCCGTTCGGCGAGGCTTGCTTCAGCCGACGCTCACGACTCCAGGCGGACATCGCCGTTTCGACAGCGCCGAGCTGAGCGCGGCTCTTTTTCTCGAGGACGAGATCTGAGGTGGCGGGAGAAGATCCGGCTCATCTCACGGGCGCGTCGCAGGAGCCCGGTCGCGGGTTCCGCGGACTCGCCTGGAACGTCCTCCTCAACGCCGTGCTCGTCGGCGCATTTGTCATCGGCGCGATCCCGATCGTCGCCATCGCACACGGTTTTCTGGACCTGGTCCAGCAATCGAAGATCCAGAGCGGCGCCGATTGGATCGCTTATGGATTCGCTTTCGGGGGACTCTTCCTCGGCGCGATCTTCTTCGCCTACGCGGTCAAGTACTACCTGAGCACAGCGATGGTGCTGCTGACAACCCTCGTCGGAGCACCGCGAAACGGGAACGGCGCGGGAAAGACAAATGGCAACGCGCTTAACCGGATCAACGGCAATGGCAACGGCTATCACCTCGACATCGGATATCAGCCGTTCGTCTCCGTCCACGTCGCGGCGTACAACGAAGAACGCGTCATCGAGCGGCTGCTGACCGCGCTCTCTCAGCTCGAGTACACCGAGTACGAGGTGGTCGTCGTCGACGATTCCACCGACGAATCGATCCAGATCCTTCAGCGCTGGGTGAACAGTCCTCGATTCAAGATCCTTCACCGCACGAGTCGCGCCGGTTACAAGGGAGGGGCGCTGCGCGAGGCGCTCAAGGTCATGGACCCCCGCACCGAGTACGTCGTGGTGTTCGACGCCGACTCGGTGCCTTTCCCGGACTCCATCGAGCGGCTGCTGCCCCTCTTTTATCGGGTCAGCGAGGGCGCCTCCAGCAAGCGGTTCGAAGCCGCCTTCGGCCGCACCGAACCTCTGTCAGAACCTGGCCAGATCAGGCGCCGGCCCGAGGTCGCCGCCGTGCAGAGCTACCAGTGGCATGTGCTGAACAAATCGGAGAGCTGGCTGACCGAGGCGGTGCGAGCGGAATACGCGGGCAGCTACATGATCGAGCGTCCATTCCAGGATGCGATCGGCTCTTTGAAGATGATCGCGGGCACCGCGTACATGATCCGGGCCGACGTTCTGCGCCAGGTCGGATGGGGCACGAGCATCACCGAGGACTGGGAGCTCACTCTCAAGCTCTACACGCGCGGCTACAAAGTGATCTACACGCCATGGGCGGAGACGCCGGCTGAATGCGTAAGCACTTTCTCGCGGCTTGCGCGTCAGCGGATGCGCTGGGCTGAAGGGCACACGCACAACGTCCGCAAGTGGTTCTTGCCGATCATGACCTCGCCGCTCGTCACGCCAATCGAAAAGCTCGAGTTCCTGTACGACGCCTCTTACTACCTGCAGGCCGGACTGTTCGTCATCGGCTCGGTGAGCTGGCTCATCTCGGAGGTCGTCTTCCAGACTCACGTTCCCGGGTGGACCGCGCTTCTCGGATGGTCGCTCCTGTTCTCCAACATCTTCGCGCTCCCGTTGATGAACCTCGGCGGCCTGATCCTCGAAGAGGCGCCGGCCCGCGACGTGCAGGGCGTATTCGGCGCCCTCGTGCTGTCATTCGCGCTCGTTCCGTTTCAGGGTTGGGCGGCATTCAAAGGATTGATCAGTCGCGACGAAGGCCCGTGGTTCCGCACGCCGAAGACGGGCCGGGTCACAGACGAGGTGCGCCACCTCCGGAGGCTGTACATGCTCGGCCGCTGGCTGCGCGCGCGCCGCGGCGCGCCGCGCTGGACGTCGCCGACCACGCCCGTCGCCAAGGCGTCGCCATCGCCACTCCGCGCGGCACCGCACAAGCGCTGGGTTGGCTGGTTTGCTGTTGGATTGCTCGTCCTGCTTTTCAGCGGCCTGGTCGTGGCATCGACGCGTGCCCCGATCGTGAGGGCCGCCGGCAACCCGCTCTACCTCCATGGCACCGGCACGGCTCCAGGATGCGTCGCCAGCACGGTCGACCAGGCGATCGGCACGCGAGCCACTGCATGCCAGATCCAGTCCGCCTCCGGGGGCGTGGTCACAGCCTGGTCGTTCAGCAGCCTCCCCGCCCAAACCGTGGCCGGCGGCGTCTGGACCTTCACGATGAACTGGACGGGTGGCTCCGGGTCGACGAATGACACTGTTGCCATCGCCGCCGGTGTCTCCGCAACATCGAGCTGCGCCGGTTTTGTCGCCACCGTCCCCAACGTCGGATCGACGTGGACGGCCACGTACGGATCGAACGGTGTGAATACGACGAGTCCATTCACCGTCACCACGAGCGCAAGCCAGCTTGCGATGGTGATCCCGCCTGGCGGGTCGCTGTGCGTCCAGGTGACGCTTACGCACAATACGGGCGGCAAGCCGTCGATGGTCTACGACGGGACTGCCGGGGCCGGCGACACCAACCTCGTGCCGCCGAGCATTGTTGTGCCCGAGTCGCTGCTTGGTCTCGTCGGGCTCGTGATGGTCGTGCCGCTGTTCGCGAAACGCCTGGTCAGGAGACGGCGATGAGGACGCGGGAGCGCGACAACGTCAACCTCACGCTGATCGCGCTGAGTTGCGCGCTGCTGATGGTGCTGCCCCTGGTCACGACGTTCGACGACCTCCTGACGGCCTGGGCGATGAGCCTCGGCGCGAACAACCCGCTGCAGTCGATCGTGCCGGTCGAGTCGCGCATGGTCGTGAGCATGCTGGGGCTCGTGGGCGTCCACGCGGCCGCATCCGGAAGCCACATGGTCGTCTGGGACGGGGCGGGCTCGATGCACACGCTTTTCATCTCGTGGAACTGCATCGGCTGGCAGAGCCTCATCCTCTTCGGGGTCAGCCTGATCTCGGGATTGCGCGGTGGTCATGGGTTCGAGATGCGCGCGCAGGTCGTCCTGATCGGGGTGGCCGGCACGATGCTGCTCAACCTCGTGCGAGTTGCACTCGTCGCTTGGATCGCGGCCACGTTCGGTGTTGGACCCGCGGTCTTCTTTCACGATTACGGCGGCACCGTCCTGTTCGTCGGATTCCTGTTCGCGTTCTGGGCTTTCGCCCAGCGCTGGATCCTCGCCCCGGTCCCCTATGAGGGCGAAGCCACCGCATGAACCGCTGGATCCGTCTGGGCCTGCAGACCGCCTTCGGACTCCTGCTCTTGTGGCTGTGGCTGCGCACCGTCTCGCTGCCCGAGATCGTCGCCCACGCGCGAGTCCAGAGCTGGTGGGCAGTCGCGCTGATGGTCGCGCTGTTCCTCGTGACCAGCTTGATCCGCGCCCGACGCTGGCTGCTTCTGCTGCGCCCACTCGCCCCGGTCGGCATGGTCCGAGCCTTCGCGATGAACGCTGCGGGCGGATTGCTGAACTACGTGCTGCCGATCCGCTCAGGCGACGCCGCGAGGGCGTGGTGGCTGTGGCGCAGGCACCGAATCCCGGCCGGATCGGCCCTGGCGACGATCGTCATCGACAAGGCGTGCGACCTCGCGGCCGTGGCGCTGTTCCTCGCGGGTCTCGAGGTGGTGGCATTGAGCGGAGCAGTCGACGCGCCGCGTGGTCTCGCGGGCGCGGCGGCCCTCGCGATCGCGCTGCTGGCGGCGGTGCTCGGCACTGCGCTCGCCGGTCCCCGGATAGCTCGGTCGAGTCTCGCCCGGCGGCTCATTCCGGCGCCCTTCGCCACGGCGATCGCCGGCCAGGCCTTCGCGTTCCGCGCAGGAGCGCGGGGGTTATGGACGCCTCAGCTGACAGCGCGCCTGGCGGGTCTAACCGTGCTGGCACTGGTGATCGACGCGTTCAACTTCACGCTGCTGTTCGTAGCGGTCGGCATCTCGGTCCCGCCGCTGAAGGCGATGGCCGCCTATCCCGCTTTGCTTCTCAGTTTCGCGGTGCCGGCAGGTCCCGGCTACCTGGGCAACCTTGAGGTGGCGGGGGCGCTGGTCCTGGGCGGCGGACTCGGACTCGCCGGGGGCGTCGCCGCCGGCGCGATCGTCCTTTACCACGCCCTCACCGCGGCCTACGCGCTGACGCTCGGCGTGATGAGCTTCTTCCTCGTCGGCGGAAGGCGGGACGTGCGCAAGAAAGGCACGCGCCAGATCGCGGTTTTTCACTGCGGCTTCACGTACTCAGGCGGCGGCGAGCGGATTGTCATCGAAGAGGTACTTGGTCTGCGCAGGCGCGGCTACGACGTCGAGTGCTACGCGCCCACGGTCGACTCGTCTCGCTGTTATCCGGATCTCATCGGCGACGTCAGGGTGAAGACGTTCCTGCCCCAGCTGCCACGCTGGTTCCCGTTCCGCGAGGCGGTGCAGATGGCCGCGACCTCGCTCCTGATGCCCCTCTACGCGTGGCGGTTCCGCGGAGTCGACGCCATCGTCGGCTGCAACCAGCCGAGCGCGTGGATCGCATGGTGGGCGGCGCGCCTGATGGATGTGCCGTATGTCGTCTACCTGAACCAGCCCAACCGACTCGTCTACCCGCGCAACATCGACCGCCAGACGGGCTGGGTCTCCAACGCCGATTACCGCCTGCTCGCCGCGATCGTCATGCGCGCGACGCGCTTTGTCGCATGGGCCGACCGCCGGTCGATCCAGGAGGCAAATCAGCTGCTGGTCAACGGCGACTACATCGGCGACATCATCCGCCGCACCTACAAGCGCGACGCGATCGACTGCCCCGCGGGATGTCACGTCGCCGCGTCGGGCTTCCCGCTGCCGATCGAGGCGCGGTTCTCCGGCGGCATGACGATCAACGGCTATCCGATCCGCAGGCCCTATGTGCTTCTCACCAACCGTCACTATCCGCAGAAGCGCTTCGACCTGGCGATCAAGGCGTTCGCCGAGGTGCGCAAGCGCCATCCGCGCGCGCAGCTTGTGATCCCGGGGCCGCCGACATCGCACACCGCGTCGCTGAGGGAGCTCGTGAGCGATCTCGGGCTTGAAGATTCGGTGCTGTTCCTGGGGCCGATCAGCGAGGAGGAGCTGCAGTCGCTGTACGAGGGCGCCGCGGTCTATGTCTATCCCGCCCCGGAGGAGGACTTCGGCATGGGCGTCATCGAATCGATGGCGAAGGGTGTCCCTGTGGTGGCGTGGAACCAGGCCGGTCCAACCGTAACGGTGGGGCCGGGAACAGGACACCTGGCCGAGCCGCTTGACGTCGAGGATTACGCGGCGGGCATCGTCGCGCTGCTCGACAGCCGGGCTGAGAACCAGGTCGCCGGCGAGCGCGCCTCGGAGTGGGCGCGACGCTTCGATTGGGAGAGGCACATCGACACGATGGAGCGCGTCGTGCTCGACGTGGCCAGGGAGCACGAGCAAAGCGCAGCCGAGGCCGCAACCGCCTGAGGCGAGTTCCTCCCTGGTTCGCCGACGCCGCTTCGGTGGCGGCGGTCGCCATCGTGACGCTCGGCGTCGGGTTCGCGAACGGCGCCTTTACGGGCTTCCCCAAGGGATACGACGCCTTCGGCCACATGTCGAAGATCAAGTTCCTCGTCGACTACTTTCCCAACGCCGATTGGAACTACGAGTGGTACTCAGGGCAGTATTTCTCCGAGGCTTCGTTTCCACCTCTCTTCCACTACTTCGGCGCCGTGCTGGTGGGTTGGTTCGGCTTTTCGTCTGGCGGCGCGCTCATTGCCATCGCCGCCGCGAGCTTCGTCGTGATTGGTTGCGGGCTGTATGGATTCGTCCGCGTCGCCGGCGGAGGCCGTGTCGCCGGCCTGGTCGCAGCGTTCATGCTCGTGGCCTCCAGCGCGTACTGGGCGTACATAGTGGAGACCGGTCTCTACCCGCGCATCCTGGGCATGGCCTTTCTGAGCCTCTTCGCGTTTTTCGCCGTGCTCTATTTCACCCGCAGGTCGACCGCCCTCCTGGTCGCCACAGTGCTGTCACTCGCGGCAACGCTGAGCAGCCACCTGCTGCTGGGGGCCGTCGGCATCGCTTTGGCGATCCTGCTCGTGGCCGTGCAGCCGGTCTCCCTCGGGCAAAGGTTGGTCGAGGCGGTGAAGGTGTTGGTGCCGGCGGGATTGCTCGTGGTGTACTTCTACCTCCCTTACGCGCTTTCCAGGCAAGCGCCGGCACCTCTACCGACCTTCACTCGCGAGTACTCGCCTCTCTCCCCAGGCGACCTGTTTCCGCCTGGCACCGAATCGCTGCCGGTATTTCTAATTCCGCTCGCGGTCATCGCGACGATCCTTGCCCTTCGTCAGCCGCGTACCAGCGCATCCGCGCTCATGGACCGGGTGACGATCGTGGCGGCTGTGGCCGGCGCGGCCGCGTTGGTTTACACGTTCGTCGGATTCCCGGCGCCGCACGTATTCATCTACGCCATCCAGCCCGGACAGGCACCGTTTTTTGCTGCCTGGTTTCTCGCCGCGCTCTCTGGCCTGGCCCTAAGTCGGAGCGCAATCCGTCCGGAGATCTCAGCCATCCTGCTGGTGGCCTTGCTCGCCGTGATCGCGGTCACCGCCCCACAGCCGGCCCGCGGCACGTTCAGCGGAGACAACCTGGCGAAGCGGGCGGTGCAGGACGCGCTCGTTCTCGACCCGGCCGAGCGTGACTATCGCGTCGGGGTGAGCTGGGATGGCGGCTCGGACTGGATTGACAGTCGTGCCGATGTGCCCCAGACGCGCGGATATCAGCAACAGGGCGTCCTTCGCGCCGACTGGCAGTACTGGCTCGAGCACGCGGTCTGGAGCGCCGACTCCAACTACGCGGAGGCGAACTTCCTGCTCGACTGGTACGCGGTGAGGTCGCTGTACGGTGGACCCGACCCTGACGTCGTGCGCCGTTTCGAGGCGAGGCCGGATCTCTACAGGCCGCTCTCCACCGGCTCGCCCGACTTCGCGCGGACGTTCGAATACTCGGCCGCGACGCCCGTCCTCTCGGCAGGCGATACCCGCACAGCGCTTGTGATCGGCGGCGATGCGGCGTACAGCCTGGTCCTGAGGGCCATCGCGCTCTCTGATTTCGACAGCCGTTCGTTGATTCCGGTGCGGGGTGGCGAGTACCTGGACGACCACTCCATCGCCGAGCTCAGTCGATTCGACGAGGTGATCCTCTATCAGTACCGCGTCCACGATCGCGCCAGGGCGCTGGGCCTGCTCGATCAGTACGTCGAGCGCGGCGGCAGCGCCTTCATCGAAGCGAGCGGTTCAGACCTGGAACAGGCCGGGGCGGCCGCGCCGCCGATCCCCGGCGCAGAGATCAGGAGGACGGAAATCGGGCCCGACTGGGACCTGGAGCGAGGATCGGGTCCCATCGCCGCCGGCGTCGACCTGACTGGGTTCTCGGCGGCCATTTACGCCGGAGGGCCCTGGGGCATCTCCTACATCCCCGAGAGCTCCATGGCGCCGTGGGCCGTTCCGGTACTGCTGAGCCACGGCTACCCGGTGCTCGTCGCGGGGACCCTCGGCCGGGGCCGAGTCGTGTGGAGCGGGATGAACCTGCCCTACCACGCATCGAGCACGCGCAACGCGCTGGAATCTCGGCTTCTGGCTCAGGCCATCGCCTGGGCCGCGCCGGCGGGCGGTGCGCCGGCGGAGTACAAGGCGAGCTTCGTGAATCCGCAGGAACGGTCGATCCGCCTCGAGGGTCCCGTGAAGGGGGCCCTTTTCAAGGAGAACTGGGTGGCCAACTGGCGGGCGACGGTCGATGGACACGATGTCGAGATCTATCGCGCCGGCCCCGACTTCATGTACATCCCGCTCAACGGGTTCAGCCAGCGGACGGTTCTGAAGCTCAGCTTCACGCGAACCGCGCTGGAGTGGACTGGCGATGGTATCTCGCTACTGGCGCTGGCCGGGCTTCTCCTGTATTGGGTCGCGGCCTCAGGGCGACGCTTTCGACGGCGTCGCGGCTGGAGCGACACGGTTCGGGTTTCGGACTGAGCCGGCGCTCGCCGCGCCTAGCGCGAGCATGGCCAGCCAGACCACGTCCCATAGGAGCTGCGGCACCGCCACGCCGAGCGACAGAAGCTGCATGGTCAAGATGCCGGCCGCGAGCCAGATACGGTGCCAGAGCGGAGGCGAATTTCTCAAGACGAGCCAGGCCGCCAAGACGAGGTTCGTGTAGTCCCACTGGTGGAGGTGGAAGGCGACCATGAGCGAGCCCAGCAGCCCGACCGCGAATACAGTCTCCAGGTCATGCCGTCGAATTCGGGCGACGGCAAGGCACGCGATGCCCTGCACCGCCAGCAGGAGGTAGGTCAGGGGGCCCAGCCCGAAAACCAAGGCGATCGTGAAGTACGCGTGGCCTGTGTCGGCTTCGACGAGTTTCAGCGCCTGCCAATAGCTCGCGATGCCGTCGACGCCAAGGCTCGCCAGGCTGAGCGCGGCCATGACGAGACCCGCGGCGGCCCAACCGAGCACAGGCTTGATGTGGCCTGCGACGAGAAGGGCCATCGGAACCATGATCACGACCTGCGGCTTGAGCGTCGTGGCAAACGCCAGGGCGATCCCGGCGGCGATCGGGCGATCGTTCCGAACGAGCCACCAAGCCAGGGCGACGCCCGCAACCACGACCACGCCTGGCTGGCCGTAGTAGAAGACCTGCATGACGGGCCACAGCGCGAGCGCGACGAGAAGCAGGGTGAGCTTGGCGAGGCCGTTGTAGGGCGCCGCGACGTGCCACATCCAGAGGAGCGCGGCCAGCGCGCCCAGGGTCCAGATGAGATACGCGGCAGGCTCGGGCACGAGGGTGAGAGGCACGAACAGCCACGCGAGCAGCGGAGGGCTGATGTAAGTGGCGGTCGCGTCGATGCTGCGATCGGCCGCCGGGAACACCAGGGAGAGCTGCCTCAGCGTCGCGAAGTCGTAGATCTTCGACCACCCGTACTGGAGGCCCGCCTGGGCGGCGACGTAATTGATCCGGATGTCCTCGTGGATGGGGAAGGTCGCAAAGCCGAACACCCAGCGGCCCACGGTGTAGAGCGCGCCCCAGGCCGCCGCGGTCGCGGCTGATGCAAGCCATAGCGGTGGGCGCCGGCGACCGGCGAGGGATCCGACCGCCGCGACCACGGTCTAGTGGGCCGACTCCGCCCAGGAGATCAGGTCGCGCAGGCCGCGTTCGAACTCGACCTGCGGCGCCCAACCGAGATCGTGGCGCGCCTTGCCGACGTCGCTGACGTAGAACTTCTGGTCACCCTCGCGCCAGTCCGCGAAGCTGAATTGCGGCTTCTTGTGCGTGAGCCCGCCGATCTGGTCGATGACCTCCAGCAGGTTGCGCTGGTTCTCCGGCCCGCCACCGACGTTGTAGATCTCGCCGCGCGCGATGCCGATCTTGTCGATCACGGTGGCGTAGAGCGCGCTCAGGTCGCGCGCGTCGAGGAGGTCGCGCACCTGGGTCCCGTCGCCATAGATCGTCAGCGTGCGGTCTTTGAGGATCGAGTGCACGAAATGCGCTACCCATCCCTGGTCCTCGGTGCCGTACTGGTGCGCGCCGTAGATGCAGCTCTGGCGCAGCACGACGGTGTTCATGCCGAAGCAGCGTGCGTAGTCGCGGACGTACTGGTCGGCGGCGCCCTTGCTGCAGCCGTAGGGGCTGTGAAAATCGATCGGCTGCGTCTCTTTACAGGCGCCGTTGTTGTGGTCGAGCTTTCCGTAGACCTTGTTCGTCGATGCAAAGACGAATGGCGCATCGTGGTTGTGCGTGCGGACCGCCTCGAGCATGTTGAGGGTGCCGCGCGCGTTGACGTCGAAGTCCGTGCTGGGATCGACCAGCGACGTCGTGACCGCGACCTGCCCGGCCAGGTGGAGGATGGCGTCCTGGTCTTTCACGTGCCCGGGCAGGGCGCCGGCATTCCTCACGTCCTCTTTAATGAAGGTGATCCGGTTCGGGTACTTGGTGATGAGCCACCTGAGGTTGCGTTCGGTGCCCGGACGGCTCAGGTTGTCGAGCAGGCTGACGTGCCAGCCCTCCTTGATCAGGTGGACCGCGGTGTTGACGCCCAGGAAGCCGGCCCCACCTGTGATGAGGACCCTCCGGTCCGGATCGGCCGGGAGTGGCGGCGTCGACTTGGTCTTGGTCAGCCGCTCAGAGGGGTCCACTGCCGCGCATACGTTAGCCGGTGGATATGCCCCTCAGGAAGGCGATCACGACGATCCACGAAGCACCGGCCAGGACCAGGGCTTCGCGCCGGGCGTTGCCCTGATGAGCGTAGATGTACGCACCGGGGAGAAACAGGGACGCGAACGCGCCGTACACCATGTGCAGCAACCCGGCGCGCGGATCGCCGCCTGCAAGCAGGGCTGACAGGCCGAGCAGGCCCTGCACCGGCGTGACGGCGGCCATGATCAGGTAGGTCGAGCGAAAGCCCCCGCTGACGCGCTGGTTCCGAAAATAGTGATAGGCGCCCCACAGCCCGAGCAGCACCGCAAACGCGACGAGCACACGCGCGCCGTAGCTGTGAAGAAAAGCGAACGTCTCCACCGCCTAGGGCTGGAGTCTGGAAATCTGCCCGCGGAAGTAGTCGACGGTCAGGCGCAGTCCCTCCTCGAGCTGGATCCGCGGCTGCCAGCCGAGTTGTTCCGCTGCGCGCCGGTTGTCGAGCGCGATGCGGTACACGTCGCCTTTGCGCGCAGGTCCGAACATGGGCTCGAGCTTGTACTCGGTCAGCAGTGCGATCTTGCGGAACAGGTCGTTGATCGTCACCGGGATGCCCGAGCTGATGTGGAAGGTGCCGCCGTCACCCCGCTCGAGGGCGGCGAGGTTTGCCATCGCGACGTCGCCGACATGCAGCATGTCGCGTGACTGATTCCCGTCGCCGTCGATCGTGACAGGCTTGCCCTCGATCATCCGGCTCGCGAAGATGGCCACGACGCGGCCCTCCTCGGCGAAGAAGTCCTGCCGCGGACCGTAGATGTTGGCGTAGCGAAGAGTCGTGTAGCGCAGGCCAAACGTCCTGTCGAACATTCCCAGGTAATGCTCGAACGCGAGCTTGCTGGTGCCGTATGGCGAGAGCGGGCGAACTGGATGGTCTTCATCCGCCGGCACGATGTCGGGCTCGCCGTAGAGCGCGCCACCGGTGGAGCTGAAGATCACCTTGCCCACTGCCTCGTCGACGCACGCGCGGAGCACGTTGAGGCCACCGACCACGTTGACGAGGGCGTCGTGCCCTGGGTCGGCCACGGACTTCGGAACCTCGGACTGCGCCGCGTGATGGTTCACGATGTCGGGCTTGAACGTCGCGATCGCGGCGTGCACCTGTGCGCGATTCGTGACGTCGACCCGATGCAGCTGGGCCGCTTGATTGACGTTGTCCTCGCGGCCGGTGCTCAGGTTGTCGATGACACGGACCTCGTGCCCCGCGGCGATGTAGGCGTCTACGACATGCGAGCCGATGAATCCGGCGCCGCCAGTGACGAGAATCTTCAACGAGCGTGACTCTACTAAATGTTGACGTCGTCAAGGCTGTGCGGGCGGACGTCGGCCCAAGCTTCATCCGGGACGTGCTCAAGCGAGCGGCAGCGGTGCCCGAGGTCGCGGCACGATTGCCCGAAGACGAGAGCACAGTTGCGGTTCGGCTCACCGCCGACGAGGAGATGCAGCGCCTGAACACGACGTATGCGGGCGAACCTCATGCCACCGACGTTCTTTCGTTTGCCGGCTCGGCCGGCCACGTTGGAGACATCGCCATCTCGTGGCCCGCGACCGAGCGCCAGGCCGCCGAGTACGGCCACGCCGCGACGACGGAGCTGGCGCTGCTCGCTGTACACGGCCTGCTCCATCTTCTGGGCTGGGATCACACATCGGCGCGGGAACAGAAGGAGATGACTCGCCTCACAGTCGAGGCATTGGAGCAGTCGGGAATCGTGTTGGCTCCGGGACGCCTTTAGACTCGCTACATGGTCTGCGGCGCTCGCCGCGGGCCCAGCCGCGTCTATTCGCGCCGGGTGCATTGGAAAAGAAAGAAAAGCAAGAGCGATTGATCGTCGGCCTCGGCAATCCCGAATCCGACTACGCCGACACGCGTCACAACCTTGGTTTCGCATGCGTGCGAGAGCTCGCGCGCCGGCTGGGCGTGTCAGTCGATCGCAAGCGGTGGCAGTCCCTGACCGGCCGTTCCGAGGCGAAGGGTCTGTGGCTCGTCATGCCGCAGACGTTCATGAACCTTTCCGGTGGGGCCGTGGCGAAGGCACTGAAGGACACCGGGCTGACGCCCGATCAGACCTGGGTGGTCTACGACGAGCTGGACCTGCCGATGTGCCGGATGCGAATCAGACGTGGCGGTTCCGGTGCCGGACACAACGGCGTGCGTTCGCTGATCACATCCCTCGGCACCGACGATTTCGTCCGCTTTCGCGTCGGCATCGGGAAGCCGTCGCGCAAAGGCTCACCTGCCGGGCGGCACTATGTCCTTGGACGGTTCACGAAGGCAGAGGCGCGGCGACTGCCTCAGGTGATCAGTGGAGTCGCCGACGCCCTGGAGCTGGCGCTCCAAGCGGGGATCGAACGGGCGATGGACCGCTACAACCGCGCGGGGGCGCTGGGATGCGAGGAACTGCCGTGACCACACTGTGGCAAGCCATACTCGGTGCCGAGCCGCGGCTCGAAGGATGGGTCGACCGGGGCCATACCGACCTCCACGTGGCGCGGCTTCCGCGCTCGGCGTGGCCGATCGTCGCCGCGGCGGTCGCTCGCGCGCTGACCCAAAGAGGGAAGTCGGCTCTCATCCTTGTCACGGGCCCAGAGCGGTTCGCCGACGAGCTTCGCGTGTGGCTCAGCGGACAGCCGCCGGCGTTTGTTTTCGCCGAAGTCGGCGTCTCGTTCCTCGACCGGCCTCCTGCCTTTGATGAGGCGGTGAACAGGCGTCTCGAGGCGCTGAGCGCCCTCGCCTCCGCGGACAACACCCCGGCGATCGTCGTCGCTTCGCGGCGGGCCCTCACACGACAGACCATTTCGCGCCGGGACCTGGTGGATACGACGATCACCTTGCGGCCGGGCGAAGGGCCAGACCCCATCACCGTCGCCGGTCGGCTGGTCGAGCTGGGTTACACCCGCGAGCCGCTTGTCGAGGAAAGAGGGCAGTTCTCATTGCGCGGTGGGATCCTGGACGTGTTTCCCTCGGCGGCGGACGCGCCCATACGGGCCGAGTGGGTCGGCGACGCGGTGGAGACGCTGCGCCTGTTCGACCCCGACAACCAGCGTTCGGTGATGCCGGTCGCAGAGGTGACCATCAGGACCGGGCGCGAGCTCCTGATCGGCCCGGAGCGAGGCGCCGCCGCCGTCGCGCGGCTGCGCGAATCGGTTTCGCTCGAGAGCCTGCGCGGGGACGTCCGGTCGGAATGGGAGGACGAGCTGACGCGCCTCGGCGCGGGCGCCGCATTTGCGGGCGTCGAGTTTTACGCCGCTTACCTCGATCCCTCGCGATCATCACTGCTCGACCACCTGCCACAGGACTCGATCGTCATCGACTTCGAGCCGGCACGACAGCGAGCCGACGCGCGCACGTTGTTGGACGAGACGGCCATGCTCGCCGCGGCCGAGGCGGGCGGAGGCGAGCTGCCGCGACAGTTCAAGCTCCCCACGGTCGATCGCGCCGACGATTTCGGCGCGCGGCCCCACCTGGCAATCACCGGCGCCGAGGGGGCGGGTGACGCGATCGATCTCGGGTGGTTCGAAGGCGAGGCCCTGGTTGGGCAACCACGTGCGCTCGCGGGCTTCGCGGCGCGCGCCGAAGGGGCGGCCATCGTCTTCGCGACGGAGCAAGACGAGCGCTTGCGCGCCCTCCTCGACGAGTCGGGCGTCAAGACCGCGCACGCCGAGGTCGACCTGGACATCGACCTCGACGTCAAGCCGGGCTTGTTCCACTCCTCGATCGACCTCACGGCGGGTTGCTCTCAGCCGGGGATCGGATTGCACCTTGCCACTGACGCCGAGCTTTTTGGGCGCGTCCGCCGGCCCTCGCGCGGCCGAAGCATCGCCCGCACGCGGGCCGAAGACATGACGCACGAATTCACGCTGGACTTCGCGCCCGACGAGCTCGTCGTCCACGTCGACCACGGGATCGCGCGATTCAAGGGGATGCGCCTGCTCGAGTCGGAGGGTGCGCACCGGGAGTACCTCGAACTCGAGTACGCCGAAGGTGACCGGCTGTTCGTGCCGGTCGAAAACCTCGATCGCGTGCAGAAATTCCTCGGCGGCGAGGCGGCTCCGGCACTGCACCGGCTCGGTACGTCCGATTGGACGCGTGCGAGGGGGCGGGCCCGCAAGGTCGTGCAGGACGTGGCCGAGGACCTGCTGAAGATCTACTCGATGCGTGAGGCCAGGCCGGGCATTGCCTTCGCGCCGGACACGGCGTGGCAGGACGAGCTCGAGGCCACCTTTCCTTATGAAGAGACGCCGGACCAGGTCGCGGCGCTGGCCGAGATCAAGAGCGATATGGAGTCTGATCGGCCCATGGACCGGCTCCTGTGCGGCGATGTCGGGTTCGGCAAGACCGAGCTCGCCCTGCGCGCCGCGTTCAAGGCGGCGATGAGCGGCAAGCAGGTCGCACTTCTGGCCCCGACCACTGTGCTCGCCCAGCAGCACTTCCACGTGTTCCGCGAGCGGTTGAAGAACTTCCCCGTCGTGGTCGAGATGCTGTCGCGATTCGTCGATGACGAGATGCAGGCGCGGACCGTCGAAGGACTCAAGAGCGGCCATGTCGACATCGTCGTCGGCACGCATCGCCTCCTCCAGCGGGACGTCCGCTTCAAGCGACTCGGACTGCTTGTCGTCGACGAGGAGCACCGCTTCGGCGTCATGCAGAAAGAGAGGCTGAAAAAGCTGCGCACGCAGCTCGACGTGCTCTCGCTATCGGCGACGCCGATCCCGCGCACGCTGCACATGGCGGTGGGCGGGATCCGCGATATGAGCGTGATCCAGACGCCGCCCGAGGAGCGACAGCCGATCAAGACCTACGTGACCGCGGACGACGACGAGCTAGTGCGGGAGGCGATCGGCCGCGAGCTGCAGAGGGGCGGCCAGGTGTACTTCGTGCATAACCGCGTGCGGTCGATCCAGAAGGCCGCGGAACGCGTGCGCAGGCTGGTCCCCGAAGGCCGGATTGCGATCGGCCACGGACAGATGTCTGAAGACCAGCTGGCTTCGGTGATGGTCGACTTCGAGGCGGGCAAGTACGACGTCCTCGTCTGCACCACCATCATCGAGTCGGGGCTCGACATCCCGAACGTCAACACGATCATCGTCGAGCGGTCCGACCGCTTCGGCCTGGCGCAGCTCTATCAGCTCCGTGGGCGTGTTGGACGCTCGGGCCGGCGAGCGTACGCCTACTTCCTCTACGACCCGAGGCGCTCCCTCACTGAGCAAGCCGACAAGCGGTTGGACGTCATCTCCGGCCTCCACGAGCTCGGCCAGGGATTCAAGATCGCGCTCCGCGACCTGGAGATCCGCGGCGCCGGCAACCTGCTGGGCACCGAGCAGCACGGGGCGATCGCGGCCGTCGGGTTCGAGATGTACCTCCAGATGCTGCAGAGCGCGGTGTCCAAGCTGCGAACAGGATTCGAGGAAACCGCCGTCACGGATGTCCTATCGACGGCGGAGATGAACCTCGACCTCCCCCTCGACCACTTCATTCCGCGCTCCTACATCCGGGACGAGAAGCTGCGGCTCGGGGCGTACCGTCAGCTCGCCGGCGCGGATGACGAAGCCGATCTCGACTCGATGCTGCGCTCCCTCAAGGACCGCTACGGGACGGCGCCGGCGCAGCTGGACAACCTGGCCTACTCACTGCGCGTAAAGCTGCGCGGCCAGCGGATGGGACTGCGCGGCGTGGTCGCGGAGGGTCACGACATCGTGATCCGGGTCGACCCGCAGCGATTCCTCGACATCGAGGAGCTGTCCCGCCGGATGGTGGGACGGATCGCTGTCGGCCCCAACCGGATCAAGATGCGGAGGAAAGGGGAGGGGTGGCAATCCGACCTCCTCACGCTCCTCGACGAGATGGCGGCGCTTTACGAAGCTGGGCGCGGCGTCGCGGTAATGTCTCGCCCGTGAGCGACAGGCCATTTTCGGAGGGCATCGCCGCGATCTTCGAGGTCGTGCACACGCTGAGGGCTCCTGGCGGGTGCCCGTGGGATCGCGAACAGACGCATGAGTCGCTACGGCAGTACCTGCTCGAAGAGACCTACGAGCTGCTCGAGGCGATCGACGCCGGCGACGACGCAAAGATGATGGAGGAGCTGGGCGACCTTCTGTTGCAGGTCGCGATGCACGCCGAGATCGCGGCGGAAGAAGGACGCTTCGACGCGACGCAAGTGTCTGTGGCTGTCGCCGCGAAGATGGTCAAGCGTCACCCGCATGTGTTCGGCGACAAGTCGGTCGCGAACGCCGATGAGGTGCTGCGCAACTGGGAGCACCAGAAGATCAGCGAGGCGCGCGAGGCCGGCAACGAGGAATCGGTCGTCGAGCGCGTGCCCGCAACTCTTCCAGCGCTTGCGTGGGCGCTCGGTCTGCAGAAGCGTGCTGCGCGCGTCGGTTTCGATTTCGCGTCGCCTGCCGCCGCGGCGGAGTCTGTGGGCGAGGAGGCGCACGAGCTGGCCGAGGTTGGCGACCGCGACCGCGCATTCGAGGAGATGGGGGATCTGCTCTTCGCCGTCGTGTCGCTGGCTCGAAGCATGAAGCTGAATCCCGAGGACGCGTTGCGCGTAGCAGCTCAGCGATTTCGCAAACGATTCGCCGCGACTGAGGCGTCGGTGCGCCGCGAAGGCAAGAGCTTCAGCGACCTGAGCGCCGATGAAATGCTCGACCGCTGGGAGAAGGCCAGGTAACCATTTGATATAGTCGGCTCCCGCCCGATCGTTCCCGCACAACGACGCAGCATGAAATACAGCAACAAGCCCACCACCGCCGCGGGCACGCTTCGCGTGAACGCGTTCACTCTGCGGAGCACCCTGATCCTGATTGCCGCAGGCATCGTGTTGATGTGGGCGGCGGTCGCGTTTGCACAAGAGGCCTACATCAGCCAGCGCCTCGGCCAGCAGGTCTCCGAGCTGCGCAGGCAGAACGCCCAGATCGGGGCCCAGAACGCCGGTTACCACAAGGACGTGGAGGCTCTTTCCAACGGCACGGCCGACGAGGAGGAGGCCCGAATGAGCGGCTTCGCGAAGCCAAACGAGAGGACCTTTCTGGTCACGACTCCCAGCCCCTCGCCTACGCCCAGGTCGCGCTGAGCAGCGCCCTTCTGCCTTCGCCCTCGCCCTGACGGGAGAGGGACGTGCCCGCCTTATACTGAGAATGCGGAGTGGAGCAGCGGCAGCTCGTCGGGCTCATAACCCGAAGGTCCTTGGTTCGAATCCAAGCTCCGCAACCATCCTCATCCCAAGCCCCCTCAGCCACTCGTGCACATCTGGACAACAAATAAGGAATGAACAAGAGAAAGCGCGTAGCGATTGCCAAGCACCGAAAGAAGAAGCAAAAGCTGAAGGCTCGGACGCAGGCCGCTCGCTAAGCTCGGGACGGTGCCGTAGCTCAGGTGGTAGAGCGCGCGACTCATAATCGCGTTGTCGGTGGTTCGAGTCCACCCGGCACCACCATGGCTACGCCACCCGCCGGGCGCATCCTCGTCGCCGTCTCGGGCGGACCAGATTCGACCGCGCTGCTGATCGCGCTGCACGAGTCCGGTCACGAGGTGGTCGCCGCCCATTACGACCACGCACTGCGCGACGGGTCGGCGGAGGTCGCGCGGCAGGTGGCGGAACTGTGCGCGCGACTTGGAGTCCCGCTCATCTGCGAACGGCGTACCGAGGCTCTGCCGAAAGGATCCGTCCAGGCTGCGGCTCGCACGCTTCGCTACGCATTTCTCGACCGCGCTCGAGCTCAGGCAGGTGCGGATGTCGTGGCGGTGGCGCACACCGCCGACGACCTGGTCGAGGGTGTCGTCCTGCACATGCTGCGTGGCTGCGGCCTCGCCGGCTTCCGGGGCATGCCCGCGCGCCGAGGACACTTCATCCGTCCCTTTCTCAACGTCTGGAGAAAGGACGTGCGCGAATACCTCAAGGTGCGCGGCATCGTCGCGCATGAGGATCCAGCCAACCTCGATCCGCGATTCGCGCGCGTGCGGGTGCGTCATCTGATCCTGCCGGCGCTCGAGCGTGACCGGCCCGGAATCGGCCGACGTTTTCACTCGGCCGCCGGCGCGGCCATGCGGTTGCACGAGGCCGCCTCAACCGCGGCGGCAGGCGCGACTACCCGCGGGGAGCTGCGCAGGTTGCCGGAGCCCGTGGCCGCCGAAGCCCTGAAGCTGCTGTACGTCCGCGCCGGAGGTTCCGACCCTGGCCTATCCCGCGCTCACATCGCCGCCATGCTGAGCGTGGCGGAACCCGGCCGAGGCGGGCGGGGCGTCGATCTTCCAGGAGGCTTGCGTTTCCGTATTGTGGGGGACCTCATGCAGGTGGTGCCGTCGCGACGCGTCTCCAACGGCCCGTTACGCCTGCAGGTAAAGACATGCATGGGCTGTGACGACAGTCACGCGGCGCACCTCCGGCCTGGTCTTGCCGTGAGCCTCGGGTTCCGCAGACCCGGACTGCGTCTTCGGCCGCTCGGCGGCCGGGGCTCGCGCAAGCTGCAGGACATCTTTGTCGACGCCCGCGTGCCGCGCGAAGATCGGGACGCGTGGCCTCTGGTCTTTGCCGGCGAGAAGCTCGCGTGGGTCCCCGGCCTGGCCGTCGACGCCGAGCTGGCGAGGCCGCATGGCGAGCCTGGCCTGCACGTGGCCATCACGCCTATGCCGGTTGCCGTTTCCCCCGCTCCAGCCTGTTTTACTTCGCCTTGGTCGTTGTCCTCGGCCTGATCTTCTGGTTCACCTGGAGCTCGATCCAGAGCAACCAGGCGCAGGGCGACTGGAACTACACGCGGATGCTGAACGAGGCCGCGAAGGGCAACGTGGCCGTCGTCGACATCAGCGGCTCGGATGGCGTCGTGACCGACGCCTCCCACAACAAGCACAACGTGGTGCTTCCCGACTGCTCCGGCGAATGCAAGTACATGGACGACCTGCGCGCTGCCGGAGTCGTCGTGCAGTTCGAGAAGAGCCAGACAGGCAGCTACCTGATCAGCGTGCTGCTCCCGAACATCATCCTCGTCATCCTCATCGCCGCCTTCATGTGGTGGGTCCTCCGCCAGACGCAGAGCGGCAACAACCAGGCGATCTCGTTCGGGCGCTCCCGAGCGCGGATGATCGCAGGCGATAAGCCCGCGATCACATTTGCAGATGTCGCGGGGGTAGACGAGGCCAAGCAGGAGCTCACCGAGATCGTCGAGTTCCTGAAATATCCCGAAAAGTTCGTCGCCCTGGGCGCCCGAATCCCGAAGGGCGTCCTCCTCGTGGGTCCTCCGGGAACGGGCAAGACTCTGCTGAGCAAGGCAGTTGCCGGCGAGGCCGGCGTGCCCTTCTTCTCGATCTCAGGCTCCGAGTTCGTCGAGATGTTCGTCGGTGTAGGCGCGAGCCGCGTCCGCGATCTCTTCGACCAGGCCAAGAAGAACTCGCCCTGCATCGTGTTCGTGGACGAGATCGATGCCGTCGGCCGCCAGCGCGGCGCCGGCCTCGGCGGCGGCCACTCGTCGAGATGGACGGTTTCGACACCAACACCCACGTCATCGTCATCGCGGCGACGAACCGGCCGGACGTGCTCGACCCGGCGCTCTTGCGCCCGGGCCGCTTCGACCGGCACGTCACGCTCGACCGGCCCGACATCAAAGGCCGCCGCCAGATCCTCGACGTCCACGCGCGCAACAAGCCGCTCGACTCGACGGTTGACCTCGACGTGCTCGCCAGGCAGACGCCAGGCTTCAGCGGGGCAGACCTGGCCAACCTCATCAACGAGGCGGCCATCCTCGCCGCGCGCGCCAACCAGAAGGTGATCGGCATGGTCGAGCTCGAGGAGGCGATCGCGCGGGTGATCGCGGGACCGGAGCGCAAGAGCCGCCGCATCTCCGACCACGAGAAGGAAATCATCGCGTACCACGAGACCGGCCACGCCCTGGTTATGAAGGCGCTCCCGCACACCGACCCGGTGCACAAGATCTCGATCATCTCGCGCGGCATGGCGCTCGGCTGGACGCTGAGCCTGCCGGAAGAGGACAAGTACCTTGTTTCGCGCGACGAGCTGATGGACCAGATCGCGGGCATCATGGGCGGCCGCGTCGCCGAGGAGATCGTGTTCGGCGACATCACCTCGGGGGCCGAGAACGACATCCAGAGGGCAACCCAGCTCGCGCGCCGCATGGTGACGCAATGGGGCATGAGTGAGAAGTTGGGCACCGTGACCATGGGCCACAAGGAAGAGTTGGTGTTCCTTGGACGCGACCTCGGTGAGCAGCGCAACTACTCGGAAGAGGTCGCCGCGATCATCGACGAAGAGATCCGCAGCATCGTCGACCACGGTTATCAGACGGCCAAGGGAGTGCTGACCAAGCAGCGCTCCAAGATGGACGCGGTCGTCGAGCGCCTCAAGATCGTGGAAACGATCGACGGCAAGGAGCTCGACCAGATCCTCAACCTTGAGGAACCCCAAGCTCCGGCCGCGGCCAGCTCGTCCGCGTCGTAGAACGCCAGAACAGATAACCGTCGCGGGCCGGGGCAATCTCGGCCGCAGCCTGGCCCGTGCATTGCATGCGCGCCTGGTACCCGCGCGGACCGGTTTCCGCCTGCCCCCCCAGGGCTTGTTGTTTCTCGCCGTTCCTGACGGCGCCATCAGCGAGATGGCGAGTCGCGTGGCTCGCATGAATCCACCCGCGGCACTGGCCGTGGTGCACCTTAGTGGTGCACTCGGACTCGACGCCCTGATCGCGCTCGAGGGCAATCCGCGTGGCTCATTCCATCCCCTTCAGTCCTTTCCGACGCCGCGGGAGCCGGAGGCGTTTCGCGGGATCACCGTCGCGGTCGACGCCAGCACGACCGCTCTTCGCCGGCGGTTGGCGCGCCTCGCAAGGGAGCTCGGCGCCAAGCCAAAACACGTGACGGGTCGGGAGCGAGTGCTCTATCACGCCGCCGCGGTGTACGCATCGAACTTCGTGGACGTCGTGCTGTACGAGGCGGTCCGCATGCTCGGGACGATCGGTTGGACCGAGGCCGAGGCGACGCGTGCGCTGATGCCGCTCGTGGATGGAGCCGTCGCCAACGTCCGCAAGCGAGGGGTGGTCGGTGCACTCACCGGGCCAATCCGGCGCGGCGACGCCGAGACGGTGGCCAGGCATTTGGAGGCTCTGCGGAATCTCGATGCCCCCATCCGGCCCGGCCGCTCCGCGGCGGGGCCACCTTCCCCGGCAAGCGGGGAAGGGAAGGCAGGGCCACCTTCCCCGGCAAGCGGGGAAGGGAAGGCGGGGCCACCTTCCCCAGCAACTGGGGAAGGGAAGGCCGCCGACCTCCCCGGCAAGCGGGGAGGTGAAGCACTGCCTTCGTCCGAAGGCCTTTATCGTATGCTCGCCCTGGTTGCGCTTGGCATCGCGACTGAGGCGGGACTCGATCCCGCGGCGGCCCGGCGGACCAGGAGGGCGCTGACCCGAGATGTGGCAGCGACCCGAAGGAGAGGTCGGAGATGACCACGGTGCTGGACGTCCAGCGATTCAAGGACGAGGGCAGGCGTTTTGCCGCGCTCACCGCGTATGACTTCCTCAGCGCGCGCATCCTCGACGAGGCGGGCATCCCGATACTTCTCGTCGGTGACAGCCTGGGGATGGTGATGCTCGGGCACCCGACCACGCTTCCCGTGACCCTCGACGATATGCTCCACCACGCGAAGGCGGTCACTCGCGGCGCGCGCCAGGCCCTGCTCGTAGGCGATATGCCATTCATGTCGTATCACGCGTCGACCGAGCAGGCGATCACCAGCGCCGGCCGATTTGTGCAGGAGGCCGGCATGCACGCGGTCAAGCTCGAAGGTGGAGGTCGCGTTGTCGAGATCACCAGGCGGCTGACCGAGATCGGGATCCCTGTCATGGGCCACCTTGGCCTGACGCCGCAGTTCGTCAACCAGATGGGCGGATTCAAAGTTCAGGGCAAGTCCGATAAACAAGCAGCGCAGATCACAGCCGACGCCGTGGCGCTCGAGGAGGCCGGCGCATTCAGCATCGTCCTCGAAGGCGTGCCGAGCAAACTCGCGGCCGCCATCACCCACAAACTCCGCGTCCCAACCATCGGCATCGGCGCGGGTCCGGGCACTGACGGGCAGGTCCTGGTCCTGCACGACATGCTCGGCCTGACCACCGGCAAGGCACCAAAGTTCGTCAAGCGATACGCGAACCTCGCCGAGGAGATCGCGCGCGCCGCAACCGCCTATTCGGAAGACGTGCGCACAGGGAAGTTCCCGGGGCCGGAGCACGAGTACTCGGCGAACGGATCGGCCCCGGCGAAGGACAGGGAAGAGGTCAGGTACGGCAGCTGACGGTCTGGCCGTAATCGAACACGCCGCCGCGATGCTCGGTGCGTCGCGGCGGTGGCGCGCTCAGGGCAGGTCGATCGGCCTTGTGCCCACGATGGGCGCGTTGCACGCCGGACACATGCGCCTGGTCGAGACCGCGCGGGCCGAGAACGACGTCGTCGTCGTCAGCCTCTTCATCAACCCGATCCAGTTCGGCGTTGGCGAGGACCTTGACCGATACCCCCGGGACTGGGACCGCGACGCGAAGAAACTCCAGGAGGCCGAGGTCGACGCCGTCTACCGGCCGACCGCGGCGGAGATGTACCCAGCCGGCGCAAGCACGCGCGTCCACGTGAAGGGGGTGACGGATGGTCTGGAGGGCGCGGCCCGCCCGGGACACTTCGAAGGCGTAGCCACCGTTGTGACGAAGCTGCTGGCGGCGGTCGCTCCGGACCGTGCTTACTTCGGCCAGAAGGACGCCCAGCAGGTCGCTGTCGTCAATCGGCTGGCGAGCGACCTCGACCTGGGCGTCGAGATCCGTGTCGTGCCGACGGTGCGGGAGCCCGACGGGCTGGCGCTCAGCTCGCGGAACGTGTACCTCGGCCCCGAAGAGCGCAGGGCCGCAGCGAGCATCAGCGCCGCCCTTCGCGAAGCGGCGGCGGCGTATTCGTCCGGCGCGCGCGACCCCGTACGCCTGCGGTCTCGGATCGCAGCCCGGCTGACGCTCGAGCCGCTTGTCCAGCTGGAGTACGCCGAGCTCGTGGATGCGGCTACTTTTCAGAAGCCCGGCACCCTCGCCGTGATCGCCGCCAGAGTCGGCAAAACGAGATTGATCGACAACCATGACGTGGCCAAACCCTTCCCTGGTTAGCCATCTTGTGTGCGGTACAATTGACGCTCATTTTGGCGGAGGCCGTTTTGACGACCAAGACCACACCAATAATTTCTAGGGGGTTCGTATGTTGGCTACTGATTCTGGTGCCGTCCTGACCGAAGACAAGGAGGGGACCGACCAGGAATCACCCGAATCCGCGGCGATGACAATGGAGGACTACCTCCATTACGACGAGGAGTCCTTCAAGACCCCAAACCACGGTGACATCGTGGATGGGATCGTCGTGCGAGTTGACCCCGACGAGGTACTCGTCGACATCGGAGCCAAGGCGGAGGGTGTCATCTCGAGCAAAGAGCTCGGCATGCGCGGAGACGCCGACTCCGCCGGCCTCGAGCCAGGCGACCAGATCAAGGTCTATGTCCTCCAGCCCGAGAACGAGGAGGGCAACGTTGTCCTCAGCCTGCGCCGCGCGAGGGCGGAAACCACGTGGCTGGTGGCGGCTGAGAAGCAAACCGACGGGACCGTCATCGACGCGGACGTGCGGGAGCAGAACAAGGGCGGGCTGATCGTCAACATCCTGGGCCTGCGCGGCTTCCTTCCATCCAGCCAGGTCGCTCGCGCCTACGCGGGCACCCTCGAGACGCTGGTCGGCAAGCGCATCCCGGTCAAGATCCTGGAGGTCAACCGAAAGCGCAACAGGCTGATCGTCAGCCAGAAGGCGGCGGAGGACGAGGACCGCGCGCGCAAGCGGGAGGAGCTGTTCAGCCGCCTGCAGACGGGCACGACGGTCAAGGGCACTGTTTCCGGCATCACCAGCTACGGCGCGTTCGTCGACATCGGCGGCGCCGACGGCCTCATCCACATCTCGGAGCTGTCCTGGGACCGCGTGTCCAAGGTCACCGACGTGCTTCAGCTGGGCGAGGAGGTCTCCGTGAAGGTGATCAAGCTCGATCCGGAACAGACCCGCATCTCGCTTTCGCTACGCCAGCTTCAGCAGGACCCTGCAGTCGATGCCGGTCGGCTCGATCGTCGAAGGCCAGGTCACCAAGACCAAGAAGTACGGGGCCTTCCTGCAGATCATGCCTGGCATCGAGGGCCTCCTTCACATCTCGGAGCTTTCGTGGGATCACGTCGAGCGCACGGAGGACGTGCTGAAGGTTGGCGAGACCGTGCAGGTCAAGGTCATCGGCATCGACACCGCCCGGCGCAGGATCTCGCTCAGCCTGAAGCAGCTGTCGGCGCCCCCGGCAAGCCTGGCCGGGGCGCGACCCGAGCGGGCGCACGATTACCCTGACGAAGAAGACGAGTAACTAGGCGCCAAGCGCCTTCAGGCGCTGAGCGGCAGGGGAATAGAAGGGGTCGATCTCGAGCGCGCGCCTGTACGCGCGCGCCGCTTGATCGCGTTGGCCGAGCTTGGCGTAGCCGTCGCCGAGCGCGATGTACATGGCTGGATCGGTCTCGCCGAGGTC
>WNGI01001130.1_pt1 | contig 47160 bp, 58 predicted proteins | sample 5400621 | NCBI WGS metagenome assembly WNGI01 (sample SAMN13153374, study PRJNA577476) | soil metagenome | isolation source: 20 cm soil or saprolite under Garry oak tree replicate 1 | place: USA:California | collected 2016-06-15 | reverse complement strand
CGCGCTCAGCACGCGGCCGGGGCCGACCTCGACGAACGTCGTGGCGCCGGCCGCGGCCAGGCGCTGGACGCACGCCGTCCAGCGGACGGGGCTGGCCACCTGGCGCAGGAGCGCATCCTTCACCTCGGCGCCCGTCCGACTGATGCCACCGTCCACGTTCCGCACGACGGGAATCTTCGGCTCGAGAATGGTGACGTCGGCGAGCATCGTGGCCAGTCGCTCGGCCGCTGGACGCATGAGCGCGCAGTGGAAGGGTGCGCTCACCGGCAGCATCACGCTCTTCTTGCCGCCGCGGTCGGCGGCGAGCGCGACCGCGCGCTCGACGGCGGCACGGTGGCCGGCGATCACGATCTGCTGAGGCGAGTTCACGTTGGCGACTTCCACCACCTCGCCCCGGGCCGTCTCCGCGCAGAGCACCTCCACCTGCGCCAGCTCGAGGCCCATGATGGCGGCCATGGCGCCGGTGCCCACCGGCACGGCGTCCTGCATGAACTCGCCGCGGGAACGCACGATCCTGACGGCGTCGGGGAAGGCGAGCGCGCCGGCCACGACCAGCGCCGAGTACTCGCCGAGGCTGTGACCACTGGCCAGGGCCGGCGCCAGGCCACGCTCGGCCGCAACCGCCGCAGCCGCCACGCTCACCGTCAGCACGGCCGGCTGAGTATTGGCGGTCAGCGCCAGCTCGGCCTCCGGCCCGTCGAAGGCCAGACGGGCCAGGTCGAACCCGAGCGCGTCGTTGGCCTCGTCGAAGATCGCGCGAGCCGCCGGTGACGCGTCGTAAAAGCCGCGGCCCATGCCGACAGCCTGCGACCCCTGTCCGGGAAAGAGGAAGGCGATCATACTCGTGCGAGTCGGGCGGCCCGCGTCACCAGCGCACGAGAGCGGCGCCCCAGGCAAAGCCACCGCCGAACGCCGCGATCAACATCAGGTCGCCCCGCTTGACGCGGCCGGTGGCGACGGCTTCCTCGAGCGCTACGTACACCGACGCGGCCCCCGTGTTCCCGTAGCGGTCCACATTGACGAAGACCTTCTCCATCGGCAGGCCGACGCGCTTGGCTGCCGCCTCGATGATGCGAAGGTTCGCCTGGTGGGGAATGAAGATGTCGACATCCTGCGCCTTCACGCCGTGCCGGTCGAGGAGAGCCGAAGTGGACTCGACGAACATGCGCACGGCGACCTTGAAAACCTCGCTGCCCTTCATCTTCGCGTAGTGCTGGCGCTGGGCCACGGTCTCCGCCGTCGCGGGCATGCGCGAGCCGCCCGCCGGCATGTAGAGCAAGTCCCAGTACTGGCCGTCGGAGTAGAGATCGCCGTCGAGGAATCCCGACCCGTCCTCGGTCGCCTCCAGCACGGCCGCGCCGGCCGCGTCGGCCAGCAGCACGCAGGTGCCGCGATCGGTGAAGTCGGTGATGCGCGACAGCGTCTCGGCGCCGATGCAGAGCACCCGCCGGTACTTCCCCGCCTCGATGAAGCGCGCGCCGATGATCAGGCTGTAGATGGACGCGGCGCACGCGGCCAGCACGTCGACCGAGCCCACCCGCCGGCAGCCGAGCCGGTGCTGGACGATGTTGCCGGTGCTGGGGAAGAACATGTCCGGGGTGGTGGTCCCCACGACGATGAAGTCGATGTCCTCGGGCACGAGGTTGGCGCGCTCGAGCGCCTGGTGGGCGGCCCGGACGGCGAGATCGGACGTGGCCTCGCTCTCGTCGACGATCCGCCGCTCGCGGATGCCGCTGCGCTGAACGATCCACTCGTCGCTGGTCTCGACCATCCTCTCGAGATCGGCGTTGCTCAGCACGCGCTTCGGAGCGTACGCGCCCATCCCGATGATCCTGGCCCGGGTCATTCGCGATCTCCCTCTTTCCCGCCCCGCGCGACCTCCGCCTCCAGCGCGGCCTTGATGTGCTCGTTCACCCCCGCCTTCGCCCAGTCGCGGGCCACCCGCACCGCGTTCTTGATGGCCTTCACCGGCGAAGCGCCGTGACAGATGATGGCCGCGCCGTCGATGCCGAGCAGCGGCGCGCCGCCCATCTCCGTGTAATCGATGCGCCGCTTGAAGCGCTGGAAGGCCGGCACCGCCAGGGCCGCCCCGACCTTCGAGCGCGTGTCGCGGGTGAGCTCCTCGCGGATCATCGCACCGAACATCTCGGCCAGGCTCTCGGAGATCTTGAGCGCGACGTTGCCGGTGAAGCCGTCGGTCACGACCACGTCGCAGCGGCCGTTGTAGATATCACGGCCCTCGACGTTCCCCAGGAAATTGAGGGACGACTCCTTCAACTGCTCGTAGGTCTCCTTGGTCAGCTCGTTGCCCTTCCCTTCTTCCTCGCCCACCGAGAGCAGGCCCACCCGCGGGTTGTCGAAGCCGAGGATATCGCGCGCGTACACGTGGCCCATCACCGCGAACTGCATGAGGTGGGCGGGCTTGGGATCGACGTTGGCGCCGACGTCGAGAAGAACGGTGAAGCGCTTGAGATTCGGGACCACGGCGGCGATGGCAGGACGGTCCACGCCGGGCAGGACGCCGATGACGAACATCCCGATGGCCATGGCGGCGCCGGTGTTACCGGCGGACACGAACGCGGCAGCCTCGCCGTCCTTGACGAGCTGAGCGGCGATGCGCAGGGACGAGTCACGCTTGCGCCGCAGTGCCTGCGAGGGGCTTTCGCCCATGCTGACGACCTGGGAGGCGTGACGGATCTCGAGGCCGAGCGTGCCGGCACCGACGCGAGCGACCTCGCGCTCGATGGCGGCTTTGTCACCGACGAGGGTGACGACGGCGCCAAACTCACGCGCCGCCGCGGCGGCCCCTTCCACCACCACGGCTGGCCCGAAGTCGCCGCCCATGGCGTCCACGGCGATCTTCATGTGGGCGGGTCCTCGGAGAGCAGGCGCCCCGGCGTGGCGTTAGGCTCCTTCCACCGAGACGATTTCGCGGCCCTTGTAGTAGCCACAGTGCGGGCAGATCCGGTGGGGCAGCTTCGGCTCCCGACATTGCGGGCACAGCGACCGGGTCGGCACGACGAGCTTGTAATGCGTGCGGCGCTTGCGGCCCCGCGTCTTGCTGTGTCGTCGTTTCGGCAGCGGCATCGAGCGTCCTTCCTCTCTTCAGTGATTGAGCCGGCTCGCGATGTCGCGCAGCGCGGCCAACCGGGGGTCGGGCGCCCGGGTCTCGCACGAGCAGGCCGTGGTGTTGCGGTTGACCCCGCAGACGGGGCACAACCCCCGACACTCCGGCCGGCACAGCGGCTTCATCGGAAGCGCCAGCGTCGTTTCGGTCTCGATGAGCGAGTTCAGGTTCAGCTCGTCGTTGTCGTAGAAGTCGAGGTCCAGGTCGTCGGCGCCGAGCTCGGCGTCGTCCGCCACGGCCGGGCGCGGCAGGTAGCGTGCGTCGACCGGCACCGTGATGGCCACCGGGAGCGCCTCCACGCAGCGGCCACAGGTCAGCGGCACCGTCGCCGCGAGCTCACCAGTCACCACGACATCATCGCCGTCACGGGCGACGTCGAGCCGGACACCATCGAGGCGCCACGCGCGGTCGGTATAAGGCGCGATGAACTCGCCGACGTTGGCGAACGTGAGGCCGTCGTCCGGGATGTCGGAAACCCGAATGATCATCGACATCGCTCCGGGGTGAATCTCGTGTAAGTCTTTGTTGTTAGTGAATTTTTTACGAAACCGGTTCAGTGTATCGGCGGGGTCCGGGCAAGTCAAGGAATTTGACCCCCCTGGAGTCGTTTGCTACGCTCTCAGCGGAACTTGGGCCTCCTTTTATAAGGGACAGGAGTCAGTCATGTCCAACATGTTCAAGACCGCCATCCTTCTCGCGGTGCTCACGGCGATGCTCATCCTGATCGGGGGTGCCATCGGCGGCCGGCAAGGCATGATGATGGCGTTCATCTTCGCCATCGCCATGAACTTCTTCAGCTACTGGTTCTCGGACAAGATCGTGCTCTCGATGTACGGAGCCCAGCCGATCGACGAAGCCCAGGCTCCCCGCCTGTACGCCATCTTGCGCCGGCTGACCACGCGCGCTCAGATCCCGATGCCACGCGTGTACCTGATCCCGACCGACACCCCGAACGCCTTCGCCACTGGCCGCAGCCCCGAGCATGCGGCCGTCGCCGTCACGGAAGGCATCATGCGGATCCTGGACGAGGAGGAGCTGGAAGGCGTCCTCGCCCACGAACTCTCCCACGTGAAGAACCGCGACGTCCTCATCTCGACGATCGCCGCGACGCTGGCCGGGGCCATCACCTATCTGGCCCACATGGCCCAGTGGGCGGCCATGTTCGGCGGCCGGCGCGAGGACGACGAGGGCGGGAGCCCGTTCGGGGCCATCTTGATGGCGATCCTGGCTCCGATTGCGGCGCTGCTGGTCCAGATGGCCGTGTCCCGATCCCGCGAGTATCAGGCCGACGCCACCGGCGCCCGCGTCGCCGGCAAGCCGTGGGGCCTGGCCAAGGCGCTCGAGAAGCTCCAGATGGCCCAGCAGGTCGCGCCGATGGAAGCGAACCCGGCCACCGCGCACCTCTTCATCGTCAACCCGCTGAGCGGGCGGGCGTTCATGAACCTGTTCTCGACGCACCCGCCGATCGAGGACCGGATCGCGCGTCTTCGAGCCATGCGCGTCTAGCGGCGTCGTTCCTTTGTCCACTGCGCCCGGCGTGGCATGATGGCCGGGATGTCCGTGGCCGAAGTTCCGGTCGTCACTCGTAACGACGACCTCCTCGACGGTAACCTCATCCGCCGCTGGCTCGCCTGGGGGTTCGTCTGGCTCCTCGTCTTTCCCACTGTCGGTGCCGTCGTCGCGGCCAAGTTCAATCATCCCGACTTCCTCGGCGGCGTGGCCTGGCTCTCGTTCGGACGCCTGCGACCGATCCACGTCAACGGCGTGATCTGGGGCGCGTTCTCCACGCTCTTCATCGGGCTGGCCCATTACGTGGTCCCGCGTCTCTGTGGCGTCCGGGTGGCGGGGGAGCGTGTCGGTCCGTGGCTGCTCTGGATCTGGAACGTGAACCTCGCCGTCGGCGTGGTGATGCTCGGCCTCGGCGCCAACCGCGGATGGGAGGCCGGTGAGTTCCCGCTCGCCACCGTGATGGTGACGCTCGGCGTGCTCCTGGCACTCACCGTCCAATTCTTGGTCACGATCGCCCGGCGCACCGAGCCTCCGCTCTACGTCTCGCTCTGGTATCTGATCGCGGCGTTCGTGTGGACGGACGTGAACCTCGTCCTGTTGCTGCTGGGCCCGAGTCACATCGCCGGGATCAACAACGCGGCCTGGCACGGGCTCTTCATTCACTACGTCGTCGGGTTGTGGATCACGCCGGCCGGCTACGTCATCATCTATTACTTCCTGCCCGCCAGCCTCCGCGCGCCGCTGTACAGTCACAAGCTCTCGCTCATCGGCTTCTGGTCGTTGGCCTTCTTCTATCCGTTCGTGGGCATCCACCACTATCTCTACGCGCCGATCGCCGAGTGGGCACAGACGATCGCCATCGTCTCGTCGATGATGCTGATCATCCCGGTCTGGACGGTCATCCAGAACTTCTTCGGCACGGTCGGCCATCGCTGGCGCGGGCTCGGATCCAATTTGCCGGCCAAGTTCCTCATCACCGGCTCCCTCATGTACCTCGTCGGTTGCTTCCAGGGATCGATCGAAGCCCTGCGCGTGCTGCAGCGACCGACTCACTTCACCGACTTCGTCATCGGCCACTCGCACATCACGATCTTCGGGACCTTCGTGATCTGGGCGCTGGCGGGCGCCGTCTACGTGTGGCCAAGGATCACCGCCTCGGCGCCATGGTCACTCGCCCTCGGGAATGGAGCCTTCTGGCTGATCACGGCGGGCATCACCGCGATGTTCGTCGTGCTCGTCACCCAGGGCCTGATCCAGGGCGTCATGCTGATGCGCGGCGCCGAGTGGCTCGATTCGGTGAATGCGATGCGGCCGTGGTGGTGGGTCCGGACGCTCACCGGCCTGGCGATGGACGTGGGGAATTCGCTGCTCGTGCTCACTCTCACGCTGGGATCGCTCGGGGCCCGGCGGCCGGTCACGGCATGAGATCGATCACGACCCTGGCGGCCGGCGCTGGCTTCTTCTTCGTCACGCTGGCGCTTTTCGTTCAGGGCGTGTTGCCCGCGCTCGTCCCCGAGTCCCGTGCCCGCGAGGTCACGCGAGCGGTCCGCACCGATCTCGGTGACGTGAGCTGGGTCCGCTATCCGACGCCCGAGTACACCGCCCTCCAGCACGCCGGCCGTGCGGTCTACATCCGTGAAGGATGCTGGTACTGCCACAGCCAGTACGTGCGTCCGGTGGCCGACGAGGATCGGCGATGGGGGCCGGTGTCGGAGCCGGGCGAGTACGCGTGGGATCTCCCTCACCTGCTCTCGACACGCCGCATCGGCCCCGATCTGTCCCGGGTCGGCCTCAAGTACGGCGACGACTGGCACTACGCGCATCACTGGAATCCACGCCTGACCGTGCCCGACTCGCTGATGCCGCGGTTCCCGTGGCTGTTCGTCGACATCACGGCCCCGGTGCGCCGTGACGGTGAGCGACTGGTGCTCGAGGTCACCGGGGAATTGCGACGGTACTTCAGCCTCCGCGGCGATCGACCGATCACGCTCTTTCCCGACGCCGGTGGCCTCGCCTTCGTGCGACCTCGCCCCGACGGCGCCTTCCCTATCGATGGTGTGCCCGTCATCGACCTCACGGCGTTGCGCGGCCGGCCATTCTCGGAGAGCTCGGTGAGGCTCGTCATTCCGAAGGCGGATCTCGTGGCGCTGGTGAGCTACATCCAGCGGCTCGGCACGAGCCGGGGCGTCTGGCGCGACGTCTTCGCGCCTCAGATGACGACGCAGCCCGACGTCGCCATCGCCGCCGATGCCGCCACGCGCGAGCACGGGCGCGCCGTCTACACGCGGCGCTGCGTCGGCTGTCATGGCCGCGACGGCGACGGCAACGGCGAGGCCGCCACGTTTCTCTCACCGCGGCCTCGCGACTTCACGGCGGCGATCTTCAAGTTCCGCTCGACACCGTCGGGATCGCTTCCCACCGACGCCGATCTCTTTCGGACCGTCACGCGTGGCGTGCGCGGGACGGCCATGCCCACGTGGCATGAGCTGCCAATGGAGGACCGCCGTGCGGTCATCGCCTTCATCAAGACGTTTTCCCCGCGCTGGCGCGACGAGAAGCCTGAGCCGGGCGAACTGCCGGCGTCACCCCCGCCGGCCTCCACCGCCCTGATCGAGCGCGGGCGCGACGTCTACCGATCGGCCAAGTGCTGGGAGTGTCACGGCGAGCACGGCCGCGGCGATGGGCCGTCGGCCGCACAGCTCAGAGACGACTTCGAGTTTCCGATCCGACCGACGGATTTCACGCGTGGTCAGTTCAAGGCGGGCGCCACGGCCGCCGACATCTTCCGCGCGCTGACCGTCGGCCTCGACGGAACACCGATGCCGTCATTCGCCGATTCCCTGCCCGACGAGGAGCGCTGGGCCGTCGCGTATTACGTGCTCTCGCTCTCGGCGTGGACCGATCCGCTCACCGGACAGCGCCTGAACGCGCGTCGACGCGACACGGAGTGACCATGCTCGAATACCTGACGCTCGGAGAGTTCGCAGTGGCCGCGCTGATGGCGCTGGCGGCGCTCAGCGCGTTCGTCTGGGGAGTGGCCGGCGGCGCCTTCGGCAACGTGGAGGGCGTGAAGCAGCGCGTGCTCGAGGCCGAGGACGATGAGCCGCCACGAAGCTGAGCACGAGCGCCTCGAGCGGTACGCCGGTGGCGAGATCGAGGTCCGTCCCGGCGGGGTCAATCGCTGGCTCCTCGTCGTCTATGCCGTCCTCGCCGTGTGGGGAGTCTGGTACCTCTTCGCCTGCTGGAAGGTGTCGTGAAGGCGGAGCGAGTCCTGATCGCCCTTGCCATCCTGAACCTCGCCGTGCTCTTCGTCGAACTGGTCTTCGTCACGATCTCCGGTATCGGCCGATGAGCGTTCCCGAGGCGCTGGCGCTCGTGCTCTTCTTGACCGGCACGGTGGCGTTCTTCGTCTGGGTCGCGATCCTGGCCTTGCGGAAATGATGCGCAGCCGACCTGTTGTCGCTTGCGCCCGGCAGTGTCGAGCGCCGGCTTCGCCGGCGCAAGTTCCCCGGGGGAGGTTCGGAAGGGGGGCGGAGCCCCCCTCCGAGCAAATCGTCTGGGTCGCGATCCTGGCCTTCAGAAAATGAACACGGGGCTCGCGCTCGCGGCCCTGGCGCTCCTCTTCGCGGCATACGCCATCGGGTGGTGTCGTCTCGCTCGACGCTCGGCGAGCGCCGTCGCGCCGTGGCGGCCGCTCGCCGCTGCCGGAGGGTTGGCGACGTTCGGGCTGGCCCTGGCCTCACCGTTGTCGGAGGCCGCCCACCAACGGTTCGCCGCCCACATGCTCCAGCACGTCCTGATGATGATGCTGGCGGTGCCGCTCGTGCTGAGCTCCGACCCCTTTGCGGCGCTGGTGTGGGCCCTGCCGCGCCAGGGGCGGGCAGCGGTCGGCCTTCTTCTCACGCGCGCAGCACCCCTGCGGCGCCTCGCGACCTTTCTCGTGGCGCCTACCGTCGCGTGGGTGCTCAGCGCTTCGGTCGTGTGGCTCTGGCACGTCCCCGCCCTCTACGACCTCGCGCTCGAGAACGAAATCTGGCACGTCGTCGAGCACGGCGCGTTCGTCATGGGCGCCGCCGTCTTCTGGTGGCCGATCGTCACGCCTGCCCCCCGCGTACGGCGTCCCCCGGCCGACGGAGCCCGCCTGGCGTACCTCGTCCTGGCCGCGGTCGTCAACGGCGGCCTCGGCGTGCTCTTTGCCTCGGCGACCCGTCCGTTCTATGCCGCCTACGCCGGCGCTCCTGACGCCGTGGACGACCAGGCACTGGGCGGTGTCGTCATGTGGGCGGTCGGGAGCGCCGTGGAAATGGTCGCGATTCTGGTCGTCGTCTGGCGAATTCTGGCCAGGACGGGCTCGGGCGCGTTGACTGGCACCAGGGCGGTGCGCGAGAATGAATCGGTTTGACTCTATGATGGCCGATTTCGCTATTCAGATCAGCGCTCTCAAGAAAATCTATGGCGGGCGCCCCATTCTGTCCGACGTGAACCTCGCCATCCGTCCCGGCGAGGCGGTCGCTCTCCTGGGCGCCAACGGTGCCGGAAAGACGACCCTCCTGAGAATCCTGGCGACGCTGTCGCGCCCGTCGCGCGGCACGGCCGTCGTGGCCGGTCACGACTGCGTGAAGCACGCCGAGCGCGTCCGCGAGCGCGTCGGCTTCGTCGCCCACGGCGCGTGGGTGTACGAGGACCTGACCGCGCTCGAGAATCTCAAGTTCTGGACGACACTGAGCGGCCGTCCGATGAGCGCCGAGACGCTTCGCGTCGCGCTGACCGCGGTGGATCTCGATCGCTTCGCCCACGCTCGGGTGCGGACGTTCTCGGTCGGCATGAAGCGACGCCTGGCCCTGGCCCGACTGACGCTCAGCCATCCGCGCGTGATCCTGCTCGACGAGCCGTTCGCCGGGCTCGACCAGCAAGCGGGGAAGTGGGTCGACGAATACCTGGCCGCGTTCAAGGCGGGTGGCGGCACCGTGCTGCTGACCACGCACAGCTTCGGCCGCGGGCTCGGCGTCGCCGACCGCATCGTCATCCTTACCGGTGGCACGGTCGTCCTCGACACGCCGGCGGCCACGCTCTCGCCCGATGACGTGCGACGCCTGTACGAGGCCCACGCCGAGGACGAAGCGTGAGCTACGCACGCCGCGCGTGGATCGTGCTCTGGAAGGACGCGCTGGCCGAGCGGCGCTCCAAGGAAGCGCTCAACGCGCTCTTTTTCTTCACGCTCCTCCTGCTCTTCATCTTCCAGTTCACGCTGGGCGGTGATCGCGAGCGCCTGACCGACGCCTTGCCCGGGCTCCTCTGGCTCGGCTTCGTCCTGAGCGGGCTCGTGGGCCTGGGACGCGCGTTTCTCACCGAGCGCGACCACGACTGCTGGGAGGGCCTGCTCCTCTCGCCCGGCGACAAGTCGGCCATCTACCTCGGCAAGCTCGCGGGCAACCTGCTGCTGATGCTGCTCGTCGAAGCGATCACGCTCGTGCTGTTCGGCGTCTTTTTCAATCTCGACGTCGGAAGACATCTCCCGGCACTGGCCGGCGTCGTCGTGCTCGGCACCGTCGGCTTCGCCGCCGTCGGCACGCTCTTCGCGGCCATGACGGCCCAGGTACGGGCGCGCGAGCTGCTGTTTCCCGTGCTGCTGCTCCCTGTCCTCGTGCCGGTGCTCCTCGGATCCGTGAAGGCGACCGAGGCGGTGCTGGCCGGCGAGGGCCTGGGCGGCGTCACACACTGGCTGAAGCTCCTGGCCGCCGCCGACACCGTATACGTCGCCGTCGGCGTGCTCACGTTCGACGCGATCCTCGAGGGGTGAACCGATGACTCGCACGCTGGGATGGCTGGTGGTGCTCGCCCTCGTGGCCGGGCTCGTCATGGGCTTCCTCGTCGCTCCCCGGGACGCGGCCCAGGGCAACGTGCAGCGCATCATGTACGTGCACGTGCCGAGCGTGCTGGTGGCGTACCTCGCGTTCGCCGTCGTCCTCCTCGCATCGATCGTCTACCTGACGACCCGGCGCGAGTCGGCCGACCGCATCGGCCACGCCTCGGCCGAGGTCGGTGTGCTCTTCACCGGCATCACGATCGCGTCCGGCGCGATCTGGGGGAAGCCCACCTGGGGCACGTGGTGGACGTGGGACGCGCGGCTCACCAGCGTCGCCGTGCTCTTCGTGATGTACCTCGGCTACCTGCTCGTGCGCGGGATGGTCGACGACCGTGAGCGCGCGGCCCGCTACTCGGCCGTGGTGGGGATCGTGGCGGCACTCGACGTCCCGCTCGTCCACTTTTCGGTGTACTGGTGGCGCACGCTCCACCAGCCGCCAACGATGCTCAAGCCCGGGCCGAGCACGATGCCGGGGGTCTTTGCCGCGACATTGCTCGTCAACCTGGCCGCGCTCGCGCTCGTGTATGTCTTCCTCGTCACGAAGCGCGTGGCGCTGCTGAGGCGCGAAGAGGAGGCGTTGGCGTGATGCCCGACAACTGGAGCTTCGTGATCGCCGCCTACCTCCTGGCCGCAGTCGTGCTTGGCGCATACTGGCGCCACCTGGTGAAGAAGGAACGCGAGCTCGAGGTCCACGATCGAATGGATCGGCCGGTGCAAAGCACGCAGAGCATGGGCGGGCCAGTCAATCAAGGTCTGCCCGTGAATCAATCCGTCAAAGGAACGCAACCCCGCGTACCCGGGACAGGCCACCTGCGATCGGAACCGAGCACGCGGCGCCCGTTACCATGAAGCCCAAGTTCATCGGCGGTGGCCTCGTCATCCTGGCCGCCCTTGGCTACATGATCTACGCGGGCGTCACCCAGTCCGCGGTGTACTTCGTCACGCCGTCCGAGCTGCGAGCTTCGCCGGTGACCGGCAAGGCTTATCGCCTCGGCGGCCTGGTGGCGCGCGGCTCGCTCCGATGGGATGCACGGACGCTCGACCTGGCCTTCACTCTCACCGATGGCCAGGCCAGCATCCCCGTCCGTCACAAGGGCACGGCGCCCGACCTCTTCGGTGAAGGCCGCGGCGCCGTCGTGGAGGGGACCTTGACGAGCGACGGCTACGTGAAGGCGACGCAGATCCTCGCCAAGCACTCCGAGGAGTACCAGGCCCCGCACGACAAGAACGAAGCGGGCTACAAGGAGCTGATCAAGACGCTCCAGAAGGCAACCAAATGATCCCCGAGCTTGGCCAGGGCATGCTGCTCGTGGCACTGGGCCTCGCGCTGGCCGGCGCCATCCTTTCGGCCGCGGGTGGTCGCACGGGCCGGCCGGCCTTCGTCGAGTCCGCGCAACACGCCGCGCTGGGCGTCTTCGCGCTGATCACGTGCAGCTTCGCGCTCCTCGTCTACGCGTTCCTCACCTTCGATTTCTCCGTCCGCTACGTCGCGCACAATACCAACCTGGGCACGCCGTTCTGGTATCGCATCACGGGCGTGTGGGGAGCGCTGGAGGGCTCGATCATCCTGTGGGGCTGGATGCTGTCGCTCTACACGCTGATCGTGATCCTCCGCCATCGCGAGCGGGCGCGTGAGCTCTATCCGTGGGCGCTGACCGTGATGCTCGCCATCATGGCCTTCTTCATCACGATCATGACCGTGGCGGCGCCGCCGTTCTCGCGCCTCAATCCGGTCCCCGCCAACGGCCGCGGCCTCAACCCGCTGCTCGAAGACACGGGGATGATCACGCACCCGATCGCGCTCTACCTCGGCTTCACCGGGTTCACCGTGCCGTTCGCCTTCGCCGTGGCCGCGCTCGTCACCGGTCGTCTGAGTGACACGTGGATCGCACTCACGCGGCGATGGACGATCACGGCCTGGTACTTCCTCTCGCTCGGCCTGCTCATCGGAGGCTGGTGGAGCTACCACGTCCTCGGCTGGGGCGGGTACTGGGCGTGGGACCCCGTCGAGAACGCCGCGTTCATGCCCTGGCTCACCGGCACGGCCTTCTTGCACTCGGTGATGATCCAGGAGCGGCGGAGAATGCTGAAGCTCTGGAACATCAGCCTGGTGATCCTCACCTTCAGCCTGACCCTCTTCGGCACGTTCCTCACGCGCTCCGGTGTCATCGCGTCCGTGCACGCGTTCACCCAGGGCTCGATCGGCATCATGTTCCTCAGCTTCCTGGCGCTCGTCGTGCTCGTCGCGCTCGGGCTGCTCGCGTGGCGCTGGGACGCGCTCAAGGCCCAGGGCGAGCTCGACTCGGTGGTGTCACGGGAGTCGGCGTTCCTCCTGAACAACGTCATGCTGGTCGCCGCGGCCTTCACCGTCTTCTTCGGCACCGTGTTTCCGCTCCTCTCCGAGGCGGTTCGCGGGGTCAAGGTCAGCGTGGGTGCGCCGTTCTTCAATTCCGTCAACATTCCCCTTTTCCTCGGGCTGATCTTCCTGATGGGCGTGGGGCCGCTCATCGCGTGGCGGCGCGCGTCGCTCGACAACCTGCGCCGCAACTTCGTGGGCCCGATCATCGTCGGGATCGTCGGCGCCGCCGTCTTCTATGCGCTCGGCGTGCGCTCGGCGCTCGCCGTCCTCTCGCTCGCGCTCACGGTCTTCGTCGCCGCCACCATCGGACTCGACTTCTGGCGGGCGACGCGGGCTCGCCTGCGTATGGGTGAATCGATCCTCCCCGCGATGACTGGTCTGCTCGCCCGTCACAACCGGCGCTACGGAGGCTTCGTCGTCCACCTGGGTATCCTCGTCATCGCGGTCGGGGTGACGGGCTCCCAGGCATGGTCGGTGCAGACGGAGACGACATTGAAGGTGGGCGAGTCCGCGAGTCTCGGCGGGTACAACGTCCGCTTCGATCGTCTGGAGGCCGCAGAGGAATCGAACCACGCCAGGGTCGTCGGCACGTTCACCGTCGCCAACGGTCGGCATCCCGCCGTCATGCAGCCCTCCAAGAAGTACTACCCGCAGGAGAGCAGTCCCATCGCCGGCGTCGACTACTGGATCGGCCTCAAGGAAGATCTCTATCTGGTGCTCGGTGACTTCACGCGAGACGGCCGCCAGGCGACGGTGAAGATCCAGGTCAATCGTCTCGTCACGGTGATCTGGATCGGCGGGTTGATCCTCACTCTGGGCACCGTGCTGTCAGTGATGCCCGAGCGACGGAAGGCGGCGTGAGCCGGGCGCTCCGCTGGCTGATCCCGCTGGCCGCCATCCCCGTGCTGGCGCTGCTCGCCTACGGCTTCCGTCTCAATCCGCGCGAGGTGCCGTCGCCGCTGGTCGGCCGCCCGGCGCCGGCGTTCGCGCTGAAGACGTTCGCCGGGCAGCCGGTCTCGCTCGAAAGCTTGCGCGGCAAGGTGGTCGTCCTCAACTTTTGGGCCTCGTGGTGCTATCCATCCTGCTACGAAGAGGCGCCGGTGCTCGAGCGCGGCTGGCAGGCGTGGCGCGACCGCAGCGTCGTCGTCCTGGGCGTGGACATCCAGGACACCGATGACAAGGCGCTGAAGTTCGTACGGGACTTCCAGCTGAGCTTCCCGAACGCTCCCGATCCGTCCGGAAAAGTCAGCATCGATTACGGCATCTACGGCGTGCCCGAGACCTTCTTCATCGACAAGCAGGGCCGCATCCGTGCCAAGCACGTCGGCTCGCTCAGCGAGCAGGTCTTCAAGCAGCACGTCGAGCGGCTTTCTTCCGAAGGCGCCGCGGCAGCCTCCGAGAGCTCCCCCGCGTCGCGGTAGTCTGCCGGCCCCGCCGAGGGCAGCTCGCTGCCGGGGCTCCATGAGTGCGAGCGCGGGCACTAGCCGCGCTCGGCCGTCACACTCGATCCGCGCCGTCGCAACATCAAGAGCGAAGCCACCAGCGCGACGACCATGACGGTGAGCACGGCCAGCTCGATCATGGCGTTCCGGAAGAGCTCGCCCCCCTGCTCGATCGTGCGGGCAAACTCGGCGGTGGTCACCAGGATGCGGCGGACGGCGGCGATGAGGCCGACGATCAAGAAGGGCTCGGGCACGAGCGCGTGCTCGCGGAACGAGACCTGCACCGTGTAGAGGATCTCGACGATCATCAGGATCAGCAAGATTCGATCGAGTAGCTCGACGACGTGGCCGGGCGGTCCACCGGCCACGAGCTGGCTCACGAAGTCGTAGGCGCCGACCGCCAGGAAGACGATCGCCGTGCCGGCCAGGAGGACACCCAGGCCGATATACACGAGATCCTCGACCCGCGTGAAGATTCGCGCGACCCAGTCGCGCGCTGAATCGCGGGGTGACACGCGCGCCACTATCCCGTCACCGGCAACCACCTTGCATCCTCGACAGCGGGTGGAGCGGCGGGACGTCGGCCGCCCGGGAGGACGATATGGCGCGCTGTGAGGTGTGCAAGAACGAGTACGACAAGGTCATGGAAGTGACGCGAGATGGTCGCCGTCATATCTTCGACAGCTTCGAGTGCGCGATCCACGCGCTGGCGCCGCATTGCCAGCACTGCGGTTGCCGGATCATCGGCCACGGTGTCGAGTCGAACGACCAGATGTTCTGCTGTGCGTCGTGCGCGCGGATGAGCGGCGTCCATGAGGTCAGGGCATAGACGACGTCGGCCATAGCTCTCTTCCGTGTGCACGATGGCGGCCAGCGCGTATCGGTCGGGGTTGATTCCCTGCTTGCAGCGCGTGTGCAGCCCTGTGCCTTACGAAAGGAACGCCCATGATCTTCCAATTGCTCCTCGTGGTCGCCACTGTCTTGTGTCTCCCGATGCCGGCGGCGCCCGTCACGTTCACGGACTGGTGGACGACAGCGCTCACCAAAATCGCCTTGCTGGCCGAACCGGCTGTGGCCGGCACCGAGGTGAGCGTCATCGAGGTCGAGGCACGCGGAGACGTCGTGACGTTGCGGGGTCGCGTCGCGACCCACGCCGCGCAGGCGGCCGCCGGTGCCGTCGCCCTGCGCATCCCCGGTGTGAGAGCCGTGACCAACGACCTGCGCGTCGATGACGACACCGCGCCGGCCGTGCGACGCAGCGACGGCGCTCTGCGCACCGCCGTGTCGCGCGCGCTCCGCCGCGACGGGCGCCTGCGCCGGAACCCGTTCAGCGTCACGGTGGAAGATGGCATCGTGCGGCTCACCGGCGCCGTGCCCACGGTCTGGGACCGCGTGCGCGCGTCCGAGGTCGCCCGTGCGGTCGACGGCGTCGTAGCGGTCCAGAACGATGCCGGCCCGCTCACCGTCGCGCTCGAGGGAAGCGAACTGGCACTTCGTCCGGCGCGCTGACGACTCGTCAGGCCGCGCGGCCCACGGTCTCGTCACCGGGAGCCGGCTCGATTACGACCAGCCGCGCCTCGGTGGCGCCGGCCACGGCCTCGCGGACGCGGTCTTGGAGTCGCCGGACGGCCGCCTCGAGCCCGGGATCGTCAGGTCGCGACGGAAGCGCACTTCGAGGACGACGAGGATCGCTCGCGGCCCGACGTGCATGGTGTAGAGGCCCGCGATGCCCGTCACCGCCTCGTCGGCGATGACGGCGTCGCGGATCTTCGCTTCCACGTCCTCGGGCGCCGCGTCACCGATGAGCAGCGAATAGGTCTCGAAGGCAAGCAGGATCGCCACCCCGATGAGAACGAGCCGATGACACCCGACGCGAGCGCGTCCCACAGGGGGTTGCCGGTGACGTGATGCACACCGATGCCGACCGCGGCGACGACGAGCGAGACCAGCGCCGCGCTGTCCTCCAGTAACACCGTGGGCAGGGTGGGATCCCGCGTGTCACGCCAGTACTCGCGGAACGTCGCCTCACCCTTTTCGTGCCGCAGCGACCGATACGCGACCACGAACGACGCGAGTTCGAAGACGAACCCTGCTCCCAGGACGCCAAAGGTCAACCCGAGTGAGACGGTGTGCGCACCGGGGTGCAAGATCTTGCGCACCGCCTCCCAGATGGCGAACGCGCCGCCCACGCTGAACAGCAGCATCGAGACGACGAAGGCCCAGAAATAGACGTTCTTGCCGTGGCCGAAGGGATGGGCACGGTCCGTCGGGCGGTCGGCGAGGCGGGTTCGGGATGAAGCGCCATCTCCTCGGGTGCGTCGTCCAGGACGACCCGGAGCCCGACGATTTCGAGGGCTGGCTGCTCGAGCGGTGCGGCGAAGCCGAGTCCGAAGGTGGCGTGCGAGCCATGGCCCTTCAAATCTTCGAGGAATGGCGGATGGCGAGCACCGTGGCCACGTTCGGCGACTGGCTGACCCACGGCGCGCCGTCCGACGACCGCGAAGCCTGATCGTCCAGTCTTCCAGCGCTCTCACCGGTCTCCCGCCGCTTGCCAGGTCTCACTGATGCAAACGTCCCAGGAGCCGCGCAGAACAGCCCGGAAGGCGCGCAGAAACGACGTCGCGTGATACCTTAGTTTCGATGGTTCGTGGCCTACCTGGAGTCGCCGTCCTCCTCCTGCTCGCATCCGCGACCGCTCTGGCTCAGCAGCCGGCCACCCACGTCGGGGAACAGGCCGTGCACGAGATCGCCGCTCAGCTCCGCTGCGTGGTCTGCCAGAACCTCTCGGTCGCTGATTCCCCATCGGAGATGGCTTCCCAGATGCGTGCCGTGATCCGAGAGCGCCTCGCCACCGGTGAGCGCCCGGACCAGGTCGTCCAGTACTTCGTGGACAAGTACGGCGAGTGGATCCTGCTGGCGCCCCGCCGCCAGGGATTCAATCTCCTCGTCTGGCTCATGCCCGGGATCGCGGTCGCGGTGGGGCTGGCCATCGTCGGCATCCTCGTCACGCGCTGGACGCGACGGCGGCCTTCGGCCGCGGCCGCAGCGCCACCGACGGACGCGATGCGAGAGCGCATTCGCCGTGAGATGGAGCGCGACGCGTGACGGTCGTCGGCGTCGCCCTCGCCATCGGCCTTCCCGCCCTGCTGTTCACGGTGTGGCCGCTGATACGCCCGAGCGGCGGGCGCTCGTTCCTGGCCGTTCCCCCTGACCCGCGGGAGCAACTGACCGAGCGTAAGCGTCAGATCCTGACCGTGCTCCGGGAGCTCGAGTTCGAGCACGAGGCCGGCCACATCGGCCACGACGACTACGCCGAGCTCCAGGCCCGTTACGAAGCGGAGGCCTCCGAGATTCTCACCGGGCTCGACCGCCTGGGTGCGCGACCCGAGCGGGAAGCTCGATCGGCGCGCGTGGAGAAACCGCCGCGGGGCCGCGGCTGGCGTCATCCTGCCGTGCTCACGGCCAGCGCCATCGCGCTCCTCGCCTTCGGCATCGCCATTGGCTCCGGACTCGCCCGTAATACGAGTCCCGACCCGAGCGCATCGATGCCGGCGCCGGGCTCGCGGCCTCTCGCGAGCATGGATCCCGCGCCAGCCGCCGGCCCCGGCGGCTCGGGCGCCGCTCCAGGAGCGGCCGCGCCCCGTCCAATCACCCCCGAGATGCTCCAGGGTATGCTGCAGGCCGCGCGCACCAGCCTCAACGAAGGGCGCTACAACGAGGCGATCGCCGCCTACCAGGCCATCCTGAAGCGCCAGCCGAAGAACGTCGACGCCATCACGCATCTGGGCGTGATCATCGCCATCGGTGGCCACCCCGACAGCGCGCTGCAGGCGTTCGACCGCGCGCTGTCCATCGACGCCAATTACGGGCCGGCGCTCATGTACCGGGGCCAGGTGCTCTACGCGAAGGAGGACCTGCCCGGCGCGATCAAGGCCTGGGAGACGTTTCTGACGCTCTCCCCCTCCGCCGAGGATCGCGAGAAGGTGGAGAAGGTGCTCGCGCAGGCGAAGGCCGAGGTGAAGGCGAAGAAGAAGTAGCGGTCAGCGACCGAACGCCCGCTCCATCGAAAGCGGGATCTCGACGATGTCCTCGCCCTTGTAGGTCACCACCGGAAACGTCCACCGGAGATTGATGTTGAGCTGGCGCTCGTCCGTCGTGACCACGACGTTGCGGTCCTGGATTCGCACGCCCGACTCAGCCGCGCTCTTGATGATGTAGTCGCGAACGGGGGCCGCGGCCGCCCGGCCGCGCTCCGTCACGGCGTCATCGACGATGCTCGCCATCGCGAAGTAGGACCAGATCGCCATCACACCGCAGTAGAACCCGTAGAAGAACGCGATGAAGAGGAGGGCGAGGACGACTGCCTTCACTCGATATACACCCAGATCTTTGCGGCGGCGGGCAGGCCAAGTGCGATGCGCTGGCCGTTGCTGGCGGCGGTGATGGTGCCGGCCCACGGCGCCACCTCGACGATCGTGAGCCGTCGCCCGGGCCGCACGTCGTTGCGCCAGAGGTGCTCGAGGAGCTTCTTGTCGGCCTCGGCTTCCTCGGTGATGCGCTCCACCACGACGGTGACGCCCTCCTTCGCCTGGGCGAGCGGGAACGGCTCCACCTTGCGCGGCTTGGCCATGCCGGGAATGGGATTGCCGTGCGGGCACGTGCTGGGCATGCCCAGCATCTCGGCCAGCCGCTCTTCGACTCGCGGGGACAGCGCGTGCTCGAGGCGATGCGCTTCTTCGTGCGCGTCCGTCCAGTTCAGCCCGAGGGAATCCGTGAGCCAGCGCTCGAGCAGTCGGTGGCGTCGGGCCATGACCTCGGCGATCTCGCGCCCCTTCGGCGTGAGGATGAGCGCTTTGCCGGGGCCGACCTTGACGTAGCCACCACGCGACAGGCGCTGGATCGATTCCGTCACCGCCGGCGCCGAGATTCCCATGTGCTTGGCGAGGCGCGCGCCGATCACGGGCTTACCGCTGGAGGCCAGATCGTAGATGGCGGCCAGGTAATCCTGGACCGAGGCCGTCGTCGAGTTGTTGGGGGCGGTGTTCGCTCGCGTGGTCGTCTTCGCCATGTGGAGCGAGTATAGCGTGCCGCTACCCGTCGGTCATCACGAGCCGTTCTCCTGGCCTGACAGGCACTCCCAACTGCTGACCCCGAGCAGCACCAGATTGCCGGCGCCCTGGGCGATCCACGAGCCGAGCGCGAGCCAGGCGCACGAGGCCGCCCCGTAGCGCACCAGCCAGGGCGACATGAGATCACCGACGGTACCGACGAACGCCACCGTCAGCACGACCATCTTGAGCGTCTCCGGCGCCGACGTCGACACGAAGAGATGCGCGAGGATCAGAAAGACGATGGCCATCACGAACGCGTGGGCGTGGGTGACCTCGAGGAGTTGCGCGGCCGTCTTCGGAAAGACCATGACGTCGCCGCTCTCGCTCCCGCGATAGAACGTGGCGATCGCCGCCGGCGTCACGCCGATCCGTCCGATCTCGAACCCGAACTGCGTCGCGAATCCGATGGCGGTCAGCACCAGGAAGCCGCCGTAGACGAGGCGCAGGCGCCGTGGCGCACGCTTGAGTGAGAATCCTCCCTTCCCGAACTCTCGCATCGGCCGGTCAGTCGAGCTGACGCAACGGGAACCGCGGCGTCGTGAAGACGCCGGCACGGTCGACGCAGCAGGCGTCGAGGTTCAGACGCGCCGCCAGCGCGGCGACCGAGGAGCGCCCGAGAACGAGGAGCGCCGTGGACGCCGCCTCCGCGACCGTCGCCGAGCGGGCGAGGACGGTGACCTGAGCCATCACGCGCACCGGGCGCCCCGTTCGTGGATCGAGGACGTGGCCGACACGTCGCGATCCCGCCTTGAGCGTTTCGCCGAACGTGGCCGACGTCGAGCAGGCCCGGCCCTCGAGCGGGAATTCACCGACGACACCGCGGGCCGGGTGACGAAGCACGACCGTCCACCGGCCGCCCGGAGGACGGCCGATGGCGAGCAGGCTCGACTCCCCGAAGTTCAGCGTGGCCGACCCGCACCGCTCGCGTCGCAGTCGAGCCGCGATGCGATCGAGCGCGAGACCTTTTCCGAGCCCCCCCGAGGTCGATGGCCATGCCCGCGCGTTCGAGGCTCACGCGCGAACCGGCGATGGTGATCCTCCGGCAGCCGACCAGACCGAGCGTCGCGCGGAGCCGTCGCGCGCTTGGCATTCGTCCCCGCGCCGACGCTCGACGCCACGCCTCGAACACCGGCGTGATCGTCGGATCGAAGGCGCCGTCGGTCGCGATCGAGAGCCTCCGCGCGAGCGCGAGAACCCTGGCCAGCTCGGCAGAGACGATGCCTTCCGGATCGCCGGCCCGCGCGTTCAGCCGGCTGACGCCGGCATCGGGTCGATGCCGGCTCATGACGTCTTCACAGACGCCCGCGGTCTCGAAAATCGTCGCGACGTGACGCGCGTGCACGTCGGACTCGCCGACCGGCAGGGTGGCGGCGCACAGCGTCCTCATACGCGGCCGAACGTACGTCCGAGTGGACGCGGCGGTCACGCGAGGGTGCCCGCGACCTTCAGCACGGCGATCGCCTTCCGGGCCGCGCGCCCGGTGGCCTCCACCGACAACGTCGCTCCCGAGATGTTACGAACGTCCCGGTACGGCACGAGCGGATCGGCGAGCGTCTTGCGCGCATACTGCTTCAGAAAGCGGCGCTCCCGGACTTCACCCCCGTAGGCCTCGCGGTAGGCAAGCACGGCGAGATCGTGCACCGCTCCCGCTGGCGTGATGCCGACGGCAAACGTGATCGGTCGATGTTTGCCGATCTCCTCGACGACCACGACGTAGCCGGTGACCGCTTGATCACACGTGACCGTGAAGATGCGGTACGCCGGCTCCCACAGGCTCGGGGGACGTCCGAGAAGATCGCGAATCTTGTGCTGCATGACCGGTGTGGCGACTTCGGTCCGCTCGGTGACCGAAGTCGCCTCGGGAAACAGGTGCCGAGGCGCCTCCTCGGGCTTCAGAAAGACCCCTTCCTGCGCCGCGAGGCCGGCCGGTCCGAGCACCAGCCAGGCACCCGCCGCGCCGCCCAGGAACCGACGCCGAGAGATCATGCTAAAAGCCAAAGGCCACGCCGACTTGTTGAACGAGCCCGTCCAACCAGACATGTTCCATCCGGGTCGTAGCTATGAGCTGAGGGTTGTCGAACTTCCAGCCAAAGATCGAGTTCCGCAGAAAGTCGGGAAAGAAGCGGTACCGGAGGTCCAGCCAATACCCCTGCTTGGTCGAGGCCAGACCGGCCAGCTCGAAGTCGACCACCGTGTTCAGGGGCGCCGTGCCGTCCTCGAGCTGGCGCTCGAGGACGGCGTTGGCAAATCCTCGGGCGACCCGTGTGATCCCGTTGTACTTCGTCACGATGTACTCGCCCTCGACCTCGAACGGCCGAAGGTCGCCTTGCCATCGACACCGACGCCCCAGAGCGCCTCCGAAGGCAGGAAGTCCGGCGTGTAGCGGCCGTAGTACACGGAGGTGGCGATCTCGGTCTCGAGGGTGGGGCTCCAGGCCAGCCGGAAGACTCCAGCCTTGTCACGCTTGAAGTCGAGGTTTGCGGTGCCTCGCCGTGGCTGGATCTCGACCTCCGTCTCCAGCTCCCCGCTTGCGCGGGCGACCGTCTCGAGGGTGGAGTCGAGGGTGACGCGGTTCATGGCGTACACCTGATAGCTGAACTTCCCGAAGCGCTGGGTGGGAATGTCGCCCTGGAAGCCCATCCCGACCTCCGACCAGGCGGACTTGACGGGGAGCACGGGCACGCCGCGGTCGACGAGGGAGCGGCGAGGCAGATCCCAGCGGTTGTCGTCGTGGTTGATGTTGAAGCGGCCGAGCGGCACCAGCATCATGCCGGCCCGGAAGCGCACCCAGTCGGCCAGGGCGAACTGCATCCAGGCCTGCTCGAGCGACACCTCGGACTTGTCACTGCCCTCGATCGACTGCGAGAAGCCGCGCAGGCCCCCCTCGACGGGCTGGCGTCGCTCGACCTCCAGCTCGGTCAAGAACGTGAACGTGTCGCTGAACTTGTTGAGGTCGTTCGCCTCGAACCGTGTCGAGCCGTAGCCCCCGAGCTTGAAGTCGCTGAGCCAGGACGGGCGCGATACCAGCGGCGGGGCTGCCGGGACGGTGGTCACCTGCGCCACCGGCTGAACCGCGGCCGGGAGCGGCGGGGGGGCCTGAGTCACCGGGGCCTGGGTCTTATTCTGTGCTCCAGCTGTTTCTTGAGATCGTTCACCTGCTCTTGCAGCGCCTTCAGCTTTTGCTCGATCTCCTCGGCTGACGCCGCCCAGGCCCGACCGGGCCAGGACACCGCCTGCGTCACGACGAGGAACACCACCAGAACGCAATGTCGCGAGCGGAGGTGAGGTATTCCTAATACTTAATACCTGTCAAGCTTAAATATGAATACTCGTGGCACCTATCGTCCGGAGCCCACCTGACGTGTTATCCTCCCCGCCATGGATCGGGCGGACGCCGCCGGGCGTCTGGCGGAGCTGCGCGAGGCGATCCGCCACCACGATTACGCCTATTACGTCGAGGCGCGGCCGGAAGTCGCGGACAGCGAGTACGACGCGCTCCGGCGCGAGCTCTCCGACCTCGAGGCGGCGTTCCCCGAGCTCATCACCCCTGACAGCCCCACCCAGCGCGTCGCCGGCCAGCCAGTGGACACGTTCCGGCCCGTCGAGCACAAAGTGGCGATGCTCTCGCTCGACAACGCGACGACGCCCGAGGACCTTCGCGAGTTCGAGGCGCGCCTGAACCGGGCACTGCCCGGGACGGGCTTCCGCTACGTGTGCGAGCCGAAGATCGACGGCCTGGGTGTCGCCCTGCTCTACCAGGACGGCCGCTTCGTGCGGGGCGCCACCCGCGGGGACGGCCGCGTCGGCGAGGAGATCACACAGAACCTCCGGACGATCCGAAGCCTCCCGATGACGTTGCGCGGCCGTCTCGCCACGATCGGTGAGGTCGAAGTCCGCGGCGAGGTCTTCATGCCGCGCGCCGAGTTCGAGAAGCTCAACCGGAGCCTCGAAGACGCCGGCGAGACGACGTTCGCCAACCCCCGCAACGCGGCGGCAGGCGCCGTGCGCCAGAAGGACCCGGCCACGACGGCCCGCCGGCCGCTCGACATCTTCCTCTACCACGTGAGCGAAGCCCGCGAGCTCGGCTTCACGACGTACGCAGAGACGCTGGAGGCGCTGCGCGCGGCCGGCTTCAAGGTCAATCCCCGGACGGAGCCGTGCCCCACGCTCGACGCCGTCGTCACGTACTGTGAGCGGCTGGAGGCCGAACGCGACGGGCTCGGCTACGACGCCGACGGCGCCGTCATCAAGGTCGACTCGCTGGAGCAGCAATGGCGGCTCGGCTCGACCACGCATCATCCCCGCTGGGCCCTGGCCTTCAAGTTCGCCGCGCGTCAGGCGACGACGGTCGTGCAATCGATCGACGTCCACGTGGGCAAAACGGGGACGCTGACGCCGGTGGCCAAGCTGGAGCCGGTGGAGCTGGCCGGCGTCACCATCCGCAACGTCAGCCTCCACAACGAGGACGAGATTCGGCGCAAGGACATCCGGGTCGGCGATACGGTGCTGATCGAGCGCGCCGGGGACGTCATCCCCTACGTCGTCCAGGTCATCGCGGGCAAGCGCCCGCCCGACAGCAAGGCGTTCGAGTTCCCCCGCGAATGCCCGTCGTGCAAGCACGAGGTGATCCGGATCCCCGGCGAGGCGTACTGGCGGTGCCCGAACAGCGCGTGTCCGGCTCAGCTGAAGGAACGGCTCCGGCACTTCGGGTCGCGGCGGGCGATGGACATCGAGCATCTGGGCGAGGCGGTCATCGAGCAGCTCGTCGAGCGCCGGCTGGTGGGAAGCTTCGCCGATCTCTACCGGCTCACCGTCGGCGATCTCGTGGAGCTTGAGCGCCTGGCCGACAAATCGGCGCATAATCTCGTCACGGCGATCGAGGGCTCCAAGACCCGGGGCCTCGCCCCGCTCTTGAATGCGCTCGGCATTCGCATGGTGGGCGAGCGGGTCGCCGGAGTCCTGGCAAGCCACTTCGGGAGCATGTCGAAAGTCCAGGAGGCATCCGTGGCCAAGCTGACCGAGATTCGCGGCATCGGTGAGGAGATCGCCGAGTCCGTGCGGAAGTTCTTCGACGACGAGAGCAACGCCGAGGTGATCCGGCGGCTGGGCGTTGCCGGCGTCGCAATGTCGCAGCCGGGTTTCCAGGCTGACGCGCCACGGCCGCTGGCCGGTCAGACGTTCGTGCTCACCGGCACGCTCCAGTCACTCACCCGAGACGCCGCGCGCGAGCGAATCGAGCGCCTCGGCGGCCGCGTCACGAGCTCGGTGTCGAAGAAGACCAGCTACGTCGTGGTCGGCGAAGCGGCCGGGAGCAAAGCGGACGATGCTCGCCGACTCGGCGTGACGATCCTCGACGAGGCAACGCTGCTCGAGCTGCTCCAGCGCCGATGAGAACGCTCCGGTTCGCGCTCGTCGCGCTGCTGCTGTCCGGCTGCATCGGCTTCAGGACCGACTCGCCCGCCCCGGTGGATCAGAGCATGTCGGGCACGTGGACGGCGCTGGCTCCATTGCCCGCGCCGCGTCAGGAAGTCGCCGTCGCGGCGCTCGAGGGCCGTGTGTTCGCGATCGGCGGCTTCAACGACAGCGGTGAGCCGGTGGCCAGCGTCGACGTCTACGATCCGGCGGCGAACGAGTGGCAGTCGCGGGCCCCGCTTCCCGTCGCGACCCATCACGCGGCGGCCGCCGTGGCCGCCGGCCGGCTCTACGTCATCGGCGGCTACACCGGCGGTCGCCTGCGCTGGGCGACCAGCTCGACCGTCTACGAGTACGATCCCGCGCGGGACGCCTGGGCCACGCGCGCGCCGATGCCGACGCCGCGCGGTGGCCTGGCCGCGGCCGGGGTCGGCAATCGCATCCACGCGCTGGGCGGCACCAGCGATGGCGTCACGAACGCCCACGAAATCTACGATGCGGTGGCCAACCGCTGGTCGTCCGCCAACCCGTTGCCGACAGCCCGCGATCATCTCGCCGCGGTGGCGTTCCGCGGCCAGATCTGGGTCCTGGGCGGACGCGAATCGTTCATCGGCACGCAGTTCGCCAACGTGGAGGTCTACGATCCCGCCACCGATAGCTGGCGGGTGGCGCCGCCGCTGCCGTCGGCGCGCGGGGGCCTCGCCGCCGCCGCGCTGCCCGACCGCATCCTGGTCTTCGGGGGCGAGGCGCCCTTGCGCATCTTTAGCGCCACCGAAATGTACGAGGCCGTCACGAATCGCTGGATCTCGAAGACGCCGATGCCGACACCTCGCCACGGCATCGGCGCCGCCGTCGTCGACGGGCGCATCATCATTCCGGGCGGTGGACGTCAGCCCGGCCTGGCCGCCACGCACGTGAACGAGGCGTACGTGCCGTGAAGCCGCGCGGAGGCGTCGCGCTCCTGCTCGTCCTGGTCATCGCAACCTCGGCGTCGGCGAAGATGTCGCGGGATGCCGCGTTGCAGGCCCTCGGTCAGGGGGATCCCGAGGCACGCCGCCAGGCCGTCACCGCGCTGGGCGCGATGGGCACCTTCGACGACGTGCCGAAGTTAGCCGCGGCGCTGCGTGACTCCGACCCGCTCGTGCGGCGACTCACCGAGCGCGCGCTGTGGGAGGTGTGGAGCCGCTCCGGCGACCGTGACATCGATCGACTCTTCGCGGTCGGCGTCGAGCAGATGAACGACCAGCAAGGCGCCGCCGCCGTCCAGACCTTCAGCGAGATCATTCGCCGCAAGCCCGAGTTCGCCGAGGGCTGGAACAAGCGCGCCACCGTCTATTACGTGCTCGGCGAGTACGCCAAGTCGCTGGCCGACTGCGACGAGGTCATGAAGCGCAATCCCTACCACTTCGGCGCGCTGAGCGGCTACGGCATGATCTACATGGAGCTGAACGAGCCGGCGCGCGCCCTGACCTATTTCGAGCGCGCGCTGGCCGTCAACCCCAACCTCGAGTCGGTGGCGGAGGCCGTCCAGATGCTGCGCCGGCTGCTCATCCAGCAGCGCCGTGACGCCGTCTGAGATGAGCCGGGTCGTCCGCGACCCCGGCTCGTCCTCGTCCTGACTCTCGAACCCAACGGGCGTCTCCGGACGCCATCACCAGGAGGTCGACGTGATCGACGCGCTCCGGAAGATCTCGAGTCCGAGCATCGCCAACGCCATCGAGACGTTCAACGTGCGGCCTCGCAACCAGGGCTTCATGTCGTCCGAGATCCGCTGTCTCTTCCCGGAATTGGGGCCTCTGGTCGGCCACGCCGTCACCGCGGTCATCCGGGCCGAGCCGCAGCCGCTCGAGGGCCATCGCTCGAGCACGTTCGGGTGGTGGGACTACGTGCTCTCGATCCCGGCCCCGCGGGCGATCGTCGTCCACGACCTCGACGAGCCGCGCGGCCAGGGCGCCCAGTGGGGCGAGGTCCAGGCCAACATCCACAAGGCGCTCGGCGCCGTCGGCACCATCACCGACGGCTCGGTCCGTGACCTCGACGAAGTGCGGGCCCTCGGATTCCAGTTCGCCGCGGCCCACGTCTCGGTCTCGCACGCCTACGTCCACATGGTTGATTTCGGGCTGCCCGTGAAGCTCGGTGGCCTCTGGGTGAAGCCGGGCGACCTGATCCACTGTGATCAGCACGGCGCCGTGACCATCCCGCCCGATCTCGTGCCGAAGGTCGCGGACGCCGTGCGGCGCGTCGAGGCCGACGAGCGGAAGATCATCGAGGTGTGCCAGTCACGCGAATTCTCGGCCGACAAGCTGAAGGAGCTCTACAAGCAGATCCGTCCCGGCACCTACTGAACCGCGGCCGTCACGGTCGGCCGTATCCGGTGTTGATACACTGAGCGCATGGAAATTCGCCACGCACTGTCATCGGATCTCAATGCCGTGATGGACGTGGCGACGACGGTCCTGGGCCCTCAACGGGCGGGCCCGATGATCCGCTCGCACGTCGAGCGCCACCACCTGCTGGTCGCCAACGAGGGCGACGAGGTGGTCGGCGTCGTGGCGTACCGCACCGACTGGTTCCAGTGCACGATGGTGTCACTGGTCTGCGTGACCGAGCGCTACCGCCGGCGCGGCGTCGCGCGGGCGCTCGTCAAGGCGGTGGAGCAGATGTCGCCCAGCCCGCGCCTCTACGCCTCGGTCGAGGAAACGAACGCCGTGGCCATCCGCATGCTCTCCGCCCTCGGCTTTGCCCCGTCGGGCCACATCGACAACCTGCCCCAGGGCTATCGCGAGCTGCTGTTCTACAAGCGCCTGCACCCGTAATCCGGGTTTCGCGCGACGTCCCGTGGTCGGAGAAGTTTACGCCTCTGGAAGTTTACGCCTCGAGTGGTCGGAAGAACTTACGTCTCTGACGGTCGCGACGCCTTCCGGTGCGCGAACGCCCGTCAAACCGCGGCTCTGCGCATGCGGTAAGCCTTTTGCAATACATCGCCTCGGGGGCACGGCAATGGGGCGATTCAAGACAACACATGAGATTCGACGGCTGATCGTGGCCGTCATGTTCGCTGTCACGGTGACGGCACCGCACGCTGTCCACGCTGGACCGTGGGTGCTGTGGGTGCACACCTTCGATCCGCTCGCTTTCCCAACCGGACAATGGCAGGTCGTCGAAGAACACGAGCGGCTGACCGATTGCCGCGAGAGCGTCTCGGCCAACGCGCAAGCCAAGCGCGAGAGCTACCTCAGCGTCCGGGGGAACGCGGCCTACGACGTCGTCAGCAACGGTGCGCCGTGGGATCCCAAGCGCCCCTCGCTGACCGCCGAACAAGCCCGTGACGAAGCGCGTCGGGACACCGACGCACGGATCACGGTGCGCGACGGCTATGTCGAGATGAAGCTGAAGGCAGGGAAACGGCTGGTTTTCGACTACGTCTGTCTCCCCGACACGGTGAAAGCCCAGTAACACAACCCGTCCGCCTCACCACGAGCAGCGCCCCCCGGCCGCCCGCCGCGGACCGTCGCAACCAGTCGTGAGAGAATTGCTTCGAATGACCGGAGCACCTGCTCGCCGGGTGACGACGCCCCGAGCTTCCCGACGAGCGACCGGAGGATCCCGTGACACCGAAAGACGACCTGCTGACTCAAGCCGCCCGAGACTACAAGGCCTTCCATGACACGCTCCGCGGGCTCAACGAAGAGCACATGACGGAGGTCTGGCTGGGCACGTGGAGCGTCAAGGACATCGTCGCCCACATGGCGGGATGGCACCGTGAGATGGCGCCGGCGCTGGAGCGCCTGGCCCGGGGCGAGAAGCCGATCCCCGAGGGTGTCAGTTACGACGACGTCGATGAGTGGAACGCGCGGTTCACGGCGGCGGCCAAGGACACCAGCGTGGCGGACGTGCTGCTCGAGTTCGACAAATCGCACGAGGAGTTCATGCTGGCCGCCGACCGCGTGGCTCCCGAGCGCTGGCAACCCGGCAAGACGACGTGGAAGATCGTAGACAACAATTCGGCCCACCACTACCGCGAGCACGCCGAGCAGATCCTGGCCTGGCGCACCGAGCGCGGGATCTGAGGCCAGCGCGGATCAGGGCTTCAGCGCGGCGACGGTGGCTTCGACCAGCTCGTTGGGCGTGAAGGGCTTGAAGAGCAGGCCATTGACGCGGACCTCGGTCGCCTCGGCAACGACCTCGGCGGTGCCGTGGCCAGTGATCATCACCACGCGCTGCTCGGGCCGAGCGGCGCGAACCCGTCGGACCACCTCGACGCCGTTGAGGCCGGGCATCTTGTAGTCCACCACGAGGAGATCGGCCGGCGAGGCGAGCAGTCGCGCCACCGCGTCCTCGCCGCGCGTGAAACCCTCCACCGTGTGGCCCTGCAGCTCCAGCACCTTCATGCAAAGCTGCATGATCGGTTTTTCGTCGTCCACGATCACGACGTTCACGCGGAAGGTCAGCGGCTGGCGCCGCGGCGCTCGTCACGCCGCAGCTTGTACTCGACGGAATCCACCAGCGCCTGCCACGAGGCCTCGATGATGTTGTCGGCGACGCCTACGGTGCCCCACGTCTCCTCACCGTCACCCGAGGTGACGAGGACCCGCGTCTTGGCGCCGGTACCCTTGGATTCATCGAGGATGCGAACCTTGTAGTCCAGCAGCTGCATCGTCTTGAGGCTCGGGTAGAACTCCTCGAGCGCCTTGCGAAGCGCGTGGTCGAGCGCGTTGACGGGGCCGTTGCCGGACGCCGCGGTGTGCTCGAGGATCCCCTTGACCCGGACGCGCACGGTCGCCTCCGCCACCGGAGCGTCGGCGTGCTGCTCCTCGACGATGACGCGGTAGGCGTCGAGCTCGAAGTACGGCCGGTGGCGGCCGAGCGCGCGCTCCATGAGCAGCTCGAACGACGCCTCGGCGCCCTCGAACTGGAAGCCCTGATCCTCGAGCGACTTCAGCTCGTCCAGGATGCGCCGCGAGTCGGGCGTGGCCTGGTCGAGGTCGATCCCATACTCGCGCGCCTTCCAGACGATGTTGGACTTGCCCGAGAGCTCGGACACGAGCACACGCCGGTGGTTGCCGACGGCTTGAGGATCGATGTGCTCGTAGGTCTCCGGATGCTTCAGCACCGCCGACACGTGCATGCCCCCCTTGTGGGCAAAGGCCGAATCGCCCACGTAGGGCTGGGACGTCCACGGCTTGCGGTTGGCCAGCTCCGAGACGAAGCGTGAGACGTCGCGCAGCTCGCGGAGGTGCGCCTCCGGGATGCAGTCGACGCCCATCTTCAGCACGAGGCTCGGAATGATCGAGACCAGGTTGGCGTTGCCGCAGCGCTCGCCGAACCCGTTGATCGTGCCTTGCACCTGCTCCACACCCTCGCTGACGGCGGCCAGCGAGTTGGCCACCGCGCACTCGGCGTCGTTGTGGACGTGGATGCCGAGACGGGCCGGAACCTCGCGCTTCACCACCTGGAGAATCGCGACCAGGTCGTGGGGCAGCGTGCCGCCGTTGGTGTCGCAGAGCACGACCCAATGCGCCCCCGCGCCGGCCGCGGCCTTCAGCGTAGCCAGCGCGTACTCGCGATTGGCCCGGAAGCCGTCGAAGAAGTGCTCGGCGTCGTACATCACCTCGTCCATCTTCGGGCGGAGATAGGCGATGGTGTCGCCGATCATGGCCAGGTTCTCGGGCAGCGTCGTCTCGAGCGCATGCGTCACGTGGAAGTCCCACGACTTGCCGACGATCGTCGCCACCGGTGCGCCGGCCTCGATCAGGGCCTGCATGTTGGCGTCGCCGGCGGCGCTGACACCGGCGCGACGGGTCATGGAAAACGCGCAGAGCTTGGCGTGCTTCAGCGAGACGTCGTGCATGCGGCGGAAGAAGCGGAGGTCCTTCGGATTCGAGCCCGGCCAGCCGCCCTCGATGTAGTGGATGCCGATGGCATCGAAGCGTGCCGCCAGACGGACCTTGTCTTCCATCGAAAACGACACGCCTTCGCCCTGGGTGCCGTCGCGCAGTGTCGTGTCGTAAATCTTGATGGCTCGCCGCATTCCGACATCATGCGGTAGGGGGCCGAACACGTCAAGGCGCGCGCGCGGGGCCTGGTGTAGCCTGGAGGTAGAGCGCCGCATGGGAGGCCCTATGCGGGGAATCGTGCTCGTCGGTATCGCGTTGATCGTCCTCGGTGTCGTGGCCCTGGCCTGGCAGGGCATCACCTACACGTCCAAGGAGAAGGTCGTCGACGTCGGGCCGCTCAAGGTGGAAGCGGAACGACAGAAGACGATCCCGGTCTCGCCCGTCGTCGGGGGCGTCGCCGTCGCCGCGGGTCTCGTGCTGGTCGTCGTGGGCGCCCGGCGCTCCTGACCACCCCGCCGTCGAAGTCGCTGAGGGCTCGCGGGGCGTCGAGGCTTCCCTGATCGTCAGACGACGCCGTCGCGGCGCAAGCGGGCGACGGCGGCCGCCTTGAGACCGAGCACGCCACGGAGGACCGCCGCCGTGTGCTGACCGAGCAGCGGTGGCGCCGTCGCGGCCTTTCCCGGCGTCGTGTGGAGCCGGATGGGCACGCCCATGACCGTGACGTGGCCGGCTTTCGGATGACGCAGGCGCACCACCATTCCGCGCGATTTCAGGTGATCGCTCTCGCACACCTCGGCGACCGTCTTGATGCGCCCGGCCGGGACACCGGCCGCTTCCAGGCGCTTGAGCCACTCGTCGGCCCCGCGCGCGCCGAAGATCTCGTTCAGTAACGGGACCAGCGTGGCGCGGTGCTCCACGCGTTTGGCCTCGGTGTCGAATCGCGGATCGGCCGCCAGGTCGGGGCGCTCCAGGGCCGCGCAGCACTGCTTCCACAGCGAGTTGTTGGCGACGCCGAGTGTGAGGTAGGCGTCGGACGCCTTGAACACCTCGTAGGGCACGATCGACGGATGCTGATTGCCCCGGCGGCTCGGCTTGCCGCCGGTGTTGAAGTACGTCCCCGCCTGGTACGTCAGGAGCGAGGCCATGACGTCGAGCATGCCGATCTCGACCTTCTGGCCGCGCCTGGTCCGCACGCGCGCGAGCAACGCCAGCACGATGCCGTGAGCGGCGGACATGCCGGCGACGAGATCGCCGATCGAGTTCCCGACTTTCACCGGCGGGCCATCGGGAAAGCCGGTGATGTCCATGATGCCGCCCTCGCCCTGCACGATGAGGTCGTAGCCGGCGCGATGCGCTTCGGGCCCCGACTCGCCGAAGCCCGAGATCGAGCAGTACACGAGGCGCGGATTGAGGCGGCTCAGCGCCTTGAAGCCCACGCCGAGCCGTTCCATCGTGCCGGGGCGGAAGTTCTCGACGACGACGTCGCTCTTGCGCGCGAGGCTCCGCAGAATGTCCAGGCCCTCGCGGGCCTTGAGGTTGAGCGTGACGCTCTTCTTGCCGCGGTTGACCGACATGAAGTACGTGGCCTCGCCCGCCACGAACGGCGGCCATTTCCGCGTGTCGTCGCCCTTGCCCGGCTCCTCGATCTTGACGACCTCGGCGCCCATGTCGGCCAGCATCATCGTGCAGAACGGTCCAGCGAGGACGCGTGTGAGATCGAGCACCCGGACGCCGTCGAGCGGCTTAGTTCGAGCCACCTTCGCCTCCCTTGAAGAGCCGGCGCACCACGCTGCGGGTCATCGCGTTGACGCGATCGCCGGCGCGGCCGGCGCGGCCCCAGAACAGACGCGCGCGGTCGAGCGTGTTCAGGCTGGAGAAGTAATAGACGTTGTCCACCGCCTCGATGGCGACGAGTGAGCCGATGCGCACCCGCGGCGTCTGCGCGCCGTGGCAGACGAAGCGGGCGCCCCCCTGGAGCTGGACGAGGGCGATGTGGAGCGGCGAGCGGAATCCCTCGGGAGCCGAGTGCAGCGTCGTGTACGACACGATCTCGCCGACCCCGGGCACCGTCGTCGGAGTCATCCGCGCCGGATGGTGCGGACAGTAAGTCGCCGGCGGCGCGACGATCAGTCCGCAGCGCGAGCAACGCGAGGCCGGGATGCGCTCGATCATTGTATCGAAGCGTTGGAGAGCGGCTCGAACCGTGGGTGGCGCGGTCGCGGCGCGGAGTGGCTGCGTACGACTTTCCGATTGATTGAATTTCCCGTGTCGCTTCGCGCAGGTTCCTGAATGATTGAGTGTGCGCAGTGGCGGCGTGTCATCGCGAAGCTTCGAGCAGGGTGACCCAGTTGTTGGTGGCCAGGCCTCCGATGGAGTGGGCGAGGCCGATCCGTGCACTGAGCTGACGGCCTTCGGCGCGACCAGAAAGCTGCCACACGCACTCCACGATCTGCGCGAGTCCGGTGGCGGCGAGCGGATGGCCCCGCGCTTTGAGGCCGCCCGAGGGATTGATCGGCAACCGGCCGTCGAGGGCCGTCTCGCCGTTCAGCGTGATCGCGCCGGACTTGCCCGGCGGCACCAGGCCGATGTCCTCCAGCGCGATCAGCTCGAACGGCGCGAACGCGTCGTGTAGCTCGGCGAAGTCCACGCGGGCCGGGCCGAATCCCGCCATCGTGAAGGCGGCCCGCGCGGCCGTCTGGGTAGCTCGAAACGACGTCAGCTCGTGACGGTGACGTAGCGCCAGCGTGTCGGTGCCCTGCCCGACACCGGCGACACGGACGGGGCCGCGCGTGCTGGTGAGCACGACCGCGGCTGCACCATCGGAGATCGGACAGCAGTGCAGCAACCGGAGCGGGTCGGAGACCATGCGGCTCGCCATCACCTCGTCCATGGTCACCAGCGACGGGAAGTGCGCGAGAGGATTGCGGGCGGCGTGGGCGTGGTTCTTCACGGCGACGGCGGCGATCTCACGCTCGCCGACCCCGTGACGCGCCATGAGCGCGCGCGTGATGAGCGCGGCCAGCGCCGGCATCGTGGCGCCGTACGACCGCTCGTAGGGATCGATGGAGCGCCCGATCAGCTCGGAGACCCGCGGCGTGGCGACGTGGGTCATCTTCTCGCCGCCGACCACGAGCACGGTCGAGCACAGCCCGCTCGCCACCTGGGCGAAGCCGGCGTAGAACGCGGCCGCCCCCGACGATGTGGCCGTCTCGACGCGAAGCGTGGGAACGTCGGCGAATCCCATGTGGCTGGCGACGTTGGAGGCGAAGTTGCCGTCGCCCACGAATTCCTCGGGATTCATCGCCGCGACCACGATGGCCTGCGGGCGCTCGAGGCCGGCCATGGCGAGCGCCGCCAGGGCGGCCTCGGCCATCAGCTCGGCCAACGGCTCGCCGCGTCGGCCGATACGCGTCATACCGGCGCCACTGACCCAGACGTCCTGCATCGACGCTTATTGTAGCGGGCGGCGCGACGGCGCACGGGCGCCGCCCGCGATCAGCGAGGACGAGTGGGCATCAGCGCAGGTTCGACACCGCTCCGGCGTCGCGGTGGTGGCGGCGGCGCCGCGACACCGAGCTCGCGGATGAGGCGGAGCAGATAGGTCCGTTGTAGCCCGAGGACGCGCGCGGTGTGCGTGCGGTTGCCACGCATCTGATGCAGCGTCGCCTCGATGAGCCGCCGTTTGAAGTCGGACACGGCGCCGTGATACCCCGGCGACAACGGCGGCGGAGCCGTAGAAGCGATGGCGGACGACAGTGGCAATCGCATGGCAGCCGGCAGGTACAACGCGCGTGCCACACTCCGTCAGCGCGATTTGCGCACGTTCTCCGAGCCGCTGCGCGCAAAAGTGCCCTGCCGGACGAGCACCCTGCCCTGTCGCATGGGCAAAGCAAAAGGGCCCGCGAACGGGCCCTTCGTGCGCAACGTGGCTGCCGGCCGCGGTCACTTCTTTGCCGGCTGGACTCCCGGATTGTCCTTGAAGAATTGCTTGTTCATGTCCGTGAACTTCTTCCACTGGTCGGGGACTTCGTCTTCCGCGAAGATCGCCTTCACCGGGCAGACGGGCTCGCATGCGCCACAGTCGATGCACTCGTCGGGGTGGATGAACAGCATGTCCGGCCCCTCGTAGATGCAGTCCACGGGGCACACTTCAACGCAGGCCTTGTCCTTGACGTTGATGCAGGGCTCAGCGATCACATACGGCATCGAAATCCCCCCATGTCGGTTGGCGACGTAGTGGTCAGACCAGAGAAACTTTTACCTGAGTTCCCGGGCACCTGTCAAGCAAACGGCGACAGACCCGTGCACCGAGGCGGCTACTGCGTGCGCAGGCGTGGATCGAGCGCATCGCGCAGCGAATCGCCGAACAGGTTGAAGGCGAACACGGCCAGGCTGATGGCGAGGCCGGGGAAGATCGCCATCCAGGGCGCCTGCTCGGCGAACTGCACGGCGGCGCCGCGGAGCATCAGTCCCCACGCCGGCGTCGGCTCCGCGACGCCAAGGCCGAGGAAGGACAGCGACGCCTCCAGCAGGATGGCTTGGCCCAGGAAGGCCGTGAGCATGATCAGGTAGGGCGCCATCACGTTGGGCAGCATGTGCCGGAGGATGATGCGGCGGTGGCGAAAGCCGGCGGCACGAGCCGCGTCGACATAGGGCATCTCCCTGATGGCGAGCGCGCTCGAGCGCGCCACCAGCGAGGCGCGGGGGATCATCGGCACCGTGATGGCGAGGATCACGTTGGTGACGCCGGTGCCGAGGATCGAGACGACGGCCAGCGCGAGGATGATCAGCGGGAACGACAGGAAGATGTCCATCACGCGCTGGATCAGGAGATCGACCTTGCCGCCGAAGTAGGCGCTCGCCACGCCGATCACTGCACCGACCGTGGCGCCGAAGGACGCGCAGGCGAAGCCCACGATCATCGCCGTGCGCGATCCGAAGATGATGCGTGAGAGGACGTCACGGCCGAAGGCATCCGTGCCCAGCCAGTGCGCCATCGAGGGCCGCGCCAGCATCGCGCCGTAGTCGGTGGCGAGCGGGTCGTAGGCGGCGAAGACGTTGGCGCCGAGAGCCACGATGATGTTGAGGAGAACGATCGCGGCACCGATCGCGCCCAGCGGCCGCTTGCGGACGAAGTCCTTCGTCGCGGCCCACCAGCGCGCCCTGCGTCCAGCGACTTCGGGAATATCGGCGAACGTATCGGCCGGACGGATCGCCATGTCACACCACCGTCATTGAACTGGGCGCGGGCACCCGGGCTCGCGCCACGCCCGCGCCCCGTCGCGATCCCGGTTTGCGACCCTTCGTTCGCGTGATGTGAGCCGCGACGTCACGGAACGCAGTCCTCACCGGAGTCGAATCCGCGGATCGATCCAGGCATAGGCCAGGTCGACCATGAAGTTGACGAAGATGAAGACGAAGGCAACGAGCAGCACCAGCGCCTGCGTCAGCGTGTAGTCGCGATGGGCCACCGCTTCCACGAACAACAGCCCGAGCCCGTTGAGGTTGAAGACCTGCTCGGTGACGACGAGCCCGCCCATCAGGAAGGCGAACTCGAGCGCGATGACGGTGAGCACGGGCAGCATCGCATTCTTCAGGGCGTGGCGGGACAGGATGAGTTGCTGCCAGAGGCCCTTGGCCCGCGCGGTACGGATGTAGTCCTCGCGCAGGACTTCCAGCATCGCCGACCGCGTCATCCGCGTGGCGACCGCCGAGTAGCGATAGCCGACGGCGAGGGCCGGCCAGATCAGCTGGGCCAGGTTCTGAATCGGGTTCTGCCAGAACGGCGTGTAGACCATCGGCGGCAGCCAGTGAAACACGATCAGCAGTCCCAGGATGAACATGATACCGAGCCAGAACGAGGGGGTGGCCAGCCCGGCAATGGAGAAGATGCGCACGACGTAGTCGACCCACGTGTCCTGCTTGAGGGCCGCCAGCACGCCGAGGGGAATGGCGAGCAGCACGGCGATGAACGTGGCCATGATCGCGAGCTGGAGGCTCAGCGCGAAGCGCAGGCGGACCTCTTCGAGGATCGACGCCCCCGTCCACATCGAGGTGCCGAAGTCGAAGCGGAGGATGCCCCCCATCCACGATGCGAACTGCTTCCACATCGGCTGGTCGAGGCCGAGTCGGGCCCGTTCCTTGTCGAGGCTCTCCTTCTGAGCGAAGGAGCTCTCCCCGGCGAAGCGCAGCTCGACGATGTCGCCGGGCACCACCCGCATGAGGAAGAACACCAGCACGGCCACGCTGAGGAGCGTGGGGATCATCAGCAGCACGCGCTTGACGATGTAACGGATCATGTGATTGTGAACAGCGCCGGCGTCATCACTCGCTCAGCCAGACGGTGTCGAGCTGCTGGTTCAGGTAGTGGCTCGGCGTGATCGTCCACCCGTGCACCCGGCTCGAGTGCGGCACGATCCGGTGCCACTGCAGCGTGTAGATGTAGTGGACCTCCTCGTCGAGGAGCCGCCGCTCGAACTCGCGGATGTACTTCTTGCGCTCTTCGGCGTCGGTGGCCCGTCCCTGCTTCTCGTAGAGCTCGTCGAGCGTGCGATCGACGTAGCGGCTGTAGTTCGACGGGCTGACGTCTTTGGACTCGAACTTGTAGAGGTCGAGGTCGGGATCCACCGTGTAGCCGCACTGGAAGTCGGCGGCCGCCTCGAAGTTCCCTCCCCGCAGCTCGGAGTAGTACTTCGCCGCCTCGATCACTTCCTGCCGCACATTGAGGCCGATCTGTCGCCACTGATCGATGAGCCAGACCCCCAGCGGCTCGTAGGGCATGGGGATGCCGCGGTTCTTGTAGACGAACGAGAAGCCGTCGGGGACCCCGGCCTCCTTGAGGAGGCGGCGCGCCTCGGCCCTTGCCTTGTTGATGTCGTGACCGTAGCCCGACAGTTTCTCCAGATCCGCAGCCGGCGTCGCGAACTTCGTTCCCGGCACCTGGACGCCGCCGACTTCCTTGACGATGGCGATCTTCGAGAGCGCCGTCGAGCCCTGATAGCGATCCAGGGCCAGCGTGAGCGCTTTGCGCACGCGCCGGTCGTCGAACGGCTTCTTCTCGTGGTTCAGAGCGACGAGGATCACGCAGTTCCACGCGCTCTCCTGCACCGTGATCTTCGGGCCGAGCGCGTTGACCAGCGTATCGCGCTCGACCGGTGAGAACCCCCGGAACTGGATCATGGCGCGCTCGCCACGGATCGCCGCCACCTGGGCGGCCGAATCGGTCATGAAGATGGCACGATAGCCGTCGAGGTAGGGCTTGCCCTTGTCCCAGTAGTTCGGGTTCTTCTTCCCCACCCAGTGGGAGCCCTTCACGTGCTCGACGAAGAGGAAGGGCCCCGTGCCCATCACGTTCTGCTCGTACCAGCGCATGTCCTTGGCCAGGATGTCGGCCTTGTAGATCCAGTTCCACGGCGAGGCGAGCGAGTTCAGGAACGAGGCCGACGGATACTTCAGCCGGAAGACGACCGTGTAGGGATCGGGCGCCTGGATGGCCTCGACGTCGACGTACTCGCCCTTCCGGTTGCTGGCCACGCCCGCCGGTGGATTGACGATCTTGTCGTAGCTGGCCTTGGCGTCCTTCGACGTGAACTCGCTGCCGTCGTGGAACTTCACGCCGTGCCGGAGCTTCAGGGTGTACGTGCGGCCGTCCTTCGAGATCGTCCACGACTCGGCCAGATCGGGCACGACCTTGGCGCCGGTCTTGTCGGTCGGATCCGTCCGCAGCAGCGTGTTGTAGTGCGGCGCGATCGGGTGGATCGTGCCGAACGTCTCCTCTCGATGGGCATCGTAGGACGGTGGGCTCGACGGCACGACGAACACGAGCTCGCCACCGTACCGGGGCTTCTCCTGGGCCGCCGCGGGCACCGCCGCCCCGATCAGGACCGCCGTTGCGAGGAGCAGGAACCGTCTCAGCATTGAGGCTCTCCTGTTCTGCTGTTTCCGAAGAAATCGCCGACGCGGCCGTGAGCTTGCCTCATTCTACGCCAACAGGCACGCCGCCCAGTGACCGGGCCTGATCTCGCGCAGGTCGGGAATCACCGAGCGGCAGCGGTCGATCGCGATGGGGCAGCGCGGGTGGAACACGCACCCCGACGGGGGATTGAGAGGGCTCGGCACCTCGCCGCCCAGGACCACGCGCTCGCGGCGAGCCTCCAGCTCGGGGTCCGGGATCGGCACCGCCGCCAGCAGGGCCTTGGTGTACGGATGCAGCGGATCGTCGTAGAGCGCCTTGCGGTCGGCCAGCTCGACGATCTTGCCGAGGTACATCACGGCCACGCGGTCCGAGATGTGACGAACGACAGCAAGATCGTGGGCGATGAAGAGATAGGTCAGCCGATACTCGGCCTGGAGATCCTCGAGCAGGTTGATGATCTGGGCCTGGATCGAGACGTCGAGTGCCGACACCGGCTCATCGCAGATGATCAGCGACGGTTCCATGGCGAGCGCGCGGGCGATGCCCACGCGCTGGCGCTGGCCCCCGCTCATCTCGTGCGGATAGCGGTGGGCGTGCTGCGGAAGGAGCCCGACGCGGCTCAAGAGGTCGCGCACCCGGGCCCGCCGACGGCCGGCGTCGGGGACGAGACCGTGGACGCCCAGCGGCTCGCCGATGATCTGTCCCACCGTCATGCGCGGGTTCAAGGAGCTGTAAGGATCCTGGAAGATCACCTGGATCTTGCGACGGACGGGCCTCAGCTCGGTCTCGTCCAGCGTCGTCAGATCGCGGCCCTCGAACATCACGCTCCCGCTCGTCGCCCGCTCGAGCTGCAGGATGCAACGGCCCGTCGTCGTCTTGCCGCAGCCCGACTCGCCCACCAGCCCGAGCGTCTCGCCGCGATGGAGCGCGAACGAGACGCCGTCGACCGCGCGCACGATGCCACGAGGACCGCCGAACATCCCGCCGCCAACGGTGAAGTGCTTGACGACGTTCCTGACCTCGAGAAGCGGAGCCGTCTCGGCGTTCATGGGCGGATAATTCGACTACCGCCCGCGCCGGGCGCCGCCGGTGACTCCGCCGATGCTCGCCGTCCCCGCCCGCCGACGCGGTCGGCCTCCCAGCACGCGGCGACGTGACCTCCGTCACCGATCGAGCTCAGTGGGGGAACCTCGACCAGGCAGCGCTCCACTCGATACCCGCAGCGCGGCGCGAACGCACAACCGGGCGGCAGTCGCGTGAGATCGGGCGGTTGTCCCTCGATGGGCGCCAGGCGCTCGCGCCGCGGCTCGTCGAGGCGCGGGACGGAGGCCAGGAGCCCGAGCGTGTAGGGATGGCGCGGGTTCGTGTAGATGTCGCGCGCGGTCCCACGCTCGATGATCCGCCCGGCGTACATCACGTTCACCCGGTCGGCGTAGCGGGCGACGACTCCGAGGTTGTGCGTGATGATGAGCATCGCCACGCCGAGCCGGCGCGACAGGTCCTTCATCAGCTCGAGGATCTGCGCCTGGATCGTGACGTCGAGCGCGGTCGTCGGCTCGTCGGCCAGGATCAAGCCCGGATCGCAGGCGGCGGCCCGGGTGCGCGCCGCCGCCGCCGTCATGCCCAGGTGGATCTCGAGGCCTTCGGTCAGCTGGCGGCCGATGGTGAGCACGGGGTTGAGCGAGGTCATCGGCTCCTGGAAGATCATGGCGATCTCGCGACCGCGCACGCGGCGCATCTCCTCCTCGCTCAGCTTCAGGAGATCGCGCCCCTTGAAGACCATCGTCCCGTCCACGATCCGGCCGGCCGGCCCCTGCACGAGCCGCATGATCGAGAGCGCCGACACGCTCTTGCCGCACCCTGACTCGCCGACGAGCGCCACGGTCTCACCGGCGTTCACGTCCCATGTCACGCCATCGACGGCCCGGACGACACCGGCGCTCGTGACGAAGTGGGTGGTCAGGGAGCGAACATCGAGGAGCGTGCCCACGGTGCGCGGGAGTCTACCACACTGGTCAGACCAGACCTAAGGGGCCGGCCTTAAAGGCCGCTTGGCGTTAGTGGCACCTGGCAGCGGCGAGGTGGGGCCGGGCACCGGGAGCCAGGCTGGCGTAGGCCCGGCAGATCGCTTCGGCCACGCACGGCCAGCGGTGCTCGGCAGCCCACCGCACACCCTCTCGCCCCATCCCCGCGCGCAGGTCTCGATCGGAGAGCACGCGGTCGATCCGCTCGGCCAGCGCAACGGGATCGCCCTCCGGCACGAGGTAGCCGGTCAACCCATCGCGGACGGTCGTCGTGAGGCCGCCGACGCGCGAGGCGATCACGGGACTGGCGCACGCCATGGCCTCCAGCGCGACCATGCCGAACGATTCGTAGTGCGAGGGCAGGACCGTCACGTCGGCTGCCCCGTAGTACGCCCTGAGATCTTCCTGGGGCTGGGCGCCGATGAACGCGACGGCGTCCTCCAGGCCCAGTCGTCGCGCGTCGGCGCGCACCTCGGCTTCGTGGCCGTCGCGAGGCTCGTCGGTCTCGCCGCCGACGACGAGCAGACGCACCGGCCGTCCCGCCGAGCGCAAGCGCGCGACGGCGTCGAGGAGCGTGGCCAGGCCCTTGATGGGGGCGATGCGGCCCACGTAGAGGAGCAGCGGCCCGATGTCGAGGTCGAGCAAGGCGCGCGCCTCGGCCTGGAGCATCGGCGTGAAGAGCGTGGTGTCCACGCCACAGGGCACGACCGTGATCCGATCGGCGGACGCGCCGTAGTGCCGGACGAGGTCGGCGCGCTCGACGGTGTTGGCGGCGACGAGCCCGTCGGCCTCGGCGACGATCCGAGCCTCCTCCGCGATGCGCACCTGCGGCTCCCACTCCGCCCGCTCGCGCGCGACGCCGTTCTTGAGCCGGCCGAGCGTGTGGAACATCTGGAACACGGGGAGCGACCATCGCGCGCGCAACGCGAGCCCGACCACGCCCGAGAGCCAGTAGTGCGCGTGGATCAGGTCGTACTCGGCGGCGCGCGCGATGCGCCACCCTTCCACGCCCTCGATGAACTCGTCGAGGTGATCGTAGAGGCGCTCGCGGGCCATCGGCGCCTGCGGGCCCGCCGTCAGGTGAACGACACGCACCCCGTCGGCGAACTCGACGACGCGCGGGATGGACGGGTTCTGCGAGCGCGTGAAGATGTCCACCTCGGCGCCCATGCGACCGAGCTCACGAGCGACCTCGCGGACGTACACGTTCATCCCGCCCGTCTCCTTGCCGCCCAGGGCGGCGAGCGGACAGGTGTGAACGCTCACCATCGCGACCCGCAAGCTCACGCGATCCTCACCGTGAAGACCTCCTCGGGCGAGGGACCGAATTCGTACTTGTACCGTTCCTCGCCGCGCAGGAAGTCGAAGCGCTGCATGCCGCGCTGGATGGCGTCCCGCACCAGGTGGACGAGGAGCACCAGCCCAGGCGCGAGCTGAGCGCGATCGGGATGAAAGCCGGAGTTGTAGAGGCCGACGATGCCGTCCCACTCGAGCGTGATGAAGGCGGCCATCGGCCCGCCGGTCGCATCGAGGAACCACAGCCGCGCCATGCCGCGCTCGGCGAGCGGCGTGACCACGCGGCGGAAGAACGTCTCCATGCGCGCGTCCATGAAGCGCGCCTTGCCGGCACGAGCGCTTCGATGCAACACGAGGAACTCATCGAGGCGAGCGGTGATCGCGTCGGGGGTGGCCGCACACGCCGGTGTCGCGTCCGGCGCCTCGCGCTCGAGCCGCCGCACCTTGCGGGTCAGCTCGTGCCGGTGCTTGCTGGGGAGGCTCGCGAGGTAGGCCTCCCACGACGGCGGCAGCACGAGCACCGGACATCGCTCCTCGACGGCGACCTTCGTCTCCAGTCCCACCGCGGCGGCGAGCGCGGGAAGCGAGGTCACGGTCGGCGACGCGCCGGGCACGGCATGGAGGTCCCAGACCGTCCCCGCGGCCGCGCGCGCCTCCAGCAGCGCCGCCCATGCCTTCTCCTCACGGCCGGCAACGGCGATCAGGTCGAGATAGTCGGAGATCTCGACGCCGCCGAGGATCCGAAAGACGCCGGAGTCGGCCTCGTAGAGCGGCAGGAGAGCGACGAGCCCGTCGGCATCGCTCACGCGCCAGATCTCGACACGGTGATCGGAGGCGAAGACCTCCGCCCACTGGCGTTGCCAGATCCAGGTGAGGAATGGCGAGCGCAGCTTCGTTCGGGCGTGAAGCGCGCTCCACGCGGCTTCGCCGACCGCGTCGAGGCGGTCGAGGACGTCGACCTTCACAGATCCCCAAGCGAGGAATCGGTGGCGGAGCCGGACGTCGCCTCGTCGCCGTCACCACCGCTCTCCTCGGCCATCGCTTCGTCGACGGCTTCGTTGAAGTCGTCGCCAAGGTCGTCGCCCATCTCCTGACCCATGCGCTTCATGAAGCGACCGACGCTGGCGGGATCGTTCTCATCGAGATCGCCGAGCGACGAGGGATCGGCGAGCGACTCCAGGCGCGCTTCCTCGGACTTCACCGTCGCGAAGCGGGACATGACGCGACTCAGCGCCGAGCCGCCGCAGCGAGGACACGTCGGTGCCGCGGCCACCGATGGGCGAAGGATCAGCATGCTGACGACGCGGCGACAATCGCGGCAGTCGTACTCGTAAATGGGCATCCCGGCGAAGTTTAGCACGCTGGTCACGCGTGTCTCGGTGACGACACTCCTGGCTCGGGGTGCCACGCCGTCGCAGGGGTCAGTGTGCGCCGCCATCTTTAAGTGCTTGCCGCAGAAGTGCTTTTCCCCACCGGCACCCTTCTTGAAGACGGCGTCGATCGTGATTCTCGACACGGAAGTGATCGACGAACGGGAGCGGCTTCTGATCGAGGCCGTGCTCTCGCTCGCGCGCACGCTGCGAGACGAGCGCGATCGGCTCGCGGAACGGCTGCGCTCGGTCGAGAACGAGCTCTCGACGCTGGCCTCTCGGCTCGAGATCGTTGGCCTCGAGCCTCCCGATCCTTCTGCGACGTCGGAGGAGATCAACCCGTGAAGATCCTCTCCATCCGCTCAACCGCGCGGTCCCAGTCGAAGGCCGTCGTCACCAGTTTCTGACCCGCCGCGGCGAGCGCGCGCCGGAGCGCGTCGTCCCGGACCATCCGCTCGAGCTTCACGGCCAGATCCCCCACGTCGCGTCGCCGCGCCACCAGCGCCGTCTCGCCGTCCCGCGCGTAGTCGCGACAGCCGCCGTTGTCGTACGTCACGAGCGCGGCGCCGCACGCCATCGCTTCCATCGGCGGCATGCCCAATCCCTCGTCCCACGACGGACACAGGTAGATGTCGGCGCTGGAGTAGAGCACGGCCAGTCGATCCTGGGCGGGATTCTCGTGGAACTCGTCGTAGCGGTCGCGCTCGCGCGGTGGCTTGACGCCGAACCCGACGAGGCACACCGACGGCACCGTATTCTTGACACGCGCGATGGCTTCGAGCCCGTCGGGCACGCCCTTCCAGGCGTAATCGTGGTGCAGCATCAGGACGCGTGGCCGCATCGTGCCGGCCTCGGCGGCGACGGGATGGAAGAGCGCGCGGTCCACCGGCGTCACGAGAATCTCGGCGTCGCGCCCGAAGCGCTCGCGCAGGACGTCACGCAGCCAGGTCGAGATCACGATGGTCTGGAGCGGCAGGCGATACGTCGCGTCGACGGTCGTCGCGTCGCCGTGGTAGAGACTCTCGTAGTGCTGGACGAGGTAGAACTTTCGCCCCGCCGGCGCCGGAGCGGCCGCGACGATCGGCGCCGACTGCCACGCCGTCGCCACGATCACGTCGCCCGGCGGCAGCCACTCCGGTGACCAGCGCGTCACCCACTCGATACGCGCGCGAAAGCTCGGCAGCCAATCCGGCCTCACACCACGCAGCCGCCGGCCGAGAGCGCGGAGACGGCCGTGGGCGGGGACGAGCACGGTCACGCGATGTCCTCGGCCCGCGAGACGGTCCGCGTACGTGAGGATGGCGCGCACGCCTCCGGCGATCCTCACGTGCGGACAGAGAAACGTGATTCGCACTAGCGCGGGGCCATCACGACCGGGCGAGGAATCGCGGGCAACACGGCGTGCCGCACTAGATGGCCATGGATACCTGGCCGGTGCGGCGATAGGCCGCCGGGTCGAGCACGACGTTGATGCACCACACGTCGTCCGAAGCGAGCGCGCGCTCGAGCGCAGGGCCGAGGTCGGCCGGCTTGGTCACGAGCGCGCCGCGGCCGCCGAGCGCCTCGACCATCAGATCGTAGCGGGCGGTCGGCAACGACGTCGCGACCGCGCGCTCGGCGCCGAAGAACTGGAGCTGCGGATTGCGGATCTGGCCCCAGCCGCCGTCGTTGCCGATCACGCAGACGATCGGCGCTCCAAAGCGCCCCGCCGTCTCCATGTCCATGCCGTTGAGCCCGAATGCGCCGTCGCCGGCGATGAGCAACACGCGCCGGCCCGGGTTCAAGAGCTTGGCGGCGAGCGCGAACGGCGGACCGACGCCGAGGCAGCCGAAGGGGCCCGGATCGAGCCACTGCCCGGCCCGGTGCAGCGGCACGTACTTGGCCGCGCAGCCGACGACGTCGCCGCCATCGCCCACCACGATCGTCTCCGGCGTGACGACACGGGCGATCTCCGCGGCGAGCCGATAGTGGGAGATCGGCACGTCGTCGGCCGCCGCGAGCCCGGCGAGCTCGCGCCGCCCCTCGGCCTCGCGCGTGCCGACGGCCTCGCGCCAGGACCGCAGGCGCTCGGCGATCCCCTTCGGCAACGCGTCGAGGAGCTGGCGCAGCACCACGTCGATGTCGCCCACGGCGCCGAGCGCCAGCGCGCGGTTGCGGCCGAGCTCCGACGGATCGGCGTCGATCATCGCAACTTTCACGTTCTCGGCGAAGGTCGGCGGCCGGCCGTAACCGAGACGGAAGTCGAGCGGCGCGCCGAGCACGAGGACGAAGTCGGCCTGACCGAGCGCGAAGCCGCGCGCTGCCGCCACCGCACACCGATGATCGCTCGGGAGCGTTCCACGCCCCGCGCCGTTCATGAGAACGGGGACGCCCGCGCGCTCGGCGAAGGCGGCGAGCGCCGCCGACGCGCCGTCCCAGTAGACGCCGCTGCCGGCGATGACCAGCGGGCGCTCGGCCTCGCCGATGAGCCGGGCCAGTTCGGCCAGCGCGGGCGCCGCCAGTCCGGCGGGCGTGCGATGAACGTAGCTCGTCGGAATCGGCGCCAGGCGGTCCTCGACCTGCGTGAGCAGGAGATCGACGGGGATCTCGACGAAGACCGGCCCCGGCCGGCCGGAGAGCGCAGCGCGAATCGCGGTCGTCAGCGTCTCGGGGATCTGGCGCGTCTCCGCGACGGACCACGAGCCCTTCGTGATCGGCCGCAGCAGCGCCACCTGCTCCATCTCCTGGAGGGCGCCGAGGCCGCGCAAGCCGAGCGGAGCGGCGCCCCCGATGAGGAGCACGGGACTCCGCGCCGAATACGCGTTGGCGACGCCGGTCACCGCATCGGTCACGCCCGGCCCCGCCGTGACGATCGCGACGCCGAGATTGCGGGTGAGACGCGCCCAGGCATCCGCGGCATGCGCAGCCGCCTGCTCGTGGCGCAGATCGATGACGCGGATCCCCTCGCGGAGGCAGCCGTCGTAGATCGGCAGGATGTGGCCGCCACACAGCGTGAACACGTGGCTCACGCCCGCCTGCGCGAGGACACGCGCGACGAGATCGCCGCCGCTCAGCTCGGCCATGGCATCGCCGTCACCAGAATTTCTCCCACTTCACGGCCTTGCGATCGAGGCCCTTCGCCATCAGCGCGTCGCGGACGCGGTTGATCGTCTCGCCTCCGCCGGCGACGTAGGCCACGAGGCCCTCCACGCTCGGCGTCAGCCGGTCGACCGCCGTCGCCGCCGATTCCGCGACGACCGGATGATACGCGAAGCTCGGGTAGCGGCGCGCGAGAGAGCGAAACTCTTCGTCGTAGACGAGCCAGCCGGGGTCACGCGCCCAGTACGCGAGCGCCGCCGGTCGGCCAAAGCCCGTCGCGTAGAGCCAGGTCACGATCGAGCGTATCGGCACGATGCCGATCTCCTCGGCGACGAAGAGCGGACGACGCGCATCCCCCCGCGAGTACACGAAGCCACCGAGCGGCCCCTTGAAGCTCACCCGGTCGCCGGGCGCCAGGCCACGGAACCACGCGGAGCCCGGGCCGCCGGGCGCCACGTCGGCGCACAGCGTGAGGTGCCGCGGCTCGAGCGGCGTCGAGGCGATCGTGTACGCGCGGACCGTCTTCGGGCTCAGCGGGACCGAGATCCACTGCCCGGCGGCGAACTCGAATTGCGGCGGGTCTTCCATGGTGAGATCGACTTCGACGATCTCGGCCGTCAGCGCGCGGCGGGCGGCCACGCGCGCCTGGCACTCGCGCGGCTTCACCGTCGAAGGCGCGGCAGCACCTCGGCGGCGATCAGCTCGAGCTGCTCGCGCTCGTTCGGCGGTTCGCAGATCGCGTTCAGCAGGAAGTAGGTGCACCCGGCGTCGCGGAACTCGGCAAGCTGGGCGGCGCACTGCTCGGGCGTGCCGA
>WNGI01000135.1_pt1 | contig 47167 bp, 44 predicted proteins | sample 5400621 | NCBI WGS metagenome assembly WNGI01 (sample SAMN13153374, study PRJNA577476) | soil metagenome | isolation source: 20 cm soil or saprolite under Garry oak tree replicate 1 | place: USA:California | collected 2016-06-15 | reverse complement strand
GGCGCCCAGGCAGGTCAGGCTGACCCCTCGCCCACCGCTTTTTCCAGCTGTTCCCGTGTGATCTTGCCTTCAGCGATCACGTGGTCCTCAAGCAAAACCACGGGCACACGCCAGTCGTAGAGGTCGTGCAGGCGATCGTCCGCGTCCACGTCGGCCAGCTCGGGAGCGTGACCGAGATCCCGGAGGAGGCTCAGAGCTTCGTCGCAGAGGTGGCAGCCCTGGCGGGTAACGAGGACCAGCCTCACGGCCGGCCCACAGCGCTAGCTGGGGAGCCGGAGGGTCTGCCCCGCCTGGATCGTCGGCCCGGCCAGGCCGTTGGCCTGCTCGATATCGTCGACACGGACCCGCACATCATCCGCCGGATAGTGTTCCGCGGCGATCGACCACAGGGTGTCCCCCGGCTCGACGACGACCGTCGTATAGCCCGCCGATGTGCTGCCATGCGCCCCCAGCGCCAGGCCGACCCCGAACAGGGAAACGGCGGCGACTGCCGCCAACAGCCGCCGCATCGAGGAAAAGCCACCGGCGCGGGTTGCCCGCCAAGGTTTGATCCCGCGACCGGTGGCGTACATACGTTCGGAAGAATATCGAACGGCCGTTCGCCTGTCAAGACTTGAAACGAATGTTTCGCGCTGGCTTGTAAAGCAGCGAACAAAGGTTTGCGCCGGGAGGCCCTAAGTGCTAGCATGGCTATCAGCGTCCCCCCAATACGCTCTGGAGAAGAACCGAATTGACCGAACAGCTCACCGAACGGCAGAACAAAATCCTCGATTACATCCGCTATGTGACCAAGGTCCGCAACTACCCGCCGAGCGTGCGCGAGATCGGCGAGGCGGTCGGCCTCAGCTCCAGCTCGACCGTCCACAACCACCTCAACCAGCTCGAGCGGCGCGGCCTGATCAAGCGAGACCCCAGCAAGTCGCGCACGGTCCAGCTTGTCGCCGACGCGGAGATCGCCGAGCAGCGGCGCAACGCGGTCTCGGTGCCCATCGTCGGCCACGTCGCCGCAGGCAGTCCCATCCTGGCCGAGCAGAACGTCGAAGACCACATCCTCTTGTCCTCGGAGCTGGCCAAGGACGGCTTCTTCCTGCTCCGCGTACGCGGCGACAGCATGGTCAACGCAGGCATCCTCAATGACGACCTGGTCCTGGTCCGACCGCAACACGAGGCGCCGAACGGCTCGATCGTGGTCGCACTGGTCGACGGCGACGCCACGGTCAAACGGATCGAGCGCGCCAACGGACACGTGAAGCTGATCGCAGAAAACCCGGCTTACGAGCCGATCGTCACCAGCAACGTCAGCCTGGTCGGTCAGGTCCGAGGTGTGATCAGGCTTTTCCGTTAGCCGAATACGTCACAAAGCGCCCTGCCACATGGCGGGGCGCCCAGCCCCAAGCCCTGGTTCCACCGTCGACGTACTCCGTGCGCTCCACGCCACCGATCTTGCGTAGCTCCGCCAGGACTCCCTCGCGCCCGTAGGGCACCAGGATCTCCAGCGCAACCGCATCCCCCCGGCTCGCCCTGTCGATCGCCTGGAGCAGCTCGCCGAAACCGGTTCGCCGCACAGCCGAGATGGCGACCGCACCCGGGAAGTGCTGCGACGCGGCGGCGATCGCGCGTCGCCGCGAAGCGGGACCCAGGAGGTCGGCCTTGTTCAGCGCCACCACCCGCGGCTTGTCCGCGGCGCCAAGCTCGCGCAGAACGCTTTCGACCGTCGCCGCCTGCTCCTCCATCGCCGGCGAGCTCAGGTCGAGCACCTGGATGATGAGGTCAGCCTCGGTCACCTCCTCCAGGGTCGCTCGGAAAGCCGCCACCAGGTCAGTCGGCAGCTTCTGGATGAATCCCACCGTGTCGGTCAGGAGCAGCTCGCGTCCGGCCGGCAGCTCGAGCTTGCGAGTGGTGGGGTCGAGCGTCGCGAACAGGCGGTGCTCGGCCCGCACGTCGGCCCCGGTCAGGACGTTGAGCAAGGTGGACTTGCCCGCGTTCGTGTAGCCAACGATCGCCGCGGTTTCGAGGGCGGCGCGGCGCCGGCCTGTCCGCTGCTGGTGCCGCTGGGTGCGCACCTGCTCGATCTCCCGATCGAGATCGCGGATCCGCTTCCGGATACGCCGGCGTTCGACCTCGATCTGCTGCTCGCCGAATCCACCGCGGGCCCCCACTCCCCCTCGCCTTCCGCCGACCTGCCGGTCATAGGCGTACGCCCCGATCAGCCGGGGCAGCAGGTGATGGAGCCGAGCCGCCTCAACCTGGAGTCGCCCTTCGTGGGTGCGGGCGTGCTGGGCAAAGATCTCGAGGATGATCTCGGTCCGATCCAGGACGCGCGCCTTGACCTCCAGCTCGAGGTTGCGCTGCTGGCGCGGGCTGAGGTCCTCGTTGCAGATCACCACGTCGAACTCGCCCTCGAGCTTCAGATCGCGCAGCGAGGCGACCTTGCCCATGCCGATGAAGTGGGCCGGGTCAACCTCAGATCGCCGCTGCACGTCGCTGCCGATGACCTCGGTCCCGGCGGTCCGGGCCAGATCGGCCAGCTCGGCCATCTGCTCTCGCACCTGCTCTGGTGTGACGCCCGGCAGCAGGATCCCGATGAGATACGCCCTCTCGCGCGGACTCCTGGTCGTGATCAGAGCTTCAGCTTCCTCATGCGCGTCATAGCCTCATCCAGCCGGGCGTCGGGGGCTGTGACCGAAAGCCGAAAATACCCCTCTCCGTGCGGGCCGAACCCAACACCGGGCGTGATGTTGACGCCGACCTGCTCGAGCACGTGTGACGCAAAACCAATCGAGTCATACCCGGGCGGCACCGGCGCCCACACATAAAAGGTCGCGCGGGGCGGCTTGATCTTCCAGCCGAGGCTGTTCAGCGTGTCCGCGACGACGCGGTGACGGCGTGCGTACACGGCGCAAGCAGCACGCGTCTCCTCCTCTCCCCCGTTCATCGCCTCGATCGCCGCCCACTGGACGGCCTGGAAGATCCCGGAGTCGATGTTCGTCTTGAGCTGGCCGATCACCTTGACGAGATCCGCCCGGCCGCAGACCCAGCCGATCCTCCAGCCGGTCATGTTGAAAGTCTTGGACAGCGAGTGAAATTCCAGACCGATGTCCTTGGCGCCTGCAATCTCGAAAAGCGTCAGCGGCCGGTAACCGTCGAAGGCGATCTCGGAATATGGCGCGTCGTGGCACAGCACGATGTCATGGCGGCGGCAGAAATCCACCGCCCTCTCGAGGAACTCACGATCCGCGGTTGCCGCCGTCGGGTTGTTCGGGTAGTTGAGCCACATCATGCGAGCGCGTTGCGCGACGTCTCGAGGAATCGCGTCGAGATCCGGCAGCCAGCGATTGGCCTCGGTCAGCGGCATGGTGTACGGCTCCGCTCCGGCCATGATCGCCCCCGTGACGTACACGGTGTAGCCAGGATCTGGAGCGAGCACAATGTCGCCCGGATCGACGAGGGCGAGCGGTGCGTGGCTGATGCCGTCCTTGGAGCCGAGCGTGGGAAGGATCTCGCTGCCGGGGTCAAGCTCTATGCCCGCGCGCTCGCTGTACCAACGCGCGATCGCTTCCCGCAATTCCGGAAGCCCGAAGTAGGACGGGTAGCGATGATTCGACGGGTCGGAAGCCACTTCCTGGAGGACGCTGACGATGCGACCAGGAGTGGGCAGATCGGGATCGCCGATACCGAGCGAGATCACATCGACCCCAGCGCGCTTCTTCTCCTGCACTTTGCGGTCGATCTCGGCGAACAGGTACGGAGGTATCAGGTCAAGACGTTGGGCGCCCGCGCGCGTCTTTCTCAACAAGCGTCCTTCACGTAGCTGAGGATACCCGGCAGCGGATCGGGCTCGATCTCGAACCACCGGATGCGCTGATCGTGGCGCCACCACCGCAACTGCCTGCGCGCGTACCGGCGATTCGACCGCGCCATGGCAAGCGGAAGCTCCTCGAGAGTCAGCTCTCCGCGTATGTGGGCCAGCGCTTCGGCGTAGCCGATGCCGGTCAAGACATGGGCTGTCGCCGGCACTCCGGCGTGCAGGGCGGCCTGCGTCTCGGCGACAAGGCCGCGCGCCACCTGCTGGCGGCTGCGATCGGCCAGGCGGCGGTCGATGGTCGGCAGGTCGACCGCGAGTCCGATGCGGATCGGTGACCACGAAGGCGGTGTGCGCGTGCGCAGCCGGCGCAACGGTGGCCCCGCGGTCTCCAGGATCTCGAGCGCGCGGATCATGCGCACAGGGTTTTCGAGGTCGACTCCTGGGTCGGCGTCGATCGCAAGGAGCCTTTCCCGGACGGCTGGGACCTCGAGCGCCGCGAGCTCCGCGCGCAACACCGGATTCGGCGGGACGCCGGTCAGGCTAAAGCCATCGCAAAGCGCGTCGACGTAGAGCATCGTCCCGCCCTCCACGATCGGGATGCGGCCGCGCGACGCGATGTCTTCAATCGCGGCTCGTGCGCCCTCGACGTACTGCGCCGCGTTGAAGCTCGCGGTTGGGTCGACGAAATCGATCATGTGATAGCGCACCTGCCGACGGTGCTCCTCGCTCGGTTTGTTGGTGGCGATGTCAAGTCGCTGATAGACCTGCCGCGAGTCGGCGACGACGATCTCCCCGCCGAGCTGAAGCGCGAGGTCGAACGCAACCTGCGACTTGCCGATGCCCGTGGGCCCGACGATTACAGGGACAGCGGTCAGTAGTTCCTTCGAAAGTGGCGGGTGAGCTCCTGCCACTCGACGAGAAGTCGCGTCGGGCGCCCGTGAGGACAGGTGATCGATTCGTCCGCCGCCTCCAGTTCGACCAGGAGGCGGCGCTGCTCGGCGACGTCAAGCACGTCGCCGAACTTCACCGCCGAGTGGCACGCCAGCGCGGCGGCCGCCTTCTGGATCGCCCCGTCGCCTCGGTTCTCCGCGAGCGCCGCCAGCGTTTCCTGAATCGCCGCCGTGGCTCGCCCGGACGGGAGCTCGACGGGGACCGCGGTGATACGCAGGCTGCGGGGACCGAACTCCTCGTACTCGAGACCCAGGTTCGCGAGCTCTACCCGATGGTCCGCGGCGGCCGCGATCAGGTTCGGCTCCACGTCGACCGCCTGGGGGATGAGCAAAGGCTGGCTCGCGCCCCGACCGGAACGCAACCGCTCTAGCAGGCGGTTGTACAGCACGCGCTCGTGCGCTGCGTGCTGGTCCACGAGGACCAGTCCATGAGGACCTTCGGCGACCAGGTAGCCAGGACCCGCCTGGCCGATCGGCCGGAGCACAGCGACCGCGGCGTGGCCGTTCGTCTCGGCCGCCGCAACCGCGGCCGGCGCGTCATGCAAGGTGAGCTGGGGCGCTGCGACTTCGAAGGCCGCGCTGGGCACGCCTTCGGTCGGCCGATATCGAAACGGGTCGCTGCCGTCGAGGGCGGCACGCACGGCGCGCTGAAGCGCGGCAAAGACCGCCCCCTCATCGCGGAACCTCACTTCCTTCTTCGCCGGGTGCACGTTGATGTCCACCAGCTCGGGATCGATCCCTATGTCAATCACCGCGATGGGATGCCGGCCCCGCTCGAGCCGGCCCTGGTAGCACTCCTCGAGCGCGTACACGAGCGAGCGCGCACTGATCGGTCTGCCGTTCACGGCCAATACCAGCGCGTCCCGACTTCCGCGGCTGAGGCGAGGCTGGCTGACCATCCCCCTGACCCCCTGGCCGTCAAGCGGCATGCCGAGCATCTCCAGCATCTCCGCCGCGACTTGCGCTCCGTAGATCGCAGCGATGGCGCGGCGCTGCCCGCCGTCACCGCTTGTGCTCACGGCCGCCCGGCTGTCGATGGTCAGATGAAAACGAACATACGGATGGAGCAGCGCGAACGCGCCAACGATCTCTTTGATCGCTGCGACCTCGGTGGCGTCGCTCTTCAGAAACTTCAGGCGGGCCGGGACTACGGCGAAGAGATCGCGGACCTCGATCGAGACGCCGGGCAGGAGCGGTCCGCCCGCCTGCTCGACCACCGCGCCGGCTCGCACCCGAAGCGTGGCGCCGCCGCTGGCGCATTCCACGTCGGCGACAGCGGCGATGCTCGCGAGTGCCTCGCCGCGAAAGCCGAACGACTGGATCACGGCAAGGTCGACAAGGGAGGTCAGCTTGCTTGTGGTGTGCCTGACGAACGCGAGAGCCAACTCGTCTGCGGGAATCCCTGCACCGTCGTCGCTGACTCGAATCGACGTCTTGCCGGCACCCCGAACGTCGATGTTGATGCGGCGCGCCCCGGCGTCGAGTGCGTTCTCCACGAGCTCTTTGACCACGGAAGCCGGCCGCTCGATCACCTCGCCGGCGGCGATCGCGTCCGCGACTTCGGGCGGGAGCATCTGGATCAATTCGAGAGCCTGGCCCTTAGCTGGTAGAGCTTCTGCAGCGCCTCGAGCGGGCTGAGCGCCGCCGGGTCGATATCCTCGAGCTCCTTCCGGATCGGATCCGGCGCCATCTCGATCGGGAGGCCGAGCTGGAGCTCAGGCGGTTCCAGAGGTTTCTGCCGCTCAAGCTCACCCAGGACATCGCGCGCCCTGGCGATGACCCCCGACGGCAGGCCCGCGACGGCCGCGACGTGGATGCCGTACGACCGGTCAGCGCCGCCTGGCACGACCCGGTGGAGGAAGCGGACTGTGTCGCCTTCCTCGAGCACCTCGACACGCTGGTTGCGGACGCGGGGCAATCTTTCGGCGAGCGCCGTGAGCTCGTGGTAGTGAGTCGCGAAGAGCGTGCGGCAGCCAAGTTTTGGCGCGTCGTGGAGGTGCTCGACGACAGCCTGCGCGATGGACACCCCGTCGTACGTCGACGTCCCCCTCCCCACCTCGTCGAAGATGACAAGAGAAGAAGGGGTGGCGTGATTGAGGATGTATGCGGTCTCCGTCATCTCGACCATGAACGTGGACATTCCGGCGGTGATGTCGTCGTGCGCGCCAACGCGGGTGAAGACCCGGTCGGCCAGTCCGATCACCGCATGTTCGGCGGGCACGAAACTCCCGCACTGGGCGAGCAACACGATGACGGCCGCCTGGCGCAAGTAGGTCGACTTACCCGCCATGTTCGGACCGGTCAGGATGACGATCTGCGCGGCTTGTGGATCGAGGTCGAGGTCGTTGGCAACGAACGCACCTGCCGGCAACCCGCGCTCGACCAGCGGATGGCGCCCGCCCGTGATTGTCAGCCGCCGGCCGGCGTTGACCTCCGGACGGCTCCACGCGTGCTCGGCGGCGCAGACGGCGAAGCTGACCAGCGCGTCGACCATGCCCATGGCCTGGGCGCTCGCCCGAAGTACCGGCGACATCTCAGCGACCTTGGCTCCTAGGTCGCGCAGGATCTCGAGCTCGCGAGCTGCGATTCTCTCCTGCGCGCTGAGCACGATCGCTTCCCTCTCTTTCAGCTCGGGAGTGATGTAACGCTCGCCCCCGGTCAAGGTCTGTTTCCGGACGTAGTCGTCCGGAAGCTTCACCGTATTCGCGTGGCTGACCTCGATGTAGTAACCGAATACTCGGTTGAAGCCGACCTTGAGCGAGCGGATGCCGCTGCGGCGCCGCTCCCCGGCCTCGAGCTTCGCGATCCACTCACGCGCGTTGCGCGAGCCCTCCGAGATCGCGTCCAGGTCGGCGTCATAGCCGGCCCGTATGGCGCCCCCATCGCGAATGCTGAGAGGTGGGTCTTCGACGAGCGCGCCTAGCAAAGTCCCAGCGAGGTCGGGCGCCGAGGTGATATCGGAGGCGAGCTGTCTCGTGATCAGCGACGAGCAACCACTCAGGACCTCCTGCACTGCCGGAATGGCTTCGAGCGAACGCCGCAGCCCGACCAGCTCGCGCGCGGTGGCGTGACCTTGGGAGGCGCGCGACAACAGGCGCTCCAGATCGCCGACCGGCCTCAGGACAGCTTGCATGCGATCGCGTAGCGGTGGCGCGCCTACCAGCTCGTCGACCGCGGAAAGCCTCAGCTCGATGGATTCCGCGTCTCGCAGCGGCGCGCCGAGCCAAGTCCGAACTTGCCTCGCCCCGACCGGCGTTGACGTGCGATCGATCAAGTGCACGAGGCCGGGCAGCTCGAGATTGCGCACTGTCGCGGCGTCGAGCGGCATGGTGGCGTCCGGCGAGTAGGTCCGGACCGTGAACGAGCCTGGAACCACACGGGTCTGGTTCTGCTTCAGGTAATCGAGCACGACACCCGCCGCCCCGATCGCCAGCGGCGCAGCCGCTGCGCCGACGGACGCGGCGTACGCGATGCCGAGCAGGTCCTTGAGCCGCTGCTGGCCGCGAACGGGATCGAATCGGTACTCCTCGACGTCGGGTGGGGTCAGCAGCTCCGCCGGAGCCAGGCGTTCGATCTCCGACTGCAGACGTTCCTTCGGCAGCTGGCAGAGCAGCAGCTCGCCAGTCGAAACCTCACACGCCGCGAGGCCGGCCTCGAGCCCTCGGGTCCAGGCGGCGACGAGGTAGTTCGGGCGGGACGGTTCCAGGTACGCGTCTTCGACCACGGTGCCCGGCGTCAGGACTCGGGTGACGTCCCGCTTGACGATCTTGTTCTTGCTCGCCGCTTCGACCTGGTCGCAAATCACGACCTTGTGGCCGGCGCGTAGCAGCTTGCCTACGTACGACTGCCACGCGTGATGAGGCACCCCGCACATCGGAGCGCGTCCGCTCTTGCCCAGAGGGCGCGAGGTGAGCTGGACACCCATGATCGGCGCCGCGATCTTCGCGTCGTCGAAGAAGATCTCGTAGAAGTCGCCGAGCCGGAACAGGAGGATCCCGTCGGGGTGCTTTTCCTTGGCCTCCCGGTACTGGCGCATGACCGGGGTCGGAGGCAGATTCACGCGGCGGGCAACCCTAGAAGCTGACCCGCGGTGGCTTGCAGCACGCGCAGGCTGACCACGTCTCCTGGCGCGACGTCGCGACCCTGCATCACGATGGCGCGCTTGCCCTGGCGGATGCGGCCGAACGCTCGATTGAGCTCGTCCCGGCCCTCGATCAGAACCTCGACGTCTCGCCCGATCCAGCGCGCGGTCTTGCGCGCCGCGATCTCGCGCTGGAGCGCAAGCAGGTCGTTGAGCCTGCGCAGCTTCTCCTCGTGCGGCACGTCGTCGTCCAAGCGCGTCGCGGCGAAAGTTCCCGGCCGCGGCGAGTACATCGCGATGTGAACGACGTCGAACTCCATCTCTTCGACCAGCGCCCGAGTGTTGAGATAGGCGGCTTCCGACTCGCCGGGAAATCCGACGATGACGTCGGTGACGAGCCCGATGTCCGGCATCAACCGCCTAGCGTTTTCGACGATGGCTCGGTAGTGCTTCGTCTGGTACCCACGTGCCATCCGCCGGAGCACCGTGTCGTCTCCAGACTGGATCGGCAGCTGCAGCTCGCGGCACACGACATCACTGGCGGCCATCACCTCGAGCAGCTCGGGCTCGAGATCCTGCGGGTGAGACGTCATGAAACGGAGCCGCTTCAGACCCGAAATCGGTTCCACCTCCCGAACCAGCGCGGCCAGGCCGCCCCGCCCGTCGGGATCGTGGTAGTCGTCGACGTTCTGACCGAGCAGCACGACTTCCCTCGCGCCATCGGCCACCGCCATTCTGCATTCGGCCACCACAGCCTCCTGCGGCACGTGTTTCTCGCGGCCGCGAACTCGCGGCACGATGCAAAAGGTGCAGTTGTGGTCACACCCCTGAATGACCCGCACGTAATGGCTGACGCCGGTCCGGCCCGCGCGCGGCAACGGCTCGCCCTGTGAGTAGTCATACCTCCCTTCGAGCTCGGCGACAAACGGCTCGTAGTCTCCGATCGGGACGACCGCGTCGAGGTGAGGAAAGCGGCGTCTCAGCTGCTCGCCCTCCTTCGCCACGATGCATCCAGTGACCGCGATCGTCCGGCCTGGAACCTTCCAGTCCTTCAACTCGTAAAGCTTCGAGTAGACGCGGTCCTCGGACGCCTGCCGGACCACGCACGTGTTGAGGATCGCGACGTCAGCGCGCTCGAGCGAATCCTCGACGTAGCCCGCCGCCAGCATGCGTCGGGCGAGACTTTCGGAATCCGCCGCGTTCATCTGGCATCCAATCGTCCAGATGTGAAACGACCTGGTACCGGTCCCCGTCAGCGACTCTCCACGAGCAACCGGATGCCGGTGCGCTCCTCGCCGTCGATCGAGATGTCGATGAACGCCGGGATGCAGACCAGGTCGAGGCCTCCCGGCGCAACGTAACCGCGTGAGATGGCGATCGCCTTGACCGCCTGGTTGATCGCCCCGGCCCCGATGGCCTGGACCTCGACTCGCCCTTTGCTGCGGATCACGCCCGCGATCGCACCCGCGACGGCGACCGGCTTGGAGGTGGCCGAAACCTTGAGCACCTCTACTGGAGCGCGCTCCGCTGTCATTGCTGGAACCCCTTCAAACATGTTCTCGGTCGACTCGCTGGATCGATGTAGCTCGGCCTGTAGGAGCATCAATGTTAACCAGTACGGAATTGAATGTCACGGGTCCGGACGCCACCGCAAAACGATTGGGAACCCCCGTCAGGAAGCGCTGGAGGACGACATCTTTGTCCATCCCGATGCACCCGTCGCGCGGCCCGACCATCCCGACATCGGTCACGTAGGCCGTACCACCGGGTAGGATCCGGGCGTCGGCGGTCGGAACGTGAGTGTGAGTGCCCACCACTGCGCTGGCCCTGCCGTCCAGGTACCAGCCCATCGCCGTCTTCTCGGACGTGGCCTCGGCGTGCATATCGCAAAGCACGATCCGCGCCTCCGGGTGGGCCGCCAGGATCGCGTCGGCGGCGCGGAAGGGGTCGTCAAGCGAGTCGAGGAAGACGCGCCCGATCAGGTTCATGACGAGGACTTTGTGCCGGGCTGCCTCGACCACGCACCATCCCTGGCCGGGCGCGGCGGGCGGGTAGTTGGCCGGTCGTAGCACGCGCTCGAGATTGGGGAGCTCGCCCACGAACTCCTTCTGGGCGAATACGTGGTTGCCGCTCGTGATGACGTCGGCGCCCGACGCTTTCAGCTCCGCTGCGATCTTGGCGGTCAGCCCGAACCCGCCGGCGGCGTTCTCGCCGTTCACCACGGTGAGGTTCGGCCGGAGCTCTTTCTTCAGGGCGGGCAGGATCGCCTTGACGGCATCCCGGCCGGGATGGCCAACCACGTCGGCTACGAACAAAATTTTGAAGTCGCCATCAGGCATCAGTCGATTTTGGCCCAAAAGAAAAAGGGAGCCCGGCTTGGCCGGACTCCCTTCGGTTATTTCGCGTACTCGATTGCCCTGGTCTCCCGCACCACCGTGACGCGGATCTGACCGGGGAAGCTGAGCTCAGACTCGATGCGTTTGGCGATATCTCGCGCCATCAGCTGAGCGGCGCTGTCGTCGATCTGCTCGGGTTTGACCAGGATGCGAACCTCGCGGCCGGCCTGGATCGCGTAAGACTGCTGCACTCCCTGGAACGAGTTGGCGATCTCTTCCAGCTTCTCGAGCCGCTTGACGTAGGCCTCCAGCGACTCCCTGCGCGCCCCCGGACGAGCAGCGGAGATCGCGTCGGCCGCGATCAACAGCAGCGCTTCGATGGTGTGCGGCTCTTCGTCGTAGTGATGCGCACGAACCGCATGCACGACGGGAGCCGGCACCGCGTGTCGCTGGAGAAGGTCTGCCCCGATCACCGCATGCGAGCCTTCGACCTCGTGGTCGATGGCCTTGCCGATGTCGTGCAGCAAGCCCGAGAGCTTGGCGACGCGCACGTCGGCGCCGATCTCGGACGCCATCATGGCCGCGAGATGGGCGACCTCCTTCGAATGGTTCAGCACCTGCTGTCCGTAACTCGTCCGGAAGCGCAGGATGCCAAGATGGCGCACGACCTCAGGGTGCAATCCCTGCAGACCGAGCTCCAGGACCGCCGCTTCGCCCTCCTCTTTGACCCTTTGCAGGACCTCCTGGCGGGATTTGGCGACGATCTCTTCGATCCGGGCCGGATGAATCCGGCCGTCGACGATCAACTTGTTCAGCGCGACCCTTGCCACCTCGCGGCGTACGGGGTCGAAGCCGCTGATGATCACGGCCTCGGGGGTGTCGTCCACGATCAGATCGATCCCCGTGGCCTGCTGGAGAGCGCGGATGTTGCGTCCCTCCTTGCCGATGATGCGGCCCTTCAACTCGTCGGTCGGTAGAGGCAGCACCGACACCGATACCTCTGCGGTCTGGTCGGCGGCGATGCGCTGGATCGACTCGGTGACGATCTCGCGAGCCCTTCGGTCGCTCTCGTCGCGGGCCGCCAGCTCGGACTCTCGGACCTTGCGCGCCACTTCGTTGCGCAGGTCTTGCTCTACCTGGGCCATCAAGATGCCCTGGGCCTCCTGGCGCGTCATGTTGGCGACCCGCTGGAGCTCCTTTTCCTGCTCGCGGTAGCTTTCCTCGAGCTTCGCTTTGATGTCGTCGAGCGCCTTCTGCTGGTTGCCCAGCTCCCGCTCGCGGCGGTTGAGGTCCTCCCCCTTGCGGTCGAGGTTCTCCTCTTTCTGAAGAAGTCGCTTTTCGATCTGTTGCGACTGTGCCCGGTACTCGCGGGCTTCCTGTTCGGCGGCGGTGCGGACTTTGACGGCTTCCTCTTTGGCTTCGAGCAGCTTTTCCTTGGCCTGCGTCTCTGCCTCGAGTAGGGCCTGCTGGGCCTTGACCTCCAGGACGTGACTCCCGTCGGTCTGCCGGCGCCCCAGGAGCACATACGACACTCCAGCGCCGGCGGCCAGGCCGACCGCTGCCACCACCAATAGCAATACGTAGACGTAGAAAGGCATGTGACAAGCACCTCGTTAATTCGATTGTCAAAGTGCGTGACCATGGCAGGACCGAAGAACGGGGTCCCGCCTCGGGTTGGCTCTATGACTTGCGGGCCCTAACGGGCTCGCGTGATCCTGATTCTAGGCGCCGGGAGCCTCGGCCGTCCCCCGCCAGAGGCCGTCACATGCCTTGCGGACAACCTCCATGGAGAAGCCTCGGCGAAGAAGCTTCGCCCCCACCGACTGCAGCAACTCACGGTAGCTTGCGTATCGAGTGTTGCCGGCGAGCCTGTCGGCCAGCTTCTGGGCGGCCAGCAGCTCGATATCGGGGCTCAACCGATCGATTGCCGCTTCCGCGACCTCACGGTCGACCCCGCGGGCGCCCAGCTCAGCGGACAGCGCCATCGGCCCGCGGGACGACGACCTCCGCCGCACATGCCCCTCGGCAAAGGCCGCGTCGTCCAGGTACCCGAGCTCTCTCAGCCGGGTGATCGCGGTCCCTACCTCTTCGCCGCCGTAGCCCCGCCGCGACAGCTTGCGCACCATCTCCAGGCGGCTGTGAGCCCGGCCGGCGAGGAGCCTCAGTCCTGCGCTGAAAGCGGAGACGGTCGGGGCCGGTTTAGTACTCCTCCGAGGCACCGGCAGCGGTCACGACCGGACCGAACGTCCTGATTGGCGGGACCGAGTCGGCCGCCTTCTGGCGGACCTTGGCCTCGATCTCCGCCGACAGGGTCGGGTTCTCCCGTAAGTAGTTGCGGACGTTCTCGCGGCCCTGCCCAAGGCGCTGGTCCCCATAGGACATCCACGTGCCGCTCTTCTCGAAGATCCCGCTATCGACGGCTGCGTCGATGAGCGCCCCTTCGCGCGAGATGCCCTCGTTGAACAGGATGTCGAACTCCGCCGAGCGGAACGGCGGCGCGACCTTGTTCTTCACCACCTTGACCTTCACGCGCGCTCCGACCGAGTCGAGCCCGTTCTTGATCACTTCGACCTTGCGGATGTCGAGGCGGACGGAGGAGTAGAACTTCAAGGCACGGCCTCCGGGCTGCGTCTCCGGGTTGCCGAACATGATCCCGACCTTCTCTCGCAGCTGGTTGAGGAAGATCACGGCGCAGTTCGACTTGGCGATCGCCGCGGTCAGCTTGCGCAGCGCTTGCGACATGAGGCGCGCCTGCAGACCCATGTGTGAGTCGCCCATCTCGCCTTCGATCTCTGCCTTCGGTACCAGAGCCGCCACCGAGTCGATGACGATGACGTCCACGGCATTGGAGCGGACGAGGACCTCGACGATCTCGAGCGCCTGCTCACCGGTGTCGGGCTGGCTGATCAGGAGGTCGTCGATCTTCACGCCGATACGCGATGCATAAAGGGGATCGAGGGCGTGCTCGGCGTCGACGAACGCCGCCACTCCGCCGGCCTTCTGCGCCTCGGCGATGACGTGAAGCGCCAATGTTGTCTTGCCGGCCGACTCGGGGCCGTAGAGCTCGGTCACCCTCCCCCGCGGGATGCCGCCGACGCCGAGCGCGAGATCGAGGGGCAACGCTCCAGTCGAGATCGTGGTCACCTCGCCGCGCAGTGCCACGTGCTCGCCGAGGCGCATGATCGCGCCCTTGCCGTAGCTCTTGGTGATCTGGGACACCGCGGAGTCAAGCGCCTGCGCCTGTGCTTTGTCCTTTTCCGCCTGTGCTTTGTCTTTGTCTTTGTCTTTGTCCAATTTCTGCTCCATGCCTCCTAGGTCGTTGCCACGAGTGTTGCCAGAGCGGTGCGGAATTTCAACTAGCCCTGTTAAGCCGGCCAAGTGTAGCGAACAGGCGTTCGCCGGTCAAGCGCTCTTCATGCGCAGCCGCGCGACCCGCCGCGCCTCGACAATCAGCATCCCAAGCGCCTCCGTCGCGGCTTGCCGGCGGTTCGAGGCGCGATCGCCCGTGAACCGGAACTCGCGCACCGACGTCTCGCGCTCGGAAGCGACGGCGATAAAGGTCAGGCCGACCGGCTTGCTGCTGCCGTCAGCTTGCGGCCCGGCGATCCCCGTCACCGCCACCGCGAGCCCGCTTCCGAAACGCGCTCGCGCTCCCTCCGCCATGGCGCTTGCCACCTCGCGGCTGACGGCGCCGACGGTGTCGAGCAATCCCTGGGCCACATCCAGCTGCTCGCGCTTGGCGTCGTTCGAGTAGGCGATCACCCCACCGACGAAGTACTCGGAGCTTCCCGCCTGGTCGGTGATCATTGCTCCCACCATCCCTCCGGTCGATGATTCGGCGACCGCGACCGTCAGCCCGCTGCCACGAAGGACGGCGGCGAGCTCTCCGCCTGGCGCGGTCTCTGGCGCGCCGCCGCTTGGTGCCGAGCGCACCCGGGAATTGTCAAACGGCGCAATCAGGTGACGGAAGCGCCAGAGGTAATCGAGGCCGCTCCAGAGCGTGAAGATGATCGCGATCCCCACCGCTACATCGGCGATGGGCACCAGAACGGGATACGGCCGCTGCAGTATCAACAACGCGACCGCGCTCATCTGGGTGATCGTCTTGGTCTTGCCAAGCGGGGCCGCGGCGATGACATGTCCCTGCGTCGCGGCGACGGAGCGAAGGATCGTGATGATCAGCTCGCGCGAGAAGATCACGACCACGACCCAGGCGGCCACAAGTCCTTCCTGGACGAGCACGATCAGAACCGACAGCACAAACAGCTTGTCGGCAAGCGGGTCGAGGAACTTCCCGAAGTCGCTTACGATTCCGCGACGGCGCGCGAGCTCTCCGTCGAGCGTATCGGTGAGCGAGAAGAGAACGAACAGGACCGCGGCAACCTGGTCGTGTCCTGGGAAACGGACGAGCAGGAGCGCCATGAGCACCGGGATCGCCAGCAGGCGGCTCACGGTCAGGCTGTTAGGGATGTTCATCGCTCGCCTACGAAGAAGTTTGCTTTATTCGATGCCGAGCCGCTCCAAAAGCTCGTCGACGTCGGGCAGCGTCATGAGGACCTCGCGTGACTTGGAGCCCTGGTAGCCGCCGATCACGCGGTGGTCGGCGAGCTGGTCGACGATCCGGCCCGCACGCGAGTATCCGACGTTGAACTTGCGCTGCACAAGAGAGACTGAGGCCGCGCCCTCCGCCGCCACCGCGCGCGCCGAACGGGCGAAGAGCGCGTCGAGCTTGCGCTCCTCCCTCCTCTCACCCTGCCACTCGGTGCTCGCGCCTTCCTCGAGGATCTCCTCCATGTAGCGCGGCCCGCCCTGCGACTTCCAGAAGTTGACCACGCCGTCAACTTCCTGGTCGCTGACGAAAGCACCCTGGATGCGAGTCGGCTTCCCGGCGTCGACCGGCTGGTAGAGCATGTCGCCCCGACCGAGCAGCTTTTCCGCACCGCCCGTATCGAGGATCACCCGGCTGTCGACCTGCGAGCCGACGGCGAAAGCGACGCGCGACGGGATGTTGGCCTTGATGAGTCCGGTGATGATGTCTGTGGACGGCCGCTGCGTGGCGATGATGAGGTGGATGCCGACCGCCCGGGCAAGCTGCGCGATCCGGCAGATGAGCTCTTCGATCTCGCCGGCCGCGACCATCATCAGGTCGGCCAGCTCGTCGATCACGATGACGACGTAAGGCAGCCGGCGGGCGAGCTTCTGCGTCGCCTTGTCGTTGTAGGCGGCGATGTTGCGTACGCCTTCTGCCGAGAAGAGCTTGTAGCGGCGATCCATCTCCGCCACGGCCCAGCGCAAGGCCGCAGCTGCCTGATGTGATTCGACCAGCACCGGCAGCGCCAGGTGCGGCAAGCCGTTGTAGCCGGTCAGCTCGACGCGCTTGGGGTCGATGAGGAGGAGGCGCATGTGGTCGGGCGTCACCTGGAACAGCAGGCTCGTGATCAGCGCATTGATGCAGACGCTTTTGCCCTGCCCGGTTGCGCCTGCGATGAGCAGGTGGGGCATGCGAGTCAGATCGGCGACGATCGATTGCCCGGACACGTCGTTGCCCAGGCCGAGTGCGAGAAGGTTGCTGCCTTCGCGAAAGGCAGCGGTTTCGATGACCTCGCGGATCGTGACCAGGCTCGCGGACTTGTTCGGCACCTCGATGCCGACCGCCGACTTGCCCGGGATCGGCGCCTCGATCCGGAGCGGCGCCGCAGCCAACGCGAGCGAGAGGTCGTTCTGCAGCGCGGTGATGCGCTTCACCTGCACGCCGGGGCCGGGCTGGACCTCGTACTGGGTGACAGCCGGTCCGGGGTTGACGCCCACGACCTTGCACTCGACGCCGAACGTGGCGAGCGTGCTCTCGATGACCTTGACGTTGCGCTTGATCTCGTCCGCCATCCGCTCGCGACGCGCGGTGACCGTGTCGAGGAGAGCGATTGACGGCAGCTTCCATTCGATCTCCGGGAGGTCGTCCTCCGGCTCGGCGACGACCCGCATGACCGGGACGGCCCGTTCGGGCGGCTCCTCGGCGACCGCCACGGCGACTGGCTCGTGCTTGGGCGCCTTGACCGCAGGTTCGTCGATATCGTCGACGTCCCACAGGTTCTTCTGGTCGGGCGCCGCGGGTGCCGTCGCGAAGCTTGCCGCCGAGCGAGTGAGTGCGTCGGTTTTGGCCCCATGCTTCACCGGCTTGGCCCGCTCAGGCGCGGGTGAAGCCACCAGATCACGCAGCCGCGCGCGCTCGGCGTTGGCCGCGCGCAGCGCGCCGACCGCCGTGACGAGCAGCGCCCCGGGGCTGAAGTGGATGGTGACGATGAGGCCGATCACCAGGCCGGCGAGGAGAAGGGCCCACGCGCCCACGTCCGTGAAGAGGTTGGTCAGCGCGGCGTCGATGCCATCGCCAATCGAGCCGCCCGCGTGTATCGCGACGCGGCTGAAGAGACCCACGAGCGAGAGCACGGCGACCAAGCCTGCGACGACGTCGACCGTGCGCGGTCGAGGCGCCTTGGTCCACAGAAGCCAGCCGCTCAAGCCCACAGCGGCGGCGACCGGGACGAACCACGCTTTTCCGAACGCGGACTCGATCGCGTCGCGGATGGCGCCCAGGATCAATCCGGCGTGACTGAGGATCGCGAGCAGGCCGAGCAGCGCCGCGAGCATCAGCAGGACGCCCGCGATCTCTCTGACTTGACGTGCGCTGAGGCGCGGCCGCGTCGCGCGCTTGCTCCGTTTGGAACGGGAAGATGAAGCGCGGCGAGCGCCAGATCGAGTCGAGCTTCGGGATGTGGTGCGACGCATGCTGCGGGCCCTTGAGCCGATTGGATTCTACCCTTTCGCGGCAGGCATACTCTCGTCCGTGGCAGTCGACCCGTTCGCCGAAGCGGAGGTTCGCTACAAGTTCCTGGTCGAAGAGCGAAGGATCGGAAACTTGCAGCCGCGCGCCTTCAGGGTCGCCGTGCGCGACCTCGCTGTGCTCGACAACGAAGGACGGCGCTGGATGCTCGGACCGGAGGATGGCATCTGGTACCGGCGGGAAAACGAACGCTGGCTGCAGGCGGATCCGCCGCGGCGCCTGGTGTGCCCGTCATGCGGGCACCACAACCTGGGACGGCACAGCTTCTGCGTGGAGTGCGGTCAGCGCCTCAACCGGTAGTTGAGGCAACAGCACCCTCTCCCTTCATCCCTCTCCCCGATGGGGAGAGGGAGCGTGCCACCTTCCGGTGTTTAGCGTCCGTGTGCTTGGGCGATTCCATAGGCAAGGCCGAGCGCAACCGGAAGCAGAGCCGCCAGGAACCACAGCCGCCACCAGAGGGGCCGCTTCTCTCCCTGCACCATCTCGTAGCCGCAAAATCCGCAGAATCGATCGAAGGGGCCCGCGACCCCGCGGCATCTCGCACACTGATGAAGCTGCAAGCCGCAGTGGGCGCAGCGCACCTCTTCGGACGAATGATTGAGCACCATCGCAGGCTGGTCACAGCGCGGGCACAGGCTTGGCGCGATCAGCGCCAACGGAGGAAGCTTCAAATCTCCGTCACGACCGGGATCACCATAGGGCGGCGCCGCGTCCGCTTGTAGACCGTCTGCGACACGGCGTCGTGAACGACCTCCTGGAGCAGGCTCAACTCGGGGTGCGAATCGGCAAACCGACGGATGCTCTGAAGGACGGCTGCGCGGGCATCGGCCATCAACCGCACGGAGAGCTCAGGCTCGATCACCCCGCGGGAGACGAGCTCCGGGCCGGCGAGCACCGTGCCCGTGTCGCGATCCAGGGTGAGCGTGACGACCAGGATTCCGTCCTCGGCAAGGTGCCGGCGGTCGCGCAGCACGACCTGCTCCACGTCACCAACCCCCAGCCCGTCGACGTAGACGAGCCCGGTGCCGACCTTTTCCCCGCGCGTCATCGTGTCAGCGTCGAGCTCCACCGTCTCGCCGTCCTCGACGACCGCAATGTGCGATTGGTCCAGCCCGGCCTCGCGCGCGAGCTCGGAATGCAGCAACAGCTGGCGATATTCGCCGTGGACCGGCACGAAGAACCTCGGCCGCACGGCGTCGAGCATCTCGCGCAGCTCGCCGCGTTGAGCGTGGCCGGTCACGTGCACGCTGCCGACCTCGGAGTAAAAGACCCGCGCTCCGTGGCGGTAGAGGTTGTTGACCGTCTGGTGGACCATTCGCTCGTTGCCCGGGATGGGCCGCGCGGAGATGACCACCCAGTCGTCTTTGCGCACGTTGAGAAATGGATGTCGCTGCGCAGCAAAGCGCGTCAGGGCCGACATGGGCTCGCCCTGGCTCCCGGCCGTGAGGAGCAAAAGCTTCGAGGGTGCGATGTGGTCGACCTCGGCAAGCGGCACAACGACCTCTTCCGGCACGCTCAGGAACCCCAGCTCGCGGGCAGTCTTGAAGTTCTGCTGGAGACTTCGCCCGACGACCGCGACGCGCCGATCGAACTGGGTCGCCATCCGGACCAGGTGCTGGATGCGGTGGATGTTCGACGCGAAGTTGGCAACGACGATGCGGCCTGGCGCCTGGCTGAAGATTCGCTCGAACGCGTCGTGCAGATCGCGCTCCGAGCCGGAATGACCATCGCGCTCGGCGTTGGTCGAGTCGCTCAAGAGCAGCAAGACTCCGGCGTCGCCCAGTTTCCGGAACCGATCCATGTTGGTGGGAAGCCCATCAGGCGGCGCCGGATCGAGCTTGAAGTCGCTCGTGTATACGACGCGGCCGACTGGCGTGTCGATCGCGAGCGCGACCGCGTCGGGAATGGAATGGCACACGGCGACGGTTTCGACCCGAAACGGGCCCAGCTGCACCGAATCCCCCACCCTGACCTCGCGCAGGTCGGACTCGCGCAGGATTCGGTGTTCCTTGAGCTTCGGCTTGACCAGGCCCAGCGTCAGGCGCGTGCCGAAGACCGGGACGTTCAGCTTCTTCAGGGCGAAGGGAAGGCCGCCGATGTGGTCCTCGTGGCCGTGGGTCAAGAAGATTCCGAGCACCTCGCGGTCTTTCTGGAGGAGGTACGAGATATCGGGCAAGACCAGGTCGATGCCCAGCATGTCCTCCTGGGGAAACATCAGCCCGGCGTCGACGACCAGGATCTTCTTCTCCCACTCGAGCGCCCACATGTTGATGCCGACCTCGCCCAGACCGCCGAGCGGGAGGTACCGGAGTGGTTGTCGGGTCACAACAGACGCAGCTGCTCGGACTCCTGCTTGGGAACGGCAGTCGGCACAGGAGGTGGCGGGGGGGCGAGCAGCTGGTCGAGGTATCGCCTCAGCTGGTCGAAATCGTGCTCCAGATCGGCGACCAGCGATCCGTTGTGCAGTGCCGCCGCCGGGTGGTAGAGCGGGACATACGCGAGGTCACCGCGCTTGATCAGGGTGCCGTGGATCCTCGAGATCGAACCCTGCCCCGGCATCAAGCGCTCCAGCGCGTGCCGGCCGAGGATGAGGACGACCTTCGGCTTGACGAGAGCCATCTGCTCCTTGAGGTAGGGCGAGCACGCCTCGACCTCGTTCGGCATCGGATCACGGTTCATCGGCGGGCGGCACTTCAATACGTTGGTGATGTAGACGTCGGGGCGGCTCAGCGAGATGCGCGCGAGAAGCGTGTCCAGCAGCTTGCCCGCGGCGCCCACGAACGGCTCACCCTGGCGGTCCTCGTTGAAGCCTGGCGCCTCCCCGACGATCATGACGTCGGCGGGACAAGGTCCAACTCCCGGCACCGCCTGCGTACGCGTTGCGTGCAGACCGCAGTTCTTGCACGAACGAATGGTGTCGTGAAGCGCGAGCAGCTCCGTGGGTGCGCTAAGCGACTCTGACCCCAGGCTTGGCAAAGGTGATGTATTCGCCCGCGTCGCGGATCGTCTGCATGACGGATTTCTGCTGCTCTTCGGTGAGTGGCACCAGCGGCAGCCGGAAGGGACCGGCGTGGAAGCCCATCTCGTTCAGCGCGGACTTGATCGGAACAGGGTTGGCCGCGGTCGTCATCAGCGCCTTGATGACAGGAAGAAGGCCGTGGTGGATTTCCTGCGCAACTTCATTGTCAGCCCGCCTATGGGCATCGATCAGCTTCTTCATCGATCGCCCCGCGATGTGCGAGACGACGCAGATCACCCCATAGCCGCCCACCGCGAGCACGGGCAGGGTCCAGCTGTCGTCGCCGCTCCATACCTTGAACTCGTCGGGCTTGGCCGCGCACACGAGTCCGATCTGATCGAGGTCGCCACTCGCCTCCTTCACCCCGATGATCCCCGGGAGCTCCGCGCAGCGGAGCGTGGTCTCCGCGGTCATGTTGACAGCGGTGCGGCCCGGGATGTTGTACATGATCGTCGGCCCGATCTCGGAGATCGCCTTGAAGTGCTGGTACATGCCTTCCTGGGGCGGCTTGTTGTAATACGGGACGACTGCGAGCAAAGCGTCGGCGCCGGCCTTCATCGCAAGCTTGGACAGCTCGACCGAATGGTGCGTATCGTTGCTGCCCGTCCCCGCGACCACGTTCTTGCCGGGGACGGCGTCCTTGACAGTCCTCACGAGCTCGATCTTTTCGGCTTCCGTGAGGGTCGGTGATTCGCCGGTCGTTCCGGACACCACGACGCCGTCCGAACCGTCGGCGACGAGCATCCGGGCCAGCTCTCCCGCAGCCTTGTAATCGACGGATCCATCGGCCTTGAATGGCGTGACCATCGCGGTCAAGAGGCGTCCTATTTCCTTGGTCATGCTTTCACCGCTCCCAGTGCTCCGAGTTGGATGGCTTGCTCGGCGATCTGCACCGCGTTCAGCGCCGCGCCCTTGCGCAGGTTGTCCGAGACGATCCAGAGGACCAGGCCATGCCGGGTCGATGCGTCCTCGCGAATCCTCCCGATGTACACCTCGTCCTTGCCCGCGACATCATGCGGGGTCGGGTAGAGCCTGGCGTGCGGATCGTCTTGCACCACGATGCCGGGCGCATTGCCGAGCAGCGTCCGCGCATCGTCCGCGGTGATCTTCTCCGTCGTCTCGACGAAAACGGATTCCCCGTGTCCGATCGGCACCGGCACACGCACGCATGTCGCTGTGATTCGCAGCTCGGGCTCGTGGAGGATCTTGCGCGTCTCGTTGACGATCTTGACCTCCTCCTCGTTGTAGCCATCGGCCTCGAGTCGCCATCCGCCCGGCACGACGTTGTACGCGAGCTGATAGGGATACGCTGCCACCGGCGGCTCCTTGCCGTCGGCGATCGCCTTCGTCTGCTCCTCCAGCTCATCGACCAGCGCACGTCCGGCGCCCGACGCCGCCTGATAGGTGGAGACCAGCACGCGCTCCAGGCCGGCCGTCTTCTTCAGCGGGTTCAGGGCGACGGCCAGCGGGATCGCGCAGCAGTTCGGATTGGCGATGATGCCCTCGTTCTCGCGGATGTCGTCGCCGTTCACCTCGGGCACCACCAGCGGCACGTTTTCCTTCATCCGCCACGCCGAGCTGTTGTCGATCACCAGTGCGCCGGATTCCGCCGCGACCGGGCCATACATCAGCGCGATGTCGCCGCTAGCGGCGAACAAGGCGACGTCGATGCCCTTGAACGCGGCCTCGCGAAGCTCTTCCACCTTGAGCGAGCTGCCGTTGTAAGACACGGTCATGCCCTTGGACCTCTCGGACGCGAGGGCGATGACGCGTTCGATCGGAAATTGCCGTTGCGCGAGGACGCGCAGCATCTCGTTGCCGACCATCCCGGTCGCGCCTACGACAGCAACGTTTAATCGCTTGGGGGTGGGCACGCGGTCAGTTTACCTAAGGCCTATCAGTTCGTCGAGGCCCCGATAGAACCTGTTTTCCTTCGTCACTTTGCGGATCGCCAGGAGCACGCCAGGCACGTACGCCTCGCGGCTCGTGGTGCGATGCGCGATCGTCAACGTCTGGCCTGGCAGTCCGAAGATGACCTCCTGGTCGGCAACAAAGCCTGGCAGCCGGACGCTGTGCACGGCAACCCCGCCCTCTTCCCCGCCTCGCGTTCCCGCCAGCGTCTCTTTTTCCGCCTTGCGGTGGGCGAACGGTTTGTCTTTACGCCGCGCCGCCAAGCGCCGCGCGGTCGACAGCGCGGTGCCGGAAGGCGCGTCGAGCTTGCCGGCGTGGTGGAGCTCGATGATCTCGACCGCATCGAAGTGCGGAGCGGCGATATCGGCCAGGTGCATCATCAAGACGGCCCCGACCGCGAAGTTCGGCGCCACGATTCCGCCCACGCCTTTTGCCTTGCACGCAGTTTCCAGCTTGTCGACGTCAGTGCCCGACAAGCCTGTCGTGCCCACGATCGGGGAAGCTCCGGCGGCCACGGCGGCGAGCGCATTGTGCAGGGCCTCGGCGGGTTGCGTGAAGTCGATGAGAGCGCGCGGACGTTTTTCGTGGAGGAACGCGGCAAGATCGTCGCCTCGCCCGAGCCCGCCGACGTAGGCGATTCCCGGCTCGTTCGAGAGCGCACCCGCGAGGACCGAGCCGACCTTGCCTCGGTGTCCGGCTACGGCGACCCGGATTTCGGTCATCTACCGCCTAGTCGCGACGTGGGCGCCGGTCTCTCCCTCCGCCGTTGCGGCCACCTCGGTCCCTGCCGCCGAACCCGCCCTCTCGCGGCGCCGGAGCCGGCGAGGCAAGCGCCGCCGCCATGACCTCCGGGTTGATGCTCTCCTCGATGGGCTCGCCCTTGGCGGTCAGCTCCTCGATCGCGGCCTGGCGGCTCAGGTTGAGCCTGCCCTGGCTGTCGATCTCGACCGCCTTGACCACGATCTCGTCGCCGACGTTGGCCACCTCTTCGACGCGCTCCACGCGGTGGTCGGTCAGCTTGGAGACGTGGACCAGTCCATCCTGGCCCGGCAGGACCTCGACGAACGCGCCGAACGGCATGATCCGGACGACCTTGCCCTTGTAGATCTTCCCGACCTCCACCTCGTCGGTCAGGCTCTTGATCCAGTCGATCGCCTTCTGGCCGCCTTCCTGGTCGACCGCGGCGATGAAGACGCGCCCGTCGTCCTCGACGTCGATCTGCGCTCCGGTCTCCTCGGTGATCTTGCGGATCATCGAGCCGCCCTTGCCGATGATGTCCCGGATCTTCTCGGGGTTGATGAGGATCGTGGTGATGCGCGGGGCGTAGTCACTCATCTCGGTCCGCGGCCTAGGCAGGACCGCAAGCATCTTGTCGAGCACGAACAGCCGCGCCTCGCGCGCCTGCTCGAGGGCCTGGGCCATGATCTCGTGGGTCAAGCCCTTGATCTTGATATCCATCTGAAGCGCGGTGATGCCATCGCGCGTGCCCGCCACCTTGAAGTCCATATCGCCCAGCGCATCCTCGACGCCCTGGATGTCGGTCAGGACCGCGAACTTGCCTTCTCGAGTCACAAGGCCCATCGCAATGCCCGCGACGGGAGACTTGATCGGCACACCGGCGTCCATCAACGCAAGCGTCGAGCCGCACACCGACGCCATCGAGGTCGAGCCGTTGGAGCTCAGGATCTCGGACACCAGGCGGATCGTGTAAGGCCACTCTTCAATCGGAGGGACGACCGCCAGGAGAGCCCGCTCCGCAAGCGCCCCGTGACCGATCTCGCGGCGACCCGGCCCGCGCTGGGGCCGCGCCTCACCCACCGAGTAGGGGGGAAAGTTGTAGTGGTGCATGAAGCGCTTGAACTCTTCGGCGGTGAGGCCGTCGAGCTTCTGCTGGTCGGACATCGATCCGAGTGTCGCGATGGTCAGAGCCTGCGTTTGACCGCGGGTGAAAAGTCCTGATCCGTGCGTGCGAGGCAGCACGCCCACCTCGACGCTGATCGGGCGGACGTCTTTCAGGCCGCGGCCGTCGACGCGAACGCCCTCTTCGACGACACGCTGCCGGACGCGGTCCTTCAGCGCCTTGTCGAAGAGCTTGCCGATGATGTCCGCGTAGTCGGGAAAACGCTCGCCCAGCTCGAGGATCGCCCTCGTCCGCAGCTCGTCGATGCCGTTCTCGCGGGTCTGCTTATCGGCGCTGTAGAGGACCTGGTCGAGGCGCAGCGCGAGGTACTCGCCCACGATCTCGAGCATGTGCTCGGGATAAATGGCAGAGATCCATTCCCGCTTCTCCAGGCCGATCTGCTGCTGCAGCTCGAGCTGGGCGCCGCAGATCCGCTTGATCTCTTCGTGCGCCATGGCAAGCGCGTCAAGGACGACCTGCTCGCTGACGCCCTTGGCGCCGGCTTCGACCATGAGGATCGCGTCCGCGGTGCCGGCGACGACGAGGTCCAGCTCCGAATCCGCCATCTGCGACATCGGCGGGTTCACGACGACCTGACCGTCGAGGTAACCCATCCGCACCGCGCCGACCGGGCCCTGGAACGGGATGTCCGAGATGACAAGCGCCGTCGATGCGCCGTTGATGCTCAGGATGGTCGGGTCGTTTTCCTGGTCGACCGACAGCACGGTCGAGATGACCTGCACGTCGAGCCGGAAACCCTCCGGGAAAAGGGGTCGCAACGGTCGGTCGGTGAGACGAGATGCGAGGATCGCGGTCTCGCTGGGCCGCCCCTCGCGGCGCATGAACGCCCCCGGGATCTTGCCCGCCGCGTACAGCTTCTCCTCGTAGTCGCACGTGAGGGGGAACCAGTCGATCCCTTCCCGCGGCTCTTTCGACATCACCGCGGTGCTGAGCACCACGGTGTCGCCCTGGCGGATGATCACCGCCCCGTTTGCCTGTTCCGCCACGCGACCGGTCTCGATTGAGATCCGCCGCCCGGCGACGTCTACGTTTTTCGTGACTACTGCCACGCCAAATACCTCCAAATATGTGGGAGGAACCCGGCGGTGCGACTCTGGGTCAGATTCCTAGCAGCTACCGGTTAGGACCTGGGTCCTGAGCGAAAGCTTCTAAGAGCTGACCCCGCGCTACCGTGCAGGGTCCTCCCGACTTACGGCTTCTTTATCTCCTGATCCCGAGCTTGGCGACGAGGGCGCGATAGCGCTCGACGTCGGTGTCCCTCAGGTAGTTGAGCAGTCGCCGTTGCTTGCCGACCAGGAGAAGGAGGCCGCGGCGTGAGTGATGGTCCTTGGCGTGCGTCTTCAGGTGCTCGGTCAGCTCCCGAATGCGTGCGGTGTGAAGCGCGATCTGGACCTCGGGTGATCCCGTGTCCCGTTCCGCGCGCTTGTGCTCCGCGATCAGCTTGCCTTTGACTTCGTTCTCTACTGCCAAACTCAACAGGGGAGTATACGGGGCGGCAATTACCTGACGTATTCGACGCTCCCGTCCGAGCGTGGGTCGGCCCCGGCCCGCCACTTCCCCGGACCGTCGATCAAGATCGCCTGGGCGTGCCCGAGCGAGTGGTGCCTGGCGGGCATCAACCTCACCCGGCGGTCCGCCCGCGCCATCTGAGCGGCGCCTGGATAGTCGGCCTCGACCGCGAGCGTGACGCCGTCCACCAGGATCGCCATCCGCGGCCTCGCGACCGCTTCGGCCGGCCCGAGACCCTCGTTGACCAGACTGCGCAGCACCTGGACCTGCAGCTGCGGCTGGCGCTCGCCTCCCATCGTGCCGAACGCCGCCCAGGGCCGGCCGTCGCGCGCCGCCATCGCGGGGATCAGGGTGTGCATGGTGCGCTTGCGCGGCTCGAGTCGATTGACGTGGGCGGGATCGAGCTTGAAGTAGGCGCCGCGGTTCTGCAGCAGCATGCCGGTGCCCTCAGCGACTATGCCGGAGCCAAAGTCGTAGGCGACGCTCTGGATCAGCGAGATCACGTTGCCGTGCTCGTCGGCGGCGCACAGGTAGATCGTGTCGCCCGCTCTTGGGGTGGCGTCGGCGCGGCCCGCGGGCTCGTGACGCGGATCGAGAAATGCCTCCGTCGGCGCCGGCGCGAAGTCGGGGTCGGTGATGTATCTGTCGCGCAGGGCATAGCTCGCGTCGCGCGCGGTTCGGAAGTCCTGGCCGGCCTCCAAGCGCAAAGCCAGCGACGCCGCGGTCAGGCCGACCGTTGGCGGTGGCAGCTCGTAGACGACCAGGTCCCGATAGGGAAAGCCGATCGGTTCGACCCACTGGGAGCGGTGCGCCGCCAGGTCCTGCCTCGTGATGAGGCCATCGCGCCGCTTGATCGCCGCCACTATGGCGGCCGCGATCGCACCTCTGTAGAAGCCGTTGATTCCATTGCGCGCGATGTCCTGCAGCGTCGACCCCAGGTCGGGATTTCGCAGCAGCATGCCCGCCTCCATGGGCGGGTACAGGGCGAATGTGCCTTGCTCTCGGCCGAGCCACTGAGCGGCGCCCCTCAGGTGCTCAGCGAGGTCGGGCGAGATGATGTAACCGTCGCGGGCGAGGTCGGCCGCCGGCTCCAGGACAGCGCCCAGTCCGACGCTGCCGAACCGTTCGAGCAGCCTCCCCCACGCTTCGACTGTGCCGGGCACGGTCACGCTCAGCACGCCGCGCGAAGGCATCTCGTCGAAACCGCGCGCCCGAACTGCCTCGATCGTCGCCAGCTCGCCCGAGCGTCCAGCGCCGATGAGGCCCACGGGGGCGGTTTCGCCTGCCGGCCAAACGATCGCCATCAGGTCGCCGCCGACGGAGGTCATGTGCGGGTAGACGACACAGAGCACCGCATCCGCGGCGATCGCCGCATCGATCGCGTTGCCGCCGTCGCGCAGGATCTGAGCCCCCACCTCACTCGCCGCGTGGTGAGGGGTCGCGATGACCCCTTTAGTCAACGAGGGGTTATGAACTCGATCGCGCCGGGCTGAATCTCGAACAAGGCGGGAAGAAAACCGACCGCCTCCCCGTCGATATCGATTCGCACCTTGTCCGGCGACGTGATGGAGACTCGCTTGCCGTACATGAGCTCCATTTTGGGATTCGATTGATCGAGATGCTTTCCGCTGCGAATGTCGTTCATGCCGCGCATGGTCTCGATCTTGCCGGCATTCTTGATCAGGATCACATCGAACACACCGTCGGTGGGTGAGGCCGACGGCGCCATCTGCATCCCACCGCCGAAGAACTGGCAGTTGGCGACGACGACCTGCTGAGCCTTGGCCAGCTCGTGCGTCGCACCATCGATGTTCACGGTCATCGGCTTGTTCTTGAATCCGATCAGGGCGCGCAGACCCGCGAGAGTGTATGTAGCGCTGCCAAATCTCTTCGTCCCGTTACCGACGATATGGACGACCTCGCCACCGAGACCCGCATCGGCGATGTTGATGAAGTGCCGAACGCCAGTGCTTCCGTCGGCTGCCTGGTACGTGACGCAGCCGGCGTCGAGGCGCCGGACCATTCCACTGCGCAGGACGTCGATCGCCTGCTTGGTGTCGGTGGGAATGCGAAGGGTTCGCCGGAAGTCTCCGCCGGTACCAAGGGGGACCATCGCAAGCTTGCTGCTCGTCGGAAGTGGTGCGCCGTTGCGAAAGAAGCCGTTCACCACCTCGTTCAGGGTGCCGTCACCTCCGACCGCGACCACCACCGGCCGAGATTCCCGCACCGCTCGCTGTGCGATCTCGGTGGCCTCGAGCGGGCGTGTGGTCAGCGCGACCTCGTAGGGCAGTCCGCTGGACGGTAGCCACGACTCGATGCCCGCCCACTCTCGCCCGGCCTTGCCCGCCCCGGAGGCCGGGTTGACGATGAATAGGATCGGGGAGCCGGGCCGGGAGCCTATCTCGCGCCTCCGACGGCGCGAGGATTCATCAATCCGTCCGGATCGATGCCTTCCTTGACCGCTCGCCACACGCGCATCCATCCTCCCATCTCATCCGCCACCCACCTGGCGCGGGCCTGGCCCACGCCATGGTGATGGGTGATCGTTGCACCAAGCTCGAGGGCCGTGCTCATCGCTCCTTCCCACGCACGCCCGTAGGCCGCGCGGGCCTCCGCTTCGGTCTCGCCAGAGCCGCCGAACGTGAAATACGCGCAGCAGCCCTGCTCATAGGCATGACTGAAGTGGCATAACGCGAGGCCGCCCACGGCTATTGCGGATTTGGTCCTGGCGTGAAGCTCCGGCAGTACGGTCCAGCCGGCGGCCACCTCGATTGTGTCGAGGTACGCGCCTGGAGGTTCGAGAAACGCCTTCAGCCGCTCGGCGGACAGGTCGAACCGATGACGCTGCCACCTCTGCCAGGGTTCCTCGCCGAGGTCTCGCGCTCCGCCGGCGAACCGCTTGACCGCCCCCGCTTCAGCCGTGGCCACGTCGCCGAGCCCTGCGGTCGCCACAACCAGCACGCACTCGGTGCCCGACACGTCGTATCCGCTGAACGCGGAGTCTTCCGCGTCGTACAGCCGCATGACAAGCGGCCGGATGCCGGCTTGCATGATCGCGCGCATGGTGGTGAGTCCCGAGGTCAGGTCGGCAAAGACAAATCCGCGACCCAGGGTCATCTCTGGCTGACGATGCACGCGGAGGACAGCCCCGATCACAACTCCCAGTGCTCCTTCGGAGCCGACGAACAGCTGATGCAGCGCGGGTCCGGCCGCTGACCTGGGACCTGGCCGGGGCGCCGCAAAAGTGCCGTCGGGGAGAACAGCGGCAAGTCCGAGCACCATGTCTTCGATGCTTCCGTAGCGGCTCGATTCCTGGCCCGAGGATCGCGTGGCGATCAATCCACCGATCGTTGTGCCGGGCAGCGAGCTCGGGTAGTGGCCAAGCGTCAGGCCGCGCGCGTTGAGCTGCTGCTCCAGGGCGTGGCCGTTGACCCCCGCCTCACACCGGCAGGTGAGGTTCGTCTCGTCGATCTCGAGCACGCGATCGAACGCGCCCATGTCGAGGACGAGCTCTCCGGCGGCCGGCGCAAGGGCCCCGCACACGCCGCTTCCACCCCCCATCGGCGTGACCGCCATCTGCCTTGACGCGGCCCACCTCAGCACAGCTGTGAGCTGCTCGCGCCCCGAGGGCCGCGCGACCAGCACGCGCGGCGGCGCCTTGCCATCCCGGACCTCCATGATCGAGAGCGGCCAGAGATCGCGCACCGGCCGCTCGTCGACCGCCGCGGGGCCGATCAGCTTCTCGAGCTCGGCCCTCACTGCTTCGCGGCGTAGCGACCGGCCAGCCATCCCGTGAGGATCGGCACGCCGAAGCCGCATGGGCCGGAATAGTCATACCCGCCGAGCACGGCGCCGGCGGCATAGACGTTGGCGTAGGGAGCCGAACCGTCTTCGTGGAGCGGATGCAGCCGCCGGTCGGTCATGAGACCGACCCGCATCTCCTCCGAGGCGTCGATGTACTTGAGGTGATGCAGACGCGTGCCAAGGCTCTCCGCGGGGCGTCCCTCATAGAAGACCCCGAGGCCAAGCAAAGGCTCGGTCGTGACGCGGCCCGCCTGCAGGCCCCCACCGATGTGGCGTCCGGTGGCGAGCACGATGGCGTCGGCCCGGAAAGTGCGGTCCGCCGATCTGGCCACGGTGACGCGCCCGCGGGCCGTCTCGAAAGAGATGATCTCGCCTCGGACGGCGCCCAACCCGATCGCCTGCTGCAGGCGCCACCCGTGAGGCGATGGCGGCGAGGCGAGAAGCTCGAAGCCGTCGTCTGGCAGGTTGGTGAATCCCGGTGGATAGGCGATTGCCGCCCCGCGGGCACGCGGCGCCGGCGCGCGACGACCGTACAGATCGGTGAGCGACGCAGCGGTGGGCATCTCGGGGATCGAAATCTCTTCCGCGAACGCGTCGATGCCATGCAGCTCTTTCAGGGCAAGCGCGGTCGACTTCGCGTCGTAGTCCCCGACTTCCGGGACGCCCACCACGGCCACGCGCTTGCCGCTCAGGCCTCCGAGCTCCCCCGCAGCCACCGTGTCCGGGACGAGGTTGGCGGGCCTGGCGAGACCGTGGATATCGGCGTAGACGCCGCGGCCACGCCAGCTGCCGTGGAACCTCAATCCTTCCTTGCCCAGGGCCAGCACGAGGGTGGAGATCGCCATGTCGAGCTCGGTGGCGAGTCCGACCGCATCGATTCCCAGCCGCGCGAGCGGATGGTTGGGTCGCTGAAGGATCGTCTCGATGTCGTCGACGATCTCCATCCCCCCCGCGTAGAGCGCGGTGGCGCCAGGAGCCCGCGCCACGACGGTGACCTCGGCGCCGTCGCGCCGTGCCGCCAGCGCCGCGCAATAACCGGCGATGCCCCCACCGATGACGAGGACCGTCGTCAACGCGAGGAAACAATGCGGCGCGTGTCCGCGACGTCCCGCTTCAGCTGCTGCACCAGATCGCCGGGGGTCGGAAATCTGATGTCAGGATGCAGGTAACGGACGAACCGAAGCCAGAGCCTCCTTTGATACAGATCGCCCTCGTAGTCGAGGAGGAAAGCTTCGATCTTCAGCTCGGTGCCGCCGAACGTCGGGCGGTAGCCCACGGAAAGCGCGGCGACGAAGTCGCCCTCCGGCGCGACGACGCGTCCCGCATAGGCCCCGAGCGCCGGCACCAGCTTGTTCGGCTCGGGGCTGATGTTGGCGGTCGGAAAGCCGAGCTGCCTGCCGACCTGGGCGCCTGCCTCGACCGGTCCACTCATCTCGAACTCACGCCCGAGCAGCCGGTTCGCCGCGTCCACCTCACCGGTGGTCACCAGTCGTCGAATCTCCGAGCTGTGGAGCTCGCGGCCGTCGATCCTGAACGGCGGCACCACCTCGACATGGTGCCCATGCTCGCGGAGCCACTCGGCGTTGCCCGTGCGTCCGCGTCCGAACGCGAAGTCGAACCCGATGACCCAGGCTTTGATGTCCATCACCGCGCCCACCCGTTCGACGAACTGCTGTGGCGACAGCGACGCCAGCTCGCGGTCGAAACGCAGCACGATTGCGTGCTCAACCCCGGCGGCCTCGATGAGACCGAGCTTCTCGCTCAGTGTCGTGATCGATGACGGGCAGTTGGCGGGGTCGAGGACGCAACGCGGGTGTGGCTCGAATGTCATGAGGGCGGACATGGCGTGCTCGGCGGCAGCCCTGTCCTCCAGGTGCCTGATAACGTCGATGTGGCCGAGGTGCACGCCATCGAAGCTGCCGACCGTCAGCACGACGGGACCGATCGGTTCCGTCGGCAGACCGATGTGGACCTTCAGCTCAGCACCTTCTCCGGGACGAAAGTCCGCCGCAGTGGATCGGTATGGCCGAGCGCGACCAGGCGGCCGTCGGTGTCGTGAGCTCGCACCAGCCCGGGACCCGGCTCCGGAACGACACGCACCGCACGGCCCTGCCGCACCTGCGCCTCCTGCTCCACATTGAGCCTGACGCGTTCCATTTCGGGCAGTATGACTTCCGCCGGAAGCAGCCGATCTGCGATGGATTCGGCGGTCGTGAGCTCGTCGGCCCGCACCGCGCGCTCGAGCGTAAGAGGCCCGTAGGCCGTGCGCACAAGGCGTCCCAGGTAGCCGCCCACCCCCAACCGGTCGCCCAGGTCTCGCGCGATCGCCCGCAGGTAGGTGCCGCTGCCGCATCTGACCTCGACGCGAGCTATGGCATGGGAACCTGCCTCAAAGTCGAGCAGCGAGGCCGCGTAAACCTCAACCTCGCGCGGCGCGAGCCGGGTCGCTTCACCCTTGCGGGCAAGGGCGTAGGCCCTTTTGCCCTCGACTTTGACTGCGGAGTACGCGGGCGGCTGCTGAAGGATTCGGCCGGAGAAGGTTGCAAGCGCCGTTTCGACCTGGGCCGGTCCGATCGCGCTGGGGTCGCCGACCGGCTGGGGTTCAGCCTCGGCGTCGTCGGTTTCGGTGACGTACCCCAGATGGATATCCGCGACATAGGTCTTGGGCAGCTTGAGGGCGAACTCGGCCAGCCGCGTCGCCGACTCGAAGAGGATCGGCAACACGCCCGTGGCCAGCGGGTCGAGTGTCCCCGCGTGACCCACGCGGCGGGCTCCGGTGAGCCTGCGCAGCCGGTTGACGACGGAGAACGACGTCTCCCCGGCGCCCTTGTCGAAGTTCAGAACGCCCGTGGCGAACCGCGCATGACCCGGCCGATCCGAACGGGCCGGTCCTACCTCTTCAGTGTTGGGACGAGGCGGCAAGGATGGCCTCTTTGGCGGCCGCCAGGACGATCCTCATCGCCTCTTCCATCGACCGCTCGATCTCGGCGCCGGCCGCGCGGATGTGCCCGCCACCTCCGAACGAGGCGCACAAAGCTGCCGCGTCGACCGCCCCGCGGCTCCGCACGCTGATCTTTGTGAGGTCGCTCGAGACTTCCTTGAAGAGGATCGCGAGCTCGAGGCCGGCGATGCTGTTGAGCGTGTCGATGATGCCTTCCGATTCCGCCATGACCGCGTTGGCCTCTTTGAGCATCCGTCGCGTCACCTTCGCCCAGGCCAGCCTGCCTTCCATCTCGACGCGCATCGTCGCCAGGGCCAGGCCGTTGAGCTTGAGCGTCGTCTCCGGACGCATCTTGTAGACCTGCGTAGCGATATGACCGGGGTCGGCCCCAAGTCGCGCAAGCCTGGCCGCATCGTCGAGGGCACGAGGCGTTGTGTTCTCGTGGCGAAAGCCGCCGGTGTCCGTCAGGAGCGCCACGTACAGGTTGGTGGCGATGGTGCGGGTAATCGGATAGCCGAAGTGGTCAAGCATCTCCATCACCATCTGCCCGACCGCGGCCGCGTCTGCATCGATGATGTTGATGTCGCCGAAGCGCGAGTTGGACGGATGGTGGTCGATGTTGACGAGCGTCGCGTGCGAAGCGATGCGCCGCACTCCGCTTCCCGACCGTTCGAGGTTGCCTGAGTCGAAGAAGAAAACCAGCTGAGGGTCGATGCCGTGCGGAGGCTCGGCCTGGATGTCTTCGAATCCCGGTAAAAACGCATACATCGGAGGAAGTGGTGGCGGCACCAGCACCCACACGTCCTTGCCCTGCGACCGCATCGCTTCGGCAAATGCGAGGCTGCAGCCGAGGGTGTCGCCGTCGGCGTCCTTGTGGCCGAAGATCAGGATCTCCTGGTTCGCGTCGATCAGGTCCTTGATCTCGTCATAGAGGCGCGGTTTGTCGCGCTGGGCGGTGACTATCGCGACAGCTCCTGGTCGTCGCTTTCGCCGTGCGGCAGGACTTCCTTGAGCAGCTCCGAGATGTGAACGCTGTACTCGATGGAGGGGTCGAGCTCGAAGCGAAGCTCGGGCGAGAATTTCAAGTTCTGCAACCTCCGGCCCAGCTCGTGCCTGATCAAACCCTTGGCCGATACGAGACCTTTGATCGACGCCGTCTTCTCCTCGGCGCTCCCGAGCACGCTCACCCTGACCCGCGCCTGGCGCAGGTCGGGCGACATGCGAACGCCGGTGATGCTCACGAAACCGATGCGCGGGTCCTTGAGGTCACGCCTGATGATGGACATGATCTCCTCGCGCACCTGCTCGCCTACCTGGTCCGCGCGGTAGCTGGTCATGACGACCTCCGCTCTCAGCAGTGCCACGGCCTGCCTAAATTTCTTCCCGCTCGAGTCGATACGTCTCCATCGTGTCACCGGGCTGGAAGTCCTCCCAACCCTCGAGCCCGATGCCGCACTCCTGTCCGGCCGGCATCTCGCGCACGTCTTCCTTGAAGTGCTTGAGAGAATTGATCCGGCCTTCGAAGACCTGCTCTTTGCCCCGGAAAAGCTTGACCCAGCCTCCACGGCTGACTTTGCCCTCCACGACGCGGCTGCCGGCGATGATGCCGGTGCGCGGGATCTTGATCGGGGTGATGACTTCGACTCTGCCTTCGCGGATCTGACGGTAGGTCGGCTCACGCAACCCCTTGGCCGCGCGCTCCACGTCCTCGGTGAGCTTGTAGATGACGTCGTAGTAGCGGACCTCCACCTTGGCGCGCTCCGCGGCTGCGGTGCTGGCCGGCGTCGGCTTGAGGTTGAAGCAAACGATGATGGCGCTGGAGACGCTCGCGAGCAAAAGGTCCGAGTCGCTGACCGCACCCACGCCCTGGCCGACGATCTTGATCGCTACGACAGGGTCCTCGATCTTCTGCAGCGCGGCGAGCACCGCCTCGAGGGTTCCCTGCGCATCGGCCTTGACGACCAGGCTGAGCTCCTTGACCTCGCCTTCCTTGGCGCGGCGTGCGAGGTCTTCGAGCGTGATGCGCGGGGTGACGTCACGCGCGGCTTCCTGGGCGCGCCTCTCGGTGAGCTTGGTGAGGGCGATCTGGCGGGCCACCTTCTCCGAACCGACGACCTGGAAGATGTCGCCTGCCTGAGGCACCTCGCTCATGCCTGAGACGACCACCGGCGTCGCCGGAGGCGCCTCTGTGACGCTTTGTCCCCGGTCGTCGGCGAGCGCGCGGACCCGGCCGTAGATGTGGCCGCAGACGAAGTCGTCACCGACCTTGAGCGTGCCGGCCTGTACCAGCACGGTGGCGACGGGGCCGCGGCCGCGCTCCAGGTGCGCATCCACGATGGTGCCGATCGCGTTGCGGTCCGGATTCGCCTTCAGCTCCAGGATGTCCGAGGAAAGGACGATGGTGGTCAGCAGGTCGTCGATGCCCTTGCCCGTCCTCGCGCTGAGATGCACGCACTCGTGCTCGCCTCCGTAGTGCCGGGTCACGATGCCCTGCTCGGCGAGCTGCTGATGGACGCGATCGGGGTTGGCGTTGTCCTTGTCGATCTTGTTGATGGCGACCACGATCGGAACCTTGGCCGCCCTCGCGTGATGGATCGCCTCGATGGTCTGCGGCATCACGCCGTCGTCGGCGGCGACAACCAGCACGACAAGGTCGGTGACCTGCGCGCCACGAGCGCGCATCGCGGTGAACGCCTCGTGGCCCGGCGTGTCGATGAACACCACCGGGTGCCCGTCTGCGGTCTCGATCTTGTACGCGCCGATCCGCTGCGTGATGCCACCCGCCTCGCCCGCGGCGACCCGCGTCTGGCGGATGGCGTCGAGGATCGAGGTCTTGCCGTGGTCGACGTGCCCGAGGACGGTCACGATGGGCGGGCGCGGCTTGAGCTTGCCGGGGTCCTCGTTCGCCAGGGAGAAGAGCTCCTCGCGAGAGGTGGTGACGACGTCGCCTTGCCCCTCGGCGGACTCGACTGCGACCACGTCCTCGCTCGCCACGGGCTCGACCGTGTACCCGAACTCATCGGCCACGATCTCAGCCGTGGCGAAGTCGATGACCTGGTTGATCGTGGCCAGGATCTTGGAGGCCATGAGCTTCTTGATGACCTCGACCGGGCTGACTCCCAGCTTCTCGGCCAGGTCCTTGACCGACAGCGTCGGCGGCAGGACGGCCCGGCGGTCCCCGTTGGTCTCGATCTTGGTCGCCACCGCGGGCTTGAAGGCGGAGCGGGCAGCCTCGATCGCACCGGGCGCCAGGGGCGCCGCGGCGTTGCGGGTCAGCCTTCTCTGCTGGAGGAAGTTGACCAGCTCCTTTTGGCTGATGCCAAGTTCGCGCGCGAGTTCGTGTGCCTTCATGCCGAGCTACTGATTATGCCGGTCAGGACGAATTCGAAACCTGAGCCCCCATTCCCCCTCCCCTTCAGGTGAGAGGTTCCTGGTGAGGGGCGGGCAGCATCTCGGACCAGACCTCCAGGCCGATCGAAGCCCCCAGGGCACGTTCCAGCGCCTTCCGTTTGCGCGCGTTGGCTATGCAATCGGCGCTCGCGTGGACGTAGGCACCCCGTCCCGGCGATCTACCGCTTGGGTCGGCCTCCACCCCACCGTCCGGACGGCGGACAAGACGGATCAGGTCGGCCTTGACCGCCTCCTCCCGGCAGGCGACGCAGGTCCTGATCCCCGCCCGCCCGCGCCGCTCCGCGGCTGCGCCACCCTCCCCAGCAAGTGGGGAGGGGTTAGGGTGCCTCGGCAACCGGCTGCCCTTCCCCTTCGCTCGGCTTGATGTCGATCCGGTAGCCGGTCAGCTTGGCGGCCAGGCGGGCATTCTGGCCGTCCCGGCCGATCGCGAGCGACAGCTGTCCGCGCGGAACCAGCACGGTGGCCGTCCGGGTGACCCGATCGATCGTCACTTTCTCGACCTTTGCCGGGCCAAGGGCCGCCGCCACGAAAGCTTCGGCGTCCTCCGACCACGGCACGATGTCGATGTGCTCGTTGGCGAGCTCACTGAGGATGGCGCGATGCCGCACGCCCTTCGGGCCCACGCATGCACCCACGGGGTCGAGGCCTGGCTCGCTGGACGACACCGCGACCTTCGTCCGCAGCCCAGGTTCACGGGCGATCGCGCGGACCTGCACAGTTCCGGATTTGATCTCCGGTACCTCGGCCTCGAGGAGGCGATGCACGAACGCGCGGGCCGCGCGCGAAACGCGCACCTGCGCCTGCTTGCGGTTGTGTTGCGTGTCGAGGATCACGACGAGAACCGGGCGTCCGGGCTGCAGCGGCTCGCCGGGGATCTGCTCTTCGGCCGGCATCACGCCCTCCGCGCGGCCAAGATCCACGTAGACGATCCCCGACTCGATGCGGTCCACGATGCCGCTCGCCAGCTCGCCGCGATGCTCGGCGACGTCGCGAAGGACCTTGTCCCGCTCGAGGTCGTGGATGTGTCGCAGAACCGCGTGCTTCGCGGTCTGCGCGGCCATCCGCTTGAAGTCCTCGGAGGGAAGCTCGGCGACCACCACCGTACCGTCAGGCCGCACGACCCGGCTCCGGACATCCAGCGCGCCCGTCTTCGTGTCGAGCTTGACGGTGACCTCGCCCGGCGCGTTGAAGGCGCGCGTGTACGCCGCGGCGAGCGCGCTTTCGACCGTGTGCAGCATCTCTTCGAAGGGGATGCCCACCTCTGCGCAAAGCGCGGTCAGCGCTTCGGCCAGCGTCTGTGTGGACGCGTCAGATTGCGACCGCGAGCCTGCCCGCGACAACGTCTTCCCACGCAATATGAATGATCACCGCCGCGCGTCCCCGGATGCCCGGCGCCTGCACCGCGATTCCCGCTCCGTCGACCGCGACCAGCTGGCCTTCGACGACCGTCTCCGACTCCCCGCTCTGATACCGGACGTTCACGCGTTTCCCGTTGAAGCGCTCGTACTCGTGATGCGTCCGCAGCGGCCGCTCAGCGCCAGGTGATGAGACCTCGAGGTCGTAGGGCCCCTCGATCAGCTTGGCGTGATCCAGAAGCGGGCCCGCGACCCTGCTCACTTTCTCGCAGTCCTCGATCGTGATCGGTGCTTCATGGTCGATCGAGATACGCAGCGTCCGACCCGATTGACCGGACTGGTCGAGCGCATACAGGTCGTAACCCATGTGCTTGAGGGTGGGCTCCAGCAGCTCTTTGATCGACGGTATGGGCCAGCTTGGCATGTCCGGTCTCGGCTCAGACACTACCGTACGGGCTGCAATCTCCGCCAGACGACCAGCAGCGGGGCCGCGTTGAAGATCGAGCTGTAGGTGCCGGAGATGATCCCGATCAGCAGTGCCAGCGCGAGACCCTTGATCGTCTCGCCACCCGAGATGAATATCGCCGCGAGGACGAGCACGACGGTGAAGCTTGTGATGATCGATCGAGCGGCGGTCTGCATGATGCTCAGATTCACAACCTGCTCGAAGGAGAGTCGCTGGCTCACGCGCAGGTTCTCGCGGATCCGGTCGAACACCACGATCGTGTCGTGGACCGAAAAGCCGACCACCGTCAGCACCGCGGTCACAAAGAAGGCATCGATCTCCCCGATGCGCAGGTCGAACACCTTGCCGAGGATGGAGAAGATGCCGGTGAGGATGAAAACGTCGTGGAGCAGCGCCGCCAGCGCGGAGCCGCCGAACTGAAATCCGGCCCGCCAACCGCCAGGGACATTGCGAAAACGGATCGCCAGGAGCAGCAGGATGGCCACCGAAGCGAGGACGACCGCGAGCAGCGAGAAGAAGATCGTCTCGCCGGCGATGGTGCCCCCGACCGAGAGCCTCTGCTGCACGGTCATCGGTCCGAGATGGCTCGTGAGGTCGTTTTCGACATTTGTGAGCTGGACCTGGTTGAGCACCGGGTAGCGCAGGATGTAGCCGCCGCCGGTCTGGATCACGGTTCCGTTCAGGTTCTCGCCATCTACCACGCCCTGCACGCGTACGAGATCAGGGTGGTTGGCGAAGTTGACGGTGACCTCGGTGCCTCCGGCGAAGTCGATGCCGAGAGCGAAGTGTCGGGTCGCCATCGAGACGATGCCCGGGATGATGATCAGCAGCGAGATCGCAAAGAAGATGTTGCGCAGGCCGATGATGTTCAGCCGGCGCACTCGCGGCTCCGCGGCGGCAGGTGAGGGCGCCGGTGCCGCGGCCGCCTCGGGCTCGGGCTCGGGCGCGCCGTCGGCGGCTATGTCGGCCTGCTGTTCCTCCGAGCTGACATCAGACAGCTCGGGCACGATCCACTCCGAGCAGGGCCGGTCGCCTCAGGCCGCCCGCGGTCAGCACGATCGCGAGCAGGTTGTGGGTGACGATGATGGATGAGATCAGGCTCGCCACGACACCGATGCCGAGCGTGACGGCGAATCCCTTCACCGCGGATGGGCCCACGAAGCCGAGGATGACGCACGTGATCAGCGTCGAGGTGTTGGAATCGCGAATTGCGGGCCACGCGCGTCTGACCGCCGCGTCGACCGCGGCGGTTATCGTGCGGCCCGCTCTAACTTCCTCTTTGAATCGTTCGAAGATCAGCACGTTGGCGTCGACCGCCATGCCGACGGACAGGATGAAGCCAGTGATGCCGGCCAGCGTCAACGTCACCGGCACGACCTTGAACACGGCAAGCACAGCACCGGCGTAGAAGAGGAGGGCGAGGCTTGCCAGCAAGCCGGGAAGCCGGTAGTAGATGATCATGAAAAGGACGACGATCGCGAGGCCGAGCAGGCCCGCCGCGAGGCTCAGCTTGACCGATTCCGCGCCGAGCGTCGCGCTGACCTGGGTGACGTCAAGCGCCACGAGGTCGACCGGAAGCGAGCCGGCGTTGATCCCGGTCGCGAGGTCGGACGCGCTCTGCTGGGTGAAGCTGCCGCTGATCTGTGCCGACCCGCCGGAGATCTCTTCGATGGTGACCGGATTGGTCAGGAACTTGCCGCACACAGTGGTGGCGGTTTGCGAAGCCAGGCAGCCTGGATCGTACGGCGCGTAGACCTTGGCCTGGTAGTCCGCGTTCTCCCAGTTGTCGATGTCCTGCTGGGTCAGGTCGAGCCAGATCGCGAGGTGACGCTGGGCGCAGTTGGCGGTTTGGACGGTGTTGGGATCGCCGGGGCACGCCGCCACGTTGGCGCGGGTCAGCTGGTCGAACAGGGCACCGCCGCGCGAGGTGAACTGGATGTTCACCACCCAGGAGGTGCCGTCGGCGTTGATGGTTGGCGTCGCGCTCTGGATGTCATCGCCCGTGAGCCCGGTCAGCTTGGGTTTGAATCCAGGCGTCTGGCCTCCGGTGACCTTGTCGTCGGGGACCCAGCTCGTGTAGACGAGCTTCGAGACAGCGCCGATCACCTTCTGCGCCTGCTCGGCGTTGACGCCGGCGAGGTCGACGGTGATCCGGTCGTAGTTCGAGCCGGCGCCGCGGATCTCGGGTTCGCTCACGTTCAGCCCGTTGACGCGCTTGTTGATCACCTGGATGGTCTTCTGCTGGACGTCGGCGCGGTTCTGCCCGGCGGGAAAGTTGGTCAGCTGATAGTCGATGTGCGTACCGCCGGCAAGATCCAGGCCGCGGTGAAAGAACAGCTGCAAGCCGCCGAAGTTCGGCGGCAGCCCCGCCACGTTGCCGGTGAGCGGGTAGTGGTTGGCGATCCGGTAGACGTAACCGGCCCCGTCCACGAACAAGGAGAAGACGAGGATTCCGACAACCAAAAGCCGAATCGGCCAGCTCAGGACTAACTGCATTGGCGGCTAGCTAGTCTACGGTCGCGGGGTTCATCGCTGCCGGAACACCAGGTTCAGGACGATGGTGGCGACGACCGAGAGGACGATGCTCGTCGCAAGAGGGACGTAGACGGTCACGTTTCCGCTTCGCAAGGTGAAGTCACCGGGCAGGTGAAAACGCCCGAAGAGCATGAGCGCGCCGCCGATGACCACGAGGAGCACGCCAAAGACAAGGAGCAACCTCCCCACATCAGCCACAGGTACCTACAGTAGGCGCGTCTGCTGGGATTCGGGCTGAGGCGGGGTGATCCCGATGTGCCGGTAAGCAAGCTCGGTGGCGATCCTGCCCCGAGCTGTCCTGGCCAGGAAGCCGATCTGGATCAGGTAGGGCTCGTGGACGTCCTCGATCGTCTCCGGCTCTTCGGAAAGCGAGGTGGCCAGGGTGTCGAGCCCGACCGGGCCGCCCTTGAACTTGACGATCACCGTTTCCAGCAGCTGGCGGTCCAGAGGTTCGAGGCCGATCTCGTCGACCTCCAGCATCTCGAGCGCGAGCCGCGTGGTGCTGACGGTCGCCCTGCCGTCGCCCCGAACCTGCGCGTAGTCGCGCACCCTTCGCAACAGCCGATTGGCGATGCGCGGTGTACCGCGCGCCCGGCGCGCGATCTCGGACACCGCATCGTCGTGGATCTCGATGTCCAGGATCCGGGCGGAGCGGCTGACGATCTTCTCGAGCTCGGCCTTGGTGTAGAAGTCAAGCCGGTAGACCGCCCCGAAGCGGTCGCGCAATGGACCGCTGAGCAACCCCTGTCGAGTCGTGGCGCCGATGCACGTGAAGTGCGGGAGCGGCAGCGTGGCGGCGCTCGCGCCGACGCCCTTGCCGAGCACCGCGTCGAAGCGGAAGTCTTCCAGGGCCGGATAGAGGGATTCCTCGACCACCGTGTTGAGCCGGTGGATCTCGTCGATGAAGAACACGTCACGGGTGCTGAGGTTCAGGAGAATCGAGCCCAGCGCGCCCTGATGATCGATCGCGGGGCCCGAGCTGACCTTGATCGCGACTCCCAGCTCGTTCGCGATGATGTGCGCCAGCGTCGTCTTGCCCAGACCGGGAGGGCCACACAGCAACACGTGCTCGACCGGCTCGTCGCGACGCCGGGCGGCCTCGAGAAGAATGCTGAGGTTGTCGCGAACCTGCTCCTGCCCGATGTACTCGCCGAGGGATCGCGGGCGCAGCGTGATGTCGTACTGGTCGTCGTCCGGGCGCGCGTCGAGCACCTTGTCTTTGGTCATTTGCGCCCCAGCGCCTTGAGGGCCGTGGCCAGCGCCTCTTGAGTCGAGGGAGTCGATTTCCAGTCGACCGACTCGATTCCCGTGCGGGCTTCCTGGGACGAAAATCCGAGGTTGCGCAGCGCGACCTCCACGGCCTTCGGCACCGCGCCGTCGCCTGTGATGGCCGCGGCTCGGGGGACCGTGTCGAGCGCGGCCACGGCGTCCAGTCGAGGCTTCAGCTCGATGATCACCTTCGCCGCAGTTCGCTGCCCGACGCCGCTCGCGCGCCTGATCGGAGCTGCATCCTCGTTCATGATGGCGCGCTTGAGGACCTCGAGGCTCGCGGCGCCCAAGATGTTCAGGCCGACCTTCGGCCCGACACCGTCGACCTGGATCAACATCTCGAAGAGCTCCAGCTCCTCGACCGACGCGAAGCCGTAGAGATTGAGCTGGTCTTCACGTACGTGCGTGTGGATGTGGAGCTCGACGTCGCCACCTGGCGGGGGCAGCTGCTGGCGGGTCTGGCTCGCGACCGTGACCATGTAGCCGACGCCACCGACGTCCAGCACGACGAAGTCCGGGCCGGCCCTGCGGACAACGCCACTCAAATGCCCGATCACTCGACGCTCGCCCTGCGCGCGGCCGGCGTCATCTTATGGCGGCCCTTGCAAACCGCCGGCTGCGGGAATGGCACAGCGCGATCGCGATCGCGTCGCGCGCGTGCTCGTCGAGCCGCCCTTCCGGCATCTTCACCTGCGCCGACAGCATGCGCGAGATCTGCGACTTGTCCGCATTGCCGTATCCGGTGAGGATCACCTTCACCTGGCTCGGCTTGTACTCGAACACGGGAACGCCGCACTCCTCGAGGACGTTGAGGATCGCCCCCCGTGCCTGCGCGACGCCGACCGCGCTGGTTGCGTTCCGGCCCATGAAGAGCTCCTCGATCGATGCTTCGGCCGGCGGGTTCTCCGCGAGAAGCGAGCGCAGGTGGTTGGTGATGGTCAGCAGACGCGCTCCGTCGCGTCCCGGGATCGTGACGACCGTGCTGCAAGCAAGGACGAGGTTGGGCTCGGCGAACAGGGCGAAGCCCGTGCCGGCAAGGCCGGGATCGATACCGAGGATCAGCCCGTTGTGGTGGCCCGGCATTTGTCCATCAGGTTCTACACCTGTGCTGAGACGCGTTCAAGGACGTCAGATGGAATGTCGAAGAGCGCGGGTGAGGACTGCGGTCCTCCCCCGCGGAACCCCCTCCTAAGGCTCTGGTCGCAACGTTTGGGAGGCGATTGGTAAGGGGACGTCGGGGACGGCCGGAGTGAATCCGGCCTAGAGGCGACCCATCAACTTCTTTCATTCATACCTGTGCTGAGACGCGTTCAAGGACGTCAGATGGGATGTCGAAATTGGCGTAGACCTGCTGGACGTCGTCGTCTTCCTCGAGAGATTCCATCAACCTGAGCACAGCGGCCGCCTTGTCTTCGCCCACGGCGACCGTCTGCTTGGGCTGCATGGTGATCTCGGCGTTCTCGACGGTGACGCCAAGACCCTCGACCGCGGACTTCACCTTTTCGAACGCATTGGGCGGCGCGGTGATCTCTACCGATTTGCCTTCGACCTGCACGTCGTCGGCGCCGGCTTCGATCGCGGCGAGGCCGACCTCCTCCGGGTCGTTCTTGCCGGCGTTCGCTGCGATGACACCCTTGCGCTCGAACATCCAGCCCACGGCGTTGCTCTCGGCCAGGTTGCCGCCCAGCTTGGAGAAGCGGTGGCGGATCGACGCCGAGGTGCGATTGCGGTTGTCGGTCAGCGTGTCGACCATGACGGCGACGCCCGCAGGCCCGTACCCCTCGTAGCGGACCTCTTCGAGCTTTTCGCCGGCCAGCTCCCCCGTGCCCCGCTTGATCGCGTTCTGGATCCGGTCGGTGGGCATATTGATCTCACGCGCCTTCTGGACGGCGAGGCGCAGCCGAAAGTTGCCGTCAACATTTCCGCCGCCTTCCTTGGCGGCGATCGTGATCTCGCGACTGGCGCGTGTGAAAGCCTGGCCGCGCTTGGCGTCGACGATCGCCTTTTTGTGCTTGATGCCGGCCCACTTGGAGTGCCCTGACATCAGGAGTTGCCTCCGAACATGCTTTCGATCATTTTAATTCGATATACCGCCTGCGGGCGCCCACAACATCTCCAGCCTTCGGGGTCGGGGCGTCGAGCCCAACCTTCTCCCCGTTGACTTTGACACCCCCCTGCTCTATCAATCGTCTCGCTTCGTTGCGGCTCTTGGCAATCCCGGTGTCGACAAGCACGCTCACCAGATCCTCCGGGCGCTTGTCGTAGATCTCCCTGCTCTGTGGAATCTCGCGCCGGCGGAACTTGAGGTTGAAATCCTCTTCGGCGCGGCGGGCAGCCTGCTCACCGTGGAGCCGCTTGACGAGCTGGAAGGCCAGCCCTGCCTTGGCGTCACGCGGTTTCACGGCCAGCACTTCTGTCTGCTGTTTCGGCTCCAGTCCTGAGATGAGGCGCACGTACTTCTCGATCAGGCGATCGGGGATCGACATGGTCTTGCCGTAGATCTCCTCTGCGGGCTCGGCAAGCCCGATGTAGTTGTTCAGTGACTTCGACATCTTCTGCTCTCCGTCGAGCCCCTCCAGCAACGGAAACACTGCTATGTCCTGCGGCTCCTGGCCGTACTCCTTCTGGATCTCGCGACCGAACAGGAGGTTGAAGAGCTGGTCGGTGCCGCCGATCTCGACGTCAGCTTTCACCGCGACCGAGTCGTACGCCTGGCTGAATGGATACAGGACCTCGTGCGCGCCGATCGCCGTTCCGGATTTGAGGCGTTCGGCAAAGTCCTCGCGCTGCAAGACCTGCTGCAGCGTGGCTTTCGCCATCAGGCGCAGGATGTCCGCCGCGCTCATGGCGGCGAGCCATTCCGAGTTGTGCCTTACCTCGATCTTCGCGCGATCGAGGACCAGCTCGACCTGGTCGAAATACGTCTTCGCGTTGGCGGCGACCTGCTCGCTCGTGAGCATCGGCCGAGTCTCTGAGCGGCCGCTGGGGTCGCCGATCATCGCTGTGTAATCGCCGATGATCACAACGACGGTGTGGCCGTCGTCCTGGAATTCGCGTAGCGCATCGAGGACGACCAGGTGGCCGACATGCAGGTCGGGAGCCGTCGGATCAAGTCCGAGCTTGACGCGCAGCCTGTCACCCTTCTCGAGCCGCGCGCGAAGATGGTCGGCGACCACGATCTGCACCGCCCGCTCGCGCAGGCGATCAAAGAACTGCCCGCTCAACGACGGCTACGGATTGACCGGGTTGGAGCTGAAGTACTGCTGTGGATCACCCGGGAGCAGCGGCTGAAACAGGGCGATGATCGGTCTGTCGGTTGCGTTGACGAGGTTGACCATGAACAGCGAGCGGTGCACCGAGTCGCGGATGTTCTGTTGCAGCGGGTCGAGCTGGGACCCTCCGATGGGATTCGCAGCCGCCCCCAGCTCGTAGATGACGACATACGAAAGAAGGATCGCGGTGAAGACGCCGAGGATGGTCCCCAGCGTTCGGTTGAGCACCACGGCGGGGATCTGGATCTGCGAGTGGGCGAGCTGGGTTGCGACCTCGACGATCAACAGAACCGCGACGATGATCCCGAAAAAGCCGTAAATGCGCGCGTCGGCGGTCTGGGGGAAGTTCGACGTCTGCTGCAAGATCCCTCCCGCCTGCAGGCCCATGTTGGTCGCGGCCCAGACCGAGATGAACAGCGCCGCGAGCCCGATGAAGCGGCGGATCAAGCCGGTAAAGAAACCACCGACGCCGTACGCGATGACGAGCAGGATTGGAAAGATGTCGATCCACGTCACTTAGCGCTTCCCCCGGATATTCCTCTATTCAGCGGCACGCCAGAGCGTGCGAAATTCGCGCCCGGCCTCACTCTCGGAACCTGGCGCGGTGTCTTTTCTCCAGCCCCAGCTTGATCTCCGACATGACCTTGTCCACTTCGGCGTCCGTCAGGGTGCGCTCCGGGCTTCGGAAAGTCAAGGTAAACGCGATGCTCTTGTGACCCCCTGCGACCTGTGCGCCGCGGTACTCGTCAAACGCTCGAACTTCCTCGAGAAGGTCGCCCGCCGACTCCTTGATCACGCCAAGGACCGCCGCCGCCGCGACGGTGTCTTCGACGACGACGGCAAGGTCACGCTCGACGCTGGGGAATCGGGGTAGCGGCTGGGAGCGAGGAATCCGCGCCGCGGCCAGGACGGGTTCGACATCGATTTCGAACGCGACGAGACGGCCCTCCAGCTTCGCGCCGGCCAGCACGCCGGGATGGAGCTCACCGATGTAGCCCAGCTGCCGCCCCTCCACCACAACCGCGGCGCAGCGACCAGGGTGATAAAGCTGCGCGGCCGCTCGCTGGTACGTACATGGCGGGCTCGACTGGGCGGAGATGCAACCGTCGAGGACTGCCTTGAGGCGGTAGAACGCCTCGCGCCCTTCTTCCGACGTTGATCCCGCCGTCGCGATCGCCGCCACCCGAAGCGGCTCCTCCGGCTGGGTGTTCTTCTCCCCCACCCTGGCGAGGTACGCCTCCGCGATCTCGTAGACGCGCACCTCAACTCGGCCGCGATCCCGATTGAGGACGACCGCCTCGAGCAGCGACGGAAGCAGCGACGTGCGCAGCGCGTCCATGTCATCGCTCAACGCGTTGGATACCCGCATCGCATGCGCGGCGATGCGCAGCTCCTCGAGCTTGCGACCTGACACCAGGGCCGGGTTCCAGGTCTCCGTGTAACCCGCGCCCGCGAGAACTTCTCGTGTCGTGTCGAGGCGGCGATCGATGCTGGGTTCAAGTGGTGTCCATCGGTCGTGCCGGCGGCCGGGCAGCGTAGGGGGAACTCGGTCATAGCCGTAGACCCTCCCGACCTCTTCGACGAGGTCCTCTGGGATGGTGACGTCGAGCCTGAAGACAGGCGGCAGGATGTCCCATTCGCCGTCGCCCATGACCTTGACGTGAAAGTTGAGCCGCTTGAGGATGGACTCGGCTTCTTCGAGCGGCACGTGGGTCCCGAGCACGTCGTCGATCAGTGCGGGACG
>WNGI01001214.1_pt1 | contig 47170 bp, 48 predicted proteins | sample 5400621 | NCBI WGS metagenome assembly WNGI01 (sample SAMN13153374, study PRJNA577476) | soil metagenome | isolation source: 20 cm soil or saprolite under Garry oak tree replicate 1 | place: USA:California | collected 2016-06-15 | reverse complement strand
ATACGGGCTGCTCACCGTGGACTCGCTCGTCGCCGGCGATCTCACCGAGGGGGACGTGCCGCTGCTCCGGCTGCTCGCCGGCTTGCTCGCCGATGCCCTCGCGTACGGCGCGTGAGGCGTTACCCTTTTGGGGAACGTTCGACGATGACGGGACGGGGTGCGTGACGTGGCCGAGGGCATCGTTGTGCACGACGACGACGACCGCGCCGAGCGCATGCTCGCCGATCCTCGGGGCTACTTCCAGCAGGCCCGCGAGCGCGCACGGGTGCAGGTCAAGCGTGAGATCGAGGGCGGCCTGACCGAGCGCCGTGCACGCTCGCACGCCGGCTGAGTCTCGCGCCCCGAATCACTGCCCCGGGCGCCGCATCGGGACGTGCGCGATCCCGTCCTCGACGAACTCGGCCCCGTCCACGGTGTAGCCGAACTTCTCGTACCACCGCCGCAGGTAGGACTGCGCGTCCAGGACGGTGTCGCGCTTCGCAGTCAGCTCGAGGGCGCGTGACATCAGCCGCCCGGCCAATCCCGCCGCCCGCGCGGACGCCGCCGTCGCGACCCGGCCGATGCGCACCGCGTCGCCGTCGTCGACCAGCCGCAATGTGCCGACGACGTCGCCGGCGTCCTGCGCGCGCTGCGCCCACACGAGCCGGGCACCCTGCTCGAGGTCGCGGCCGTCCAGTTCGGGATACGGGCTGTTCTGCTCGACCACGAAGACGTCAACGCGCAGCTTGAGGATCCGGTACAGCGTCACCGCGTCCAACTCGGCGGCGTGTGCGTCATGGATCGCGATGTCGTTCACCCGACCGAGCATGCCAGCCCGACGGCGCGTCCCGGCGCCCGCTTCCCCGCCGATACTTGGCGGTTTCGACGCGACAAGCGTCTATTTCAGCGGGGAAGCGGGCGTGCCCAGGTAGTAGCGGACGCGCTGCACGAGCTCGTCCGGCTGCGCTGTGACGTCGTTCCACAGTGCGCGCACCACCCGGTAGCCCAGGCGTTCGAGCCGCTCCCGGCGCAGCTTCTCGCGCCATAGCTCGCGGTCGGTGTACTTGAGCTTGCCGTCGGCTTCCAGCACAACCCGTGCGGCCCGCCAGAGCATGTCGACGCGGCACCGCCAACCGTCGGCGGGATCGATGATCTCGACCTGCAGCTCCGGGGTGGGAACCCCGGCATCGACGAGGCACAAGCGTGTGAGCGACTCCAGCGGCGACTCCGCCAGCGGTGACACGAGCAGGACGACCTCGCGCACCGCACAGATTCCCGGCCAGCCCGAACAGCGCGCGACAGCGGCATCCAGGGCGGCCGCGGTCAGTAAGCCCTCGTGCATGGCGCCGTCGGCGGCGACCAGGGCGGCGGCCCGACCGTGGTGGTGGCCGAGGTCGACGACGGTGCGCGCGATCGTCGTGACTGGCGCACCGAACCAATCGGTCACCTCGTCGGCCGCGAGCGCCGCGCCGCGCACCCGGCACGCCGTACGAGCGCCGAGTGTCGACGCCCGGAGTGCGGTCAGTTCGGGTGCGTGCGGCGTTGCGAGCAGCGGCAGGCCGTGCAGCAGCGCGGCGCTGCGATGACTGACTACATGACCGGGACGGACGAGCGCGGCCGCCGTCGCACGAAGCGACCCGGCGATCGCGTCAGCGTGCGGGAGCACAGCGAGAACCCCGTGTCTCGGCAGAGACCACGTGCCGCGGCGGACGAGGCGGCGCAGGTGTGACTCGGTCAACCCCGCTGAGAGCGCTTGACGCCGCCGCAGAACGAAACCCTGCCGCAGCGCCTGACTGACGGCGCCGGCCACCGGGCCGTCGGGCGCGATCCGTCGCAGCTCGAGCGCCCGTGCCTGCCATTCGCCCTGCCGCGCGCGCATGGGTCCGAGTCGCCCACCCTCGGGCCCGCGCGGCAGAACCACATGGTCGAGGTACCAGTCGGGATCAGGCAGTCCGGCAGTCACCTGCCGAATAGTGGCCGCAACGGACGGAGTCGGGCCGGCGTCCATCCACAGGCTGCCGTCCCGACGCCCGCTTCCCCGCCGATATTCGGCAATTTCGACGCCGCAAGCGTCTATTTCAGCGGGGAAGCGGAGTCGAGCAGGCGCTCGGCGTCCGCGCCCGAGGCGACACGGACGAAGCTCAAGCGCTCGTTCGCCGGATCGGCAGCGGCCGCCGCGTAGCGGTCTCGGTATTTGGCGTGGTTGCGCCAGGCCCACAGGGCGATGTTCGCGGACGGGTCGCGGGAGAACAGGTTGCGCAGGGACTCGCGGTTGTCGTTCCACAACGGCTCGCGCGTGACGCCGCGCCGCACCGTCCGCCACAGGACGCGCCGCATCACGGTGCGCCGCGGCGGGTCCAGCCAGACGACGGTGTCGGCGCGCTCCCAGACAAGCGGTCGCACTGCGCCGTAGTTGCCGTCGATCACCCAGCCGTCCCCGGCCGCGGCCTCGCGGACGTGAGCGGCGAAAGCATCCGGAGAGACAGGCGTCCAGCCGGGCAGGTGGTGGACGGCGTCGAGCTCCAGGTACGGCACGCCCAGGCGCGCGGCCAGGGCGCGCGAGAGCGTCGACTTGCCGGAGCCGGAGTTGCCGACGACCGAGACTCTGCGCACCGCTACGGTGCCAGCGAGAAGTCGGCGAAGTCGAAGCCGGGCGAGACGACGCAGGCCACCAGCGTCGCGACGTCCGAAAGACCAGGCGCAGCCGTCTGCCACTCGTCGGCCCGCACGAGGTACTGCCCGCCGGTGCCCAGCTCGCAGGAGAAGCTCGCCACCGGCGACGAGTCGAAGCCGCCGACCGTCAGTAACACCGGGCCGCCGCCTTGCCACAGCCACAGTTCTTCCGAGCGAACCCGGTGCCACGCGGAGCGCTCGCCGGGCAGCAGCAGGAACGATACGCACGTCGCCAGCGACCGCTCACCGCGCTCGGTCGCCACCGTGGACGGGTGCCGCCACGTCTCGCGATACCAGCCACCTTCGGGGTGACGCTGCATGCCGAGCGCCTCGGGATCGGCGACGAATTCGTCGGACGGCACGACGTCGACCGTAGTCGCCAGGCCGCCTGTGCGGCAGGCATGGCCGCCCGCTTAGACTCGGCACGACGAGCTCGTGAAGCCGTTCACAAGGTGGCAGGGCGCGAGAGGAGAGTCGCGATGACGCAAGCCTCGGTCCGTCCGGCACGCGCCTCCGACTCGCAGCGCTACGACGCCGACGTGATCGTGGTCGGCGCCGGTCCGGCGGGCAGCAGCGCCGCGTACTGGCTGGCCGGCGCCGGGCTCGACGTCGCGCTGGTGGAGAAGAGCAGCTTCCCGCGCGAGAAGGTCTGCGGCGACGGCCTGACGCCGCGGGGCACGCGGGCGCTCATCGACATGGGCATCGACGTCAGCGAGGACGCCGGCTGGCTGCACAACCGGGGCTTGCGCGTGATCGGCGGCGGGTTGCGGCTGCACCTCGACTGGCCCGAGTTGACCACGTTCCCGTCCTACGGCCTGGTCCGGCCGCGCGCCGACCTCGACGCGTTGCTCGCGCTGCAGGCCGTCAAGGCGGGCGCGATGCTGCACGAGCACACGGCCGTCACCGAGCCGGTCTTCGACCGGGCCGGACGCGTCGCCGGTGTCGCGGCCACCAACGGCCCGGACAAGCGGCCGGTCTTCTACCGTGCGCCCGTCGTGCTGTCGTGCGAGGGTGTCTCGGGAAAGCTCGCCCGGCAGCTCGGCCTGCACCGCAACGACAAGCGGCCGATGGGCGTCGCCGTGCGCCGCTACTACAACAGCCCGCGCACGCATGACGACTACCTCGAGTCCTGGCTCGAGATCTGGGACGGCCCGCCCGGCGACGACACGTCCAAGCTGCTGCCGGGCTACGGCTGGATATTCGGCATGGGCGACGGCACGGTCAACGTCGGCCTCGGGGTGCTCAACTCGTCAGCCAGCTTCCAGCGCACCGACTACCGGGCGATGCTGACGAGCTGGCTCGACGGCACGCCAGCCGACTGGGGACTGCGCGAAGCCAACGCCGTCGGGCCGACCCGCGGTGCCGGCTTGCCGATGGGCTTCAACCGCACACCCCATTACACGCGCGGCCTGCTGCTCGTGGGCGACTCCGGCGGATCCGTCAACCCCTTCAACGGCGAGGGAATCCCGTACGCGATGGAGTCGGGCAAGTTCGCGGCCGAGGCTGTCGTCGCGGCGCTGGCCGCGCCGCAGGGCCCGCAGCGTGAGCACGCGCTGCGGCAGTATCCGGTGCGGATGGCCGACGAGTGGGGCGCGTACTACCGGCTCGGGGCGACGTTCGTGAAGCTGATCGGACGGCCGGCCGTGATGCGCGCGTGCACCCGTCATGGCCTACCGCATCCCGCCCTGATGCGCTTCGTGCTCAAGCTGCTCGCCAACCTCCACGACCCCCACGACGGTGATGCGTCCGACCGGATCATCAACGTCCTGACCCGGCTAACCCCCGCGATTCGCTGACCCCGCCAGGCGTCTAGCCTGGCAACCCGGATTACTTCGAAGGAGAAAGGGAACGCAGGTCCCAATGCTCGCGCCGTACCTGCCGATCGTGTTGCTGTTCGCCTTGGCCTTGGCGTTCGCTACCTTCTCCGTCGGCATCGCCCCGTTCGTCGGGCCGAAGCGCTTCAACCGCGCCAAGCTCGACTTCTACGAGTGCGGCATCGAGCCCACTCCGCAGCCGGTCGGACCGCACCGTTTTCCGATCAAGTACTTCCTCACCGCGATGATCTTCATCATCTTCGACATCGAGATCATCTTCTTGTACCCGTGGGCGGTCGCCAACCGCGCGCTCGGCCTGTTCGGGCTGGTCGAGATGGGGCTGTTCATCGTCACGGTGTTCATCGCGTACGCCTACGTATGGCGGCGCGGCGGCTTGGATTGGGACTGACAGACATGGGGCTCGAGGAGAAGCTGCCGGACGGCGTGCTGCTGGCCAGCGTCGAGAAGTTGGTCAACTGGACCCGCAAGTCGTCGCTGTGGCCGGCCACGTTCGGCCTTGCCTGTTGCGCCATCGAGATGATGACGTTCGGAGCGCCGCGTTTCGACTCGGCGCGCTTCGGCATGGAGGTCTTCCGCCCGTCGCCGCGGCAGGCCGACCTGATGATCGTCGCCGGCCGGGTCAGCCAGAAGATGGCGCCGGTGCTTCGCCAGATCTACGACCAGATGCCCGACCCCAAATGGGTGCTGGCGATGGGTGTATGTGCCAGCTCCGGCGGCATGTTCAACAACTACGCGATCGTGCAGGGCGTCGACCATGTGGTGCCGGTCGACATGTACCTGCCGGGCTGCCCGCCGCGTCCGGAGATGCTCATCGACGCGGTCCTCAAGCTGCACCACAAGATCATGAACGAGCCGCTCGGCCCGAAGCGGGCAGCACGCCTGGCTGACCAGAAGGTCGAGCTCATCCCGTCCAGCCAAAGGTTCGCGCGATGACCGAGCCGACCGATCAGCCGGCCGGCGAGGTCGAGAAGTCGACCGTCTTTCGCGACGCGCCGGGCGACCTTCCCGCGCCGCGGCGCGGCATGTTCGGCGTCGAGGGCTCAGGCGACACGAGCGGCTACGGCGGACTGGTGCGCGAGCCCTGGGACGCCCCGGCGGCGGAACGTCCCTACGGCGGCTACTTCGACGAGATCGTCGACGCGTTGGCAGCCGCGTACCCGAGCCTCGACGAAGCGCTCACCAAGGTGGTCGTCGACCGCGATGAGCTGACGCTGCACGTCGAGCGCGAGCACGTGCTGGAACTGTCGAAGGTGCTGCGCAACGACCCGGCGTTGCGCTTCGAGCTGCTGTCCAGCGTGTCCGGCGTCGACTATCTCGGCACCGAGCACCGGCTGCACGCCGTGTACCACTTCACGTCGATGACCTACCGGCGCCGCGTCCGGATGGAGGCCGAGGTCAGTGTCGAGGATCCGCACGTCCCGTCGGTGACGCCGATCTACCCCACGGCCGACTGGCAGGAGCGCGAGACGTACGACATGTTCGGCATCGTCTTCGACGGCCATCCCGCGCTGACCCGGATCCTGATGCCCGACGACTGGGACGGGTTCCCGCAGCGCAAGGACTACCCGCTCGGCGGGGTTCCCGTGCAGTACAAGGGCGCCACGATCCCGCCGCCCGACGAGAGGCGGGCCTACCGATGAGGCCCGGCGCCACCCGCGAGACGACCGAAGGCCGCGTCTACAACCTCAACGGCGGCGACTGGGACGACGTGGTGAGCGACGCGAGCGACGAGCGGATCGTCCTCAACTTCGGCCCGCAGCACCCGTCCTCGCATGGTGTGCTGCGACTCGCGCTCGAGCTGGAGGGCGAGACCATCACCGACTGCCGGCCGGTCGTGGGCTACCTGCACACGGGCATCGAGAAGAACACCGAGTTCCGGACGTGGACCCAGGGGGTCACGTTCCTGACCCGCGCCGACTACCTGTCGTCGTTCTTCAACGAGACGGTGTACTGCCTGGGCGTCGAGCGGCTGCTGGGTGTCGAGGCGCCGCCGAGGGCGCAGCTGATCCGGGTGCTGCTGATGGAGATGAACCGGGTCTCCTCGCACTGGACGACCATCGGCCCCACCGGCATGGAGCTCGGCGCGATCACCGTCATGACGAACAGCATGCGGGCGCGCGAGAAGTGCCTCGACGTGTTCGAGCTGATCACCGGGCTGCGCATGAACCACGGGTTCGTCCGCCCCGGTGGAGTCGCGCAGGATCTGCCCGACGGTGCGCCGGACGCGATCCGCGGCTGGCTCCGCGAGATGCGTCGCGAGCTCGCCGACCTCGACAAGCTCGTCCACGGGCAGCCGATCTGGGTGAACCGGCTCAAGGACGTCGGCTGGCTCGGCGTCGACGGATGCATCGCGCTCGGCGTCACCGGGCCGCTGTTGCGAGCCGCCGGCCTGCCGTGGGACCTGCGCAAGACCGAGCCGTACCTGGGCTACGAGACGTTCGACTTCGACGTGCCCACCGACGACCGCGGCGACAGTTGGGCCCGGTACGTGGTGCGCATCGCCGAGATGCACGAGTCGCTCAAGATCGTCGAGCAGGTGCTGGCTCGCCTCGAGCCGGGGCCGACGATGGTCGACGACCCGAGGATCGCCTGGCCGGCGAAGCTGTCGATCGGCCCGGACGGTCTGGGCAACTCCCTCGAGCACGTCCAGCACATCATGAACGACTCGATGGAGTCGCTGATCCACCACTTCAAGCTCGTCACCGAGGGGTTCCGCGTGCCTGCCGGGCAGACCTATACGACGGTCGAGTCGCCACGGGGCATTCTCGGCGCGCACGTCGTGAGTGACGGCGGCACCCGCCCGTACCGCGTGCACCTGCGCGAGCCCTCATTCGTCAACATCCAGTGCCTGCCGGCACTAACCGAAGGCGGCATGCTCTCCGACGTCATCGCGTGCGTCGCGTCGGTCGACTCGCTGATGGGGGGCTGCGACCGATGAGCTTTCTGCTTATCCGCCGGAGGCGGATCCACGGGCACACCACTCGCTTCGCTTCGGGTGCAACCCGAGGATCCGCACGCACCTTCGGTGCGACCGCGTCGCGGCCGGCGGGCTCTTCGCGCGAGCGCTCATCGCGTGGGGTGTTCGATGACTGACTTGTACTCCCCGTCGCGCGAGACGACAGAGGGTCGCGTCTTCAATCTCGCCGGCGGCGACTGGGACGCGGTGATCGGCGGTGGCGACCCGATCAGCGAGGAGCGCATCGTCCTCAACATGGGCCCGCAGCACCCGTCCACGCATGGAGTTCTGCGGCTTGTGCTCGAGCTCGAAGGCGAAACCGTCACCGACGCGCGCGTCGTCGTCGGCTACCTGCACACGGGCATCGAGAAGAACACCGAGTACCGCACCTGGACGCAGGGCGTCACGTTCCTGACCAGGGCCGACTACCTGTCGCCGATCTTCAACGAGACGGTGTTCTGCCTGGGCGTCGAGCGCCTCCTGGGCGTCGAGGCCCCACAGCGGGCGCAGCTGATCCGCGTGCTGCTCATGGAGATCAACCGGATCTCGTCGCACTGGGTCTGGCTGGCCACTGGCGGCCTGGAACTCGGCGCGCTCACCGCGATGACGAACGGCTTCCGCGCCCGCGAGCGCTGCCTGGACGTCCTGGAACTGATCACCGGGCTGCGGATGAACCACGCGTTCGTCCGCCCGGGGGGCGTCGCGCAGGATCTGCCCGACGGGGCCGAGACGAAGATCCGCGAGTGGATCGTCGCGACCCGCACGGAGCTCAACGGCGTCGAGCGCCTGCTCCGCGGCCAGCCGATCTGGGTGAACCGGCTCAAGGACGTCGGCTGGATCGGCGTCGAGGGCTGCTTGGCGCTCGGCATCACCGGCCCGATCCTGCGCGCGGCCGGTCTGCCCTGGGACCTGCGCAAGACCGAGCCGTACCTGGGCTATGACACGTTCGACTTCGACGTGCCGACCGACGACCGCGGCGACTGCTGGTCGCGCTTCGTCGTGCGCGTGGCCGAGATGCACGAGTCGCTGCGAATCGTCGAGCAGCTGCTCGATCGCCTCGAGCCCGGCCCGACCATGGTCGAAGACCCGAAGATCGCCTGGCCGGCGAAGCTGTCGCTCGGCCCGGACGGCCTGGGCAATTCGCTCGAGCACGTCCAGAAGATCATGGCCGGTTCGATGGAGTCGCTGATCCACCACTTCAAGCTGGTCACCGAAGGATTCCGCGTCCCGCCCGGGCAGGTGTACTCGAAGGTCGAGTCACCACGTGGCGAGCTCGGCGCGCACATCGTCAGTGACGGAGGCACCCGCCCGTATCGGGTCCACCTGCGCGAGCCGTCGTTCATCAACCTGCAGTCCACCGCGACGCTTGCCGTCGGCGGGCTGATCGCCGACGTGATCGCCTCGGTGGCGTCGATAGATCCGGTGATGGGAGGTTGCGACCGTTGACCGAAGACGACAGCGAGCGAGCATCGCAGCGAGCGCCAGCGAGCGAGGAGCGGAACGAGCGCGGAGTCGAGAAATGACCGGTTCGCAGAATTTCCGTACGGCGACGCTCACGCTCGACCGTCCCGGCGACCCGTCGGTGTTCGGCGATGACGTACGTGCCGCCGCTGCCGAGCTGATCGCCCGCTACCCGGCCGGCCAGGAGCGGTCGGCACTGCTGCCGTTGCTGCATCTCGTGCAGTCCGAGCAGGGCTATGTGAGCCCGGACGGCATCGCGTTCTGCGCCGACACTCTCGGTCTCACCAAGGCGCAGGTGGCCGCGGTCGTCACGTTCTACACGATGTACAAGCGCAAGCCGACCGGCGAGTACCTGGTCAGTGTCTGCACCAACACGCTGTGCGGCATGCTCGGTGGCGACGAGATCTACGCCGCGCTTTCGCAGACGCTGGGCGTCGGTATGAACGAGACGACGCCCGACGGAGCGATCACGCTCGAGCACGCCGAGTGTCTCGCGGCCTGCGACTACGCACCGGTTGTCACCGTCAACTACGAGTTCTTCGACAACCAGACCGTCGAGTCAGCCGGCGGTCTAGTCGCGCAGTTGCAAGCCGGTGAGCGGCCGCTGCCGACGCGCGGCGCGCCGCTGTGCACATTCAAGGAGATCGAGCGGCAGATCGCCGGGTTCCTCGATGAACGGCCGGAATCTCTCGACGCCGAGGCGACGGGCGCGCCGACGGAAGTCGGCGTCAAGCTCGCGATCGAACGCAAAGAGAGCGCGCCGTCCTACTCGATCGGGCGGGAGTAGCCGTGCCGCTCACCCCGGTCCTCACCAAGCGCTTCGGCACCAACCAGCCGTGGAAGATCGACAACTACGAAGCCCTGGACGGCTACACCGGCCTGCGCAAGGCCCTGGGCATGCAGCCCGACGAGGTGACGGCGATCGTCAAGGACGCCACCCTGCGCGGCCGCGGCGGCGCCGGCTTCCCGGGCGGGATGAAGTGGCAGTTCATCCCGCAGGACGGCGCGAAACCGCACTACGTCGTGGTGAACGCCGACGAGGGCGAGCCCGGCACCTGCCGCGACCTGCCGCTGATGATGAACGATCCACACTCGATGATCGAGGGCATCATCATCGCCTGCTACGCGGTGCGGGCCGAGCGCGCGTTCATCTACATCCGCGGCGAGGCTGTGCACGCGATCCGGCGGGTAACGAGAGCTGTAGCCGAGGCAGAAAGCCGCGGATACCTCGGCGACAACATTCTTGGGGCCGGATTCAACTGCGCCATCACCGTGCACAACGGCGCCGGCGCCTACATCTGCGGCGAAGAGACCGCGCTGCTCGATTCGCTGGAGGGCAAGCGCGGCCAGCCACGGCTCAAGCCGCCGTTCCCGGCGACGAACGGCCTCTACGACGCGCCGACCGTGGTGAACAACGTGGGCACGCTGGCCAGCGTCCCGTACATCATCCTGGGCGGCGCCAACTGGTTCCGCGAGATGGGCCCGGAGGGTTCGCCCGGGCCGTCCATCTACTCGCTGTCCGGACGGGTCGCGAATCCGGGGCAGTATGAGGCGCCGATGGGCACCACGCTGCGCGAGTTGCTCGACCTGGCCGGCGGCATGAGCCGCGGCAAGGAGCTCAAGTTCTGGACGCCGGGCGGCTCGTCCACGCCGTTGTTCACTCGCGAGCACCTGGACGTCCCGCTCGACTTCGACTCGGTGGTCAAGGCCGGCTCGATCAACGGCACGTCCGCGCTGATGATCTTCGACGAGGACGACAGCGTGGTGCGCGCCGTCTACAAGTGGTCGAAGTTCTACGAGCACGAGTCCTGCGGCAAGTGCACGCCGTGCCGTGAGGGCACGTACTGGTACGTCGGCATCTACGAGCGGCTGCTCGACGGGCGCGGCACGAAAGAGGACATCGACACGCTGCTCGACGTCTCCGACAACATCCTCGGACGCGCGTTCTGCGCGCTCGGCGACGGAGCGGTCAGTCCGGTCGTGTCGTCGATCCAGTACTTCCGGGACGAGTACGAGGCCCTGATCCGTCAACCCGTAGAGGTCGCCTCATGAGCGCGCCCGCCAAGGAGGACTTGATCACCGTCACCATCGACGGGTTCGAGATCTCCGTGCCGAAGGGCACCCTGCTGATCCGGGCGGCCGAGCAACTCGGCATCCAGATCCCGCGGTTCTGCGACCACCCGCTGCTCGAACCCGCGGGCGCCTGCCGGCAGTGCCTGGTCGAGGTCACCGACATGGGCAACGGACGCGGCATGCCGAAACCGGCGGCGTCGTGCACCACGACCGTCATGCCGGGCATGGTCGTCAAGACCCAGCTCACGTCGGCCGTGGCCGACAAGGCCCAGCAGGGCGTCATGGAACTCCTGCTCATCAACCACCCGCTCGACTGCCCGATCTGCGACAAGGGGGGCGAGTGCCCGCTGCAGAACCAGGCGATGAGCAACGGCCGGGCGGATTCGAGATTCCACGACGTCAAGCGAACGTTCCCGAAGCCGATCGCGATCTCGACGAACGTGCTGCTCGACCGCGAACGCTGCGTGCTGTGCCAGCGGTGCACGCGCTTCTCCGACGAGATCGCGGGCGACCCGTTCATCGACCTGCTCGAGCGCGGCGCCGAGCAGCAGATCGGCACGTCCGCCGAGGTGCCGTTCCAGTCGTACTTCTCCGGCAACACCGTGCAGATCTGCCCGGTCGGCGCGCTGACCGGGGCGTCCTACCGGTTCCGGGCCCGCCCGTTCGACCTGCAGTCGACCGACTCGGTGTGCGAGCACTGCTCGTCGGGATGCGCCCAGCGCTCGGACTGGCGGCGCAGCCGGGTTACCCGCCGGCTGGCCGGCGAGGATCCCGACGTGAACGAGGAGTGGAACTGCGACAAGGGCCGCTGGGCGTTCCAGTACGCGACTCAGTCCGATCGGCTGACGACGCCGCTCGTCCGCAACGCCGCCGGCGCGCTGGTTGAGGCGAGCTGGCCGGACGCGCTCGAGCGCGCCGCCGCCGGACTGCGGGAGGCCGTCGACCGCGGTGGTGTCGGCGTGCTGCCCGGCGGGCGGCTCACCGAGGAGGACGCCTACGCCTACGCGAAGTTCGCGCGCGTCGCGCTGGCGACCAACGACGTCGACTTCCGCGCCCGGCCGGGCAGCGACGAGGAGCTCGCGTTCCTCGGCTCGCACGTGGCGGGTGTGACACCCGAGCACGTCTCGTACGCGTCGATTGAGAACGCAGCAGCGGCGCTTCTGGTCGGCTTCGAGCCCGAGGAGGAGTCGCCGATCGTCTTCCTCCGCCTGCACAAGTCCGCGCGTCGTGGCCGGGTGCGCGTGTGGTCGATCGCGGCCCTCGCGTCCAACGGCCTGACCAAGCTCGGCGGCGTCTTGGTCCCGACCGTGCCGGGCACGGAGGCTGCCGCGCTGGGGTCGCTCGACTCCGACGTGGTCGACGCGCTGAGCGCCGACGGCGCGCTGATCCTGGTCGGCGAGCGGCTGGCGTCCGCGCCGGGAGCGCTGAGCGCCGCTGCCGCACTGGCCGAGCGCACCGGCGCAAAGCTCGCCTGGGTGCCGCGCCGGGCCGGCGAGCTCGGGGCGATCGACGCCGGCGCGCTGCCCACGCTGCTCCCCGGCGGGCGTCCGGTGTCCGACGCCGCGGCTCGCGCCGAGGTCGAGAGCGTCTGGGACGCCAGCCTGGCAGGCATCCCGGGACGCGACGCCGCAGCCATCCTGCAGGCAGCGCGCGACGGAGCACTCGCGGCCCTGGTCGTCGGCGGCGTCGATCCGGGCGACTTCGGCGATCCCGCGCTCGCGTCCGAAGCCCTCGACCGGGCCGGCTTCATCGTCAGCCTCGAGATCCGCCACAGCGCCATCACGTCGCATGCCGACGTGGTCCTTCCGGTCGCGCCGGCCGCCGAGAAGGCGGGCCGTTACGTCACCTGGGAGGGGCGCCGGCGCCCGTTCGACCTCACCCTGCACGGCACCGGCGCGATGGCCGACGGCCGCGTCCTGCACGCGCTGGCCGAGGAGCTCGACATCGACCTCGGCCTGCCCACCGTCGAGGCGGCCCGCGACGAGCTGGTGCGGCTCGGCCCGGGCACGCGGCGCGCGGCGGCACCGACGGTCGCGCCGGGGCGGCCACCCTCGGTCGGCAAGGGCGAGGCCGTCCTCGCGACCTGGCACGAGCTGCTCGACGCCGGACGGATGTCCGACGGCGACGACAACCTCGCCGGAACCGCCAAGCCCGCGCGCGTGCTCCTCTCCGCCGTGATCGCGGACGAGCTCGGCGTTGCCGACGGCGACGACGTCCGCGTCGCGGCCGGGCACGGCTCGATCGTGCTGCCCGCGGTGATCGCCGAGCTGCCCGACCGCGTCGTCTGGTTGCCGACGAACGCTCGAGACTGCGCCGTGCGGGCCTCGCTCGGAGCCGGCCCGGGCGACGTCGTCACCGTCTCGGCCGGAGGTGCCTCGTGACAGTCGTTGCTGCCCCTGACGTGCCGGGCTTCGGCGGCGAGCCGATCTGGATCGTCCTGATCAAGGTCGTCGGCGTCTTCGCATTCCTCGTCGTCATGACGCTGTTCTCGATCGTGTTCGAGCGCAAGGTCGTCGGCCGGATGCAGAACCGCATCGGCCCGAACCGCACGGGCCCGTGGGGCACGCTGCAGTCGCTCGCAGACGGCGTCAAGCTGGCGTTCAAGGAAGAAGTCATCCCGCTGCTGGCCGACAAGCCGGTCTACTTCCTGGCGCCGATCCTCTCGGCCGTGCCGGCGTTTCTCGCGTTCTCGGTCATCCCGTTCGGGCCGCAGGTGTCGATGTTCGGGCATCGCACCGCGTTGCAGCTGACCGACCTGCCGGTGGGCGTCCTCGTCGTGTTCGCGTGCTCGTCGCTCGGCGTCTACGGCATCGTGCTGTCGGGCTGGGCGTCCGGTTCGACGTACCCGCTGCTCGGCGGGCTGCGCTCGGCGGCGCAGATGATCTCCTACGAAGTGGCGATGGGACTCTCGCTGGTTGCGGTGTTCCTGTACTCCGGGACGATGTCGACCTCGGGCATCGTGGCGTCGCAGTACCACAGGTGGAACGTCTTCCCGCTGATCGTCTCGTTCGCGATCTACGCGGTCGCGGTCGTCGGCGAGACCAACCGTGCGCCGTGTCACCGTCTCGGCGCTGGCCACCACGATGTTCCTGGGCGGGTGGCACGCCCCGTTCGGTCTGGTGTCGCTCTGGCACGGCGCGAACTCGGGCTGGTGGCCGATGCTCTGGTTCGTCGTCAAGGTGGTCGCGATCATCTTCGTGTTCGTCTGGCTGCGCGGCACGTTGCCCCGGATGCGTTACGACCAGTTCATGCACCTCGGGTGGAAGGTGCTCATCCCGATCAACCTCGGCTGGATCCTCGCTATCGGCACCATTCACGTGCTCAGCGATCGCGGCTGGCCGTCCTGGAAGGCCGCGACGCTGGTCACCGTGCCGGTGCTGCTCGTCATCCTCGCGGCGTTCAGCGCTCAGGAATCGGCGCTTGCCCGGCGCCGCGCCGCGCGCCTCGCCGAGGACGAAGCCGAGCTGCGCCTCGGGCCGGCCTTCCCGGTACCGCCGATGGATCTGCGCATCCCCAGGGCGCCACGGCTCGTGCGCGCGTCGGCGCCGGCGTCGGTGCTCGACGCGGCGAATGACGAGAGAGGCGACGATGGCTGACAAGCCCGCGCGACCAGGCGCGAAGCCCACGCGACCGGCGGCCAAGTCCACGGTCCGTCCGCGGCCGGCGCCCACCCGACCGGCGGCGCGCGAATTCCCGGCGCCGCCCCGGTCTGGGCAGCCGGTCGACGATCCGACCGGCAGCCTGCTCGGCTTCGCCAAGGGCTTCGGGCTGACCTTCGCGACGATGTTCAAGAAGGTCTACACGCAGCAGTACCCGTTCGACATCTACCCGACGGCGCCGCGCTATCACGGCCGGCACGTGCTCAACCGGCATCCGGACGGCCTGGAGAAGTGCGTCGGCTGCGAGCTGTGCGCCTGGGCCTGCCCGGCCGACGCCATCTACGTCGAGGGCGCCGACAACACCGAGGCCGAGCGCTACTCGCCGGGTGAGCGGTACGGCGCGGTGTACCAGATCAACTACCTGCGCTGTATCTTCTGCGGGCTGTGCGTCGAGGCCTGCCCGACCCGGTCGTTGACGATGAGCAACGAGTACGAACTCGCTCTCGACAACCGCGAGGAGCTCATCTACACCAAGGAGCAGCTGATGGCCCCGCTGCTGCCGGGCATGGAGGCGCCGCCGCATCCGATGCGCCTCGGCGACGACGAGAAGGACTACTACATCGCCAAGACGCAGGAGCCGCTTGCCCAGGGCGAGCCGCAGAGCGCGGCGAACGCGGGCCCCCGCCACTCGCTCCGCTCGGACGGGCCCGGCGGGCCAGCCGCAAGCGCCTTCGGCGCGCGGGGCACGGGCTCCTCGCGCGAGCGCTCATCGCGTGGTGGGTCGCTATGACCGGGTCGCTTGCGGCTGCTCCGCTGATGAATGGGCAGGTTCCGCTGGGCGAGGCCGTGGCGTTCTGGGTGCTGGGGCCTATCGCGCTGGCCGGTGGCATCGGCATGGTGCTGCTGCGCAACGCCGTGCACTCGGCGCTCTCGCTGGCCGCGACGATGATGGCCCTCGGCGCGATGTACGTGGTCGAGCAGGGCCCGTTCATCGGCCTCGTCCAGATCATCGTGTACACCGGCGCGATCATGATCCTGTTCCTGTTCGTGTTGATGCTGGTCGGCCGGGACTCGTCCGACTCGCTGGTCGAGACACTCCGCGGGCAACGGTGGGCCGCGGCTCTCGCCGGCGTGGCATTCGCGCTCCTCGTCGCACTGAGCATCGGACGCGCGTTCCGCGGCATCAAGCCGGTCAACCTCGACGCCGCCAACCAGGGCGGCACGAACGTGAACTCACTCGCCGAGTTGATCTTCACCAAGTACTTGTTCGCGTTCGAGCTCACCTCCGCGCTGCTCATCGTGGCTGCCGTCGCCGCGATGGTGCTCGCGCACATCGAACGCGACGAGCCGAAACCGACGCAGAAGACACTCGCCCAGGCACGCATCCGCTCCGGGCGTCCGCAACCGTTGCCGGGGCCGGGCGTGCTCTCGTCGGGCAACTCCATCGGCACGCCCGCGCTGCTGCCCGACGGCTCGATCTCGCCCGAGTCGGTCATGGCCTCGACGCCCGGCGTCCGCGAGCGACCGGCGCTGCCAGCAGGGGAGGACGACGAATGACGCCGACCTATTACCTGGTGCTCTCCGCCGCACTGTTCACGATCGGCGCGGCCGGGGTGCTCGTTCGGCGCAACGCCATCGTCGTGTTCATGTGCATCGAGCTGATGCTCAACGCGGTGAACCTGACGCTGGTCACGTTCTCGCGCATCAACGGCTCGCTGGACGGCCAGGTCATCGCGTTCTTCGTGATGGTCGTCGCCGCGGCCGAGGTCGTGGTCGGCCTCGCGATCATCATGTCCATCTTCCGAACCCGGCGGTCGGCATCCGTGGACGACGCCAACCTGCTCAAGTACTAGGAGCGTGCAGTGATCGTGCCGGACGGCACTTCGCATAAGGCTGCCTCGTGACCACGGCCCACGGGATCCAGACGGGCGTGTGGCTGCTGGTCGCGATCCCCGCCATCTCGGCTGCCATCTTGCTGCTCGGCGGCAAACGCGCCGACAAGTGGGGGCACCTGCTCGGCGCCGGCGTCCCGGTCGTGCTGTTCGTGTACGGCGTCATGCTGTTCTTCTCGGTGAAGTCGGAGTCGAACCGCGAGGTCAGCCAGCACCTGTTCAGCTGGATCCCGGTCGGCGGCTTGCAGGTCGACGCGGGCATCCTGCTCGACCCGTTGTCGCTCGTCTTCGTCTTGCTGATCACCGGTGTAGGTGGGTTGATCCATATCTACGCGGTCGGCTACATGGCAGGCGACGAGGGGCGGCGCCGCTTCTTCGGCTGGTTCAACCTGTTCATCGCCGCGATGCTGCTGCTGGTGCTCGGCGACAACTACCTCTCGCTGTACGTCGGCTGGGAGGGCGTGGGCCTCACGTCCTATCTGCTCATCGGCTACTACTACAACCGCTCGTCGTCCGCGACAGCAGCCAAGAAGGCGTTCATTTTCAACCGGGTCGGCGATGTCGGCCTGTTGATCGCGATCATGATCATGTTCGGCTACTTCGGGACGACGGCATTCTCCGGTGTCTTCGCCGCCATGGGCGGCGCCAGCCAGGGCGTCGCTGCGGCGCTGGGTTTCATGCTGCTGCTCGGCGCGTGCGGCAAGTCCGGCCAGTTTCCGCTGCAGGGCTGGCTGCCGGACGCCATGGAGGGCCCGACCCCCGTCTCGGCGCTCATCCACGCGGCAACGATGGTCACCGCCGGCGTGTACCTCATCGCCCGGTCGGCGCCGATCTTCGACCACTCGCAGGCTGCGCGGACGGCGGTTGTCGTCGTCGGCGCGATCACCCTGCTCTACGGGTGTATCTGCGGATGCGCGCAGGACGACCTCAAGCGCGTGCTCGCCTACTCGACGGTGAGCCAGATCGGCTACATGTTCCTGGCCGTCGGCCTCGGCCCCGGCGTGTACGCGATCGGCATCTTGCACCTGCTGGGCCACGGCTTCTTCAAGGCCGCGCTGTTCCTCTCGGCCGGTTCGGTCATGCACGCGATGAACGACCGAATAGACATGCGCCGGTTCGGTGGCCTGGCCAAGGTCATGCCGATCACCTATGCCGTGTTCGTCTGCGGGTATCTCGCGATCATCGGCTTCCCGCTGGCCACCGGGTTCTGGACGAAGGACAAGATCATCGAGTCCGCGCTGGACAAGGGCGGCACGTCAGGCTGGACGCTGGGCGTCGTCGCGCTCCTCGGCGCCGGCCTCACGGCGTTCTACATGACGCGCGCGCTCGTCATGACGTTCCACGGCGAGCGGCGCTGGGACGACGACGTCCATCCGCACGAGGCGCCGCGCGTGATGACCTGGCCGATGATCGCGCTCGGCGTGCTCTCGCTGGTCGGTGGCTACCTGCTGATCTTCGGCGGCGGCCTGCAGCACTGGCTGTCGCCGTCGGTGGGCCCGAGCGGTGAGCTGGGCGTGCACACCGTCTCGCCGGTGGTGCTGACCATCCTGACGCTCGTGGTCGTCGCCCTGGGGGTTGGCGGTGCGTGGGTCGCGTTCGGCGTGCGCCCGGTGCCGGCGACGCAGCCGGTTGGCGTCTCGGTGGTGACGACGGTCGCTCGCAACAAGCTGTACACCGAGTCGTTCAACGAGATCACTCTCGAGCGCCCTGGCCTGTGGCTGACGAGGGCGCTCGTCTACTTCGACAGCAAGGGCGTCGACGGCGCGGTCAATGGACTCGCAGCCGGCTTCGGTGGCGGCTCGGGACGATTGCGCAGGCTACAGACCGGATTCGTCCGCAGCTACGCGCTCTCGATGATGGGCGGCGCCGTAGCGGTGGTCGCCGTCCTGCTCGCAGTGAGGTTCAGCTGATGCACAACCTCACGCTGGTCGGGCTCGTGCTGCTGCCGCTGGTCGGCTCGCTCGTCGTGTTCGCGCTGCCCAAGGAAGACACCAAGCTGGCCAAGCAGGTCGCGCTGGCGTTCTCGCTGGCGGTCGTCGTCTACACGATCGTGGTCGGCGTGCGCTTCGACACGAAGGGTGCTCGCTTCCAGTTCGAGGCGAGTTGGGTGTGGATCAAGGCGCTCGGCGTGCACCTGGCCTTTGGCGTCGACGGCATTGCGCTCGTCCTGGTGGCGATGTCGGTGATCCTCGTGCCGGCCGTCATCCTCGCGTCCTGGAACTCGTTCGACTCCCGGCGCGACGCCGAAGACACCGGCATGCCGAAGCGCAGCGTGAAGACCTACTTCGCCCTGCTGCTACTGCTCGAATTCTTCATGGTCGGCGTCTTCACCGCTACCGACGTCTTCCTGTTCTACGTGTTCTTCGAAGCGATGCTCGTGCCGATGTACTTCATCATCGGCAGCTTCGGCGGCCCGCGCCGGCAATACGCCGCGATGAAGTTCTTCCTGTACTCACTGGTCGGCGGCCTGCTCATGCTGGCGGCCGTCATCGGCCTGTACGTCACCGCCGGCAAGTCGACGTTCTCGTTCAGCGCGCTGATCGGCACGATCCCCGACAACGCCACGCAGAAGTGGCTGTTCCTCGGCTTCTTCATCGCGTTCGCGATCAAGGCGCCGCTCGTCCCGTTCCACACCTGGCTGCCGGACGCGGGCGCCGAGGCCCCGGCGGGTGGCGCCGCGCTGCTCGTCGGCGTGCTCGACAAGGTCGGCACGTTCGGCTTCCTGCGCTACTGCCTGCCACTTTTCCCTGCTGCATCAAGGTATTTCGCGCCGACCATCCTGATTCTGTCGGTCATCGGCATCCTGTACGCGGCGTTCCTGGCGATCGGCCAGCGCGACATGAAACGTCTCGTCGCCTATACGTCGGTCGCGCACTTCGGCTTCATCGGCCTGGGCATCTTCGCGTTCACGTCCCAGGCGGGCACCGGCGCCGTGCTCTACATGGTCAACCACGGGTTCTCGACTGGTGCACTGTTCCTTGTCGTCGGCCTGCTCGTCGCACGCGGCAAGAGCCGCAACGTCGCCGACTACGGCGGCACGGCGCGCGTCACGCCGCTACTGGCCGGTGTGTTCCTGCTGGCCGGCCTGTCCGCGCTGGCGCTGCCCGGCATGAGCACGTTCGTCAGCGAGTTCCTCGTCCTGGTCGGGACGTTCACCCGACACAAGGGCCTGGCCGTGCTGGCAGCCACCGGTATCATCCTGGCCGCGATCTACGTGCTGTGGCTCTACCAGCGCACCATGCAGGGCGCGGTCAGCGACAAGGTCAAGAAGTTCCGCGACCTCAACGCGCGGGAGGCATTCGCGGTCGGACCGCTGATCGTCATCATCATCGCGCTCGGCATCTACCCGAAGCCGGTGATCGACGTGATCAACCCGGCGGTCAAGTTCACCTTGCAGAATGTCCACCAGACGGACCCGGTGCCCGCGTCCGGCACCGCGGTCGGAGGAGCGAAATGACCATCTCGGCCGCCCCGCTCCCGCAGGTTCCCACGCCGTCGATCGCCTACCACGCCCTCTGGCCGGTGTGGATCATCTTCGGCGCCGCGTGCCTCGGGGTGCTGATCGAGGCATTCGTGCCGCGCGCCGAGCGTTTCGTCGTCCAGCTCAGCGTCACGATCACCGCGCTGCTCGGTGCCTTCGCGTCGGTGCTCCTGCTGCACAAGACCTCGCTGACGACACCGCTGGGTACCGGCAAGCAGCAGGGTTTGTTCGCCGGCGCGATTGCGGTCGACGGGGTGGGCCTGTTCATCCAGGGCTCGATCCTGATCCTGGCGGTCATGTCCGTGCTGCTCATCTCCGAGCGCGCCGTCGAGGGCAGCCCGATCGTCGCGCAGGCTGCGGTCGTGGTGGGCTCGCCGCGCGACCGCCAGCTGGTGCAGAGCGAGCGCGTCCAGACCGAGGTCTTCCCGCTGGCCCTGTTCGCCGTCGGCGGGATGCTGATCTTCCCGATCGCGAACAACCTGCTGCTGATGTTCGTCGCGCTCGAGGTGCTGTCGCTGCCCCTGTACCTGATGGCCGGCCTGGCCCGGCGGCGCCGGCTGCTCTCGCAGGAGGCGGCGGTCAAGTACTTCCTGCTCGGCGCGTTCGCGTCGGCGTTCTTCCTGTACGGGCTGGCGTTGCTGTACGGCTACGCGAACTCCGTCGACCTGCCGACGATCCTCACCGCCGCGCAGACCTCGACCAAGTCCGACGTCCTGCTCTACCTCGGCCTCGCGCTGCTCGTCGTCGGGCTGCTGTTCAAGGCGGGCATCGCACCGTTCCACAGCTGGACGCCGGACGTGTACCAGGGTTCGCCCACCGCGGTCACGGCGTTCATGGCGTCGTGCACCAAGGTCGCCGCGTTCGGTGCGATCCTGCGCGTGCTCTACGTCGGGTTCTCCTCGACGCGGTGGGACTGGCGGCCGATGATGTGGGGCGTCGCCATCGCGTCCATGGCGGTCGGCGCGATCGTCGGCCTGACCCAGACCGACGTGAAGCGCATCCTCGCCTACTCGTCCATCGCGCATGCCGGCTTCCTGCTGGTCGGGCTGATCGCGCTGTCGAAGGACGGCATCTCGAGCACGCTGTTCTACCTGCTCACGTATGGCTTCTCGACGGTCGCGGCGTTCGGACTGGTGACGCTGGTACGTGACGCCAATGGCGAGGCCACCCACCTGTCGCAGTGGTCGGGCCTCGCGCGCAAGAGCCCGCTCGTCGCCACCGTCATGACGATCCTGCTGATGTCGATGGCAGGCATCCCGCTCACCGCCGGTTTCGTCGGCAAGTTCGCGGTGTTCCGTGCGGCCTATCACGAAGCCGCCCCGCTGGTCGTGATCGCGCTGGTCGCATCGGCGATCGCGGCGTTCTACTACCTGCGCATCGTGGTGCTGATGTTCTTCGCCGAGCCGCCCGACAACGCGCCGACGATCGCCATCCCGTCACCGGCCACCGCCGTCGCGCTCACCCTCGGCACCCTCGTGACGATCGTGCTCGGCGTGTTCCCGCAGCCCGTCCTCGACTTGGCGCAACACGCCGCCAAGCTTCGCGGGTGAGTCCCGCTTAGAGCCCATGTCAGCAGGGCGCTGGATCAGGGAGCGGCGGTCAGGTGCACGGATGGCAAGGCGGACGAGGAGGCCATAGCTCGCTATGGACGACGAGGACAACGCAGCCAGTCGTGTGCCTGAGCGCCGTGAGCCCAGCAGGCCTGCTGACATGGGCTCTTTGACGACGATCGGGGTCGAGTTCGCCGACCCGCAGCTAGAGGCGTCCGTTCGGGCTGGTCTGGACGCCGTCGAGGCCACGCTGCGCACCGCGGTGCGGTCCGACGACCAGTTCATCGCCGAGGCGGCGCGGTATCTGGTCGACGCGGGCGGCAAGCGGTTCCGGCCGCTGATGACGGTGCTCGCGGCCCACTTCGGCGACGCGTCGGCCCCGCACATCGTCCCCGCAGCGGTGGTCGTCGAGCTCACCCATCTCGCGACGCTCTACCACGACGACGTCATGGACGAGGCGAGCGTGCGCCGCGGCGCCGAGTCGGCCAACGCCCGGTGGGACAACACGATTGCGATCCTCACCGGCGACTTCCTGTTCGCGCGTGCGTCTGACCTGCTGGCCGACCTCGGCCCGGCGGCCGTACGACTGCAGGCGCGGACGTTCGAGCGGCTGGTCACCGGGCAGATCCGCGAGACCGTCGGCCCCGCCGAGGGCGAAGACCCGATCACGCACTATCTCGGGGTGCTCGCCGAGAAGACCGGTTCGCTGATCGCGACGGCCGCTGAGTTCGGTGCCGGGTTCGCCGGCGTCGAACCGTCCACTGTGGACGTCCTGCGCCGGTTCGGTGAGCAGATCGGCGTCGCCTTCCAGATCTCCGACGACATCCTCGACATCGCTTCGGACTCGGCCGAATCCGGTAAGACGCCAGGCACGGACCTGCGCGAAGGCGTCGCCACGCTGCCGGTGCTGTACGCGCTGCGCTCTTCTGACGCCGCGTCGCGACGGTTGCGCGAGCTGGTCTCGCATCCGCTGGTCGATGATGCCGAGCATGCGGAGGCGCTGGCGCTGCTGCGGGCGTCGAGCGCGTTGGACGACGCCCGGCGCACGCTGCACAGCTACGCCGACAAGGCTCGCGCGATGCTGGTCGACCTGCCCGAGGTGCCGGCACGGGCCGGATTCGAGGCGCTCACCGACCGGGTGATCGAGCGGACGGGCTAGCGCTCGAGCGTGGCGGCGGTCAGCATAGAGACGACCGTGAGGAGGCGAGCAGACGCCCCGATTCCGGGATCGTGACGCGGCCGGACGCGAGCTCGGCGCGATGATCGCCAAGCTCGATGGCTACGCCGGCGGCGATCTCGTCGCGCTCGGGTTGCCTCGTGGCGGCATTCCGGTCGCGGCGGCGGTGGCTGCCGTGCTCGACGCGCCGCTCGACATGTTCGCGGTACGCAAGCTCGGCGTGCCGGGCTATCCCGAGCTCGCGCTCGGCGCCGTGGCGACGGGCGGGGTGCGCGTGCTCAACGACGACGTGTTGGCGAGCGTGCCGGACGTCGACGCCCACGACATCGCCGAGATGACCGACCGCGAGCTCGGCGAGCTGCGCCGGCGTGAATCGGCGTACCGGGGCGAGCGGCCACCGCTCGACCTCACGGGTCGCACGGCCGTGCTGATCGACGACGGGATCGCGACCGGGGCGACGATGCGTGCCGCCGTCCGATCCGCGCACACGCAGGCCAAGTCGGTGATCGTCGCCGCGCCGGTCGCGTCCTGGCAGTCGGTTGCGCAACTCGAACAGGAGGCCGACGACGTGGTCGTCGTGTACGTGCCGAGACGCTTCGGGTCCGTCGGCGCGCATTATGCCGACTTCCGTCAGGTGAGCGACGATGAGGTATGCGCGCTTCTCGGTTAACGGTGCCGCGGTCGGCGTCATCGCGCGGCAGACTGCGATCATGACCGGCCATTACAACGCGCTGTTGCGGCGGCTCGGGCACCGGAAGTGGTTCTCCGCGCTCGGGCGACGGGTGGTGCCTGTGGATCGATGGGTCGAGCGCAAGACCGGCGGCAGGCTGACGATCCTCGGGCACAATGCGCTGCCGCAGCTGCTCCTGACGAGCACGGGTCGCAAGACCGGGCAGCCCCGGACGACGCCCGTGCTGTACTCGCGCGCCGACGGCGATTGGGTGGTCACCGCCTCGAACTGGGGCCAGCCGCATCATCCGGCATGGTCGAGCAACCTGATCGCCGATCCCGACGCGACGATCGAGCTCGGCCCGGAGCGCATCGACGTCCGCGCGACGCTCGCCGAGGGCGCTGAACGCGACCAGCTCTGGGCCCTTGTCACCGCGGACTGGCCCGCGTATGACACGTACGCCGCGCGGACGGACCGCGAGATCCGCATCTTCCGGCTGACCCGGCGCTAGCGGGTTACAACCAGGGGGTCAGCTCGGGGGTAGCTGTCACGGCATCGGCGACAAGCGCCGGGCGGCCGACCAGCCAGGCGAGCAGCGCCCAGTCCGGACCGCGAACGACGACCGGATCGCCGCTGCCCGCCGTCCACACCGTGCCGCCGAGATCGGCCGTCCTCGATCCGTCGGGGTCGACCTCGACGCGAACTGCGGTGTCGACTCGCGACCCGACCTCGTCGGCCAGGCGGGGGAGCAGGTAGTCGACGAACTCGGCGGGCCAGTCGGCGGCGGTGTACGCACCCGCCAGGTCGACGCGATGGATCTCGACCTCCTTCCAGCGAGCCTTCACCCAGGCGCGGGCCGGGCGGGTGTCGCTCGGCAGGTCCCATCCGTCGGCATCGGCGACTGCGCCGAACAGCCGATCGATGCGAGCGGCCGACTCGCGGACGTCGTCGACCAGCTCGACGGCGCTGCGGCCGGCGCCGTCCTCGATATCGGCCGCCCGGCCGGCCGGGCCATCCGGGTATCGCAGGACGATCTCGCCGCGCAGCGCCCCGGCCAGGGTTGCCGTGATGCCGTCGGCGTTGCGGGCGATGTGGGTGAGGACGTGGCCGCGCGTCCAGTTCGGCAGGAGCGACGGAGCGCGCATGTCCGCGTCCGACCACTGCTCGGCGTCGATCCCGGCCAGCAGGTCGGCCGTCGAGGCGCGCAGGGCCGCGAGCTGTTGCTCAGTCGTACTCATGGGCAAATCATGCCGCTGGGCCGCCCCGGCGATCAGGGCGGCCCAGCGTTGTACCGAGTCAGACGGTCTCGAACTCCGGCTCGGCGCCGGCCCGGACGACGACGGCTTCGGCGTCGCGTCCGCGCCGGCGGCTGGCCAGTTCGTATAGCGCGATGGCGAAGCCCACAGCGGCCACACCGGTCGACACGATCAGTCCAGGGCGGTAGCTGGCGAGCAGGTCGTGCGCCGTATGCGCCGTGTTGCCGCCGTGCGACGTCATCAGGGCGGTGACCACGGCCAGGACGAGTGCCCCGCCGACCTGGAAGGACGTGTTGATCAGCCCGGAGGCCAGCCCCTGCTCGTGATCGGCGACACCGGCGGTGGCCTGGATGTTCAGCGACGGGTAGCACAGCGCGAACCCGACGCCGAGCAGCAGGATCGTCGGCAACACGACGGCGGCGTACTGCGAGCTCTCGCCGGCGCGCAGGAACAGCGCGTACCCGGCAGTGAGCGAACCGAATCCGATGGCCAGCAACCGCGCCGTGCCGTAGCGGTCGACGATCGGCCCCAGCCGGGTCGCGCCCAGTGCAACGAGCACGCCTGCCGGCAGGAAGCCGAGGCCGGTCTCGAGCGCCGACCAGCCCAGCAGCGTCTGCAGGTACTGGGTGACCAGGAACTGGAAGCCGAAGTACGAGCCGATCAGGATGACTGCGCCGAGGTTCGCCCGGATCAGGGCCGGCGAGCGGAAGATGCCCAGGCGCACGAGCGGCTGCTCGACGCGCGACTCGACGACGATGAACGTCGCGAGCAGCGCGGCTGCGACCAGGAACGAGAGCAGGGTTTGGGCGGACCCCCAACCTGCCTGCGGCGCCTCGACGACGGCGTAGACGAACAGCAGCATGGACGCGGTGGCGGTCACCGCACCGGTGACGTCGTAGCGCTGCCCGGCGCGATCGGGACGAGCGGCGCGCGGCACGTACCGGATTGCGGCGAAGAGCGCGGCGATGGCGATCGGGGCGGGCAGCAGGAACGTCCAGCGCCAGCCGACCTCCGTGAGCAGCCCCGACAGCACGAGGCCCATCGAGAATCCGCTGGCGCCGCAAGCGGTGTAGAACGCCAGAGCGCGGTTGCGGACGGGCCCTTCGGCGAACGTCGTGGTGATGATCGACAATCCGGCGGGTGCGGTGAAGGCGGCACTGGCACCCTTGATGAACCGGGCGCCGATCAGCAGGGTCGGGTCGGAAACGAGGCCGCCGAGCAGTGATGCCGCGGCGAAGACGCCCAGGGCGATCAGGAACACAGCACGGCGGCCGAGCAGGTCAGCGGCGCGCCCGCCGAGCAGCAGGAGTCCGCCGTATCCGAGGACGTACCCGCTCACGACCCACTGCAGCGACGAGGCGGACAGGTCGAGGCTCTCGCGGATGGACGGCAGTGCCACGCCCACCATCGAGACGTCCAGGCCGTCCAGGAAGAGGACGGAGCACAGCACGATCAGCAAGCCCCACAAGCGGGCGTCCCATCGAGGATTTGCGTCAGTCGGAGAAGTCATGGTCAAGAAGCTACATGCGTGTGCATCTAATGTGCAAGCAAACGTGCATGTGCTAGGATGCGGCCGTGGCCGAGCGAACCGCCGAACGAGCCGTCGTCAAGCAGTGGCGCGACGTTCTGGCGTGTCATGCCACGGTCTCCTCCGCCCTCGAGCACGAGCTCGGCTTGAAGCACGGGCTGGGCGTCAGCGAGTTCGAGGTACTCGAACGGCTGGCCGAGGGGCCGGCTGACTGCGAAGGCCTGCGAGTCCAGGAACTCGCCGACGACGTCCACCTGAGCCAGAGCGCCCTTTCCCGGCTGATCGGCCGGCTGGAAAGTGCCGGCCTGGTCATCCGCGCGATCTGCGCTGCCGACCGTCGCGGCATCTTCGTGAACCTCACCGACGCGGGCCGCGAGCGCTACCTCGCCGCCCGGCCGACCCATCGAGCAGTCCTCAAGGCTTCGCTGCCCCACTGAGCGCCCGTCTCTACCCGCGGGTGGAGGTGTAGATCCATTCGCCGGCCGATGTGCCGAGCTGCCTGTCCGAGCAGCCTGATCGCATGAGCAAACAAGATGTGGTGACGGTTCGAGGTCTGCGCAAGAGCTACCGCGGACGTGCGGTGGTGGACGGGCTCGATCTTGCCGTCCGCGAGGGTGAGGTCGTGGGGCTGCTCGGCGCCAACGGCGCGGGCAAGACGACGACGGTCGAGTGCATTCAGGGGCTGCGCCGGCCCGACGACGGCGTGTTGCGGGTGCTCGGTTACGACCCGGCGACCCAGGCCGGCGAGTTGCGTCCGCTGATCGGCAGTCAGCTGCAGGACTCGGCGCTGCCCGACCGGTTGCGCGTGCAGGAGGCGGTCGACCTGTTCGCCACGCCCCGCGCCCGGCACGGTGCACAGCTGATCGAGCGGTTCGGGCTCGCCGAGCGGCGGCGCTCGGCGTTCGGATCGCTGAGCGGCGGGGAACGCCAGCGGCTGTTCCTCGTGCTGGCGCTGCTCAACCGTCCACGCCTGCTCTTCCTGGACGAGCTGACCCAGGGCCTCGATCCGGCCGCCCGGCGCAACGTCTGGGCCGCCGTCGGCAATCTCCGCGACGAAGGCGCGACGATACTGCTCGTCACGCACGAGATGGACGAGGCCGAGGCGCTGTGCGACCGCGTCGTCGTCATGCGAGACGGCCGGGTGCTCGACGAGGGGCCACCGGCCGACCTGGTGGATCGCCACGCGAGGTGGGCCACCGTGCGCTTCGGGTGGCCACAGGCGTCCGAGTTGTTGCTGGACGAGCTGAGGCGGCTCGACGGCGTGTCACGGGTCGAGCGAACGGGCCGTCACGTGACGGTTCACGGCAGCCGCCGGATCATCGCGCACATCGGTGCGGATCTCGTCCGGCGGGGATCGGTTCCCGACGACCTGACCGTCGAGGTGCCCGACCTGGAGGCTGCTCTGCTGGAGCTGCTCGACTACGAGAGGGTGGAGGTCGCGTCATGAGTAGCGCTGTTGGTCGATTGGTTCGAGCCGAGCTGAAGCTGATGACACGTGACCCGCTCGTGCTCACGTTCGTCTTCGTCTTCCCGATCGTCACCATGCTCATCATCGGTGGCTCGTTCGGGACGGATCCCGATCCCGACTTCGCCGGCGCGCGGCCGTCGCACTGGTACGTCGCGTCGTACCTGACCGTGGTCATCGCGGCCACTGGCCTGGTGATGCTCCCGGTGCACCTCGCGTCCTATCGCGAACGTGGCGTACTGCGGCGGTTTGCCGCGTCCGGCTTCCCGCGGTGGTCGTTCGCGGTGGCGCAACTGGTGGTCGGGCTGCTGACGACGGCCGTCGCGTCCGGACTGCTCCTGGCAGTGGCGGCTCCGGTGTACGGCGTGCCGGCGGTGCACATGCCGTGGCGTGTGGCGGCAGGCGTCGCGGCGGGTGCGCTGGCCTTCGTGAGCGGCGGCGTGCTGCTCGGATCGGTGCTGCCGTCCGCGCGGGCGGCCCAGGCGATCGGCCTGCTGCTGTTCTTTCCGTCGTTCCTGCTGGGTTCCGGCGGGCCGCCGCCGCAGGTGATGGGTTCGGCGTTGCGGCACGTGGCCGACGTCCTGCCGCTCACCCTGGTGACCAAGTCGGTACGCGAGCCGTGGCTCGACCTGGGAACGGCTACCACGTCGCTGGCTGCCGTGTCGGTGCTCGCCGTGGTGGCAACCATCGTCGCCGCGCGCCGCACCGTCCTGTGAATTCTGCCGATCGCGCAACCCGTGGCGGCCTCAGACCGCCACGGGTTGCGCGATTTGCGGTTAGCATCCGCGGGATGCGTCCCGCCGAGATCCTGCCGCGGGGCAGCGGATGGGCGACCCTGGGCGTCCTGGCCGTCTTCGCGGTGATCGGGGCGCTGCAGCACGCGCACAACCGCGTGCTCGTCCCCGTGCTCGCCGGCCTGGTCACGATCGGCGCGGCCGGGCTGATGATCCGGGCCGCGCGGCCGGCTGTACTCGGCTACGCCGTGGTTGCCGCTGCGGGCTTCGCGGTGCTGTGCGACGGATCGTCGAGCAATGTCGGGTGGTTCGGGGTCGCCGTGTTGGCCGGGTGGTGCGTGCTTGCCGGCGGCTGGCGGCTCGGCCTCTTCTACTGGGCCGGTGCGATCGCCCTGTTCGGGGGCGAATGGCTCTGGGTCGATCCGGACCCGGGATGGGGCGCGTGGATGGCCGGCACGACCTTCACCTCGCTCGGCGCCCTTCTGGTGCGGCACGAGCTCGACCTGGTCGCCAGGCTGCGTGCCGCCCAAGCCGGCCTCGCCGACCGAGCGCGGGCCGAGGAACGCAACCGCATCGCCCGCGAACTGCACGACGTCATCGCGCACACACTGGTCGTCTCGCAGCTGCACGTCACCGGTGCCCGTCTCGCCGTCGAGACCGACCCGGCCGACGCCGCGCGGTCCCTGGCCGAGGCCGAGCGGCTGGGCCGGGAGAGCCTGGCCGAGGTGCGCCGGGCGGTCGGGCTGCTGCGCGAGGACGCGGACGGCGGCAACGTCGCCCCGCTGCCCAGCGCCGCGGATCTGCCGGCGCTGGTCGAGCGGTTCCGTTCGGCCGGCGCGGACGTCGTGCTCGACGTGGCGGGCGAGATCGCGGCGCTGCCGACGGTCACCGGTCTGGCGACGTACCGGATCGTCCAGGAATCCTTGACGAATGCCGCCAAGCACGCGCCCGGCGGGTCCGTTGTCGTCGGCGTGGACGTCGAGCGGGCACGGGTCGTGCTGACCGTCGACAGTGCCGGCTCGCCGGGGCACGGCAGCGGGCTGGGCTTGCTGAGCATGCGCGAACGGGCCAGCGCCCTGGGCGGCAGTTGCGAGGCCGGACCGGGCGGGCGTGGCTGGCTGGTTCGCGCCGAGCTGCCCCTCGGGCGGACGACATGATCCGGGTACTGCTGGTCGACGATCAGGAACTGGTGCGGGCCGGTCTGCGCGGCATCCTGCGGCCGTCGTTCGGATTCGACGTGGTCGGTGACTGCGCCGACGGCAGCGGCGTCGAGGCGGCGGTCGATGCGCTGCGTCCGGACGTCGTGCTGATGGATGTGCGGATGCCGGTGGTCGACGGCGTCGAGGCGACCCGCCGGCTGCGCCGCGTGTCCGGTCGTCCGCCCGTACTCGTGCTCACCACGTTCGACGACGACGAGGTGCTCGCGGCGGCACTTCGGGCCGGGGCGTCCGGCTTCGTCCTCAAGGATCTGCCGGCGGAGGATCTGCAGCGGGCCGTGCGCGCGGTCGCGGACGGCGGAGCGTGGCTCGATCCAGCGGTCACCGGGCGGGTGCTGCGCGTCTACCGGACGGCCTCGCCGGCGCCCGCTCGCCCGGGCCGCGCCGTTGAGGCGCTGACGGCGCGCGAACGCGAGGTGCTCGCGCTGATCGGACGCGGACTGACAAATGGCGAGATCGCCGAGCGGCTGGTGGTCGGCGAGGGCACGGTCAAGACGCATGTCAACCACATCTTCGCCAAGCTCGATCTGCGCGACCGCGCCGCGGCCGTCGTGTTCGCGTTCGACCACGACCTGGTCGGCCCGGCGGGCTAGCCCTTGACGGCGCCTGCGGTGAGCCCGGCCGAGATGCGGCTCTGGAAGATGACGAACAGCACGACGACCGGCAACGACGTCAACGTGGCCGCAGCCATCAGCCCGCTCCAGTCCGCCCCGTGCACAGGGCTGCTCTGGAAGATGAGCAGGTAGATCATCAGCGTCTGCTTGTCATTGGTCAGCAGCAACGTATTGGCGAGGACGAACTCGTTCCAGGCGAGGATCCAGCCGTACACGCCCGTAGCGATCAGGCCCGGACCCACGAGCGGCAGGATGATCTTGTAGAACACCTGCCAGCGGCTGCACCCGTCGACGAGCGCCGCCTCGTCCAGTTCGGGCGGGACGTTCGCGATGAACGTCCGCAGCGTCCACACGGTGTACGGCATCGAGAACATCAGATACGCGATGATCACGCCGAGGAGGGCGTTCTTCAGGTGGACGCTGTCGAGCAGCAGTGACATCGGGATCGTCAACGCCAGCAACGGGATCATCTGCACGATCAGCACCGCGAAGATGAAGACCTTGCGGCCCAGGAACCGGAACCGGGCGATCGCCATCGCCCCGAAGAAGCCGATCACCAGGCTGATCAGCACCGCCGACAGCGTGATGATCGCGCTGTTGCGCATGTCGTCGATGAAGATCGGGTCGTGCAGCACGTCGCTGAACCCGCGCAGGCTCGGATGCGCCGGCCAGAACTGCGGCGTCAGCGTCGTGATGTCGGAGCTCCGCTTGAACGCGGTGATCAGCATCCAGTAGATCGGGAAGCCGATGACGACCGCGAGCACCATCGCCAATGTGTTCCATGCCCAGGTGGCATAGCGGCGTCTCGCCCGGCGGCGCCTGACCGGTGCGGCGACCGCGGCACTGGTCGTCTGTGCCGCCGTCACGTCCACGGTTGCCGTCATGCCGCATCCCCGATCCGGAACAGCTGCCGGATATAGAAGATCATCACGCCCAGCAGGCACAGCATCATCAGCACGCCGATGGCCGCGCCGAAGTTGTAGTGGCTGCTGCCCACGCCTTCGGCGTACATGTAGATGCCCAGGGTCTGGTAACCGGGCTCAGGGTGCCCGTTGCGCATGAACCAGATCTGGTTGAACACGCCGAAGTCCCAGATGACCGACAGCGTCGTCAGGATGACCAGTAGTGGTCGCAGGAACGGCAACGTGACGCTGCGGAACGCCTGCCACGGGCCGGCGCCGTCGACACGCGCAGCCTCGAGCGTGTCGCGCGGCACCTGGGTGATCCCGGCGTGCAGCGAGATCGCGAGCAGCGGGATGGCACCCCAGACGACCACCGCGGTGACGACGGCAAGGCCCTGGTGCGGGTCGGCGAACCAGTCGTGGCCGTGCATGTGCACGCCTGGGACCTCGCTGAGCAGGTAATTGACGACGCCGTACTGGTTGCTGAACAGCCAGTAGAAGATCTGCGTGGAAACGGTCGACGGGACGGCCCACGCGAACAGCAGCACAGCGACCAGGATGATCCGAGCCCACCGCGACACCCGGTTCAGCAACAGCGCGATGCCCATTCCGAGAAGCAGGCTCAGCGTCACGTTCACCGCGGTGAACGTGACCGTACGCAGCAGTACGGTCCAGAACGTCGAGTCGGAGAGGATGTTCGTGAAGTTGCGCAGTCCGACGAACGCGGTGGTGCCCTTGTTGTGGAACAGCGCGTACTTGCCGGACTCCTGCTTCTGCAACGACAGGGTGATGATCTTGTAGAGCGGCCACCCGGCCACCGCCAACAGCACGAGACTGGACGGCAGGATCAGCAGGTAGGGCAGATTGCCGGCACGAGATCGGCGCCAGCGCTCCGGAACGAGCCGGCGGCGCTCTGCCACCGGCTCGTCCGGAGCGATCTCAATGCTCATGAGCGGCTATGACCGGCCACGTGCATCAAGTCGGACGATCAAGTCAGCCCCCTGCGTTGAGGGTCTTCGCGATCTGGTCGTCGGCGGACTTGGCCGCGTCTGCGGTGGAACTCTTCTTCGTGGCGATCGACTCGAGCGCATTCTGCAAGATGTTGGCGCTCTCGACGTTGGCCCAGTTCGGCGTGTTGGGCACGAACCAGGTGTTCTTGGCGGCCTCGCCGGTGGACTCGTTCGCCTGCGCCTGGCTTTCGTAGACGCTCAGCAGTGACGTGGTGTTCGGGATCGCGAACTTGGCGAGTGCCGTCTGGCTCTGCGTGTCGGTGAAGATCTTGATCCACTCGGCGCCGAGGCCGACGTTCGCCGACTTCTGCGGGACGGCCAGGTCGGAGCCACCGAGGAACGACGGCGTGTACTTGCCCGCTTCGGTACCGGGCAGCGGGAACGTCGCGAGCTTGGACGCCAGTGCCGGGTTGCCGGTCTTCTTGTCGATCACCGAGCCGACCTCCCAGCCGTTGCCGAGAATCGCGCCGACGTGTCCCTGCGACATGATCGCGTCCTGGTCGGACTCGTCCTTGGTCGCGCCGCCGACCGAGTACTGCGTCGACAGCTTCTGCCACTGGGTCAGCCCCTGCTGTGCCTCAGAACTGCTCAGGGTGCCCTGCCATTTGCCGCCCTGCTGCTCGGCGATCTTGCCGCCGGCGCCGTACACGAACGACATCGCGGCGTACCAGTTCTTGCCCGGCGAGTAGAACGCGGAGAAGTTCGGGTCGCTCGACTTCGAGGCCTTCACCTTGTCCAGGGCGCTGAAGAGTTCGTCGAGCGTGGTGGGCGCCGTCGTCACGCCGGCCTTCTGGAACAGATCCTTGCGATAGATGACGACGCGGCTGCCCGCGTAGTAGGGAACGGCCTGCAGCTTGCCGTCCGGTGAGGTCCCCGAATCGGTCAGGCCCTGCAGCCAGGTGCCGGAGTTCTCGAACTGGGCCTTCGCCGCGGTGAGGTCGGCGAACGCGCCGCCGGCGATGTAGGACGCGGTCTGCGTGTTGCCGAGCTCGACGACGTCCGGGATGCCGGAACTGCCGGCGAACGTCGAGTCGAGCTTGGTCGTGTAGTTCGACCACTGCTGCCACTGGACGTTCACCTTCGCGCCGGTGGCTTGCTCGAAGCGCTGGTTGGCCTGGTTGACGACGTCCGGCCAGCCCTTCTGCGCGTCGCTCTGCAGCCAGACGCTGATCGTCTTGCCGGCGCCACTCGTGCTGAGCAGTCCAGCAGCCTTGGACGAGCTCGGCTGCGTCCCCGAGGGGGAGCTCGAACTGCAGGCCGACGCGATCACCGCCACGGCCGCGGCCAGGGTTGTTACCGCCACGATTCTGCGCTTCACGCCGGCCTCCTCGAGATTTGTTTAGACCAATCGGGAGATTGGCATAGACAACTTCCGGTGTCAAGGGAAAGTACGGGGAGAACGACGGTCGTTACCGGACCGAGTTCAGCGCGGCTCGCAGAGTGCGATGTTCAGACGCCCGCAGCCGTGCGCTATCAGGCGAAAGGCCGCCCACCAGGTGCAGCACCGCGGCACGGGCATTCCAGTCGCAGGCGACAAGCCCGGCGCGCGCGACGTCGTCCGGGCAGCCGGCGATCTCGGCGACGATCCCGACCGCACGGCCTCGCAGCTTCGTGTTGGCTGCCACGACATCGACCATGACGTCGCCGTGCACCCTGCCGATCAGGTTCATCGCGGTCGTCGTCAACGCGTTGAGCGCGAGCTTCTGCGCGGTCCCGGCAGACAGCCTGGTCGATCCGCGCAGCACCTCGGCACCGACGACGACCTCGATGGCGACTTTCGCGAGCCGCGCCAACGGCGAGCCGACCGTGGTGACGACCGCCACGACGTCGACGCCCAGTGTCGTCGCGGCTTCGGCGAGAGCGAGCGTGTACGGCGTGCTGCCGCTCGCCGCGACTGCGACCAGCACATCGCCCGGCACGAGTGCGAGTTCGGCAAGATGCGTCGACGCCTGCGCGGTGTCGTCCTCGTCCCAGTCGGTTCCGGCCGGACCGCCGGCGACCCGGACGACCACCTGCGCGTCGGGGAGCCCGAACGTTCCGGGCAGCTCGGCGGCCTCGGTCAGCGCGATGCGTCCGGACGTCCCGGCTCCGGCGAAGATCAGCCGCCCGCCGTCGCGCATCCGGTTCGCGATCAGTTCCGCGGCATGGACGATCTGCTCGGTGGCGTCACGCACTGCCGGGACGACCCGGCGCTCGGCGTCCAGGAGAAGCGCGACCACCTGCTCGGGTGGCAGCTCGTCCAGTTGCGGGTTCATCGACGCTCCAGCAGCCGCGCGGCCTCGGCAAGCAGCCCCGGGGCAATCCCTCGCGTGCGCACGAGCGGGATGCCGGGCGGCAACCCGTCAGCCGGCCACCCGACGTCGATGATCACCGAGTCATGATGCCGCACCGCCGCGTCGAGCACGTCGCGCTGCCACGGGTGACGACCCGGATCGCGCACGACGACGATGAGCGGGCGGCTGCCTGCCCGGGACAGGATCGCGTCGGCGCTGATCGGCCCGTCGACCACGATGGTGTCGCCCCCGATCAGCTCGGCGAGCGACCACGGCAGCTCACCGGTGGCCACCCCGTTCGGCGAGCGGCACTCGACCACGAGCGGATCGTCCAGTCGCGGCAGGACACCACGAACCTCGACGCAGCGCGCGGCAACGCCGTCCATGGAGGCTGCGACGGTCTCGGCGCCGGTCGTTGCGAGCGCTGCCGTCCGGCGCGCGGCGTCGGCCAGCCGCTCGACGGACAGGCGGCCGTCGTCGACCGCCTGCGCGCACGCAGCCACGATCGGCTCGACCAACGGGCCGGCGTCCTGCGCGCCGGTCTCGATCGCGTCGGCGCCTGCTGCCAGCGCCCGGGCGAAGCCCTCGAAGATCCCGATCGTGTCGGCCACGGCGCGCATCTCCAGCGCGTCGGTCATGATCGTGCCGGTGAAGCCGAGGCGTTCGCGCAGCAGTCCGGTGGTGATCGACCGGCTGACCGTGGCCAGCGCGTCCGGATCCAGCGCGGGCACGAACAGGTGTCCGGTCATGATCGCCCTCGTGCCGGACGCGATGGCTGCGCGGAACGGCTCGAGCTCGGCGACCTCGAGCTCTTCGCGGCTGCGCGTCACGGTTGCCACGCCGTGGTGCGAATCCGCGGCCGTCGCGCCATGGCCGGGAAAGTGCTTCGCGCAGGCGGCGACACCAGCGCGTTGCAGGCCTCGGACGGCGGCGGCGACGTGCCTGGCGGCAACACCGGGATCGGCGCTGAACGAGCGAACGCCGATCACCGGGTTGCGCGGATCGAGATTCACGTCCGCCACCGGGGCGAGGTTGACCGTGACCCCGGCCGCGGCGAGGCGAAGGCCGATCGCGGCGTACACGGCTTCCGTCGCGACGGGATCGTCGAGGGCGCCCAGCGCGGCAGCACCAGGACTTGGGCTGCCGCGCCGGGCGTCCAGGCGGGTGACGTCGCCGCCCTCTTCGTCGAGGGCGACGACGACATCTCGGCCCGCGGCGGCACGCAGTTCGCGCGTCAGGCGCGCGACGCCGGTGCCGTCGCCGATGTTGGAGCCGAACAGGACGACCCCGCCGAGACCGTCCGCGAGCGCCTGGGCCAGCCAGTGCGGCACGTCCGGCCCGGAGAAGCCGGCGAGCAGGCAGCCGAGGGCGAGGCGGCGGACTTCGGCATCCAAGCTGGCCCCCACTCGAAAATGGACTAGACAAATTTCGGTCACGTGCTTGGAGTCGGACTGTAAATGGTGTAGACATTTTCTGTCTAGGGGCGTGGGCGACCGATTCGGTCATCGAGGACCGGATCCGTCGGACACGCCCTAGTGATGCCGTGGATCAGGAAGGACCGCCGTGACTGCCGCAGCGAGCCCGATCGAGCCGCGCGAGCCGAAGTACTACCTCGTCAAGCGGCACCTGCTCGAGATCATCGAGACGCTCGAGCCGGGCGCGCCGGTGCCGACCGAGCGCGAACTCACCGTCGAGCTGGCCACGTCACGCACGACCGTGCGGCAGGCACTCAGCGAACTGGTCGGCGAGGGCCGGCTGATCCGGCGGCAGGGTTCGGGCACGTTCGTCGCCGAACCGAAGATCGTCTGGCCGTTCCAGATGACCAGCTTCACCGAGCAGGCGGCCGCCAACGGCTTCGTCGCCTCGGCGAAGTTGCTTGCGACCGAGCGGATTCGCGCGACGGGCGAGATCGCGACCCGGCTGAACCTGCGATCCAGCGCGTTCGCCTATCGCATCGAGCGACTGCGACTCGCCGACGACGTCCCGATGGCCGTCGAGACGTCGCACCTTTCGGTAGCGGCGTTTCCCGGGTTGATCAAGCACCTGCGGCAGACGTCCTCGCTGTACCGGGTCCTGGCTGACGTGTATGACGTGGTGCCCGTCTCAGCAGAGGAATCCATCGAGACCGCCGCGGCGTCGCCCCGCGAAGCCGCGCTGCTCGGCACGGACACCGGGGCGCCCATGCTCATCCTGAGCCGGCACAGCTTCGAGATCGACGGCACGCCGGTCGAGTGGGTGCGGAGCTGGTATCGGGGCGACCGGTACCGGTTCGTCGCCCACCTGTCCACGGCCTGACGGTTACGCGGCGGCTGCAGCCTGTGCCGCGCGCACCAGGGCCTCCGAACGTCGCGTGCGCAGGCCGTCGGCGGTCAGCACCGCGAGCGCGACCCACACCAGCCCGAACCCGACCCACCGCTCCGGCGGCATCGTCTCGTGGACGATGCCGACGCCCACGGCGAACTGGATCACCGGAGCGAGGTACTGCACCAGACCCATCACCGACAGCGGCAACCGGCGCGCGGCTGCGCCGAAGAACAGCAGCGGGATCGCGGTGATCGCGCCGGTCAGCACGAGCAGGGACGCGTTGCCGGCGCCGTGGTGAGCGAAGACCAGCGAGCCGTGCAGTTGGATGACGATCAGCGTCGCCAGCGCCGGCACGGCGAGGAAGCCGGTCTCGATCGCCAGCGACTCGACTGCGCCGACCGACACACGCTTCTTGAAGTACCCGTACAGCCCGAACGACGTCGCCAGCGTGAGCGCGATCCACGGCAGCCGCCCGTAGCTCACGGTCAGCACGACGACCGCCAGCGAGGCGATGCCGACCGCGACCCATTGCGTGCGGCGCAGTCGCTCGTGCAGCAGCACGACGCCGAGCAGGATCGTGAACAGCGGATTGATGAAGTAGCCCAGGCTCGTCTCGACGACGTGCTTGCTGTTTACGCCCCAGATGTAGGTGCCCCAGTTCACCGACACGGCGACCGCAGCGCAGCCGAGCAGGACGCGCTTCTCGCGGTCGGCGAGGATCGTTCGCACCGTCGCCCACGCGCGCGCCCGCCACAGCAGGATGCCCACGAACGCCAGCGACCACAGCATCCGGTGCGCGAGGATCTCGATCGCGCTCGCAGGCTTCAGCAGCGGCCAGTAGAGGGGAAACAGCCCCCACAGCAGGTAGGACGTGACGCCGTAGACGAGACCGCGGCGGCGCTCCGCCTCAGACTGCACAAGCAGATCGTCTCAGCTCACGGGAGCCGCGACGCGGGCCAGTTGCCAGCCGGTGGACCGGGCAGGCCGCAACGAGCTCTGCCGCCCGGCCAACCACCGCAAGCGCGAAAATCTGGTTGTACGGGCGGCAAAGTCCGCCGGCGCCGGCCCCTACCGGCCGATGAACAGCTTGATCAGCACGAGCAGATCGGTGTCGTGCAGCGGCTCGAGCAAGGCGTTCGACAGGTCGAAATAGGTACGCAACGGGCTGATGTACCACTGCCCGCCCGACTGCGTCACGTCGATGCCGATGTTGGGGATGCCCTCGGCGAATCGCGTGAGCGCGGCAGTCTCCTCCGAAGTGAGCGGCTTGGCGGTGAACGCCCCGGAGTTGAGCAGCGTGACGAGCTGGTTCGCACAGAAGTTCCGGTAGTCGCCGTCGACCGTGATGCCCAGGCACTTGCCAATGATCGCGACTGTCGTCTCATGGTCAGGTACGGCAACAGTGATGCTCTCGAGCGACACCCTCGTCGCGTCGCCAACCTGCTTCGACGTCAGTTGCAGATCCTTGACCGTGAACGTCGAATCCGCCGACGCGGTGGCGCTCTTCAGGATCAGCCCGCCGTAATCGTGCACGACTGCGTCCTCGTCCGGTGAGGCAAGCTCGATCAGCCGCCGGAAGTCGTTCTGGGACGTGGCTAGGACGGCTTGCTTCACCGCGTCTTCGGCCGAGCCGGCACCTTTGGGCGCGACGTAGTCGCCGGGTCCGGGATTGCCGGCGCCGCCGCTGTGCGCCGCGTTGTCGGCGATCGTGTACAGCAGGCTCGGATACCACTTGCTCTTGATCTTCTGCGCAGCGATGCGGATCGGCTCGCCGTCATTTGTTGCGATGGCGTCGGCGATGTTGATCGTCTGGTGGGTCGCCGCGTTGCTCGGCACACCATTCGGGAAGACCAGATTGACGTACTCATCGGTGAGGGGCACCTTGCGCAGATCGGCGTTGATCGTGATCGTCCCGCCGGTCAGCTGCACGACCTTGACGCGGTCGTTGATCGTCTCCTCGCCCTGACCGAACGTGAGATTCTGCGCCGTGATGTCGACGCCGGACACGTTCGACGCGTCGGCCGTCGTCTTGAGCAGGTGCAGGCGCTTGGCCTGGTCGATCGACTCCTTGATCGGGCTGAGCAGTGATGCGCGCTCACCCGGCGGCAGGTGGTCGAGGATGCCGAGCAGATCGGACTTGTTCAGGTCCGCGACCAGCGACGTGATCGCCGCTCGCGGCGTCGCCGCGCCCTGATAGCCGGACTGCGTGTCTGACACCGCGAGATACGTCGCGGTGCCCCCGCCGATCACCGCGGCCGTGACGATGGCCGCGAGTAGCGGTGTGCGCACGCGGCTCTTCGGGCGCGGCCCCATCACGGGTGGGCCTAACTGGTCCCACGGCCCCTGCGGCGGTGGCATCCATGGCCCCTGCTGTTGCGGCGGCTGCCACTGGCCGGGCTGTTGCTGCCACTGGCCGGGCTGTTGCTGTGGTTGCCAGTAACCCGGCTGTTGCGGCGGCTGCCACTGGCCCGGTTGCTGCCATTGGCCTGGCTGCTCGGGCGGCGGCCAGCCGGACGGCGGTGGGCCCCACTGCGGTTGCTGTGGGCCCGATTCGCCCGGCGGGTCCGGTGGCTGCGTCATCGTCGATCCCCCTGGGTCTGCGATTGGCGGAATTGGAGTAACAAAGTCAGGCCGGCTGCAAGGACTACGGCCGCGTCGCCGATCAGCGTCACGGCGGGGCCTACCGCGACCACGCTCACCCCCGCGTCGCCGTGGTGGAGCAGCACGGCGCTTGCCACGGCCGCCGACCAGCCCGCAGTAACTACAGCAAGCGCCGTGGCAACACGGCGGGAGGCGGCAACGGCAGCGACGACGACCGCGGCGCAGCACATGCCGACCAGCGGCCAGGCGCGGACGGCGAACTCGCTCACTCCGTGGAATCCGATCAGCCGGTTGAGCACGCCGAACGAGGCGTAGCTGTTGCGCAGGACGTCGCCGGACCGAAGCCACGGCAGGAACGTGCCGAGCAGCACGCCGGCGAGACCGGCGGCGCCCACGGAGTATGCGAGCGTCGTCGACGACCGCTCGGAAGTCATGGTCAGCATTCTGTGGTGATCACCGGCAAAGGGTATGCCTTGCTGCTGACGCGCGCCTGCTCGACGGGCTAGCGGACGAGCGGCGAGACGTCTTCCGGATTAGGGCGATTGACTCGCAGATCGAGCTCCATCCAGACAGCCGGGACGCGCAGGGGAATGAAACCGACCCGCTCGTACACGCCATGTGCGTCTCGCGTGCCGAGCAGGAAGCGTGGCACGCCGAGCCCCGTCAGGTGATCGATGACCGCGCGCATCAGCCAAATGCCGACGCCCTTGCCGCGCCACGCCTCGTCGACGACGACGTCGCCGATCCAGGCGAATGATGCGAGATCGGTGGTGATGCGGGCCAGCCCGATCTGCTCGCCGCCGGGCGCATACACGCCGTACGGTCGGGAATTGGCGATGGAACGCTCGATCGTCGCGCGGTCGCGGTCATTCGCCCAATAGGACGCGGCCAGCCACGCGCAGACGCGGTCGATGTCGATACGCGATGCGTCGTCGCTGATGACCAACCCGTCGTCGCGGGTCAGCGTGAAAACCGTGCCGCTCATCGGTCCATCGTGCCGGACCTGTTCGAGCCGGCTCGCGGGCCACTTGCGGCTGAATGGCTGCTAGGCGACTTGCCAGGTGTCGTTGCCGTGCAGCAGCTTGTCCAGCGCTGCCGCGTCGCCGGGCGCCTGAGCCCTTGCCTGGTCGAGCTGGCCGGCCATCAGGGAGTCGTAGGTTGGACGTTCGACAGCGCGGAACACGCCCATCGGCGCGTATCGCGAGTCGATCGACGACAGCCGCGACAGTGCGAATGCATAGGCCGGGTCGTCGGCGTGCGCGTCGTGGACGACCACCCGCGGATCGTCCTCGGCGACGCCTTCGTCGATCGCGAGCGCTCCCGCGCCCGAGCGCACGACGGCCTTGGAACCGTCGGCGCCGAAGCGCAGCGGCTCGCCGTGCTCCATGCGGATCGTCCAGTCATCACGCGTGTCGGCGTCCTTGAGAACCTCGAACGCGCCGTCGTTGAAGATGTTGCAGTTCTGGTAGATCTCGACCAATGCCGTGCCCTGGTGATCGGCGGCCGCGCGCAGCACCGACGTCAGGTGCTTGCGGTCGGAGTCCAGCGTGCGGGCGACGAAGGTCGCCTCGGCGCCGAGCGCGAGCGAGACCGGATTGAACGGGTTGTCCAGGGACCCGAACGGCGTCGACTTGGTGATCTTGCCAAGCTCGGATGTCGGCGAGTACTGCCCCTTCGTCAACCCGTAGATCCGGTTGTTGAACAGCAGGATCTTGAGGTTGACGTTGCGGCGCAGCGCGTGGATGAGGTGGTTGCCGCCGATCGAGAGTGCGTCGCCGTCGCCGGTGACGACCCATACCGACAGGTCCGGACGCGAGGACGACAGCCCGGTGGCGATCGCCGGCGCGCGTCCATGGATCGAGTGCATGCCGTAGGTGTTCATGTAGTACGGGAATCGGGACGAGCAACCGATGCCGGACACGAACACGATGTTCTCGCGCGGGATGCCGAGTTCGGGCATGAAGCCCTGCACAGCGGCGAGGATCGCGTAGTCACCGCATCCGGGGCACCAGCGAACCTCCTGGTCGGTCTTGAAGTCCTTCGCCTTCAAGCTGAGCTTTCCCCCCGGGGATTCAGACACTGCTGATCACTCCTTGCAACATGTCGCCGAGCTCGGTGGAGAGGAACGGCATCCCTCGCACCTGGGTGAAGCTGATCGCGTCGACGAGGAACCGCGACCGGACGAGCTGGGCCAGCTGACCGAGATTCATCTCGGGGATCACGACCCGGTCGTAGCTAGCCAGCACCTCGCCGAGGTTGGCCGGGAACGGGTTGAGGTGGCGCAGATGCGCCTGGGCGACCGGGTAACCCGCGCGGCGCACGCGACGAGCCGCGGCACCGATCGGGCCGTACGTGGAACCCCAGCCGAGCGCGAGCACCCTGGCTTCGCCGGACGGGTCGTCGACCTCGAGCGGCGGGATGGTGCGGGCGATGCCGTCCACCTTCGCCTGCCGCGTCCGCACCATGAAGTCGTGGTTGTCGGGGTCGTAGCTGATGTTGCCGGTGCGGTCGGCCTTCTCGATGCCGCCGACGCGGTGCTGCAGCCCCGGCGTACCCGGCACCGCCCATGGCCGGGCCAGCGTCTCGGGATCGCGCAGGTACGGCAGGAACTCGCCGTCCGGCCCGTTCGGCTCGGTGGCGAACTCGACGGACAAATCTGCCAAGTCCTCCAGAACCGGCACCTGCCACGGCTCGGCGCCGTTCGCCAGGTAGCCGTCGGACAGGAAGAACACCGGCGTGCGGTAGGTCAGTGCGATGCGTACCGCCTCGAGGATCGCGTCGAAGCAGTCGCCGGGTGAGCGCGGCGCCACGATCGGTACCGGCGCCTCGCCGTTGCGTCCGTACATCGCCTGGAGCAGGTCGGACTGCTCGGTCTTGGTCGGCAGCCCGGTGGACGGCCCGCCGCGCTGGATGTCGCAGATGATCAGCGGGATCTCGAGCGACACGGCCAGCCCGATCGACTCGCCCTTGAGCGCGATGCCCGGCCCGGACGACGACGTGACCGCCAGCGCCCCGCCGAACGACGCCCCGATCGCCGCGCCGATGCCCGCGATCTCGTCCTCGGCCTGGAACGTCCGCACGCCGAAGCGCTTGTGCTTGGACAGCTCGTGCAGGATGTCGGACGCCGGCGTGATCGGGTATGCGCCGAGGAACAGCGGCAGCCCGGACCGCTGTGAGGCCGCGAGCAGCCCGTACGCGAGGGCCATGTTGCCGGTGATGTTCCGGTAGGTGCCGGCGGGCAGGGGAGCAGGCTTGACCTCGTAGGTGACCCCGAACGCCTCGGTGGTCTCGCCGTAGTTCCACCCCGCCTTGAACGCGGTCACGTTCGCCTCGGCGATTGCCGGCTTGCTGGCGAACTTCTGCCGCAGGAACGTCAGCGTGCCCTCGGTGGGACGCGAGTACATCCACGACAACAGGCCGAGCGCGAACATGTTCTTGCTGCGCCCGGCGTCCTTGCGCGACAGTTCGGACATCGCGGCTAGCGAATCCAGCGTCAGCTGGGTCAGGTCGACGGCGTGCACCGTGAACCGGTCGAGCGTGCCGTCCTCCAACGGGTTGCTCTTCCAGCCGACGCGGGCCAGCGCGCGTTCGGTGAAGTCGTGCGTGTCGACGATGATCGTCCCGCCGCCGGGCAGGTCGGCAAGATTCGCCTTGAGGGCGGCCGGGTTCATCGCGACGAGGACGTCGGGACGGTCGCCCGGGGTCAGGATGTCGTGGTCGGCGAAGTGCAGCTGGAACGACGACACGCCGGGCAGCGTGCCGGCAGGAGCCCGGATCTCAGCAGGGAAGTTGGGCAGCGTCGACAGGTCGTTGCCGAAGGTGGCGGTCTCCTGGGTGAACCGATCGCCGGTCAGCTGCATGCCGTCGCCGGAGTCGCCTGCGATCCGGATGACGACGCGGTCGAGCTGCTTGACGTCCTTGGACATCAGAATGTCCCGCCTCCATGCTCTCCAGAGCTCTCACGAGCCGATACGCCTGCCGCCAGCGTCAGCGTGCCGGCGCGAGCGTCGCGGATACCAGCGCGCACGAGGCCGCGCGGTAAGAGCCGCATTGCTCCATCGTACGGAGGCTCACCTCGATTCCACCCGTGGCATGCCTCACGAGCGGTGGTGCCGTCGGTTGTGGATAACTTCCAACGCCGCCGCGCGGAACTGCCTAGCGTGATCGTTTATGACCCTGATTCCCGCCGGCCTCCGCCGCTCCGCTCCTCGCTGCGTTCCTCGCTGCGCTGCGGTACTCGCTGCGGTGCTCACAGCGGAGGCCGGCTCGTGACCATGATTCGTGTGGACGCGGACACACTGCGTCGCCTAGGTGCGGATCTCGTCGGGCTGGCCGGTCAGCTCGACGCCGATGCCAAGTCGCTCGCCGACAGGGTCGACGATCCGTTGATCGCGATCGCGCTCACCGATGTCCAGCACGACTGGTCGAGGAAACGCAAGGCGATCACCGGTTACCTGACCGATGCAGGCAACGCGGCAAAGCAGGCAGCTGACGCGTACTGCCACGCCGACGGCGTGATCACGCGCGCCTCGACGCCGGGCGATTCGCGATGATCCTCCGATACCCGCACCTCGACCTGCCACCGCATGGCTACCTCGCAGCCGCGGTGTGCGCCGAGGCCACGCGGCCACCTGGGTCGTCGACCGACGTGCGCGCCGTGGCCGCCGCCCTCGCCCGCACTGCGCAGGCGCTGCGCGACACGCTCGCGAAGCTGCAGGCGATCTCGACGGACGATTCGAGCTGGAGCGGTGCCGCGGCGGAGTCGTTCCGGGCGACCGTCGAGGAGCCGGCGAAGTCGCACATCAACCAGGTGCCCGAACGCTACGACGGGTACGCATATCAGCTGATCAGCTACGCGTCGGCGCTCGACGGCGCACAGGCCAGCTTCGACCTGCTGCGCGCCCGAACCCAGGACGCGCTGAACGCGTATCGGGCAGCCAAAGCTGGCGGGCACGCCGCCGCCTGCGCCGAGCAGGAATGCCGGGCAGCCGCGCTCAAGTTCCAGGCCTCCTACAACGAGTGGATCGACGCGGCGAACCGATGCATCAACGGGCTCAAGAGCGTCGACAAGCACGACAAGCTGCACAACCCGCACGGCATCCACGCGGCTGCGGACGTTGTGTCCTCAGCAATGGGCGAGCTGTCCAGCCTGTCGAGCGTCCTCGCCCTGGTGTCGCTTCCGATCTGCCCGGAACTGGCCGTCGTCCTGCTGGCGATCTCGACCGGAGCGTCGATGGGGAAGCTCGGCGCCGACGCGACGCGTGAGGCCTACGGCGAGGACGTCAACTGGAAGACGTTCGCCTTCGACGCGCTGGGCTCCGTTCCGGTTGTCGCGAGTGCGAAAGGCGTGCTGGCAGCGACCCGGCAGGCTCGGGCGGTCGAGGGCATCGGCGCCAGGTTCGGCGGTGCGGCCAGAGCATTCGGCACGCACATGGGTCGCCACTACCGGCACTCGCTCGTCCGCGATCCGGCGCGGGCGCTGCGCGAGCTCGATGACAGCGGCGGCATCGCCGCGTCGGCGCGCCGCACGTCCTGGTCGCGAACTCGCGAAACGCTGCGGGACACCGGCAAGCAGGAACTTCTCGGTGACCCCCTGTCGGCGGCGAACGACGCGTGGGAGAACCGCGAACGCGGCTGGGGCCGGGCGACCGCCGGCGGCGTCGTCCACGTGACGTGGCGTCCGGTCGAGGCGGTTGTCAGCGACGTCCGCCGCGACCTCGTCCAGCCGGTCGCGAACGTCGGGTACATGCGGTGACTGCCATGACAGCCGACCGGAGCACCACCGGCCTGACATTCGACCTGCCGGACGGGTGGTGGTGCCTCGACGTGCGCGGGCCACGCGTAGCCGATCGTGTCGATCAACTGCTCCGCGACGCGCTCGACGCGAATGTGCCGGGCGACGCCCGCGCGCGCGTGCGCTCGTCGGTGACGCGGCTGGCCGGCGAGGGTGCGCAGTGCCTCTTGCTGCGGCCCGGTGGCGATGTGCCGATCACTGCCGGGGTCTTCGCGCTCCCTCCATTCCGCGTCGCGGGCGCAGACCTGTACCGCGCCCTCGACGAGCGCGGCGAGGCGGTGGCACTGGGCGATCTCGACGGCATGCCGGTCGTGTCGATGGTTCGTCGCATGCCACCCGGACGCGTCGGCGCGATCGCGATCTTGCAGATCACCTACCTCGTGTGCGCCGACGGCGGCAGCGTCCTGCTCACGTTCGCCGCGGCCGACGAGGTCGAACCCGGCCGCGTGATACGCGAAGTTGCCCGCATCGTCTCGGCTGCCCGCGTCGTCCGGTAGCAACGGGATGTCGGGTTTAACTGTGGGCACGTCAGGTCAGTCCTGTTGTTGCCCCGTAACTGCCTTCCTTGCGCGATCGGCAAACGGTTAACCTCGTCAAGCGGTTGTCCGACCGGTCACTGTCGTCGGCTGGCATAGTGATCGTGACCATGACGGCCGGACACGCGTAGATGGATCGCAATTCATGAAAGGGATTTCAAGCAATCCGCGATGAGAGCGTCCCGACCGTGGTTGCACGTCTCGTACAGCTAGCGGCAAGCGCATTCCGGAGGAGCTGACGTCATGCAGGGCGATGTGGTGTTGCCGGCTTTCGAGATGGACTGTCGCGACTGGTTGGTGGTTACCCCAGACGAGGCCGGCATTCCCGAGGAGGTCGGCGGCGCGCCGCTGCTGGCAGTGCTCAGCACTGCGGTGATCGACCGCGAGGACCTGGCGTCGGCCAGTGCCGTCCTGACGGTCGGCCTGCTCGATGACGACGCGCCTCCGGCTGTGCCTGCGTTCGACGACTCGGTCGCGGCCGAGGTGATCGACATGGACCCGGACGATCGATCCGTGCGTTACCTCGCACCGTCGCCGGACGGCCGCCTGGCGCTGCTCGCGGAGTTCAGCGTCGACAGCAACAGCGCCGAGGTACGCCGCCGGATCGAGGCCCTCATGTCGTCGTTCCGCTGGACCGCGTGAGGGTGTCGCGTCCTTCTCTATCGCAACGATAGACATAGCGTAGATTCGTCAGGCATAATGTCCGTCGTGGTGCCTACCGAACACGGATTCCCCGCCGCGGGCGGGCTACTCGACGTGTTCTGGGTCAGCCGTCGGGCCAACGAGTTCGACGAGAGCTGTCGCTGCGGATAGCTGAGATCAGCCGGCGCCGGCGACGGCGCTGCCCGCCCGCATCGATTCGCTTGCCACCCTGGAGTTCTGGTTATGACTGCCGTTTCTCGCATCGAAGCTGCGCCCAGCGCGGTGCTCGATCCTGTCCAGCTCGTCGAGTTCACGCGCTTCCTCGCCGACGAGGTGCGCTCCGGCCGCTACCCGTTCATCGAGTTCGACGCGCAGACCCGCTGGCACCAACGCATCTATCGCGATCCGCGCGTCGACGTGTGGTTGATCAGCTGGTTACCCGAGCAGGGGACGCAGTTGCACGACCATGGTGGCTCGGCCGGGTCGTTCACCGTCATCTCTGGCGTGCTCGCCGAAGCGGTCTACATCCGTTCCGGACCCGACGCCGGGCTGTTGCGCGAGCGCGAGCACAAGGCGGGACGCAGCGTCGGCTTCGACCGGCGGTACGTGCACGACGTGCGCAACCTGTCCGACGCGCCCGCGATCAGCGTGCACGCCTACTCGGCGCCGCTGACGTCGATGACGTTCTACGACGTCCACGCGGGGGAGCTGGAGAAGCTCGCCACGCTGGTCACCGACGATCCCGAGCCCGGCGTGCGGCCGACGCGGTTGCGATGAGCAAGCGGTTCAGCTCGGTAGCGGAGTTGCTCGCCGACGCGCGCTCCCGCCTCTCGCGGCTTCGCCCGGCACAGGCCGCCGAGGCGGTGAGCGGTGGGGCGAGGCTCGTCGACATCCGCCCGGCGTTGCAGCGGGAACGCGAAGGTGAGATCCCCGGCTCGCTGATCGTCG
>WNGI01000134.1_pt1 | contig 47223 bp, 53 predicted proteins | sample 5400621 | NCBI WGS metagenome assembly WNGI01 (sample SAMN13153374, study PRJNA577476) | soil metagenome | isolation source: 20 cm soil or saprolite under Garry oak tree replicate 1 | place: USA:California | collected 2016-06-15 | reverse complement strand
CGACGCCGTCCTTCCACCAGTCCGCCTCGACACGCCACTTACGCATCTGCTCGACGACGGTGTGGCGATGTCCGGCAACGATGAGCGTGACAAGCTCGCCCTCATCCCAGACCAGCTTCGCGGGCAGCGGCTCGTTGAACAATCTCATGCGATCACCTCCAGCCACTCGCTCGCACGTTCGGGTAGGCGCGCGTGCGCGTCGGCCACCCGCGCGCGCAGCACGACACCTCGGCCGAGCTTGGCCCGCAGATAGCGCGCAGTCGCGATCGCTTCCTCCCGCCGCGCGCCGTCGGGCGCGAATAGCCCGATCTGCCGCCCGCGCGCGGCCTCGACCTCGGGCACCTCGAGTGCGCAGCCGGTGACGAGCCCCAGCTGATCGCGCTCCTCGAGCGCCCAGCGGAGCGACCGAAGCAAGGCCGTGCGCTCGCGGGTAGGCGGCAGGACGCTGCGCTCGATGCGCAGCGGCCCGGCGTCCTCACGGTCGAGTCGCAGCTCGAGCCGGAGTGCGGCAAGGCCATCGTGTTCAAGCAGTGCCGAGATCTCGTCGACCACGACGCGAAGCGCGAAGACCAGCTGCTCGTGTGAAGCGATCGCGTCGTCCCACGCCCGGCGCGCACGAATGCGTCGCGGTGGCGCGGTCGCACGCACCATGTCACCGAACTCGCCGCGTGCCAGCGCGTGCGCTCGCGCGACGGCGCTCCCGAAACGATCGAAGACCGCCCCGCGCGGAAGCTCGGCAAAGTCGCCGACGATCCGCAAGCCGAGGAGGCGCAGCTCCTCGCGCACTTTCTCGTCGACCGGTAGCACGTCGAGCGGCAGCGAGGCGAGGAACGCGCGACCGTCTTCGACCGCGCGCACCTCGCCCGCAGGCGTGCGCTCGGCGACGACGCGCGCGACGAACGGCGTCGGCGCGATCCCGGCCGAGACCTGCGCGCCGACCCGTGCGCATCGCGCCAGGACACGACGCGCGATCCGCGCCGGCGCGCCAAGGAGCTCCTCCGTGCCCGCGAGATCGCACGCGAAGACGCCGGGGTCGAGCACGCCCACGCGCGGCAGAGCCGCATGGAGCGTCGAGAGAAGCCGGGCATGGACCAGAGCCGAGACGGAGGAGACGATCGCGAGGGTCACCGGATCTCTCATACCGCGATCTCGCCAAGATCGGCACGCGTACCGAGATCAGTTAGGACCCCGTCGCTGAGACTGAAGACCGCACGATCGCTCGCGTGCGCGCGTCCCACCGCGAACGACCAGCCCACGGTCCGCTCGAAGCGGCGCTCCCATGCGACACGTTCGAAGACAAAGGCCGGCACAGCGACGCGACGCCCACGCTTCGCCGCGACCACCAAAAATGCCGCGGGGGACCCGCGCACAGTCGGAAGCGCGGGCGCGAGATCGTCGACCTCTGTCCCACCGAAGGCCGGATCGCCCGCATCGACGACCACGAGGCGAAAGCCTTCGCTCCGCAGGGCGGCGGCCGTCGCGAGCGCGACGGCATCGCGGCACGCGCGGACAACGATGACGCGTTCGAGATCGACGCCTATGCGTTCCGCAGCATGTGGGTCGAACGATGCAGTCGGATCGACCCAGGCCACCATCCCGCCCTGCGCTTGGGCGCCGATGACGGCGCGGAGCGCGAGCGAGAGCTTACCTACGCTCGGCGGACCAACGAATGCGAGCGGCTCACCTGCGGCGAGACCACCGCCGATGACGCGATCGAGCGAGGTGTTCGTCGTGATGACGATCTCGCTCCGACGGCGCTCGCTTGTTTCACCGCGCGCAAGCGCGTGTACCCCAAAGCGCCCCTCGATATGTGCGATCGCGCCGGCCAGCCCGGTCTCTCCCACTGTCGCTCCCCAAAGTGCGTTCGTGATTCGTCCGTTACAGCCCGACGCCTGGCCTCATCGGGACTCATTAGAACAGACGTTCTAGAGGCTACTCACCCCCCAACACGTTGTCAAGGTGCCAAAAATGTCCTCCTTATGGCCGGAATCCTGCACGCGCTACCTGCCTATGGCGAGCGCCGCACCGGGACGCTGCGCGGACTGCGGGGCGGATGCCTACATCCAGCTCGCAGTCCAGAACGCCATGCTCTGCGCGCACTGCTACGCCCTACGTCTGGGCCTCTCTCGCGTGGCCGGACGTAAGGGCGGCGAGCTTGAGCAGCCACCCCAACTCCCCAAGCGGGCGAACTAAGAGCTCGCGACAGCTCGCGCGCGCACCGAGGCTACTGCCCCGCGGAGCGCGCTAACTCGAAGAGCCGCATATCCCGAAAGTAACGTCACGATCACTCCGCCCACCAGGAACGAGTTGTTGATCCCGACGAACGTGCCGAGAGATCCAAGCAGCATCTGGCCCAGCGGCATGAATCCCATGAACACCATCGTGTGCACGCTCATGACGCGTCCGCGAAGTGCGTCGGGAGTGCGCGTCTGCATCAATGTGTTCGCCATCCCCAGGAAGATCATCACGGCGAGACTCGTGAGGCCGACGAAGAGCATCGCGCCGAGGACGGTGTGCTGTGCGCCGAAAAGCGTGAGGAGGGTCCCGTGGGCAAACGCGGCGCCCACGAGGAGTGCGCCGCGACGCCTCAACGATCCGAGCGAGGCGGTGATGAGCGCGCCGGCGAGCGCGCCGCCCCCCGACGCCGCGAGCAACCAGGAGAGCTCTAGGGCGCCGACCCCAAGGAACTGTGCTTCCGCCGGAAGAAGCTGAATGTAGGGACGGGTCAACAGCGCGGTCGCAATGCTCAGGGTCACGACCCAGCGGAGCACAGGATCGCCGCGGATGAAGGAGATGCCCTCACGGATCGAATCGATGAGGGGTAGGTGGCGGACGGGGTCGACGGGCTGCGGTCGCATCAACACTAGGGCGACGACGATCGAGATGTAGGAGATCGCGTTAATGATCATCAGCCCGCCAACCCCGAACGGGATGATGAGGACGCCACCGAGGAGCGGCCCGACAAGCGTCGCGCCGTTGAAGGCCGCCGAATTCAGGCCGATCGCGCTCATGAGCTCTTTGTCTGAGACCAGGCGCGGCACCATCGCCTGTCGCGTCGGCGCGTCGAACGAGAAGATGATCGAGTTGAGGGCGCTGATGAGCACGATCTCGACGATGTTGATGTGGTCAGTGATCGTGAGGACGCCGAGGATCCCCGCGACTATCGCGGCGCTGGTCTGAGTCATGATCAATAGGCGTCGACGGTCGGCACGATCGGCGACGACCCCTCCGAAGAGCCCGAACGCCAGGCCTGGGACCGCGCGCGCCAGGCCGACGAGCCCGAGATAGAACGGTGCGAGCTGCGGCGAGCCGTCCTTGATGGCGAGCTGGACCACAAGCCAGCCGAGACCGAACTGCTGCATCCACGTCCCGACGTTCGACACAACCAGACCGATCCAGAACAGGCGGAAGTCGCGGTGCTCGAGCGCCGACCAGGCCGACGTGCGGCCGGGTTCGGCCGCCGCAGCTTCATCGAGCGCTTCGCCTTCGAGCTCGGGGGCAAGGTCTTTTGCGGTCATCTAGTGCTGCGAGAGTGCATGGGAGTCGAACCCACCACGGAACGTTCTACGCACCGTCAACGGTTTTGAAGACCGAGGGGCTCACCGGAGCCCCCGCACTCTCAAAATCGAGCTTCCAGGGAAACTCAAAGAGAAAGTGTAGGTATCCCGGCGCAGCAAGGCCCGACCGTGCGTCTTAGTCCGCGGAGGAGTCACTCCGCGGTTGCGCCGAGTCATAGGTTCCACGGAGGTCCTTCCGGCTTCGGCTCGGCCAGACCTTCGGACGTCCCTCGCTGACCCGAACGGCGGCCGCCTCCGGATCCATGTTGCAGTAGCCCTCGAAGATGACTCCCTTATCCATCGCGAAGGAGAGCGTCGCCACGTCGGCTTTCACGCGGGCACGCCCGCGGAGCTCGACGGAGTCACGAGCCTTGATCTTCCCGGTGACCTCGCCCCTGATGACGACCGAGCCGCAGCGGATGTCCGCGTCGACCTTCGCCTGCTCGCCGATGATCAGGAGGTCGTCGGTCGTGATCGCCCCCTTGAACGTGCCGTTGAACTCGACCTGGCCCTTGAAGCTCAGCTTGCCCTCGAAGACCAGTCCGGGGCCGAACGTGGCGTTCCCCGCAGGGTCGACGCTTGCCTGGTAGTCAGCTTCACGCATGTACCCCTCCCGATCGTGACTCGTAAGCAAGAACGCGACGCGATGGCGCGACGCTACGGGTCGGGGATCATCGACCCCTTGCTGTCACGCGCTACTTCGCGCGCATCCTGTTGTTCTTCGCCTCGTGCGTGACCTCGGCGACGCCGAGCGCTTCGAGCAGCGGCGGCATGTACATGCCGAAGCGGCCGCGCAGCCCTTTCTTCAGCCCGTACCAGCCTTTGACCGGATTCTTCGGCGACCGTCCCCACGCCTCGACCGTTCCCTCCGCAGCGGGCTTTTGCTCGTCGGCGCTGCCAAGCGGCATCCAATCTCCGTGCTTTTTGAGCATCGCCTCCAGATCGTCGATCGCCCGCAGCTGGTAGCGGAGCTCCGTTTTCCCTACGACGCACACAAGCGCCGGCGGATCGGCGTCCTCGGCCTTGTACATGACGTACTCGGAGCTTCCGCTCGGAGTCTTCAGCTTCCAAGGCTTCTCCTTGGTGCCTGCGCCCGCCATCTTCGTTGCCATCGCCTGTCCCCTCCCCGGATTGAAGTGGGAGAAGGCTAGTCGAAGCTAGTCAGGTCGTTGGCAGAGGTGCTACGTGACGCTCCAGATGCATCGCCGGGAGCTGGGCCACGAGAAGAGCCGAGCTGAAGTCTGCTCACGCACCCACTTTGGTTTCGACGAGCAGGACCTCCGCGCCTTGGTCGCCGGCCTCGATCTCGATGGCCGGCTCGTTCAAGATCTTCGCGGCGCCGCCCTCGTCGAGCTCGGGCTTAGCAAGCGAGCCGTGCACGACGAAGAGATAGCCGCCGAATCCACCACGGAACTCGTGGCGCACCTTGGCCTGCGGATCCAGGAGCGACGCGTACACCGCGGCGTCCTGATGGACGGTGACGGCATCGGCCGCCCGCGGCGCGCCGTCCTTGGCGTAGCCCGGCGCTGGTACGAGGACCGGCTTCAGCGTGTTGCGGCGCGAGTCGGGACTGAACTCACGCTGCTCGATGCTCGGGTCGAGGCCGCGCCGCGAGGGCATGATCCACATCTGGATGAAGCGCATCGACTCGGTCTTGGACCCGTTGCGCTCCGAGTGCTGCATCCCGGAACCGAGGGTCGCTCGCTGGACCGAACCCGGCGGGAGGATGCCTCCGTTGCCCCGCGAGTCGGCGTGCTCGAATGTTCCTTCGGCCACGTAGGTGATGCCTTCGATGTCCCGATGCGGATGCATCGGCCACGCGGCACCGGGGACGAGGCGGTCGTCGTTGAACACCCGCAGGTCTCCGAGACCCATGTTCGCTTCGTCCCGGTACTGGTCGAAGCTGAAGTGCCAGTTCGCGGAAAACCACCCGCCCTCGGCATGAAAGAGCGCCGCACGCGGGCGCAGAACGACCGTCACGGCAGCGCGGCGGGTGCTAGCTCGTACGCGGCGGTGTTGGCGACGGGGACTTCGGGGTCGTCGTGGTCGGCGGGCTCGTCGGTGTGGTCGGCGTTGGCGTGGTGGGCTTCGGCGACGTCGCAGTCGGGCTCATGCTCGTCTCGGGTGCGGCAGCGGCCGCGAAGTGCGGCTGGATCTGCTGCAGCAGCTTGTCCTTCGGGACGTAGCCGACGACACGCTGTGCTTCGCGCCCGTTCTTGAACAGGATCATCGTGGGGATGGCCCGGACGCCGAAGCGCCCGGCGGTGATCGGGTTGGCGTCGACGTCGAGCTTCGCGATCTTGACCTTATCGCCCTGCTCGCTCGCGATCTCCTCCAGTACCGGAGCGACCATGCGGCACGGGCCGCACCAGACCGCCCAGAAGTCGACCAGCACCGGGGTATCCGATTTGATGACCTCGGTCTCGAAATTCTGATCGCTGACGACTTGGGGTTTGGCCATTTCCTACACCTCTAAAACTTGAACGCTAGCTGATGGCCCATTTGTTCCACCTCGGGAGAAAGGCCCAGGACCGGTTCGAGCAAGTCCAGCGCCACGTCCGGTTTTGTGGCCCACCCGCGTAATGGTGCCCACTTTACGAAGCGCCAGCCCCGCCGTCGAACGAGGTCGGCGAGGGCCGGCGAGCGGCGGAGCTTGAATTCGGCGAGTGGCCGCCGCTCGTCGGCGATCGCGAGGAAACGGAAGACACGATCCTCATCGGGTATGGCCTCACCGAGCGCGACGAGGCTCCGATGCATGCGGGCTGTCCACTCGAGCTGCCAGACGAAGACCATGCGGCTGCGGTCGTACCAGACGCAGTCGACGTAATTCAATGCGTCGGTCGAGACGCGCGAGACGCGCGAGACAGGGATCGCGCGCTCGGCCTCGGTCATGAGGTCGGCGAGCACCGCGCCACGTTCGGCGTGTGTCGCGGGCAACGGACGGCGTTCGAGATCGCGGCCGACGTGCACCTTGAAACCGAGCCGGTGGCCTGCGTCGACGAGCTGCGTCGCGAGGAGCGTCTGATCGGCCTGCCGGCGCACGAGCCCATCCTCCTCGCGCAGACGCCAGCGTCCGTCGTCGCCTTGCCGACCGTACGCGGCGATGCTTCGCTCGACCATCTCGCGATCCGGCGTCTCGATGTCGCGGAAGAGCCCATAGGCACGGCGCACGAGCGTGCGCGTGTCGATCTCGCGCGACGATGAAAGAAGTCCCCAGACGCCCCATTCGAGGCGATCGTCGAGGGGCGTCGTCTCTGCGGGCGAGGCAAGCGTGTACAGAGTGGTGTCCGGCGCGTGCTCGGCCTGCGGACCGTCGAGCGAGACCGTCACGATGCCGGACCGCCTGGCATCCGCGAGCGCCGAGCGGAAGTGATCGAGGAAGACCTCGAGCTCCGAGACGCCACCCGCGCGTGAGAGCGTGAGAGAAGCGAGCAGCTTCCGCGCAGCCAGGGACTCGAGCGCAGCGACCCCCGCACGGTCGGTCGCCACCGGTTCGCCTCGGGCACTGATCGCGTCGCGCACGCCGGCGCGCATCGCGTCTTCAATTGCGGCCGCGTCGGCGACACCGTGGTCGCGGAGGAGTGGGACGTCGCGGTCGAAGTCGCAGATCGCGGCCGCGCCCGAGCCGCCGGTGACAGCGGTCGCGAGAGCGTCGCGCTGATAGGTGATGCCCCGCAGGCGGTACCCGGCGCCCGCCGCGCCCAGCGTCACGGCGGCGATGCTCGCGAGATCGGCGTGCGGCACATAGACGACCGCCGGGGCTTCGGGCCGCGAGCCGCGGTAGCCGTCGACGAGCGCGGCGCGCACCGTTCGCAGCAGCCGTTCGCGCACGACGACCCGTCCATCGCCCGAGTCAGCCGGTTTCAGGCCACGCGTGCCGAGCAGCACGACGCCCGCGACAGCGCTCCAGCCACCCAGTCGGTCCTCCACAGGCGCTTGGCAGAGGACGAGGTCGGCGTCACCGGGATCGAGGTCCAACATGCGGCGCGGGGCCACGGGTGGCAGAGCCGCCCGCGACTGCAGCCACGCCACGAGCTCGCGGACGGTCCGGTCGAACTCGAGCCAGACGTTGACTTCGCGCGACTGTGAAGCGTGCGGTCGCCGCGCGCGGCCCTTTTCGATCCGCAGTGGGGCGCCGTGTCCGGCGAGGGCGTTAAGCCGACTTCCGGAGACAAGCACCTCGAGCGCGCATAGCTTGAGGAAGTCTCGCGCCGCGGGAGATCCGAGCAGCGGAGCACCCCCTTCGCCCGTGGTCTCGATCGCGCGAAGCGTCGCTACGAATGCCGTGAGATTCCGGGGCGTGTAGAGCGCGGCGACGCTCTCGCCGAGCGCCTGCGCCGCGGGATCGGGACCGAAACGCTCGACGAGCTGCCAGTAGGCCATCCCTCGCGGCTCGAGCCGCTGGCTCGCGACGGCGTCATCGTCGCTCGTCGCCTCGATGAGCAGCGCACGCCCCTCGCGCGCGCAGATGCCGCAGCGGAACGCCTTCTTGGTCGGCGTGGTGGCATCACGTTCCCAAAGGAATGCCTCGACGATGACCGGCCCGCGGCACGTCGCGCACGTCGATCCATAGAGCTCGCGCATCGCGACCCGGTGTGGTGTGCCCACGAGCACGCTCTCGCCGACTCGATCGAGCGCCGCGAGGATCTCATCCGCGGCGGGCGCCTCTGCGATCACACGCCGCGCCCATTCGCCGAGCGGCTCACGCGATCGGGCGACCCCGCGACGATCGGCGTGCTCGGCGGCATCGGCCGCCGACCACGGATGTGCGAGGGGATCGAGGACCACGCCGCGTCGCGGGGAGTACGCGTTCGCGTAGACCTCGGCGAGGGTGGCCGGGAACGCGGTGCCAAAGCGATCGAGCGGACGTGGAAGAGGAAGGGTCTCGAGCGGGACCATGGAGCGGACGCGCTCTGGTTGGCTCAAGGCAACGTGAAGAGTACGGCCCTCCTGGTGTCCACGATGGCCCCGATGACGTGACCGTCGCGCGACATGGTCACGTCGGTGATGGTCCCGCCCGCGCCCAGCTCGTCGGCCGCGCCGTCCGCCGGGGCGAAGGCGAGGAGCCGATCGGCGCCGTCGAGGACCACCGCGCGCCGCGCCGCGACGAGCCGCCGGCCATCCACCAACGGAGCGGTCCACCGGACGGAATACGGCGTGTCGTACGCGACGAGTGCGGTCTGGTCGAGAAGATAAAGCGAGCCGTCGATACCGAAAGCGACGTCGCGAACGGTCGGCGAGATCCGCCGTGAGACCGTAGACGGTGCCGTAAGGTCGATCCAGTACGTCCCCTGGTCGGTGATCGCGGCTGCGGTCTTGCCCGCGCGGTCCACAGCGAGTGCGCGCCCGACCCCGGGGACCCGAGCGATGGCACGAGGGTCCGCGTCCCTGCCCGGTCGGAAGACTTCGACGTCGAAGGCGCCACCGCTGGTCGTTCCGATGTACACGTCGCCCGCGTCGCTCGACGCGATCTGCGCGCCCGCGGCGGGAGTCACGATCGGGAACGGATCGCCAAGCGGAGCGCCGTCGGGGGCACGGCCCCCGATGAGTCCCGGGCCGCCGGCCGCCTCACCGGTCGGGCCTTTCGAAGCGGCGACGAATAAGCGGCTCGTCGGCACGAACATGATCTGCGTGGCCGCCCCGGTGAAGCGCATCCCGGAGCCGACGACCTGGCCCGACGGCACCGCGAGGAAGTTCACGACCTGTCCGCCGGCCGCGAAGAAGCGCGCGTCGTCGGCGAAGGCCAAGACGCTCACGCCGGCGTAAAACTGCGGCAGCGCGCGAAGCGCGCCCGACGGGTCGAAGACGGCCGCATAGCCGTCGTCACCTCCGGTGACCAGCCACGACCCGTCGCCGCTCACTGCGAGCTTGCGCGATGTGCCGCGTGCGTCCTGCACGCGCGATGGCTCGCGCCAGAGCTCGGCGTCCGGCACGGGTCCGCTTCTCGTGAAGGTGTAGGACTGCTCGTCGGTGACGACCGAGGTGATGCCTTGCTTGGCCAGCTCGGCAGACGCCGCGTCCGCCGCGGGCCGGTCAGCGTAGGGGCCGAGGCGGACGACGAACGGGGAGACCCTCGACACCGTGGCGTTCATGGGTGAGCCCATCGCGCGGAGCGCTTGCGATGCATCGGTGAGGCTCGCGTACGGACCCGCGGTCACGGTCGCGCTTGTTGCCGATTTCACCGTCACGACGAAAGAGGTACCGCGCGCGATCACGTTCTGTAGCGCGTCGTCCTTCGGGACCACCGCCGACAGCTCACGAAGTCGCTCCCAACCGGCGGTCACGCCGGAGATGACCCGGGCGAACGTCGCCGCATCGCCGGCGTCGGCGTACGCCGCGCCATCCTTCGCGAGGTCCGCGAGTCCGTCGGCGAGCGGCACGAGCCTCTCCCGGACGGGCCCTGACCGGTCCACCGTCGCGGCGAGGACGCTGCCGTTGAACGCCGCGATCGCCTTCGCCGACGCCTGAGCGATCGTGCCGTAGCGGACCGGCGCGACCGTGCGCGTCTTCTCGCCGCCGAGCGCCCCGGCGAGCCCGTAGTCGTACGCGGAGAACTGCAGAAGGATCGCGCCCGCGTCGCGGGCGAGCTTGGGCGCGGCGTCGACGTCACGCGAAGGCGATGGCCTGGGCTGGACCGACTGCGTGCAGGACGCGGCGAACGCCATGGCGAGAAGGAACGCGAGAACGCCGGGGGCCGGGGGGCAGAGCCCCCCGAGCTTGTTCACTCCTCGGCTTCGTCCTCCGTATCGTCGTCGTCCTCGGTCTCCACGGCGAGCGGCTCGTCTGTGGACTCGGCCTCCTCGAGGACCTCCTCGCCGGTCGGCTCCTCGGCCTCGGCCTCTTCCACTTCCTCGACCTCACCCTCCTCGTCGGCGCCGCCGTACCGGAAGAACGTGCCGCGAACGTACGCGCGCTCCTTCGTCTCGGCGGGACGGTGATGGCCGGGGAAGGAGATGCGGCTCGCGTTCTCCGCGCTCGAGAAGATCTCGCGGATCGCGATCCGCGGGTTCTGCGGATCGGTGCTGACGAGCGCCGCGACGTACTGGTTCCCCGTCCGGAGGAGATCGATCAGGCGCCTGCCGACCTTTGGCTCGAGAAACCCGACGAGCTCTCCGTCGCGCGCATGCACCGCGAGAAGGCCCTCCTGCTCGCGGAGCTCGCATTCCGCACCCGGGCTGTACTTGGCGAGCACGTGCGTCGGCGCGGGGTTGATGAGGCGGAGGATCCCGGTCTTCCCCATGTCCTCGATGAAGAGCCGGGGCTGCGTCTTGGTGGTGGTCGGGTTCGGCTTGCCCTTGTGCTCGAGGAGGGCGGCCACGCGGCCCTGATTGCGCAGGGCGATCGAGTTGTAGGGCTCGATCCTGAGGACCTCGGTGAAAGCGGCCTTGGCCTCCTCGAGCCTGCCCAGCTCGATGTAGGCGCGACCTAGTCGGTTGCGCCCTTCGACGTCGTCCGGTGAGGCCTCGACGATCTTCTGGTTCAGCTCCGCGGCGCGCGGCCAGTCCGCCTCGAGGGCGGCCACGATGGCCTGGTCGGCAAGAGCGCGCGCGCGAAGGCTGATTTCGCTTTTCGGTGGCACGGATCTTCCTCCAGCGCATGAGGGTACGCCCGGCTGGGCGCTCTGGGATGTACGAATTGTACCGGTTACGCTTGCGCGGTCGTGCCGTACCTGTCGGAGATACAGCACCGCAGGGTCATCGAGCCGAGCGGCAACGAGGTGGGTAAGCTCGCGGACGTCGCGGTCGTCCCGCAAGGGCAGTTCCCGGCCGCGCAGTGGGCGATCCTCGCGACGCCGAACGGTGAGAAGGTCGTGCGCTGGGCCGACCTCGCGCAGGAGATCGGACACTTCCGCCTACGCGCCCGCCTCGAGAGCACCCCCGACGCGCACCTTCCGCCCGAGGCGCTCCGCCTCGCTCGCGATCTCCTCGACAAGCAGATCGTCGACACCCACGGCGCCAAGGTCGTGCGGGTGAACGACCTACAGCTCGCCGAGCACGAGGGCCAGCTGCGCCTCGTCGGCGCGGATGTCGGCCTGCGCGGCCTGCTGCGGCGCGTGGGCGCGGAGACGATGGCCGAGCGCGTGGCCGGGCTCGCCGGACGACGGTTGCCCCGCGGGATCATCCCGTGGCATCTCGTCGAGCGCCTCGAGACGACTGGAGCGCCGGTGCGCCTGACGGTCCCGCACGGGAAGCTCGCGTTACTCCATCCCGCGGACATCGCCGACATCGTCGAAGAAATGACCGCGGACGAGCGGGTCGCAGTGTTCCAGCAGCTGGATCTCGAGACGGCGGCCGAGACGATGGCGGAGGTCGAGCCCGAGATGCAGGCCGCGATCGTGAGCGACCTTCCCGAGGAGCGCGCCGCCGACATCCTCGAGGAGATGGACCCCGACGAGGCCGCGGACCTTCTTCAGGACCTCCCCGAGGAGCGACGCGAGGAGCTCGTCGAGCTCATGGAGAAGGAAGAGGCGCAGGACGTCGAGGAGCTCCTCACGTTCCCGGAGGACTCGGCCGGCGGGATCATGACCAGCGACTTCGTCGCGCTCCCCGGCGGCCTCTCCGCGGCGCAAGCGATCGATGAGCTCCGCACGAGGAAGCCGGACCCGGAGCTCACCTATTACCTCTATGTCATCGACGGTGAAGGAAAGCTCGAGGGTGTTCTTTCGCTGCGCGACCTCGTCGTCGCGGCGCCCGAGACAAAAGTCATCGAGATCATGGATCCGCATGTGCTGAAGGTCGACGCGGAGACGCCGAAGGAAGAGGTCGCCGCGCTCATCGCCAAGTACGACCTGCTCGCCCTCCCTGTCGTGAGCGCCCGCGGCAAGCTCATGGGCACCGTGACCATCGACGATGTGGTCGAGCTCATGCTGCCGCGGGGCTGGAAGAAGAGGTCGCTTAGGTCGATCGCACGGTGATACGGACCGCTTCCGCGGTCCGCCGCCGCGCGCGCGTCCGTCGTGCCACGATCCTTGCGTTCCTCGCCGTGATGGGGCCCGGGATCATCACCGGCTTCGCCGGCAACGACGCGGGTGGGGTCACCACATATACAGCGGTCGGCGCCCATTACGGGTACGCGCTTCTCTGGCTCCTGTTGCTGTCGACCGCGGGTCTGGTCGTCATCCAGGAGATGTGCGCGCGCATGGGCGCGGTCACCGGCAAGGGGCTGTCGGACCTCATCCGCGAGCGGTTCGGCGTGCGCTGGACGATCGTTGCGATGGTCGCGCTCCTTGTCGCGAACGGATCGAACGTCGTCGCGGAGTTCGCGGGCGTAGCGGCGAGCCTCGAGCTCCTCGGCGTGCAGCGGATCGTCTCCGTCCCGGCCGCCGCGATCGCGATCTGGGTGCTGGTCGTCTTCTTCAGCTATCGCGTGGTCGAACGCGCGCTCTTTGTCCTCCTCTTGGCGTTCGTCGCGTATCCGGCGAGCGCGTTCATCGTTCGGCCGGACTGGGATGCCGTCCTGCGCGGCCTCGCCGTACCGGAGCTCTCGCCGGGTCAGGCCGCGCTGATCGCGGCCCTCGCGCTCGTCGGCACGACGATCACGCCGTACATGCAGTTCTACATCCAGGCCTCGATCGTGGACAAAGGCATCGACCGCGAGCTCTATCGCTTCGCGCGAATCGACGTGTATCTCGGCGCGCTCCTTACCGGTCTCAACGGGTTCTTCATCGTCGTCGTCGCGGGCGCTGTGCTCTTCCCCGCGCACGTGCTGGTCAACTCGGCGGCCGACGCCGCGCAGGCGCTAGGGCCGCTGGCTGGGGATCAGGCCAAGCTGCTCTTTGGCGTCGGGCTTTTCGGGGCGTCCCTGCTCGCCGCCACGATCATGCCGCTCTCGACGAGCTACGCGATCTGCGAGGCATTCGGGTGGGAGTCGGGCATCAGCAAGGACTTCCGCGAGGCACCGGTCTTCATGGGTCTCTTCACGCTGCTGCTCGTCCTCGGTGCCATCGTCGTGCTTTCGCCGAGCGTGCCCCTTATCCCGCTCATCCTCGTATCCCAGAACGTGAATGGGCTGCTCCTGCCGATCGTGCTTGTGTTCATCCTTCGGCTCGCGGGCGATCGTGGGCTGATGGGCGATCAGGCGAATGGCCGCGTATCGCAGATCGTGGGGATCGGGACCGCAGTCATGGCGTCCGCACTCTCCATCGGCCTCGTCGCGGTGACTGTCCTCGGGCTGTAACCGGCGCGCTTGCGCGCGGGCGCGAGACTTGTCGCATGCGCCGGCTTCTCGCGTTCGCTGCCCTGGCGTTGGTGAGCTGCGTCACGACCGTGGCGCCCCCTTCGCCCACCCCGACCCCGACGCCGACGGCCTCGCCGTTCGTGGTCGTGACAGCGACCCCGACGCCGAGCCCGACGATAGGGCCGCTTCGGCTGGGCCTCGTGCAGCCGACGCCGAATGTGCTTCTCGGCCTCGACCTGCGCACGGAAGACGATGCCCGCCCGTTCGCGTCGCTCGACGGCTCCACCTATCCGGTCGTCTCTCCTGACGGGCGCCGCCTCGCGTACTGGCACCGCGATGCCGGGGCTGGCGACCGGCGCGATGCCCTGCGCGCGATGGAGCTCGTCAGCGGTCAGGAGATCGAGCTGGTCCGGCTCGATAACGAGCTCGCGGGCGGCATCGCCTGGCGCGACGACGGGGGAGCGGTCGTGTTCAGCGCGATATCTCCCGACGTCGTCGGCCCGGGTGCGGCACTCTGTCCGGTGCCGGCGTACTCGGCCGCGCGAACCGTCGAAGTCGGAAGTCCCCGGGCGCGCGAGGTACGGCGAATGGACAGGACGCGATTCTTCCCTCTCGCGTGGAGCTCGACGGCGAAGGTCATCGCCGGCCAAGATGCGTGCGAGGCACTGAAGACGCTGATCCGCGTTCGGGAGGACGGGACGAGCGCCGGAGACACGCAGCGCGACCAGCGCTTCGGCGAGATCGTCGACGTGAGCCGCGACGCGAAACAGATCCTGGCGCAGTTCGCGTACAGCGATTCAGGAAAGCTCTTAAGCGGCATTCGCGTTGTTGGCGCGGACGCCCCACGGCCTGTCGCTGAGCGGGTCATGCCCGAAGCGTCGAACCTCATTCGGGCGCGGTTCCGACCGGGCACGAGCGACGTTGTCGCTCTCTTGAGCGCGGGCGACAGCGGGCGCTACGCGCTCGAGGTCTGGCCAGCCGGCTCTCCTACCTCACGCCGTGTCTGGACGAGCGCGACCGCGGCGACAACGACGGGCGATGTCGTGATGCGCATCGACGGCAAGGCCGCGTACGTCCTCACGTTCACCGCGAGCGGCGGCTCATGGCAGACCATCGACCTCGAGACGGGGGCCGCGGCGCCGTTCGCGATCGGCGCGGGCGGCTTCCAGGCCGGCCCGCTGTTCTTCACGACCTCGTTCTTCATCACCGACGCCGCGATCGCGAAGCTCCGCCGCTAGTGATCTAGGTACACGACCCCGGCGTGCCGCCCCGGAGGCAGAACTGCATCACCGCCTTTGCCGTGATGAGATCGGCGATGCCGCTCGTCGAGTCGTCGCCGCCCATTCGTCCGAAGAGCTTCGAGCCGTCGCGCGACCACCACATCTCGATGAGGAACGCGTAGTCTCCGAGCTTTCGCGCGGACCCGCGACGATCGCGCAGCCAGACCCCCTGCACGACGTTGGCGCCGCCGACCATCGGCCGCTCGACCGTCGCGAACTCCTCGGCCTGCGGGCGCCAGCTCGCCGACACGAGGAGTGAATCGGGGCTGCTCGGGCGATAGACGTCGGTGGTCTTTTTCGAGGTGAGATCGAACGTGTAGGCGACGGTCTGCCCGCCGAACGCGCTGCGCGAGCTCCAGACGAACGCCTCCTGCTCGCCCACAAACTCGGCGCCCGAGGCTGGCCCGATCGGGGTGACGTCTCCGCCGATGATCTTCGTCCCGGTGGCGGCGCGGTCGACTCGCGCCTCGGCCGAGCTCACCGGAACGAGCGTCGCCTGGTAACCGGTTTCGCCAAGACCGAGCCCGAATACGAGCAGCGTGCCGGCCGGCGAGAACGCGAACGGCACCGGCGGCGACCCGACAAACTGCGGGTCATCGGCGATGAGCCGCTTCATCGTCCCATCGTCCGTCGAGCCGATCCACAGCCCGGTCATCGCTGGGTCGGTATCGGCGCGGGCGAGCGCGAAGCGCGCCCCGTCCGGCGAGACGAGCGCCTGCCGCGGCGCGCCTTTGAGCAACAGCTTCGATCCACCTATCTCCGGGCGCAGGACGTAGAGACTGCTCTGCGCCTCCGGAACGTTCAGCGAAAGGAGGACAACACGGCCGTCGGCCGACGCCGAGACCGCCGCGCTGGTCTGGGCCGGAGCGGTCCGCACGCCAGCCACGTGCGCGGTCGCGACCTGGGTCGCGCGAGCCGCGTCGAGGTCCAGCAGCACGACGCGAAAGTCCTCCCCGGAACCGAGCACGACGTAGCGGAACTCGGCCGGGACTCGGACCTTGGTCACGCTGACCATTGCGTCGCCGGGAGCGTTCGGCGTTGCCGTCGGACTCGGCTGCGGCGATGGGCTTGGGGAAACGGCAACGGCTGTCGGCGAGAGAGCCACCGTCACGGAGGGGCTCGGGCTCGTGGCCGGCGCGGCGCCGCGCGTGCCGTACAGGGCGACGACCGCGAGGATGATGAAGATCGACACGGCGATCGCCACGGCCACCGTGGCAGGCCTGTATCGCATTCCGGTCCGAGCCTAACGCCGTTCTCCCCCATTCAGGTGTTCCGGGAAACGGCGGCGCGTCCGAGTCTTTCGCGGTGGCAATGGCACTCGACGTCGCGGTCCCAGTAGTCGATCCCTACGGCAGCGTGTTCCGGCTGCTCCGTTCCGTGGAGCTCCCGTTCTCACTGTTCCGGGTCGAGGATCCTTCCGACGTCGAGGCCGACGCACCCTTCGCGATCCTGAGCTCGTACGGGAAAGCCGACGCAGCTCAGGTCGCCGAGCTGGCCGGGCGCGTGCCGACGGTCGTCTACGCGGTGCAGGTCCGCGCGAACGATCCTGCCCCACTCATGAGCGCGCTCGGTTACGTCAGCGACCGCATGCCGGCCGGACTCATTCGCGACGTGATCATGAGCGCGCTCTCACGCTCCACCGGTCGCTAGCCGCTTCTCCACGTCTTCGTGATCTTGCGGATCAGCCAACCGAACGTCGCCGAGTCGACCTTGTCCTCCTGATCCGGAGCTCCCGCTCGCCGACCCAGCGTGAATACCCAGACGATCGGACCGAAGAGGATCAGCACGAGCACGAGCGTGAAGAACCATTCCATCTAACGCGGCTCCGGCAACACTCCGCCACCGGCATCGAGATAGCGGTCGGGATTCTCCTGGAAGATCCGCTTGCAGCGCTCGCTATCGAAGAAGTAGACGAGAGCCTCGTAGCGGACGCGGATCGCGCCGGCTTCAAGGGGCGTACCGCAGATTACGCAGCGTCGATCGGTCATGAGGGCTCGAGCTCGATGAGCGGCTGGTGCGCGCGAACAAGCTGGCCGTTCTCGATGAAAATCCGGCGGACTTTCCCGGCGGCCGTGGAGCGGATCTCGTTGAAGAGCTTCATTGCCTCGATCAAGCCGATGACCTCGCCCGCGGCCACCTTCGATCCCACCTGGATGTAGGGCTGGGTCTGCGGTGATGGCGAGCGGTAGAAGATGCCCGTGAGCGGCGCGTTCACCGTCGGCAGCTCAGTCGCCATCGGGGGCGACATCCCGCCGACTGGCGTACCGGATGACGCCGTGGGCGGCGGCGTCGTCGCCGCACCCGCGGCGACCCGGCCGTCTTTGGCCACGCGCACGCGGACGCCACCTCGTTTCACTTCGAGCTCGCGCACGTCCTCGTCCGCGAGACGTTTGAGCAGCTCGCCCACGAGCGCGTTCGCCTCAGCGCGGATTCGCTTCGGGTCGGGCACTAGGCCACGTCCCTCGCGATCACAAGCGCGACGTTGTGGCCGCCGAAGCCCATGGAATTGGAGAGCGTCACGTCGACCTCCGCTTTGCGCGAGCGGTTCGGCACGTAATCGAGATCGCACTCCGGGTCGGGAACTTCCTGGTTGATGGTCGGCGGAAGCACGCGGTCGCGCATCGCGAGGATGCAGAGCCCGGCCTCGATCGCGCCGGCGGCCCCTAGCGTGTGCCCGGTCATGGACTTCGTCGACGACACCGCGAGCTTCCTGGCGTGCTCGCCGAAAACCGTCTTGAGCGCGGCGGTCTCGGCGCCGTCGTTCGCCTGGGTCGAGGTGCCGTGCGCGTTCACATAACCGATCCGCTCGGGAGGCACACCGGAATCGGTGATGGCCATCTGCATCGCGCGCACAGCACCTTCACCGCCGGGAGGCGGCGCGGTCACGTGATAGGCATCAGCGGATTGTCCGTAGCCAATCAGCTCGGCAAGGATCGTCGCGCCGCGCGAGCGCGCGAAATCGAGGCCTTCGAGCACGAGGCAACCCGCGCCTTCACTGAATACGAATCCATCACGCTGCTTGTCGAACGGCCGCGACGCCTTCTCGGGAGCGTCGTTGCGCGTCGAGAGCGCGCGGGCTTGGTTGAAGGCGCCGATCGCGACCTTGATGAGACCGGCCTCGGCCCCGCCGGCGAGCATGACGTCGGCCTGGCCGCGGCGGATGATCTCGGCGGCTTCGCCGATCGCGTTCGCGCTCGACGCGCAGGCCGATACGTGGCCCATGTTCGGGCCCTTCGCGCCGTACTTCATCGCGATCTCGCCGGCCGCCATGTCGATGATCATCATCGGGATCAGGAAGGGAGAAACCTTCTTCGGGTCCTTGTCGTGGGAGAGGATGTTGTCGACGAGCGTCTCCACGCCACCGATGCCCGAACCGAAGGCCACGCCTATGCGCGGAGCGAGCTCCGGCGTCACCTCGAGGTGCGCGTCGGCGAGTGCCTGAGCGGCGACCGCGACCGCGAACTGCGCGAAACGGTCCGCGCGCCGAACCTCTTTGCGATCCATGCGCTCGAAGGGATCGAAGTCCTTGACCTCGCCGGCGATCGTCGTTTCGAGGCCGGTCGGATCGAAGCGCGTTATCGGGCCGATGCCGCTCTTGCCCGCGAGGATGCCATCCCACGTCTTCTGCACCGAGGATCCGAGGGGGCTGATCATGCCGATGCCGGTAACGACGACCCGGCGCCGTGCGCGGTCTCGCACGGGTCGAGTGTATTAGCGGTGCTGGAGAGACTGCAGCGCGGCGATCTGCGACGTTTCGATCAGCGCGGCTCCCGCGAGGAGCGCGAACGCGACCGCGACAAGGGATAGCTCGAGTCGTGTGAGACGAATGTCGCGCAGGTGGCGGACCCGCACGAGATTACGATCGGTCAGGCGCCGCTGGCGCCAAAGCGACGCGTTCGCAAGGACCGTCGCGAGAACGATGTACGCCAGAAGCTCCGGGACCCCGGCGTGTGAGACGAGAACGTGAAGGTCCAGTGGCGGGATTCGCGCACCGGGAACGAACAGCGCGAACGAGTTCGTCCCGAGGGCTATCCCGAAGCGGACGAGCCACGTCCACGGCGCGAGGTACGCGAGAGAGATCGGTCCGATGCTGAAAAGGCTCGCGACCGCGATCACCCCGAATCCGAATGCCGCGTTCCATATGAAGAGCGTCGTCGCGACTCCGGCCGCGTGCGCGCGTGCGTCGAGCTCCGGCGCGAGGCCGAGGGTGAAGCGGGTGGCACCTTCCGGCAGCAAGGCGTAGCTCAAGCTCCAGGCGATCATGAATGCCCCGACGCCCACCGCGGCCGCCGTCCCTAGACGGACGAGAGCGCTGCGGTGGGTGAGCGCGTTGGACATGACCGACCAGGACACCAAGCCATGGGAACGTTACCGACCCACCGACCGTACGACCATAGTCCCGTCGGAGTGACGCACAGGCGAGCGCATGTGCGTCGGGCCTTAGATGCGGACGCGGATCCCATCAAGGCGCTGGCCGGCCGCGTGGACGTGTTGTTCGGCAAACGAGCTCATCGTCACCACACGGCCCTTCCCGCGGACCGTCCAGCCCGCGCCATCTGCTACCACTGCGGTGTCCTCGTCGATGCCGATGCCGCGGCAGCCTGATGGCCAGAGAGCGATCCAGTCCTCGACCCGGGCGGATGGAAAACGCGTCAAGAGATCGAAGTGCGGAATGATGAAGTGGCCGGGCAGGACACCCAGGCCGTCGCGCAGCCCGATGCGACGCGGCATCCCGTTCTCATCGAAGTCGTCGGGCGCGTAGCTTTTCTCCCCGAGCATCATCGCCCCTGCGCTCGAGCCAGCGAGCACCGCACCGCCGCGGTGCCGGCGCGCGACCTCGGCCCAGAACGGCGTCCGCTCGAGGACGCTGATCGCGTGCTGTGGCCGGCCGCCTGAGAAGTACATCCAGTCCACGTCGGCGAGCGCGTCGATCCAGCGTTCGGCGTGCGCGTCCTCTCGCTGAAGCACCATCACCGGCCGCGCCTCGGCGCCGAGAGCCCCAAAATGCGCGATGCCCATTTCCGACCAGCTCTGCGGGGTGTCCTCGAGACCGGACGCGGTGGGAATGATCGCGACGCGTGGCCGATCTCTGGGGATGCCGGCGAGGATCTCGCGATCCAGCTCGGCCATGACCGGTGTGAACTCGCCCGAGCCCACCAGGAGCAGGCGGCCTCGGGTCACTCGCGGCCCGTGAGCAGCGCGGCTTTGCCGTGGAAGCGCTTGTACATGCGGTCGAAGTTCCGACGGCTGCGCTTCAGGCGCTCGTCGTCCGAGAGCGATTCCCAGATCCGATGCTCGTGGCGCCGCGCGCAGTCGGCGCCGAGCGCGACGATGCGGTACCTCTTCTCGCGGATCGCGAGCGAGACCGCGATGTCCAGATTCCGGTAGAAGCGGTAGCGCTCGTCGAAGCCGCCGACCTCGAGAAGGACCTCGCGCCGCGCCGCTGCGCAGTAGCCCTGCATCGCATCGGTCTCGCCATCCGTAACCTCGTCAAAGTGTTTGAGGTCGTTCGTACGGAGTCCCCATGGGCCGGCCAGGCCCACGGTGCGATCGGCGAGCGCGCGCTCGAGCGCGGTGAAGAGATCCCCCGTCAGCTCCACCGAGCAATCGAGCTCGAGGAGGCACCGGCCGCGAGCCCCGCGGAGGAGCGCGTTGCGCGCCGCGCCCTCGCCGAGCTCGCGGTCCGCGAAGAAGGCGCGGATGCGATCGTCCTGCGCGGCGAGGCGCGCGAGGCGGTCCTGCGCCTCCGCGCCGGAACCAGAGTCGAGCACAAGGACCTCGCCGTCGCGGGGCAGGAAGCGCAGCACGCCGGCGAGACAACGCGCGAGATCGCCAGGGTAGTCGCGCGTGACGATGGCGACCGACCATTCACGCGAGGGCGGCGCGCGGCGATTGTCGGGAACTTCCTTGGCCGAGGCGATCGTCCGGCGAGTGCGTCCGCCGGCTCGCCGGTCGGCACGAGACACGAGCGCGCGATCCGCGGTCTGATCCTCGACGCGGTAGCCGTCGAAGGTGCCACGGAGCCCGTCAGCGCGCTGGTAATCGCGCGTCGCGCGGGCCGCGAGATGTTCCTCGAAGGATGCCAGTACCTCGCGCGGCGCCATGGCGTGCTCGCTCGCGACCGCTGCCAGATCGAGGCCGAGGACCCTGTCGGCCTCGAGAAAGACAGCGAGCCGGGCTCGATCGGAGATCTCGGGATCGACCGAACAGCGATAGAGCCAGGCGAGCGCAGCGGGAAGGTTCAGGTCATTCGCGAGCTCGCGCCGGAACTGCTCGAGCCACCGCTCACGAAGCGCGTCGTTGGTCGTGTCGCCTTCGGGGAGCTGCGACCAGCGGCGCACCCGCTGCCGCAGATGGTCGAGGGCCTCGGCTGCCTGACGGAGCGCACCGACCGAGAAGTTCATGCGCGTGCGGTAGTGCGTCAGAAGCGCCTGGTAGCGGAACGCGAGCGGATCGATCTCGAGCTCGATCATCTCGTCGACGGTCATCGTGTTGCGCGCGGACTTCGCCATCTTCACGCCGTCGGCGAGGAGGTGCTGTCCGTGCACCCAATGCCGTACGGACGGGTGGCCGAACGCGCCCTCTGACTGCGCGATCTCGTCTTCGTGGTGCGGGAAGATGTTGTCGACGCCGCCGGTGTGCAGATCGAATCGTTCGCCGAGGTACTTCGTGCTCATCGCCGAACATTCGATGTGCCACCCGGGGAATCCCGGCCCCCAGGGCGAGGGCCACGCGAGCGTCCTGCCCGGCTCGGCGCTCTTCCAGAGCGCGAAGTCGACCGGGTCGCGCTTGCGCGGGTCCACCTCACCGCGGACACCTTGCTTCAACGCTTCGCCGACGTTGCCGGAGAGCTTCCCGTATCCGGGAAAGCGCTTCACCGCGAAATAGACCGTGCCGTCGACCTCGTACGCGAGGTCCGCCGCGATGAGCTTCTGGATGATCGTGACCATCTCGGGCACGTGATCGGTCGCGCGAGGGAAGTGCGCAGCGGGAAGGATCCCCAGCCGCCGCTCGTCCTCATGGAAGGCGGCCTCGTAAAACTCGGCGATCTGCTTCGGCGTCTTGCCCTCGGCGAGAGCGGCCGCGATGACCTTGTCCTCACCGCGATCCACCGCATCCTGACGCATGTGTCCGACATCGGTCACGTTCTTCACCGCCGTCACGGTGTTCCCGAAGAAGGCCAGCGTGCGTCGCAGCCAGTCAGCAAGCAGGTACGAGCGCAGGTTGCCGAGGTGGACTGGCCGGTACACGGTGGGCCCGCAGGTGTACATGCGGACCTCGCCGGGCCGCTCGGTGGTCAGCGGAACGACGTGGCGTTGGAGCGTGTCGAAGATGTGAAGCTGCACGGCCTCCCCTTGGCAAAAGGGTACGTCCTAGTGCGAGTTCTGCCGTGACCTCCAAGGCGCGGACCGCGCACCAAGCATGTCTTCGATCACGGTGACGGCGCGCTCCAGCGCTTCGAGATCGCCCTCATCGAGAGCACCGACGAGCAGTTCGATCGCCTCGATGCGCATCGCGCGGCCACGCTCGAGGGCGCGAAGGCCTTTCGCCGTCGCGTGGACCCTCACCACTCGTTTGTCGTCGCGGTCGGTCACCTTGCGCGCGACACGGGCTCGCTGCATCTCACCCACGAGGCGGCTCATCGTGGGCGGTCGCACCTGCTCGGCGGCGGCGAGCTCGCCGATGGTCTTCGGCCCGCCCATGAGGACCGACAGCGCCGAGAGCTGCGCGGGCGACACGCCGGTGAGCGGGTCCGTGCGCCGTGCGCGTCGCAGGAGGTGGATCGCGCCGGAATGCAGCCGGTCCGCGAGATCGCGCTCCCGGCCGCTTGCGTCTGTCGGCATGTCATGATATTAGTTAGCAAGGCTAAGTAATTGCAAAGGAGAGGCTCGAGATGGCGGCCGATCTGTTCACGGCGATCAAGGGCGGCGACACGGAAGCGGTCGAGCGGCTTCTCGATCGGGACCATGACCTCGTCGAGGCGCGCGACGAGAGTGGCCTCTCCCCCGTGCTGGCGGCGCTCTATCGCGGCAAGAACGACATCGCGACGGCGATCCTCCGGCGCCGGCCGAAGCTCACCGTGTTCGAGGCGGCGGCAGCCGGCGATCTGGCCCGGGTGCGCGATCTCATCGAGCGCGAGCGCGCGCAGGCCAATGCCGTCTCACCCGACGGCTACTCGCCACTCGGCCTCGCCGCTTTCTTCAGACGATCGGATGTTGCGGCATATCTGCTCGATCGGGGTGCCGATCCTCGCGCAGCCTCGCGGCAGGGCGGATTCACGCCCCTGCACTCGGCCGTGGCTACCGACGCGGCACCGACCGACCCGCAGCTCGTGCGGAAGCTCCTCGACGCGGGCGCGGATCCCAACGCGAAGAGCGCCTCCGGAGGGACCCCGCTCCACACCGCCGCGTTCACGGGCGATGGCGCGATCCTGGACCTGCTTCTCGCGCGCGGGGCCGACGCGTCCATCAAGAACGCACAGGGAAAGACGGCCGCGGATATCGCGCGCGAGCGCGGCCATCCGGGGATGGCGCGAGTGCTAGAGGATCGTTTGGCCCAGCGCTGAAGCGACGAGCTCCACGGCAAGCATCGCGGTCCGATTGCCTTGATCCAGGATCGGGTTGACCTCAGCGATCTCGAGCGAGTGCAGCTTGCCCGATGCGGCGAGCATCTCCATCGCGAGCTGCGCTTCGCGATACGTGAGTCCGCCGCGGACCGGCGTGCCGACCCCCGGCGCTTCGTCCGGATCGATCGCGTCCATGTCCAAAGAAAGATGGATCCCGTCGCCCTTCGACGCGACCGCGATCGCCTTCTCCATCGCCGCGCTCATTCCGAGCCGGTCGATGTCCGCCATCGTGATCGACGTCACTCCCGCCACCCTGATGTTCTCCTTCTCTCCGGGGTCCACGCTGCGGAGGGCGATCAGGGCCGCGTTGTGTCCGTCGACCGAAGCGCGCATCGACTTTGGGAATGGCTCGTCGGCGAGACCGAGCGCGACCGCGAAGGGCATTCCGTGGACATTGCCTGACGGGCTCGTGCGCGGCGTGTTGCTGTCGCCGTGCGCGTCCATCCAGATCACGCCCGGCCGCCGGCCGGCGCGCGCGATCCCGGCGAGCGTGCCCATGGACATCGAGTGGTCGCCGCCCAGGATGACCGCGACCCTGCCGGCGCGCTCGATGTCCGCGACGACCGCCGCGAGCTCTTCGGCCACACGGACGATCTCCTCGACGTGATGCGCCGGCTGCGCGCCCATTCGCGCAAGATCGCGTTTGTCGAAAGCGCGATAGTCCTTGGTCGCGCCCTCGTCTCGATCGGCGACACGAACGTTGCCGCGGTCGCGGACCGCGTAGCCGAGGCCGGCGATGCGATCGCGAAGGCCGGCGTAGCGGATCGCGGACGGCCCCATGTCGACCCCGCGGCGATTTCCTCCAAGATCCATCGGGACGCCGACGATCTCGACCGATCGGTTCACAGAGGCTCCTTGGCGCGCGGCTGGAAGATCGCGAGGATCACGCCTTCTGCCGCGAGCTCGTCGCCGACGAAGGTCCGCACCTTCACGCGCGCGAAGCCGCGGCGCATCCTTTCGATCTCGGCGACGAAGTGCGCGGTCTCGCCCGGCTTGACCATCCGCTTAAAGCGCATCTCATCGATCCCTGCGAAGAGCCCGAGCCCGTCACGGTAGTCAGGGTTGGCCATCGCCATCACCGACGCCGCCTGCGCCATGCTCTCAACGAGGATCACACCGGGCACGATCGGGTTTCCGGGAAAGTGACCCGGCTGATACCACTCCTTGCCGGTGAACGTGTGCTCGGCGACCGCACGCACGCCCGGCTCGAGTTCGGTCACCCGGTCGATCAATAGGAACGGGTCGCGGTGCGGGATGAGCCTCTCGATACCGGCTTTGTCGAGCGTCCCCATTCGCGCGGAGAATACCGGCGGAACGCCAAGGCGCCTGCCGGCGTTAGTCAAAGCGAGCGATGCGAAGCCGGACCCAGGACCTCCTTCCCGACCTGCGCCTCCTCGCGCTGGCGGCCGTCGCCACGGGCCTGGCGCTCTGGCTCGCGGTGTCCGCCCTTCGCCTGTCGGACTCGGACGCTCCCGGCGCTCCGCGGATCGCCCCATCGCTGGAGTCTCCGACTGCGGCCCCGCTTGCACCCCAGACCGCGCCCGCCTCGGTTCTTCCGGCGACGACCCTCGTTCCGCTCGAGGCTCCGGCGCAGCCCGCGCCCACAGCCGCGCCCACCGTCGCACCCGCCAGGTCGCAGGCTCCGTCTTCGCCCGCTCCGACCGCTCCAGGTAAGGTCGAGCCGTTCCCTGGAAACACCCTGGACATGCCGATCGACCCGCCTCTGGGCGCCGCACCCTGGGGGCCGCCGCTCCCCTAGCGCCGCCGACGTTCTAACCCGCGAGCGCGTCCACTCCCACCGTGTCGATGAGGTGCGTGGTGACCTGCCCCGCCCGGAAGAGATCGCTCGCCAGGATCTTCTTGTGCGCGGGGATGTTCGTGCTGACGCCGACGACCGTGAACTCGTCGAGCGCGCGCTGCATGCGCGCGACGGCCTCCGCGCGATCGCGGCCCCAGGCGATCACCTTCGCGAGGAGCGAGTCGTAATACGGCGGCACCTCGTAGCCCTGGAAGCAGTGGGAATCCACCCGGATCCCGGGTCCGCCCGGCGGCATCCACGAAGTGAGGACGCCCGTGGAAGGGGCGAAGTTCGCCTCCGCGTCCTCGGCGTTGATGCGGCATTCGATCGCGTGACCCTGGACCCAGATCTGCTCCTCGCTGAATGAGAGGAGCTGCCCGGACGCGAGCGCAATCTGCTCCTTGACCAGATCCATCCCGGTGGTCATCTCGGTCACGGTGTGCTCGACCTGGATGCGCGAGTTCACCTCGATGAAGTACGGCTTGTTCTGCGCATCGACGAGGAACTCGAACGTGCCCACATTGCGATACCCGAAGCGCACGGCAGCATCGACCGCAAGCTTGGCGATGTCCTGACGCAGGCTCTCGCTGATCGACGCAGACGGCGCCTCTTCGATCATTTTTTGGTTCCGCCGCTGGATCGAGCACTCGCGCTCGCCGAGACAGATGCCTCTGCCGGCGTCGTCGACCGCGATCTGCGCCTCGACGTGGCGGACCCCCTCGAGACAGCGCTCGATGTAGATGCCGTCGTCGCCAAAAGAAGCCTTCGCCTCGCTCGCCGCTTGCGGCCACAAGCGCTGGAGCTCGCTCGGCGAGATGGCCTTGCGCATGCCGCGACCGCCGCCGCCGGCTTTCGCCTTCAGCATCACCGGGTAGCCGATGGCTTCGGCGATGCGTAGCGCCTCGGCGACGCTTTTGACCGGACCGTCGGACCCGGGTATGACCGGCATACCGCTGCGCTTCATCGCGAGCCGCGTCGCCGCCTTGTCGTGGAACCGCGCAAGCACATCGGACGGCGGGCCGATGAACACCAGGCCGTGCTCCTTGCAGACCTCTGAGAAGTCGGCGCTCTCGGAGACAAAGCCGTACCCCGGGTGGATCGCCTGCGCGCCGGAGAGCAGGGCGGCCGACATGATCGCCGGGATGTTGAGGTAGGACTCGCGCGCGTTCGCGGGCCCGATGCAGATCGCCTCGTCCGCGAGATGGACGGGCAGGCTGTGCGCGTCCGCCTCGCTGTAGACGGCGACCGACTCGATCCCGAGCTCACGACACGCGCGGATGACCCGCACCGCGATCTCCCCGCGGTTCGCAATGAGGATCTTGTCGAGCGTGGTCAATGGGCCTCCGGCTGCGCGATCGAAAAGCGGTTTCCTTCGGTGTCGACGGCGGTCGCGAGCGTGATGCCCTCGCCCGGTCGGGCTTCCGGTCGCTTCATGACCTTGCCGCCCGCGGATGCGACGGCCGCGCACGCTGCCTCGATGTCGTCGACATAGAACCCGAGGCCCGTGTCGCGCTCGGTCGTGTCCGCCCCGCCGTGTAGGGCGACGGTGGTCCCGTTTTGCATAAGCTCGGTCCACTCGGGGGACTCGTACCCGGGCTTGAGGCCGAACGCCTTCTTATAGAACGACGCGCCACGCGCGACATCGGCGGCCATCAGCATGAAGTACGTTTTCGTGACCTTCATCGCTTTCCTCCCGTGATCAGCGGTAGCGCCTGCCGCAGCGTCGTTTCGTCGGCGACGTTCCCGGTCGCCGCGTCGGGGAGGATCCGTTTGACGAGCCCGGTCAGGACGCTCCCGGGGCCGAACTCGACGAACGCGGACGCGCCCTCCCCAGCGGCACGCCGCACCGAGGCGACCCACTGTACTGGAGACCACACCTGCTTCTCCAGCAGTGGCGGCATCTCGCGCGCGTGCTGGTGAATGGCCGCGTCGACGTTCGCGACCAGCGGATATCGGAGCGCGCTGAGGGTCGTTACGGCAATCGCTTGCCGCATGCGCGGCGCGACGGGTCGCATCGCGGGAGAGTGGAATGCGGCCGAGACGCGCAGCGGCACGACGCGTTTTGCGCCCGCTTCCTTCAGGACATCCGCCGCGCGCGACAGATCGGCGCGCGGTCCCGAGATCACGACCTGCCCTGGCGCGTTGTCGTTCGCGACCACGACCGGCGTGCCGACGAGCGCGCGCGCGATCGCGTATGCATCGAGACCGATGACCGCAGCCATCGCGCCCGAGAGATCGGCGGCTTGCATGAGCTCGCCGCGCGTGCGGACGAGGCGCAGCGCGTCCACGAGAGTGAGCGCGCCCGCCGCGACGAGCGCGGTGAATTCTCCGAGCGAATGGCCGAGCACGAAGCGGGGCTCGGCGAGCCCGTCCGCGGCTTCCTCTGCCGCGCGAAGGCACGCGATCGATGTGGCGAGCAAGGCGGGCTGCGTGTTCGCGGTGCGGTCGAGCTCCTCGGCGGGCCCTTCGAAGCACAGCGCGCGCAGATCGATCCCCACCGCTTCGTTCGCTTCCTCATAGAGGCGCGCCGCGCTCGTGTAACGAGCGGCGAGCTCCTTTCCCATGCCAACGGTCTGCGAACCTTGGCCGGGAAAGAGCCATGCGACGTCCATGAAGCGGCGAAGTCTAGGTGACACCCGCGCGTTACCAGGTCGCACGCCCGTGGCGGACATCATCCGGCCCGAGTGGCTCGCCTCGCTGAGTGGACAGTCCACGAACCCTCCGGGCAACGGCATCAGCTCGGCGTCGGTCGAAGTCTGTTCGGGCTGCGCGTGACGTGCGATCGGCGGACCCTGCAGCGATTCGATCAGACGCCGGATGCCGATCGATACGTCGCGAGCGTTGCGGGTCACGTGCTGACCGTGACCGTCCCACGTACGTCGCAGGATCAGCCAGCGCTTTCGGTGGACGGCAGAGTCGTGCTGGGCAGCGAGACGACGCTCACCCCGCTCGAGGTCGGTGCGGCCGCCGCGACCCCGACGGCGGTCACAGGTGAAGACCTGGCTCGCTATCAGCTTGTGCAGCGGCGCAACACCGGCGGAGCGTGGTTCTACTGGATCGGCGGAGCGTCGATCCTCAACTCGCTCCTCTATGCGGCCGGGAGCCAGTGGGGACTCGTCGTGGGCCTCGGGTTCACCTACCTCATCGACGGGTTCGCGACGGAGCTGAGCGGCACGGTGCGGACGCCCATCTACGCCTTCGCCATAGACGTCATGCTGGCCGGCAGCGTCATGCTCATCGGGCGCGCGGCGCGCCGCGGCCATCTCGCGTGGTATGCGGCGGGCATGGCGTTCTATCTCCTTGACGGGCTGCTGTTCATCGCGGTGCAGGACTTTCTGGGCATCGCCGTGCACGGCTTCGCCCTCTACGGACTGTGGAACGGGTGGCGGGCGGGACGCGCGCTGCGGCGGATCGAGACCGCCGCGCTGGTGGCCACCGCTTAGCGGCGCGCGATCTCGCGCGCGTATTCGGGGAAATAACGCTCAATGGTCGAGAGATCGAACTCACGAAGGATCGACGTGTTCGGCTCTCGCGCGAGTAGAAAATCGAACGAGCGGCGCACGAGATCGGCCACGTCGCTGCCGCCGTACCGCTCGCGCTCCGTTCTCGAGATCCGTATCCGATGTGTGGTCGTCGCACCGTCCCGAACGGTCACGTCAGCGAGCCAGCCATCGGTGGACTCGCGCAGGCTCACTGCGATTCGGTCAGCGGAGGGCAATGACGAAGAGCGCCTGGCCGTACTCGACCGGCGCGCCGCCGGCGACGAGGACCTCGCTGATCTCGCCGTCCGCGGGCGAGCTGATCTCGGCGACGTGGCCGAGCGACTGGATGCCGCCCAGGACGTCCCCCCGCGCAACGGCGTCGCCGGTGCTCCACTCGCGCGCCGAGTTGAAGATCCCGACGGTCGTCGCATGGACACGCTGCGTCTTTTCGATCGCCGCTTCGGCGTCCACGACCCCGGAGGCTTTGCCGTCGCGACTCCCGAGAGTCCCCTGACGCCGGGTCACCGAGACCGCGAAGCCGTCCGCCTCGACCTCGATCGTCGCGCCGGCGAGGCCCTCGGGCAGCTCGAGATTCAGGAGATCGTCGACGAGTCCGAGCAGCGGGTCGGTCTCGCTCAACTCTCACCGCCGGCCGTCGGATTACGGATCGCACTGCTGAGGATTCGGCGCCACCACGGTCGGGGCGGCGCCGGAGCCTGCCCCCCGCTCGGCTCGACGATCGTGCCGAATGCGCGGAACCGCTCATATCGGAGCGACAAGAGGTCAGCGATCGGGACGCGCGCCAGACGTTCGACTTGAGCGACGAGCGCAGTCTTGATCGCGGCCGCCGTCGCGTCGTGGTCGGTGTGGGCGCCACCTGCGGGCTCGCGAATGAGCGCGTCGACGACTCCCGTCTCGAGCAGATCAGGACCGGCGAGCTTCATCGCGGCCGCGGCGCGCTCGGCTTCGCTCGCGCTGCGCCATAGGATCGCGGCGCAGCCCTCGGGTGAGATGACCGAGTAGGTCGCGTTCTCGAGCGCGAGCACCACGTCACCGACGCCGAGCGCCAGCGCGCCGCCCGAGCCGCCTTCGCCCAGCACGACGACGACGATCGGAGTAGCGAGCCGCGTCATGAGCTGGATGCTCGACGCGATCGCCTCCGCCTGCCCGCGCTCCTCCGCCTCGGGACCGGGATACGCGCCAGGCGTGTCCACTAAGGTCACGAGAGGGAGATGGAACTTCTCCGCGAGCCGGTATAGGCGCATCCCCTTCCGGTAGCCCTCGGGATAGGGCATTCCGAAGTTGCGCTGAATGTTCTCCTCGGTCGAAGCGCCCTTCTGCTGGGCGACGATCATGACCGGCCGCCCCGCGAGCTCCGCGATGCCGCCAACGATCGCGGGGTCGTCGCGGAAGGCACGATCGCCGTGAAGCTCCTGGAAGCGGTCAAAGACGCGGCCGATGATCTCGACCGCGTGCGGGCGCGCGATATTGCGCGCGGTCTGCACCGCTTGCCACGCGGTGGGCCGGCCGGCCGCGAGCTGCGTCGCGTCGGTGACGAGTCCCGCCTCGATGGCAAGGTGACCGTTTCCTTCCCCGGCGCGACGGGTTCGAACGATGCGGTCGAGCATGGACACGCTCAAAGGCTCCAGCGCAGGTCCTGGCCCGCGATGCGGAACGCGTTCAGAAAGAAGGCGATCCGTTCCTTGAGCTGTGTACGGGGGACGACCTGATCGACGAAGCCATGCTCGACCAGGAATTCGGCGCGCTGAAATCCCTTGGGCAGCTTCTCGCCGATCGTCTCGCTGGTGACGCGGGCCCCGGAGAATCCGATCAGAGCGCCGGGCTCGGCGAGCACGATGTCCCCGAGCGACGCGAACGAGGCGAGCACTCCGCCGGTCGTCGGATCGGTGAGCACGCTGATGAATGGGATCCGGGCCTCGTCGAGCCGCGCGAGCGCGGCGACGGTCTTGGCGAGCTGCATGAGCGCGATGGTCCCTTCCTGCATCCGCGCGCCGCCTGAGGCGGAGACGATGACCAGCGGTTTGCGCTCGGCGAATGCGCGCTCCGCCGCACGCGTGAGCTTCTCGCCCACCACGCTCCCCATCGAGCCGCCCATGAACTCGAAGTCCATGACGGCGAGGACGATCGGGATCGCCGAGATCGTGGCGTCGCCGGTGAGGACCGCGTCCTTGTGTCCGGTCTTTGCCTGCGCGGCGGCGATGCGCTCGGGATAAGGCTTGCTGTCGACGAAGCCGAGGGGGTCCGACGAGACGATGTCCGCGTCGGTCTCGGTGAACGAGCGCGCGTCGGCCAGGAGCTCGACGCGCCCGGCCGCATCGAGCTTGAAGTGATGGCCGCACTTCTGGCAGACGTTGTGGTTGCGCTCGAGCTGCTTGTTGAAGAGCATCTCGCCGCAGCTCGGGCACTGCGTCCAGAGATGTGAAGGGAACTCTTTCGGCTTGCGGCCGAAGGGATTGCGGAGCCTCATAACGCGTCCTCGGAACGGTACCAGCAGAGTCCAATGACCCCGGGCCCTGCGCGCGCCCCGATGACGGGGCCGGCCTCGACCATCCAGTGCTCGACGCAGTGAAATCGGGCCTGTGCCCAGTCGGCCAAGGCCAATGCTCGCTCGGGGTCGTTCGTGTGCAGCGTGCAGGCATTCACCCGCGACCCCGGCGGCAGACGCTCTTCGATCAGCTCCTTGAGCCGAGCGGTGGCCTTCTCTCGCGTCCGCACGCGGTCGATCGGCGCGACCACGCCGTCTTCGACCTCAAGGATCGGCTTCACCGCGAGAAGCGAGCCGAAGAGCGCCGCGCCTCCCGAGATCCGGCCGGAGCGCTTGAGGTATTCGAGGACGTCGGCGGCGGCGAGCAGGTGCACCTTGCCGGAAAGACGCCGCGCGAGCCGCACGGCGTCCTCGAAAGGACGCCCATCGCGGCGAGCGCGCGCGCACGCGGTCCCGATGAGCGCGATCGCTCCGGCGAGCGTGCGCGTGTCGACGACCTCAATGCGCGCGTCGTCGACCTGCTGCGCGGTCGCCGACGCCACCGAGTACGTTCCCGACAGCTCGTTCGCGATCGTCAGCACGATCATCTTCTTGGTGCCTTCCGCGATCAGCGTGTCGTACACCTCCCGGCATTCGCCCATCGAGGGTTGCGACGTGCCCGGTTTCACGCCGGGAGCGGCGATCTTCTTGTAGAACTCCTCGGCGGTCAGGTCGACGCCGGACGTGTACGAATCGTTTCCGATGTCGACGTGCAGCGGCAGCGGACGGATGTCGAGCTCGCGGTCCATCCCGGGGGGTAGGGACGCCGTGCCATCGATCACGATCGCATAACGGTCACTCACTGGAGGCGCACTTCGCCCGCGGCGATCCGCTCGTCGCCCACGATCAGCGCGCCGTCGTCCGCGATGTCGCGCGCGATCCCGCGCGCCGCCGTCCGGCCGTCGCGGAGCACCTCGACGCGTTGGCCGAGGAGCGTCGCGCGCCTCCGCCATTCGTCCAGCGCGAGACCGCGCTCGGACGGTTCGGCCACGCGGTCGAGCTCGCGTGTGAGACGGACGAGGAGCGCCAGTCGATCCATGGTGTGGCCCGCGAGCGCGAGCGACGTCGCTCTCTCGCGCAGGTCGGGCGTGAAGTCCTCGCGACGTTGATGGACGTTCACGCCGATACCGAGCACCAGCGAACCACCCTCCCCGTCGGTCGTCGCGTGGGCCAGTGCGCCGGCGACCTTGTTGCGGCCGACCTCTACGTCGTTCGGCCATTTTAGGCGGGCACCTGTGACACCCAGTCCGTCAAGAGCGCGCGCCATCGCGACACCCGCCAGCAGCACGAAGAGGGCGGGCTCGGCAGGTGCAGGACGAAAGAGCCACGACGCGAGGAGTCCCTGGCCCGCGGGGGCGAGCCACGACCGTCCGTGAGTCCCGCGCCCTGCGGTTTGCTCGTCGGCAACGACGACGAGCGGCCCCGATCCCGACCCGCCGAGCTCGCGCGCGCGGTCCTGAGTGGACGCGAGCGACGCGTGGTACTCGATCGCGCGGCCAAGCTCGAGCTCGAGCGCGCTCCGTACCGCGGGGACCCGGAGGAGCGCGAGGCGCATCAGCGCCCGGCGAGGATGATCGGGACGCGGACGATCTCGTCGATGTTGCCGTCTCGCGGGCTGCGCGTGAAGACCTCCGCGAAGCCGATGGCGTCCGAGAGCGGGTCGGTGTACGTCGCCGTGATAGTGAAGGTGCCGCGCGCGGGCGCGCCGGCCGTCGCCGTCGTGATCCCGCCGGCGAGGACCCGGCCGGCGGTGTCGGTCACCTGCCAGACGAGGTTCGCTTCGAAGACGCTGGCGTCGCCGCTGATCGTGAGCGGGCTCTTGACGCGCGCGTTCGCGAGTGGCTCGCGCACGACGATCAAGCCGCGCGCCGAGATGAGCGGGGTCGGGGACGGTGTTGGCGTTGGGGTGGGACTCGCCGTTGGCGTCGGCACGACGGTTGGACTCGACGACGTACGCACCGGGGTGGGCGTCGGCGTCGTGACCACGATGCGTTGATCGACGCAGGAGCTCCCGAGGAGAGCGACCGCGAGGACGAGCGCCCTCACGAACGGTGGACCTGAGCTCCGGCGGCGCGTACTCGCACGACGCGGCCCCGGGCCATCGTGCCTACGGCCTGGGCCGACTCCTCCATCGCCGCGGCTACTCGGTCGGCGAGTCGTGCCGGCGCGAATGCGACAACGCTCGGTCCAGCTCCAGAGAGCGCCGCGCCAAATGCGCCCGCGCCGCGGGCGGCGGCGATGATGTCCGCGAGGCCGGTCACCAGGTGTGCGCGCGCCGGCTGGTGCAGCCGGTCGACCATAGCGATCGAGAGGAGCGCGCCGTCGGACCGCAGCACCGCCGCGAGGAGCGCGGCGGCGTGCGCCAGATTGAAGACGGCATCGGCTCGCGAAACGCTCGCGGGAAGGACCGCCCGCGCCGTTTCGGTGGCGAGTGGCTCGCGAGGGATCAGCAGACAGATACGCCACGAACGCGGGAACGCGATTCGCGTGGCCACCGGCCCGTCGTCACCGGGAAGCGCGACGGTGAACGCGCCGTAGAGCGCGGCGGCCACGTTGTCGGCGTGGCCTTCTACCTCACTGGCCACGCGTAGCAGGGACCGGCGGTCGAGAGGATCGCCCATGAGTGCGTTCGCCGCGACGACGCCCCCCACGATGGCCGCGGCGCTCGAGCCGAGGCCGCGACCGACGGGGATGGCCGAGCGCTGGGTCACGTGATAGGCGCCGAGCGTCTCGGCGGCTGCTTTCGCTGCCGCGCGCGCCGATACGACGAAAAGGTTGTCGTCACCGCTGGGGATGCCGTTTTCAGTGCCGCTGCCGTCGCCCTCGACATTGACCGACCAGTTCCGCGCCGGGCGCAGCTCGTATTCGGCGAGAAGAGGGAGGGCGATCGCGAACGAGTCGAAGCCGGGGCCGAGATTCGCGCTCGACGCGGGCACACGCACGCGGAGCTCCCCCACTGCTACGACCTCAACGCACGGCGGACCGCATCCGGTGTGGCCTCGACCTCCGCGATAGCACCGGCGAGCGAACGTGCCCGCTCCGGGTCCTTCATGCCGTTGCCGGTGAGGACACAGACCACGCGACGGAGGTCGCGGAGTCCACCATCGCGGGCGCGCCTTCGGAGGCCCGCGATCGCCGCGGCGGACGCGGGCTCGCAGAAGACACCCTCGCAACGCGCTACGAAGCCATACGCGTCCAGGATCTCGCCATCGCTCACGGCGTCGATCGCACCACCCGACTCGTCGCGCGCCGCCACCGCGCCCTTCCACGACGCCGGGTTCCCCACGCGGATGGCAGTCGCGACCGTCTCCGGCTCGGCGACGGGGCTTCCGCGGACGATCGGCGCCGCCCCCTCTGCCTGATAGCCGTACATCTTCGGCCGCCGGCGGGCAAGACCGAGTGCCGTCGCCTCGACGAACCCCTTCCAGTACGCGGTGATGTTGCCGGCATTCCCGACCGGAATGAAAAGCGCGTCCGGGGCATCGCCGAGCACCTCGCAGACCTCGTACGCGGCGGTCTTCTGGCCCTCCAGCCGGTCGGGATTCACGCTGTTCACGAGCGTCGCCTCACCCTGCTCGGCGAGCGAACGTACGACCGCGAGAGCCGCGTCGAAGGGGCCGCGGACGGCGACGACGCGAGCGCCGTGAGCGATCGCCTGTGCGAGCTTGCCGGCGGCGACCTGGCCTGCCGGCAGCACGACCGCGCAACCCAGACCCGCGCGAGCGGCGTACGCGGCGGCGGAGGCGGCGGTGTTCCCGGTCGAAGCGCAGAGCACCATCCGGGCTCCGGCTTCGAGAGCTTTGGCGACGGCAACGACCATCCCGCGGTCTTTGAACGAGCCGGTCGGATTCTGCCCTTCGACTTTGAGCCAGACCTCGGGAATGCCCGTCTCGCGTTCCAGCGCGCGGGCGCGGACGAGCGGAGTCGCGCCTTCGCCGAGGGTGAGCCTGGGTGTTCGATCCGTTACCGGCAGGTGTGCGGCGTAACGCTCGATGAGCGAAGGCACGGCCGGCACGGAGGAGCATGGTATGCCGTCAGTACCATTCCCACGTGAACCTCTCGGCGCGCGAGCGTCAACTGCTGACGACGCTCGCAATCCTGCTCATCATCCTTGCGTCGTTCCAAATCCTGGCCGACCTCTCGGAGGCGCTCTCGCGGGTCGCCGACGTCATCCTCATCTTCATCGCCGCATGGGCACTGTCTTTCCTTCTCGGTCCGCTCGTGAACCGCATCGACGAACGGACGCCGCTTAACCGGGCACTCTCGGTCGTCGTCGTCTACATCGGGATCGCGATCGTCCTCACCGGCACGCTCGCGCTTGCCGTCCCGGGCCTCGTCAGCCAGCTGAACGATCTGGTCACCCGCGCGCCCGAATACGGCGATCGCGCCGCGCGAGAGGTCCTCGCGTTGCAGCAGAGGCTTGAGGGCTCCGGCGTACCGGTGAGCGTGACCGACCTGTACAGCCAGATCCCCGCGAAGCTCTCGGCGTTCGCAGGATCGATCGCGACCGACGCCCTGGGCTTCGTCTCCGCGACCGCGACCGTGCTCTTCAACTTCACGCTCGTCCTCATCATCGCCTTCCTCATGCTGATCGACGGCGATCAGCTGTGGCAGGCGTTTCTCCGACGGCTGACGCCGGAGCTGCAGAGCGAGGCGGAGCTTCTGCGCCAGAGCGCGGACCGATCGTTCGGCGGATTCATCCGTGGCTCCCTCTTACTCGGACTCATCTATGGCGTGGCCACGCTGGCGATCCTGGTCGCGCTCGGCGTTCCGTTCGCCGGCGTGCTTGCGGTGCTCTCCGGGCTCGCGATGATCATCCCTTTCTTCGGACCGATCATCGCCGAGATACCCGTGCTCGCGGTGGCGCTCCTCGGCGCACCGGACGTCTTCTTCTGGGTCCTCGCGCTCACGATCGCGCTGCAGCAGATCGTCCTCAACGTCATCGGCCCGCGCATCATGTCGAACGCGATCGGCATCCACCCGATCTTCGTTTTCCTGGCCCTCCTGCTCGGCTCACGTATTGCGGGGTTCTGGGGCGTGTTCCTTGCTGTGCCGGTCGCGGGGATCTTCAACACGTTCCTGCGTTACGGGTTCCAGGTCGCGCAGGGCCGTCGCGCGCGTACTGAGGCGTCGATGCTCATCACGGAGTCCGACGCCGCTGCGGCGGCGGCCGCGGCTGACGCGCGCGATGCCGGCGGCGACACCCGCGAGGCGCGGCGGGCGGCGCGCGAAGCTCGGATCGCGGCGCGCGGGAAATGAGCACGATCCGAGCCTAGTCGCGCGGCGACCTCGCGTGCGCATCGCGCTCAGAGGACCTGAGTCTCTGGGGGAGCGGCAATACCGCTGGGTGGCCAGCGTGCTCGATCACTGCGAGACGGTCCCCGAAAACCGAAGCGACCAGGTCGGGCCGCAACACGTCGGAAGGCGCTCCATCGCGCAACGCGCGTCCGGCGGAGAGAACCACCAAACGGGTAGCGAGCGTCGACGCGAGGTTCAGGTCGTGGAGGACGGCACAGACGAGAAAGCCCCGGCGCGCGGCGAGCGACCGGATGAAGTCGAGCGTCGCCAGCTGATGGGCTGGATCGAGGTGGGCTGTCGGTTCGTCAAGAAGGAGGACATCGGCCTCCTGGGCGAGCGCCATTGCGATGACGGCCCGCTGACGCTCGCCACCGGACAGCTCGTCGACCCGACGGTCCGCGAGGGCGGCCATCTCGAGATCGCCGAGGGCAGCGTCCACCGCGGCCGCGTCGGCGCGGCCAACTCGACCGAATAGCGGGATCCGCGCGGTGCGCCCGAGGCCGACGACCTCGCGCACCGTGAACGGGAAGAGCGTCTCGAAGACCTGGGGCACTACGGCGATCCTTCGCGCAAGCTCGATCCGCCGGAAAGCGCTGAGCGGACGGCCGTCGAGCGAGACCGACCCGCGCCGCGGCTGCAGCAGACCCGCAAGGACGCGAAGCAGGGTCGACTTCCCCGCCCCGTTCGGTCCCACGACCGCAACAACTTCCCCTCCACTGATCGACAGGTCGATACCTTGGAGAACCGTCCGATCGCCGTATCCGGCAACGATGCCGGTCGCCGACAGCACGCTCATACGATCACCCGGCGCCGCTCGCGCAGGAGCAACACGAGGAAGAAAGGGCCCCCGACCAGGCCCGTGATCACTCCGACCGGCAACTCCGCGGGTGCGAGTACGACTCTCGCGGCGATGTCCGCGATCACGAGCGTCGTGGCACCCAGCAAGAAACAAGCTGGTACCAGGCGCGCGTGAGGCGCGCCGAAGAACGGCCGCAAGGCATGCGGCACGATGAGCCCGACGAAGCCGATGACGCCACCGAGCGCGACCGCGGCTCCGGTGAGCAGCGCCGTCACGCCGAGCACGGCAAGAGTCGTCCGCTCGACATCGATGCCCAGGGTTGCAGCCGTCTCCTCGCCGAACGCGAACGCGTCCAGGCGCCGGGCGAGCGCGATCGCCACGACGGTCGCCGCACCAACGATCACGGCTGCCGTAAGCAGCTCGGCGCGATCGGTCACGGAGACGCCGCCGAGGAGCCACCCGAGCACCGCGCGGAGACGGAGCGCCAAACGGTCACTCGCGACGAGAAGTAACGTCACGATCCCGGCCGCGAACGACGAGAGGATCACACCCGCAAGGAGGACGGTGAGGACCGTCGTACGCCCGCCCAACGACGCGAGCCGCCAGACGACGGTCGCGGCGGCGATCGCACCGACGAACGCGGCGAGCGGAAGTACCGCCGGCAGGGTCACGCCTCCGAGCGCGATCGCTAGGACCGCGGCGAGTGACGCGCCGGCCGAAGTGCCGGTGACGTACGGGTCCGCGAGTGGGTTGCGCAACAGCCCTTGCAAAAGCGCTCCCGCCACCCCCAGCGCGCCGCCGATCAGCGCCGCCGCGACGACGCGCGGCACGCGGAGGTCACGCACGATGGTGCCGTTGGTGTCGTTCGTGCCGCCCCAGAGCGCGGACCACACCTCACCCGGAGAGAGCGCGACTGCGCCGATGAGGATGGCCGCGGCCGAGCTCCCCAGCAACGCGACGACGAGGACCGCGATGCCGAACCGGGTCGTCACGGGCGCGCCGACGCGATCGGAAGCGGGACGCCGGCGACGACAAGGACCGCCGTAGTCGCGCCGTGTGCGACGCGCTGGTTCACGCGGCCAAGCTCATCGCGAAAGCGACGACCCATAGGCGTATCCGGAACGACCCCCAAGCCGACCTCGTCGCTGACCAGCACGACCGGCGGCAATCGATGTGCGATCACCTCCTCGACGGCGGTCCACGCATCCTCGGCCCCGGCGCCGGTCGGGCGGGCCGCGACCCAGAGCGTGAGCGAATCGATGAGCAGGACGTGCTCTCGTTCGCAGTTGCTGACGGTCATCGCTAGGTCCTCGTCCGCTTCGACCGTCGCCCAGCCCGGCGGGCGCTCACGGCGGTGAGCCGCGATCCGCAGATCGAGCTCAGGATCGCCCGCCTTCGCGGTGGCGATGAACGTAACGAGACCGCGCCCGAGAACGGCCGCCCGCGCAACCGCGTACCGGCTCTTCCCGCTCGCCGCCCCCCCGAGCACGAAGTGGAGCTCAGCCACGAGGTCCCAGCCCTACGGCCTGGAGCAGCTTGGTGATGTCGACCGAGGCTCGGAACCATGCGGCGAGGTCGGCGTAGGGATCGCTGGGCAGGCCGCGTGGCACGAACGTGACCCCGCGCCGGCGGGCGAGGGCGCGGAGCATGGTTTCGCGCAGGCTGATGCTCGCGAAGAGACCATGCACGTACGTCCCGATGACGCGTCCGTCGGCGCTGACAGCGCCGTCAACCACCCGCTCGCCGCCGGCCGAGCGGGTGAGATCCGCGAACGGCGCGCTTCCATTTCTCTCCGTGTCGCCGAGATGAAGCTCGTACCCGCCGAGTTCGATCCCCTCCAGGTTCGCAAACCCCCCAGAGCGCACGCGGCCAGTGACCTGCTCGGTCCTCTTCCGTGGGCCGAACGTGGTCCGAGTCCGCAGCAGCCCCAGTCCGCGAACGCGTCCGCGAGACCCCTCGATCCCGATTGGGTCGCGCAGCTCGTCACCGAGCATCTGAAATCCACCGCAGATACCCAGGACGGGCACGCCAGCATCGGCAAGCGCGCGGAGTCGCGCACCGATGCCACTGGCTCGAACCCACTCGAGATCCGCGATCGTCGCTTTGCTGCCCGGCAGCACCAGGAGGTCGGGGGCGCCGATCGCGGCGGGATCGCGGACGTAACGCACGCGCGCGCCCGCGGCCGCGAGCGGCGCGAAATCATCGAAGTTGCTTGTCAACGGGTAACGGACGACGCACACGTCCAGACCGCCGTCACGTGATGGCTCGTCGAGTGATAGCGAATCCTCCGGCGGCACACCGAGGTTTTCCGCGAACGGAAGAACCCCGAGAACCGGGACTCCCGACCTACGGCGGAGCGCCACCACGCCACTCGCGAACAGAGAGGGATCGCCGCGGAACTTGTTCACCAGGAGGCCACGGACCAGGGCGCGCTCGCAAGGTCGCAGCAGACCGAGTGTCCCGAGGACCTGAGCGAAGACACCGCCGCGCTCGATGTCCGCGACGAGCAGCACGCTCGCGCGGCCGGCGCGGGCGACGCGCATGTTCGCGAGATCGCCGTCGCGCAGATTGATCTCAACGGGGCTCCCTGCTCCCTCGATGACCACGACGTCGAACTCGCGGCGAAGCGTCCGGAGCGCGCCGGACACGACCGGCCAGAGCTCGCCTCTCGTCGTCCAGTAGTCGCGTGCAGCGACGCTCCCACGGGATCGGCCCATCACGACGACCTGGCTGCGGCCGTCGCCCTCTGGCTTGAGGAGCACCGGATTCATCTCGGCACGCGGGGTCGCGCCAGCCGCCTCCGCCTGCGCCGCCTGAGCGCGGCCGATCTCCGCACCGGAGGGAGTCGCCGCGGCGTTCAGCGACATGTTCTGCCCCTTGAAGGGAGCGACGCGCCAGCCGGCATCGCGGAGTACGCGACAGAGCGCGGTCGCGATTACGCTCTTCCCGACGGACGAAGCGGTCCCCTGCACCATCACACATCGGGCGAGGGCCTTCACGTGCGAAGGTCTGCCTGGAGGGCGCGGAGCGCGGCGATGAGGAGGTCTTGCTCCGTCGGGGGGCGGACCGCGATCCGCACGTGATCGGGCAGGCCGAAGCTCGCACACCAGCGGACGGCGATGCGCCGCTCGCCGAGCGAGCGGACGATTTGCTCGGCACGGCTTCCAACGTGGACGAGCAGGAACGGCGCCGCGCTCGGGACCGGCCCGAATCCGAGCTCGCACAGTGAGTCGGAGAGCCGCGTCCTCCAAGTCGAGATCGTCACGAGCGCGGCCGGGCTGAGCCGCCACGACGCCACCCGTGCGGTCGCGCACGCGTGAGCGCTGACCGACCACGGATCGCGGACGGCGCGGAGGGCCGCGATCGTTGCCGGATGCGCAAGGACGTACCCAAGGCGGAGCCCGGGCGACGCGAGCACTTTGGTGAGTGAGCGAACGAGCACGACCTGTGGGTCGTCAATCAGTTCCGGTGCAGCGACGCTCTCAGGGGCGAAGGACCCGAACGACTGGTCCACGACCAGCACCGTGGCCGCGCGTACCGCGTCGCGGATGCGCAGCAGCTCGCTCCTTTCGAGGACAGCGCCGGTCGGGTTGTTCGGGTCGCAGATGAAAGCCACAGCAGGACGTTCGGTGACGACAGCCTCGAGCAGCGCGCCGATCGGTGGGGCGAATTCAGGCGCGGACGCGCGGATCTCACGCACCGTCGCGTTGCGAAGGCCCGCGAGCCGCGCGTACTCGCCGTAAGTAGGGCCGAGCACGACAGCCCGGTCGCCCGACCCGATGAAAACGTGCGCAACGAGCCGCAGCCCCTCGGTGGCGCCGGCGGTCAGAAGAACGCAGCTCGCGTCGACATGCGCGTCGGCCGCAAGTCTCTGCTCGGGTTCAGCGGTCTCGAGGTCCGCGTATGCCGACCAGCCCGCGCCGGCGACCGCCTCCTCGACCACATCCGGCGGACCGCACGGGTTCAGATTCGCACTGAGCTCCAACCAGCCGCGTGCGGCGCCACCGTGCTCGACCGCGCTCATCGACGCGCTCCGGGGTAGGTCGCGAGCACGGCCGCGGTCACGAGGACCGCGGCGGCCATAACAAGCCGGCGCGCACGGCGGATGTCACGCGCGGACGGCGCGGCGCCGTCCCCGAGAGCGTAGTGGCGGGGTTTCTCGAGGCGTAGTCCGAGCGCACCCGCGGCCGCCGCCATCGGCCAGCCCGCGTTGGGACTCGCAGTGCGCCCGTGGTCGTTCCGCGCGACCTGCCACGCGCCGTGCGCATCCGCACATACGAAAGGCGCCGCGGTCACTACCGCCAGCGCCGAGAGGCGCGAGGGAACGTAGTTCGCGGCATCGTCCGCACGTGCGGCGGCCTTGCCGAGGTGCTCGTAGCGCCCCCGATAACCGATCATCGCGTCGGCCGTGTTCACCACACGGTAGGCGATCGCCGCTCCGATCCCGCCGAACCGATAGAAGAGGAGCGGTCCGATGTACGAGTCGGCAAGGTTCTCTGCGAGCGATTCGATCGCCGCCGAGGCGATCTGGTGCGCCGCCAGCTCTTCTGTGGGCCGACTCACTAGCGAACGAAGCTCGTCGCGCGCCAGATCTACCGCGTCGGCGGCGAGCGCCCGCTCCACGCGGGCGGCGGCGCCGACGAGCTCACGGAGCGCGAACGTGCTCTTCAGGATGAAGACGGAGAGCGCGGTCCGGACCGGGGACCACCGCTGACCGTCGAGGAACGTGCCGATGACGTACGCGCCGATCGTCGGGAGACCGACGACTAACGCACCGAAGGCGCGAGCCGGGCGATCATCGCGTGGAGCCGCGCGCTCGAGCGTGCCGATCGCCCACCCCATCAGGACCACGGGATGGAGGGCGCGCGGGGGCTCGCCGAACGCGAGGTCGATGGCGAGGGCACTGAGCCAGAGCATCGGGGCACTCGAGATCATCGCGGAGCGATGCTCCAGACGACGAGCGTCCCGAGGAACGTGAGCTCTCCGCAGGCGCCGTAAACATCTCCGGTGAGACCACCGAGCCGCGACTCCGCCGACCTTCCGAGGACGATCGTCGCCGCAACGGAGACGGCGGCCGCGGCGGCGGCGCGCGCGCCCGCGGTGAGAACGACGAGCGCGGTCCCCGTCGCGGCGACCACGACCTCGCGCCAGCCGAGGTCGCGCTTGAACGCGGCGCCGGCGCCCGCGACGCGTGCGTACGGGAACCTCCACAGCGCCAGCACCATGGCCCACCGAGCGAGCACCGTTCCGACAACGAGCGCCAGCGCTCTGTCGCGGGAGGCCAAGGACACGAGTGCGCCATATTCCGTAAGGAGCGCGATGGAGAGACCCGCCGCCGCGAACGCGCCGATCGTTCCCGCGTGCATGATGGCGAGTCGCCGTTCTCGATCGCCGCGAACGAGGAGCCCGTCGATCGTGTCGGCAAGCCCGTCCAAATGGAGACCACCAGTGCAGAGAGCGAGCACGGCGAGGTCGAGAGCCGCGACGACACTCACCGGAAACACGAGCGCGCCGAGCGCGTCAGCGACCGCGACGAACGCTCCGATCAACAGGCCGACCGCAGGAAAGTAGGCCAGCGAGCGCGGGAACGCGCTCGGTGGGACCGCTTCCGCGCGGAGCGGCGCCACGGTCAGGAAGCTCAGCGCCAGCAACGGCGCCACAAAATGGGCGCGCACTCAGAACTCGACGCCGCGCTGGGCGATGATCCCCCGCTCGAATGGATGCTTGACGAGTCGCATCTCGGTCACGAGATCGGCACGGTCGATGAGCGCTGGAGGCGCATCGCGACCGGTGAGAACCAGGTGCAGCATCTCGGGCTTCCGAGCGATGAGCTCGAGGACCTGATCGAGCGCGACCAGCTCGGCCTTGATCGCGCCGAGGATCTCATCGAGGACGACCACGTCGAGGTCGCCGGACGTTATGGCAGCGCGCGCCTCGGCAAGGCCCGCCTGCGCGGCGGCGACGTGATCCTCCATGGGGATTCGCGGGTCGCGCAGGCGCTCCACCGTGAAGCCGCGGCCGGCCCGAATGATCTCGAAGAACGGCGCGAGCGGCTTCACCGCCTCGACCTCGCCGGTCTTCCATGTCCCCTTGATGAACTGAATGACCCGGACCCGCATGCGGTTCCCAGCCGCCCGGAGGGCGAGGCCCATTGCCGCCGTCGTCTTCCCCTTGCCGTTCCCGGTGAACACGATGACGAGGCCTTTGCGGCGCGGCTTGGCCACGGCCTGATCGCTCACGGCTGTCCGAAGAGCTCCGGATGCACGATCTTCGCGTAGGCCTCAAACCCCAGAACAAGCCGCGGACCGGGCCGGCTCACAAGGTCGTCGTCGATCGGGTAGATGGCGCCCTCACGGACGGCGGGGATCGCCGACCAGCCTGGACGCGCGCGGACCATATCGGGCGTCGCGCCAAAACGGTAGTCAGCGAGCACGATGATCTCGGGGGCCCGCGCGACGATCTGCTCAGCCGAGAAGGTCGGAAACTTCGTCGCGGCATCGGCGGCGACGTTGGAGCCGCCGCAGATCGCGATCATCGAGTCGATAAAGTTACGCGGCCCAGCCACGAAGATGCGTGTCGGGTCCGTCGAGTCGACCTCGTGCAGCACCCGCGGCTTTGTCTTCGCCTGTTTTGCCTTCTCGGCGATCGCACCGATGCGCGAGCGCATGTCCGCGACGATTTGCTGAGCGCGGGGCGCCTGGTCCACAAGGTTCCCGACGGCGACGATGTTCTTGTAGACGCCGTCGAGGTCGTTCGGATCGAAGATGAAGAGCGGCTGGCCCAGGGCATCGAGCTGCGCGGGCAGGTTGCCGGAGCTGATCGCGAGGACGAGATCGGGCTTGAGCGCCACGATCTTCTCGGGGCTCGTTCGGATCCCACCCAGCTTCGGCAACGCCTTTGCCTCGGCGGGGAAGTCCGAGAAGTCGTCGGTGGCGACGAGGCGATCGCCCGCGCCCAGCGCGAAGACGATCTCGGTGGCACTCGGTGCGAGCGAAACGACCCGGCTTGGGGGTGATGCGAGCGTCACAGACTTTCCTCGGTCGTCGGTGACCGTGAGGGGATAGTGCGAAGCCGGGGAAGACGTCGGAGTCGACGAAGCAGGTGCGGCGGTGCCGCCACAGGAGGCGATCGTGAAGAGGAGGACCGCGAGGACCGCGAGGAACGCGAAATATCCTGCTCGGTACCGCATCTGGCGCACCCCTTTCTTGCGAAGGCGTGTAGGCCGCGAGCGGATGTTCCAGGCGACCCGAGTTCGGACTTTCGTCCGTCACGGTTGCGGGACACTGCCGGACTTGCACCGGCTTCGCTGGAACCCCGCCTAATTCAGTTGTCGATGCGCGCTAGAGATCAGGCCGGAACATGCTCCTGCGTGTATCGCGCGTTGTCGGTGAGATGCGCGGCAAACATTCGCTGCAGCGTCATCACGTGGGCGCACAGCCCAGACGTATGGAAATGCTCACACGCGCAGGTCCAGTCATCGCCTTTGAGCGAGACGGCGTGGGTGCCGTTATCACCGCGGAACGCGACCTCGAAGCTCCTGAAGCTGATCCGTTCGGGCTCTTCGGCGTAACGCTTCGCCTTCTCGATCTTGGAGATGAGGCTCGAGTACATCAGATCCTCCACACTCCCGTTCTTCCCGGTCGGGCCGGACGTGCCGAGTTTAGACCCGAGCCATAGCATTCGCGACGGCATGGAAATGCGGCCGATTTCCCGCAAGATGGACGCGCTCCTCGCGGCACACATGCGCCTCCTCGAGTTCTTCATGTGGTTCGACCCGCACTCCTCGAGAGAGGGCATCGCCGACTTCGTCGCCGGCAATCCGCAGGAGATGCCGCTGCCCGAGTACGTCGCCGCCATCAAGCGATGGAGCGAGCCGAAACGCAAGGACTGGTTCGCCTACCAGATGAACGTGCCCGAGGCGCAGCGCGCCGTCATCGCGTCGCTTGCCGAGCGGAGGGGCGTCGCCTTCGCGGAGGAAGACATCGCGCTGACCACCGGCGCGTTCGCGGGCCTCGAGATCGCGATGCGCGCCGTCTGCGATGAAGGCGACGAGGTCATCTACCTCACGCCGCCTTGGTTCTTCTACGACGGCATCGCCCAGGGCCTCGGCCTGGTCCCGGTGAAGGTGCGCGTCGACATGAAGACCTTCGACATAGACGTTGCCGCGATCGAGCGGGCGATCACCTCACGAACGCGCGCCATCATCGTGAACTCGCCTAATAACCCGACCGGCAAGGCCTACCCGCGCGCGACGCTGGATCGTCTTGCCTCAGTCCTCGAGGCGGCCTCCGCGCGCAACGGGCGCGCCATCTATCTGCTGTCAGACGAGGCCTATTACCGCATCCTCTACGACGGCCGCCGCTATGAAAGCCCGACCGAGTCGTATCCGCGCTCGATCCTCATCTATACCTACGGCAAGCAGCTCCTGACGCCCGGGGAGCGCATCGGCTTTCTGGCGTTAGCACCGACGATGCCGGCGGGCGAGCGCCGGCAGCTCCGGAACGCGATCACCATGGCGCAGCTCGTGGGCGGGTGGTCCTGGCCGAACGCGGTGCTCCAGTACGCGCTCGCGGACATCGATCGCCTCTCCGTCGACATCGGAAAGCTCGAGCGAAAGCGGGACCGGATGATCCAGGGCCTCCGCGAGGCCGGGTACGAGCTACACGTGCCCGAAGGGACCTTCTACCTCTTACCCAAGTCGCCGTGGCCCGATGACTGGGCGTTCACGAAGCACCTGGCGGAATCGGACGTGTTCGTGCTACCCGGCGAGGTCGTCGACCTGCCGGGGTACTTCCGCATCTCGATCACCGCGAGCGACGCGATGATCGACAAGGCGCTGCCGGTCTTCGCCGCGGCGGCCAAGGAGCGAGTTCCCGCCTGAACACAGCCGCGTCCGGTTGGGTCCGGATGGTCGTCCTCTTCAGCGTGGCCGGCTTCATCGAAGTCGTCGCGTACGGCCAGGTGATCGCGTTCACGCCGCTCTACCTCCCGCGGCTGGGCATCTCCGAAAGCGAGGTCGCGTTCTGGGTCGGTGCCATCGCATCTTTTTCAAACTTCGTGGGACTTCCGTTCCTGCCGTTCTGGGGGGCGCTCGCCGATCGATACGGGCGGAAGCCGCTCATCATCCGATCCTTCGCAACGGCGTTCATCGCGCTCGGCTTGACGGTGTTCGCGCCGAACGTATGGGTCTTCGCGTTCTCGCGGGCGTTCCAGTCGCTCGGACTCGGCAACACCGGCCTGATGCTCGCCACGCTCGCCGAGCACGCGCCCGCCACCCGTACCGCGTTCGCCTTCGGCGTGGTGAACGGCGCGAATCCCCTGGGCGGCTTCATCGGACCGCTCATCGGCGGGCCGATCGTTGACCGGTTCGGCTTCCCGGCGCTCATGGCAGTGGACGCGATGGCCATGGCCGCCGTCGTCGCGCTCCTCTACTTCGGGTACCGGGACGCCTTCGTCCCGCGAGGATCCGGTGGCTCACTGCTCCGGATGGCGGGCGAAGGCGTCATGCTCGTCGTGCGTTCTCCGCGACTACGCGCGCTCTTTCCCGCCCTCTTCCTGCTGTTCGCGGGATGGATGCTCGCCTACATCTACGTGCCGCTCGTCGTCGCGCGGTTGTACTCGGGATCGGATCCGGCCACCGCGGTGGGGATCGTGCTCGGCGC
>WNGI01000406.1_pt1 | contig 47551 bp, 51 predicted proteins | sample 5400621 | NCBI WGS metagenome assembly WNGI01 (sample SAMN13153374, study PRJNA577476) | soil metagenome | isolation source: 20 cm soil or saprolite under Garry oak tree replicate 1 | place: USA:California | collected 2016-06-15 | reverse complement strand
ACCCGCTTGCCGGGCGGTTACATGGGCAAGATCCTGCGCGTTGATTTGAATACCGGTAAATTCGCCGACTTAAATCTTCCCGAAGAGCCGCTGCTACGCAAATATTGGGGCGGTCAACTGTTCGCTGAGTATGTGCTGCTGAACGAATTACCGCTCGACATCGATCCTTATGATCCAGCAAACGTGATCGTCGGTATGACTGGACCGATTACCGGCACCGGTTTCACTCCTGGTGGAACGAAAATGTGTTTCGTTTATCTCAGTCCCGCCACGCGTCACACGCTGGGACGGGGCGCCACTAGCGGTTACTTCGGCACATCGCTCAAAGCCGCGGGCTATGATGGAATCATCGTCACCGGCGCCGCACAGTCACCGAAGTATCTTTACATCGGTGAAGATAGAGTCGAGCTGCGCGACGCCAGTCGCGTTTGGGGTAAGGGCATTAGAGACACAGAAGAGATGCTGCGCAAAGAATCGGGTCACCTGGATGCGCGCGTCGGCTGCATCGGCCCCGCCGGTGAAAATCTCATTCGCGCGGCGATGCTGGTGAACGATTATAATCACACGGCGGCGCACGGCTTGGGCGCGGTGATGGGCTCGAAGAAATTGAAAGCTTTCGTCGCCTGGGGCACCAAACGGCCGCGCGCGCACGACAAAATCAGATTGATCGACGCCGGTGTGCGCTGGGCAAAAGCGATCTCATCGCGCAAGACCACGGTCAAAAAACGCCTGACCAGCGTCGGTCATGGCGAAGACTGGGGCGCGATCACGAAGCTGAACTGGCGCAGCACCATCATCACCGACGAAGCCAAAGGTTTGGATCAGAACCGTGTGACGCTTCGTCCCTGCTTCCAGTGTCCGCGCATGTGCCCGTGGGACGTAGAGATCGGCGAAGGACGCTTCAAAGGCAAGGTCGGCCACTTCAATGCCGGCAGCGAGTGGATGGATACGTTTTATAATCTCGGGTTCAAAGGCAACGACGTGCTTTATCTCTCCGAGCGCATCAACGATCTCGGCATCGAGTGCAGCCATTTCGCCTGCGGCGCGGGGTTGGCATTCGAGGCTTGGGAAAAAGGCGTGCTTGGTCCCGATCGCACCAACGGACTGAAGTTGGAATGGGGCGATCTCGAAGCCGTCGAAACTTTGCTGGAACGGTGCGCCCGGCGTGAAACGTGGCTTGGCAATATTCTCGCCGACGGTCCTAAAGAGCTCGCCGAAGAATTGGGCGGCGAAGCGAAGAATTGGGTGGTCCACACAAAAGGCGGCACGCCGGCGCAGCACGAATGGCGCCCGCTGTTGAGTCAGATGCTGCGCGAGCTGGTTGCGAGCGGCGGCATGAAACCGCAAGGCGCCGGCGGCACCGAACCGCCCGCTGATTTGCGCTATCGGGAAAAATGGGGGCCACTTGATCCTAATCAACCGGACGGTTGGACGAGCTCGCACCTGATCACCGAACAAGTTCGCCAGGCCTGCGGCATCATGGGCGCGTGCTGGTTTGCATTGAATGACAAACCACCCGATGGCGTGCAGAGCATGCTCGACTCGCTCAATGCGACCACCGGTTGGGACGTGAGTTTAGATGAATTGGTCGACGCTGGCCATCGCGCGATTATTTTGCAAAGCGTCTTCGGCACCCAGCGCGGCTGGATCGCCGAGCACGATTGGCAGGATGTCGGCCCGCGCTTCCTGGAACCGATCCCCGACGGCAAATACAAAGGCTTTACGATCGCCAAGTGGTTGCCCGGTTTGATCTACGAATACTACCGGATCTCCGGCCGCCATGAAAAAACCGGACGTCCCTATGTGGACACGCTGAAGCGATTGGGCCTGGAAGAGTTCACGGAATGGAGCCAACTCGATTGATCGCCGCTGCCAAAGAGATGACATGAGAATTTATCGTGCATTGACCATTACGCTACTCAGTCTGCTTGCAGCTCTGGTACTTTTTCCATCGCCTGGGCACGCGCAAGCACTGAAGAAAGTCCGCTTGGCCAGCTCGTCGACCAACGTCTCTTTTCTCGCCCTTTATACCGCGCTCCACCGCGGCTTTTTCAAAGACGAAGGCATCGACTTGGAAATTATTTTCATGCCGGCGAACCTGGCCAGCACTGCGGTTTTGAACGGCGATGTCGACTACAATGGCGCCGTGACCGGCACCATCGGTGCAGCGGTGCAAGGACGGCCGATGAAAGTTTTGCTCTTCACGGTTGCCAAGCCGCTGCTGTTTTTGATGGGTCAGAAAAATATCAAAGACGTGAAGCAACTGAAGGGAAAGAAGATCGCCGGCAGCTCTCCAGGCGGTTCGGCGACTTTGCTGGCCAATCAAGCGCTCAAACAAATCGGCCTCGAGCCCGGCAAAGACGTTTCTGTTTTGCAAATGTCCGGCAACGCCGCCAGCCGCTACGCGGTGCTGGAGTCCGGCGTCGTCGACGCGTCTTTGCTCTCGGTGCCCGAGAACATCATCGCCCATGAAAAGGGCTACAACGAATTGCTCTTTCTCGGCGACGTTGTCGAATTTCCCCAGAACGGTTTCGGCACTTCGGATAAGCGGATCCGCGAAAACCCCGACGAAGTCTACCGCATGGTGCGGGCCACGCTGCGTGGTTTGCAATTTATCTGGGACAAAAATAACCAGGAAGCAGTGACGAATATACTAATGAAGCAATGGAAAGTAAGCGACCGCAAGATGGCCGCGGAGATGGCTCGCCAAGTCAATCGCGTCCTGACCAAAGACGCCTACGTCAAACCCGAATCGGTCCAGGTGCTCGTCGATCTGGCGCGCGAAAGCGCAAAAGTCACTAAGCCAATCAGCGTCGCCGATGTCGTCGACTATAGTTTTGTGGATAAGGCGCGAAAGGAGTTGGGAATCGTAAAGTAGGGGCGCAGCATGCTGCGCCCCGCCCTAATACGCATCACATCAGCGGATCGATAATGACTTTTATTGAATCCTGCCCGCTCGCGGTGAGCTGAAAACCCAAACCTGCTTCGGCAAGCGACAATCGATGCGTGACCATATCGGCGACCCGGATTTTGCGATCGCGAATCAGATCGAGTGATTCGTTCAAATCCTCTCCGCTGCCCGCATAAGAAGTCACCACCGAAATTTCGTCGCGCCAGTAGTCGAAGAGCGGAATCGGCACGTCGACACCGGCAGCCGTCGGAGCGAAGAAAAGCAACGTGCCGCCACGGTCGACGGATTTAACGGCTTGTTGAATCGCAGAGATTGCGCCTGTGCAAACAATGACTCGATCCGCTAATCGACCTTCGTTCAAATCGCGCAATCGCGCAGGGACGTCTTCCGAGCCGCGGATCGTCACATCGGCGCCGAATTGGGTCGCGGCTTTAAGCCGATAATCGCTGATATCGGTGGCAATGATACGCGCTGCGCCGCGAGCGCGGGCAAGCTGCACATGCAGCAGCCCGGAAATACCGCTGCCGATCACCAGCACGGTTTGCCCGGCGGTCATGCGCGCGCAACGCTGAGCTCGGACCACGCAGGCAAGCGGTTCGATGAACGACCCTTCGTCGAACGTCATCGTGTCGGGAATCTGCAGCGTGCCCAATTCTACATTTATTTTCGGCACGCGAATGTATTCGGCAAATCCGCCCGGATCGAAATGGGTGGTCCGCAACAGGTCGCACACCGACTGATGTCCGCTCAAACAGTAGCGGCATCGACCGCAGGGCACATGATGCGAGGAAAAAACCCGATCGCCGACTTTAAAGTCTTTGACCCCCTCCCCCACCTCCGTCACTTCACCGGTAACCTCATGACCCAGAACAAGCGGCGCCTTTTTGATCCGATACCACTCCATCAAATCGCTGCCGCAAATGCCGCTCGCTCGTGTCTTAATGAGCAGTTCACCTGGACCAATCTTCGGCACGGGCACTTGCTCAAGCCGCACGTCGCGGTTGTTGTAGTACATGGCGACGTGCATCTTGGATTCGTATTTCATGGGGAAAAGTCGATCAGAGGGGTTTGCCATCGTAGGGAACGGGCAACCGGTTCCCTACGATTTGTCAGACAGCGTAGCCAAGATTAGCTCGCCTTCCGCGCCTTAGCATTTTTCTCGCTTTCATAAATCTTATACGCCTCTTTCACGGCAACATTCTCATGAACGATGGCCCGAACGGCTTTGATCATGCCGACCGGAGAATCGGACTGAAAAATGTTCCGGCCCATATCGACGCCTACGGCGCCGTGGCTGACCGCGTTGTGGGCCAATTCGAGAGCTTCGAGTTCAGGCGTCTTCTTGCCGCCGGCGACGATGACCGGAATCGGACAGCTTTCGATCAGCTCGTCGAAATCATCGCAGTAGTAAGTTTTGACGATATGGGCGCCGAGCTCGGCGGCGATGCGACAGGATAATCCTAGATAGCGCACGTCGCGCGCCATGTCTTTGCCGACGGCGGTCACGGCCAAGACCGGAATGCCGTATTTCTCGCCTTCATCGACGAGCTTGGCCAGACTGACGAGAGTTTCTTTCTCGAATTCCGAGCCGACAAAGATCGACAATGCCATCGCCGAGACGTTCAAACGAATGCAATCATCGATCGATACCGTAATGTCTTCGTTCGACAGTTCTTTGAGAATACTGGTGCCGCCGGAAACGCGGAGTACGATGGGCTTATCGGCCTTCGCGTCCACCGAAGTGCGCAGCACACCGCGCGTCAGCATGATCGAGTCCGCATGCGGCATCAAAGGTTCGATCGTCTTGCGTGGCTCTTCCAGGCCGCTTGTGGGGCCGAGAAAGTAGCCGTGATCAACAGCGAGCATGACCGCTCGTCCATCCGACTTGATAATTCGCGCCAATCGATTTGCCATTCCCCAGTTCATCGACATTTTGGCCTCCTTGGTTCCAGTGTAGATTTTGTTTGAAAGTATCAAAAAATCCTCGATAGTGAAACTTCGAGAAACAAGATTTGACTGTGCATCAGAAGTGCTGATACGGTCGAAGCATCTTGGCCCTTGGAGGAACGATGCCGATCGAAGTCATGGACATGGTGAAAATGGCCCGCGAAGAAGGCAAACGAAAAGTCATCTTCAACACCAACCGCTTTCATGCCTGGCTGCACGTCTATCCCAAACCCGGAGACGCGGACGACATGCACTGCCACAACGCCGACCAAACTTTTTACGTTATCGACGGCGAGTGCACCATGCACTTTCCGGACGGCGGCAAGGCCATCATGACACCGGGGATGGTCGCCACTATCACCGGCGGCTCTTTCTACAAACTAGAAAATACCGGTACCGGCGCAATGGTGCTTATGGGCAATCGCTCTGGACCGTCTGAAGCCATTCAGCACATTAACTATGAGCTGCGTAAAGACATCAAAACCTTATCTCGCGAAGAAATGGAAAAGATCCGCCATCCGGGCAATGTTCGCGTCTCGGGTTAAGTCAAGCGCGCTCAATCGAGCCTAAGAAGCAACGTGAACAGGCTTGGCCGATTTTTTCAGCAGCGGCGCGACGTAACGTGTGCCTAGACCCATGATAATCAAACCGCCGCCTGCAATCGTGGCCGTCGATGGGATCTCGCCAACCGCAAGCGCGACCCAAATCGGATTAAGCACGGGTTCAATCAACGCGATGAGCGAAGCTTCCTGTAACGGGACTGACTGCAATCCTTTGGAAAACAAGAAATAAGGCAGACCGAGCTGAACCGCGCCCATCACCGCGAGAATCTCCAGTTGACTTGACGATACCGTCAATTGTGACTTGACGATGAGTACAAGCAACAACGCGCAGACGACGTTATTGATCCACGTCAGGTAAACCGGATTTAAATCCTGCGTTTTGCGAAGATTGATCATATAGGTCGCAAACAGTACGCCACTTAAAAGAGCGAGCACGACTCCAGCCATTTCCGGCCGGCCAGCGCTGTCCATAGAGATAATGCCGATCCCGACCATGCCCAGCGCCAGAGCGCAGCCGTTGAGTCTGGAGATTTTCTCTTTCAAGACCAGCCGAGAGAAAAGAAACACGAAGATCGGCGCTGTGTATTGCAGCACGATCGCGTTGGCCGCCGTGGTCAGCTTATTCGCGGCGACAAACGCGCTGATCGCAGCGGTGTAACTCAGCACCGATACAAGAATCGGCCAGCTAATCTGCCACCCGCTTCGCCGCAAGAACGGCGTAAAAACCAAAAAAGCGAAAAGACTTCGGTAAAAAACGATTGCCAGCGGAGGTACGTCAAGGAATTTAATGAAAACCCCGGCCAAGCTCCACAGAAACGCGGCTGAGAGAATCAGCCAGCGCCCGTGCGCGATAGACACGGCGGATGAATTAAGAGACTCTCGCATCGGACCCGGGGGCGGCAAAGCGAACGCAAGATTACCAGCGCGGTGGGTTCCCTGCAATCTCGCTCTTGCTTTACGAGAGCGTGCCCACAAAAAGAGAGGGGGAGAATCGTCTTCTCCCCCTCTCTTGATCCCTATGAGGAATCTTTCTATCGGATCACGCCGTTAGCTTTCCGCTACCACGGAAATCTTGAGCGAAACGGTAAGATCGGCCGCCAGACGAACCGGCACTTCATAATCGCCTACCGTCTTGATGGGTTCGTCCAGATGAATCTTGCGCCGATCGACGTTGAGCCCTTTGGCCTTCAAAGCCTTCTCGATCTGCATGTTGGTCACCGATCCGAAGAGTCTGCCCTCTTCACCGGCTTTCATCGAAATGACCAGCGCAACTGACGCGAGTTGGTCCGCGGCGCCTTGAGCTTGGCGCATGACTTTTTGTTTTTGATCGGCCACGAGCTTTTTCTGATGCTCGAAGGTCTTGAGGTTTTTCTGGTTCGCCATCAAAACCAAGCCGCGTGGCAAAAGATAATTGCGCGCGTAGCCGTCGCGCACGCGCACGACTTCGCCGATCTTGCCGACGTTGGCGATATCTTCTTTCAAAATGACTTCCATAGTTCCTTCCCTAGGACGCCTGGCTCGGAGTGAGGCGATCCTTTCCCAGACGACGAAAATCGCCCCACAGATCGAACAGACCCAGCGCGACCACGAGCAGCGTGAAAATCTGTTGAAAAATAATTAGCACGTAAGTCAATCCGCGCAAAAATCGCGGCACTTTGTTCTTATGAAAGAAGTAGGCGATCACCGCCAACCCTTGAGCGAAATAGCAGGCGCCGATCACGAGCAATAGATTGAAGGCAACTGGGCGCGCACCGGCGACGCCAGGAACGAAGAGCGCAAAGCCGCTGGCGATGAAACCCCAAACCAGCGGCTCCGGTCCCTTCCATTCGCGCAGGTGTTGGAGCGAAAACCATCGCGCACGCCGTTCCGGAAAACGGCGGCCGAGATAAAGAATGTTCAGCAGCGCGACAAACGCAAAGCTCAAGAAGAGCAAAGCGGGCAACAACCGCAAAATCGTTTCGACGATTTGCGGCGTCTGTCCCTTGAGTATTTCCAGGCTCTCTTGCGGCAGGGCGAGCTTTTCCTGAACTCGTAAAGCGGATGCGAGCTGCGCCGTCAGTCCCGCATGCAGATCCTGCGACATCGCCGACCAGGAACCATAGAAATAAAGTGACAGAAGCGCGGTCAGAGTCAGCAGCACCGTGGCGACGCCCACGACTAAATACTCGATGGTTCGAATGCGTCCAAGCAAACCCAAGAGCAATCCCGCCAGAACGGCAAATATGCCGTAGATCAATGCCAGCTCTTCAGCGGCGAAAAAAACTAAAAGCATCATCGCAACACAGAGGATGCCCAAGCCTCCACCGATGCCGTATTTAAGGCTGTACACGAGCACCGGTTGGGCCACGAAGGGCAACAAAATCACCCCCAGCGGCGGTAAGCTAATGCCGCCGATAAACAGAAACAAGCTCGCAGCCAGAGCCAAAAAGAATCTGCTGATGACTTCAAACCGCTGCATGAGAGGGAGTCCGCTGAAAGCGCTTAATTCTTGGCCGTCGTGAAAGGGAGCAGCGCTACGCTGCGCGCTCGTTTGATTGCGGTCGTCAGCAGTCGCTGGTGGCGCGCGCAGTTTCCGGTAATTCGGCTTGGCGTCATTTTTCCCCGCTCGGTAACGAATTGGGAAATCGTTCGGAGATCTTTGTAATCGATCGCCAGCGATTTATCCGCGCAAAATCGACACACCCGGCGTCGAAACATCGGTCGGCGCCGCGGCCCGCCTTTATCTTCGTCCGATCTCTCTCGATACGGTCTCGGACCTCGTTCCATCTGTGCCATATCTCGATTTACCTCTTTCTCCAAGCTTGTCCGTGACGGTTCACGACAAAGGGTCGCCGCTCTTCTCCGACTCGGCGGAGCTTGGACTGTTGCGACTTAAAAATTAAACCGTCGTGGCATGCCGGTTAGGACGTAGCGAAGATCCGGATCTCTGGTCAAATGTCCCAAATAGGATAACCTTGTTGTATTCGCCCATCGGGCACTGCCCCGTGCCACCAAATCCTATGTCGATGTCGAAGGTTCGGCTTTTGTGCCATCCGCTTCTGGAGCATGTCGGGGCGGCTCGCTGTGGCTCCTCACCGCGGCCGGGTTCGGATTCGTGATCGCGCTTTCCTCGGTGCGCACGGTCAAGTATCGTAGGATGCCGTCGGTCAGCTTGAGGTTGCGTTCCAGCTCTTCGACGGCACGTCCCGTCGCATTATATCGAAGCAAAACGTAATAGCCCTTGCTCTGTTTCTCAATCCGATAGGCAAGATCGCGCACGCCCCATTCGTCGACGAGAGACATCGTGCCGGCTTGGCCCTCGATCACCTTTTTGAATCGTTCGATGAACTCTTTTGTCCGCGAGCCCCTTTCGGGGTGCACCACGAAAAGGGTTTCATATAGCGTCACGGCAGTATATTCCTCCACAATAAATTGTTTTGTCTAACATACGACCCTTGCCATTACAACGCTCCGCGCTGAGTCAGCGCGCACGGTTATAGCACGCCATCGCCTGTGCAGGTCCGTCCGTTACCAGGGAGAGCACGGACTCCGCGGCCCGATCGACGATCCCCTTCAATGCTTCCAGTTCTTCAGCGTTAAACGGCTCCAACACGTAGTCGGTGGGACCTATGCCTTCGGGAGGCCGGCCAATGCCCACGCGAACCCGATAAAATGGCGCTCCGGCCAATTGTTCCAAGATCGAGAGCATACCTCGGTGGCCGCCGGCGCTGCCTCTCGGTCGGATCCGGCTGCGACCGAAGGGCAGATCCAAATCGTCATAGATCACCACCAAGCCTTCCGCCGAGCTTTGATATTCCCTCATTAGACACTCGACTGCCGCCCCACTGCGGTTCATGAACGTCTGCGGTTTGGCCAAAAGGATCTTTTCCCCGCCGCAACACCATTCGCCGACCCAAGACTCGCAAAGCTGTTCACTTAGCGCAACATTATTTCGCTGGGCCAAGCGGTCGATCACTAAAAAGCCCAAATTATGCCGCGTGCCTTCGTATTCTTTTCCGGGATTGCCAAGACCGACGATCAGTTTCATCGATCAGTCTCCGTCCACCGGGAGAATACCGTCGATTAGGATTCGCCTTCCTTCGGTGCTTCCGGCGCCACAGGCGCAACTTCCGCTCCCTCGACTGGGGCAGCGGCGGCTGGAGTCGGCGCTTCTTCAACCGTCGGCGGCACGACTGAGACTAACGGTAGATTGGATTCGTACAGGGCGGTGACCCCTTCGGGTATGGCGAGGTCTTCAATGTGAACCGAATCTCCGATGTCCAATGCGCTCACGTCCACGTCGAAATACTCGGGGATGTCCAGAGGCAAACACTCCACTTCGATTTCACGAACAATCGGCTGAAGAATACCACCCCGAACGACACCGGCTGCCTTGCCGACGAAGTGAAGCGGCACGTGAACCGTGATCTTCGCGGTGAGATCGACCTCGTATAAATCCGCATGAATGACGTCGCCGCTGATCGGATGATATTGCATGTCCTTAACCAGCGCGACCTTGTCTGCGAGCGTCGCGGTCGCCGATTTCAACCGCACCAAATGTGATCCTTCCAATCCGGCGATCCGGTTGGAAAACTCTCGCTTGTCAAATTCGAGGGCCACGGCCGCCATTTTTGGACCGTAGAGAATTCCCGGGATCTTCCCGCCGCGCAACAATCGCCTGGCGTCACGTTTGTTTTTTATCTCGCGGGCATCGGCATGTATTTCAAGAGTTTCCAAGGAAATCTACCTCCTCAAACTAAACGAACAATGAACTGATCGATTCTTCTTCATGGGTGCGACGGATCGCTTCGCCGAGCAAGTGCGCCACGGATAAAGTCTTAATCTTGCGGCAGCCCTGTGCCTGGGGACCGAGCGGAATTGTGTTGGTGACAATTAGTTCTTCGAGCGGGCATTCTTCGATTCGTTCTATCGCCGGGCCGGACAAGACCGGGTGCGTACAGCAACCGAGAATTCTCTTGGCGCCTTCTTTTCTAAGGGCTTCCGCCGCCATGGTCAGCGTTCCTGCTGTATCGATCATATCGTCGACCAAAATCGCCACTTGATCGGCGACTTCGCCGATAATATTCATTTCGGCAACTACGTTGGGGCCGACGCGTCGTTTATCGATGATAGCAAGCGACGCATCCAGCCGGGTGGCGATGGCGCGCGCCCGCTCGACCCCGCCGGCGTCGGGAGAAACGATTGTCACCTCGTTGTGATTTAACTGTTTTCTCAAATATTCAAGCAACACCGGCGTCGCATACACATTGTCCACGGGGATATCGAAAAAACCCTGGATTTGCCCCGAATGCAGATCCATCGTGAGCATGCGCGACGCCCCAGCGGTCGTGATCAAATCGGCGACCAATTTAGCACTGATCGGGACTCGCGGTACCACCTTGCGGTCTTGGCGCGCGTACCCGTAATAGGGCATCACGGCGGTGATCCGCATGGCCGAGGCGCGCTTAAACGCGTCCAACATAAGCAGGAGTTCCATTAAGTTGTTGTTGCCTGGCGCCGAAGTCGATTGCAATACAAAGACGTCCGCGCCGCGAACGTTTTCTTTGATCTCAACCTTGCTCTCGCCGTCGCTGAATGTATCTACAGTCGCTTTTCCCAGAGGCACCTTGAGGAACTGGCTAATCTCAGCCGCCAAGGGCGGGTTCGAATTACCGGCAAATATTTTTAATTCTGCGTCGTGTTGAGCCATACATTCCGAAGTTCAGCGTTAGCCTCGATCTTGTTTTTCAACGCGCCATGGCTGCTCTTTGAGCTTTGCTGTGAAGTCCCGATGCGGCAAGAACCGCTCGCGGTAAAACACGAGCGCCGTTCCCCATGAACGGCGCTCTTTGAGAGATACCAAATATTTACGAACTAGGCCAGTTAATTTCGTCGGAAATTGGCTGGGCGGGAAGGATTCGAACCTTCGATACCGGCTCCAAAGGCCGGGGCCTTACCGCTTGGCGACCGCCCATCCCCGAACCTCTTCGCAAGGAGTTCACTCGGTCGCGCGAGATATCGGTTCAAGCCTCATCGAGCGCTTTGGGGCTGCCGCCCTCGGCGAGAACCTTGTGATATTCCGCGATGATTCTTTCCTCGATCATCCGCCGGGTTTCGTTATTGATCGGATGAGCGATGTCCTTATAGGTTCCGTCCTTGCGCTTTTTACTAGGCATCGAGACAAAAAACCCAGTCGAGCCATGGATGATTTTTAAATCCCGGATCACAAAACAATGATCGAGGGTGATCGTAACATAAGCCCTTAGTTTATCTTCATCCACAGGAAAGACCCTAACCTCGGTAACCTGCATAGGGACCCCCAACTTAAGACGAGCCAGATGCTTGCTGGCGGTTACTATAGGCCTTTACGACTGATCACTGACTCAGCAAACGGACCAAGAACGCTTGAACTCCCTCCCCATGCCGCAACCGGTGAAAGGCTTTTTGGGCCTCTCCCTTTGACTTGAATATTCCGAATACTGCCGAACCGCTACCCGACATTAAACCGCTTACGGCGCCTTCGCGCAATAGCATCTTTTTCAACAAGCGAATTTTTGGATACCTGTCGAGGGTCACGCTTTCCAGATCATTCACCAGCAGGCCAGCGAGCTTGTCAAAACTTTTCAACGAAGTCGCAATGCTAGTATTTACAATAGGTTTTGTCAACTTTCTGGGAAGGGCTTTGTATGCCCAGGCCGTCGACACCGGGAAGCCCGGATAGATGATTACAAGCCAGAAACGCGCCGTCCCGGCGAGCGGGCGCAATCGTTCGCCGATGCCGCCCGCTCGAGCGGGTCGAGCGCGGATAAAAAACGGCACATCGGCTCCCAGCGACAAAGCCAACTTCTCCAACCGATCGTCCGACAAGCCAAGTTTAAACAGACGATTGAGACCGATCAAAGTCGCCGCCGCGTCAGTACTGCCACCGCCCAAGCCGGCGCCAATGGGGATGCGTTTGCGAACGCGGATATGAACCCCCTGATCCGTGTCAACTCGCGGCATCAGCAATCGGGCGGCGCGGAAGACGATGTTTTTCTCCCCCCGCGGCACGGAGGGATGATCACAACTCACTGTAATCCGCGTATTCGGAGATTTTGTCCCTTTAACTTTCAATCTTCGAATCTCGATCACGTCGAAAAGCGACACCGGCACTATGATGGTGTCGATTAGATGATAACCGTCTCGGCGTTTGCCGAGCACGCGCAAATAGAGATTAACTTTGGCCGGCGCTCGAATCCTCACGCGCCATTAGCTAACATAGGGGCACTGCATTTGCGAAGGAGCAATCCTCGGCTCGATGCATCCCGATCCGTTAAAGCTCATGAAGGTTGCGTGGGACGCGGCCAACAGCGCCGGCGAAATTATTCGTCAGAACTGGCAGCGTCCGAAAACGATTGATTATAAGGGTGCCATCGATTTGGTTACTTCGGTGGACCGTGAAAGCGAACGGACGATTGTCGAAGTGATCCGGCGTAGTTTTCCCGATCACTCGATCCTGGCGGAAGAAGAAACCGACGTCCGAGGCGCGCAGAATCAATATCGCTGGATTATCGATCCACTGGACGGCACGACCAACTTCGCCCATGGCTATCCGCAGTTTTGCATCTCCCTCGCGCTTGAACACAACGCCAAAGTCATCGTCGGAATAGTTTACGATCCGATCCGAGATGAATGCTTCAAAGCGGCACTCGGACAAGGCTCAACGCTCAACGACAGACCGATTCGAACTTCGACAACAGAGGAATTGGACAAGGCGTTGCTCGCGACCGGCTTCCCGTACGACCGTCGCGACTTCGCCGACTTCTACCTGACCTACTTCAAGGCGTTCATGACGCGAAGCCAAGGAATTCGCCGCGGCGGATCGGCGGCGCTCGATCTTTGCTACGTTGCCTGTGGCAGGCTCGACGGTTTTTGGGAACTAAAGCTCAAGCCTTGGGATACCGCGGCGGCCTCCTTAATTGTTGCGGAAGCCGGCGGCAAGCTCAGTGATTTTTTTGCCAACCCTTTTACCATTTGGGGTCAAGAGACACTCGCTTCCAATGACCTCATTCATGACGAAATGGTAAAAATTGCCAGCGCAGTAGTCAAAGCCCACGTTGACTGATCAGCGACCCGATGATAGAAAAAATCTCCACGCGCCCGTAGTGAAAAGGATATCACGAGGGTCTCCGGAACCCTAAGTACAGGTTCGATTCCTGTCGGGCGCACCAAATCTTTCCGATAGTTAGGCGTGTCCTGCGAAAAGGTTCCGGCAAAGGTTCCGGTTTTCTGCTCAACTGCGGGCAGGTTCGGCTTCGCAACGTAGGCACGTAACCGCGCGTCGCCGTCGCCACGAATGTACTTACCGTAGTGCTCTTGAATCATTTGCATACTCGTTCCGGTCTGTTCCGCTATCCATTTCTGGTTACAACCTAGAGCGAGCGCAACGCTAATGTAGGTGTGGCGAGTGTTGTAAAAAGGTCGCTGGCGAGTCTTGAAAACGCGCAGCACGGCTTGAAATCCACGGGCGAACTCAGATTGGTCTATGGGTTTGCCTTGACCAAACATAGCTGTCGGGCTCTACACGCAACGGCAACACACTTCTAAGAAGCTCTACGACATTCGGTAGCAGCGTGACGGTTCTCTGGCTTGCCCGTGTTTTCGGTGCGTTCTCTTCGCCTAGATGCCGCGATAGCGCGACGGTCGCCGTTCCGTTGATTAAATCAACGCTTCCCCATTTGAGCGCAGTAGCTTCGCTTGGTCGCGTTCCCGTCCAGAACCGAAAACAAACGAACGCGTAAGTCCAAGATGTACGGTTTGCGCGATAGTAAGCCAGAATTGCGTCTCGTTCCTCTTCGGTATACGGATCGGGCTCTTTTTTAGGCAAGCGCGGCCACCAGTTGTCAGGATTTCCTTGAACGGGTTACGATCTATCCGCCGTCCCGCGTCCCGAAACGCTCGAAGTGAACCGTCGATGATATTGCGCGCCGTCTTTAAGGCTAAACCTCGCTCGTCAACCAAGTGAATGCGGAAGCTCTCCAGCGTGTCCACGGTCACACCGTTTAATTCCATGTCGCCCATGATCGGCAAAATGTTTCTTCTGAAGTCCTGCTTGTAATTGCGTTGCAAACCTACCCGCACAAAGGGAGTCCCGAAATATTTGACAAGAGGCTGTTTGGCAGACTGAAATGATGCTCGTTGTTTGGTCCACCACCCTCAGGCTGTGGGTCCATTCAATACTTGCCGAAGCTTAATCGCGAGCCGATTTGTATAGCGGCGCGCGCCCTCTGCGTTCAAGTGGAAACCATCTGAGAAATCTCCGGGAGAAAAGTCCGCCGCAGACCAGCCACTAACAACCGGCACCCCGGCGACCCGACCGGCCTCCTCAAGTTCTGCGGCATGTGCATCGCCCAGCGCCGGTGGCACTATAAACAGCACGCGGGCACCGTACGCGCCCAGAGCCGCTTTCAGCGCCCGGAGGCGCATCGTCGCGACTTCCCGGACATTTCCAGTCGGCAAAGCCTTGCGGCGGGGGGTAATCAAAGCCATAAGCCGAGGCAAGTCGGGAAGCAAACTGCTCAATATAAACCTCCGAATGTCTACGCGTGCACCGTAAAACGCGCTCAGGTGACCGGCGAGAAGACTGGCGGCTGCGGTTGCATCTAGGCTTAAATCGCGCACGACAGGGAAAAAATCTTTCATCTGCATGAGATAGTGTGCAAAGTATTCACCGCGAATCTCGCTAGTGACGCTGTTCCCACGATAACATAAGGCATACCAGGTCGGGGCGAGCCCCATCCCGAAATATTCGACGTAGTCCATAGTACCAGTCGATGTATGTTGTAGATTCAATCACGAGACGCTTGATCCGCCACTTTGTCGGCATGTCTGCCGTAAACTGCGGAAAATCTACTCCCTCGTTTAATAGTGAATTGCCGACCAGCAAAATCTCGGATTCGACTGTTGAATCCCGACCGTTCGGAGCCACTGCTGTCATGTATTCGTGGTGGATACGGCGTTGAATCTTACTCACTCTGTCGAACCCTAACTGCCGTTACCAGCTCGATCAAGATGAGCCATCCCAGGCAGATTACAAGTAATAGGACCGTGTAAGTACCTATCACCGACCTGCTTGTGCCTGTCACAGGCTGCCGGGTTAAAATGGGGAGAGGCCGGTTAGAATTGGAAATAGATGAAAGCATTAATCTGATTCCCGGAGAATAAAGTCACGAGCACGAGAATAGAAGTTGCGTACGCAACCCGATAGAGGTTGTTTGAGCGCTCAAGCACGTATTCCTCAGACCGGTACTCGATCACTAAATCCATAATGAACAGTGGCACACGAAAGATTACCAGGAACTTGAAAGCTATCCAGAATTCGGGGCGCCAGATAATAGTGCTCCGTAGCTCGGTCGCCATATTTCTTAACGTGCGCACATTGTCGTTGACGTAAGCAGCCCGTCCCACAGTCTGGCAAGGGCAGCGGTGTGCGATTCTGTGAGACCCGAATGCACATCTCGTTTCCACCGCGATCTCCGTTCGGATATTCCCGCGAGAACAGCTGCGCCGCGTGCAAGGGCTGGTGAATGTCGTCGACGACGATCGGAATATGCCGAAACGCCAAACACCGATAGGATGGTCAAAGGGCAGCAAGTTTCCCTATCTGAGCCACAAGGCGAGGGTTGAGCCACTGGCACTCTTGCATCTCATCGGCCATGAGCGCCCAGACGGTGCAGCGCTTTTCAGGCAGATTCACAAAGGGACGACTTCTCGGTCTCTGAACTCATTGCACCAACATCCCTATCAAAAATGTAAGTTTTTCTAGCGTGACATCTCCGACAATGCGTTTGTCAGTGACACGCGGACGCGATGAACTGACACCCCAACGTGGTCACCAAGGGAATCAGTGAGCGAATGGTGAAACCGGCAACACAAATTCTGTGGCCGGTTTTTTTTTGACTGAAGTCGGCGATCTTTAGAGGCGCAAAAACAAATCAGGAGGGATGAAAATGGAACTTTTGCATAGACTCTACCGGGAAGAAAGCGGACAGGGACTTGTTGAATATACGTTTGTTGTAATGTTAGTGGCTTTGGTTTTTTGGCTGGGCGTTCGGGATACACAAGTCGGAGCCAGCTTGGGAAAATCCTGGGCCAAAGTGCTCGACTGCGTAATGTCGCCGTTTTCGTGTAGCGCGTAAGTCGAAACCTATCCGCGCTACTGCATTGAACGAACGCCGGAGTTTGCAGCTGACGCCGATGTTCGGCCGCGGCGAAGAATCCGCACAATCGCAACGATTCATACGGCACTACGTTTCGGAGTGGAAACATGAAAAGAGAAACTGCGAGCAATAATATCATTGTACAACAAGACGGTTACATGTTGGAGAATCCAAGTCGGGATTCAGGCTGTAACTCCAAGGATTTTGCGCGTCAACTGCGCGCATTGGGGCAGGCAATCGACAAATTTGGCTTCTCAGCTTTCGACTTGGAGATCAGAGACGGTACATATCTGGTAATTGGTAAAGCGAACCCGGTAGAGCCAACAAACTTTTCGTTATCGCGATTTGTTAGTGAATGCCTTCGGCCTTTATCAATTCGTCCGACCCGTAGCGGCGCAGATCACCAAGTCGATTTGCGCTTTTTACCGCAGGACATCGAGCAGTTCGATTTGCGCGGGAAAAGCCGACGCCAGGATTCAAGCAAAATGCCGGACCCATACAGTATTTCTCAGTTGCTGCGGGGGGCTGGATGTTATCTGGATATCCGAAACGTCGCAAAAGACGTGGGAATCTCATTAGAGGGAAGATGGGTAATGGTTCGTTATCAAACAGATCAAGGTTGCCTAATTGAAGCACGGCACGATGTCGAATACTTCTATGACTATTGGGTCAAAATGTACCTGCGCCGAAGCAACCGTATAAAACTGACTGCCCCAAGCGAACCAACCGTTCTCGTTACTTGGCGAGGTATTCAGAACGCGTGAAGGGCATCGGACATAACAGAGTGCACATTTGCACGTTTGTTTGATCTCAGAATAGTGCTAGCGGAATTCAGCCGGAGAAAATCTAATGAATCACAGAGTGAAGTGGCTTGACCGAATCAGACGTACCTCAATTATTTCGACACTCTACGGTATTGGCCTAATTGAGGCATACTACCTCCCGCGTTACGGCATTCAATGGTTGCTTGCCGGGATATTGGCCACAGTGCTTTTAGCGAGCTTCTGGATTCGATCACGCTGGAACTAAACAATCGGCGCAGACGGTTTGTGTGTTATATATAGCGGGGGTTAAAAACGGCCTTATGATTTGATTTGAGGACAGGTTGTTGAATAACTGGTTTTGTCGAAGTCCTCGATTCTATCAGTGAGAATTCTCTTTCGCCTAGAGAGTTTTTACTGAAGGAAATGATTTTTAAAAATCAATATCGATCTTTTCTACAGGTGCCGTAAATTCGCCGTAGTGCTGAGAACATGATGAAGCACAATGAAGGTATGTTAAATGGATAAATCCTTGCTCTTGACGCCACTCCAAAGCAGTAGCGATCTGCCTAGTGTTCGATCTGCTTACACGTTTTGCTCTTGGCGAATGCCATGTCGAGAGCAAATCCAGTCAACACCACATTCCATGCTTCGTTCTCGGAAATGCCACGTCCTTTAATCGAACGCCATAGATAAATGATTTCTTCCTCCGTCACGCTGTCGAAGAGTTCCTGCTCACGCTCTTCGTCGAGCACACTATCCATTGGCATCACCCTCCACTTTTTTGGTATTCGATATTATGCTGGCTGCTTTGATATTCGACGCCATTAATAGAAGGACTTAAGTGCGCTCGCGGAAGAACGTAACCGCAAGTTTGGATCGTTGACGCGAGCAATTCTCCGATTGCGCTGCGTCGGTGTGGGTCATCGAGCCAGTCATCAGGGATTGAAACCTCGCCTATTTTTTTCTCCTTTGGATTGAGCAATAAGAAGCAGTTTGCCGGAATTACTTTAGTCGGCTCGATCACATACCATCCGGAATATCCGTGCTCCGTTAGAACATCCTGGAGGATATTCTTTTTTTCTAATGTTTCCATAAACTCTCCGTGCTTTTGTGGCGAATTACTGTGACAGTGTAGTGTTTGTCGTCTGGTGAGTTCTTTCACGGCTTAACCGCCGTGCGGCTCGAAGCATCCGTCGTGCAGTGTGCGGATCTTTGTGAAGCGGAAATTCGGTTCTTATTATCAATCCAGTCTTTGGCGAAAACGTGGGCTTCCATTTCGGCATCTTTGTAGGTCGCAAAACTGCGCGTGAAGCACCATTCCATCCAGAGCTTAACGCGCTCCGTCCCGTCTTCGGTCCAGTTAACCTGTGCAATAGGTTTCCATTTACTGCTATCATGCATGTCCGCTGCACCAGACCGGATAATGTGCCGCTTGTAAACCTGTTCCATTGCTCCCTTTTCATTTTTAATAAACTGTTAACGACGGGAATTCCGTCCAATATTAGACCAAGTTAGGTTTTTTAACGTTCGGTCAATATTCCGTCAAAGTTTGGGTTTTGGGAGGATCATACGAGCAAGGCACAAACACGAAGCCCCAATTGACACGCTGGCGTGAGGCCCCTAGAGGGTGCGAGCGGAAAGCTTGGCCGACAATCTCATACACGTCGGTCTGGCATAGTCGCACCCAACTCGCAGCGATACGCGATCAACCGACCAGAGTCTTGAATCAATGGATGGGTTTGGAATGCCAGAGATCGTGAACCTCGTGCCTAATCATCACAGCAGTTTGGCCGTCCGGTTCGCTTTATGATTTCTCTGCGCAAACGCTTTGCCGCCGAGGGGTATCAAGCTGTGAGAAGTGTGATGGCGTCGCTTTTAGGAGGCGATAAGATTTCAGCGTCTCATACACACCGGAGCTTGCCAAGTTTATCAGCGCAGGGTCGGGCCAAATCTCACCTCCGACTCTAAGAGAAGGCCATCGGGGGGTTCGGCGGGGCAATCACAGTGGCTGATTATATATTCACAGAGGGGCGGTCCATCAATAGCGTGACCGCCTCTTCTCCTTAGAAGAGACCTCATCGCAACCTAACCTCCGATGAAACGTATTCTTCTTATAGTCGGAGGTGAGGTTTGAGAGAGTGAAACGCTCAGCCCTGGCAGCGCTGGCCAAAGTGGGCTTAGGAACCCGCCGCTTCAAAAGATCCAAGCCAGGGAAGCGTGCCTGGACACGCAGTGCGATTGCCGCGAAAGAGAAAACGCTCCCGGCGGCAGGCGAAGGTTTGCTCGGAAGAATTGTTGGCGTGGAATCTCACGCCAGCCTGCTAAAAATCGAATTTTGGACCGGAGTACGCCTGTTTTCGACCCTCTCTTTTGTTAGGTCGCCGCTCTAAGCAGCCGCAATCCGAAGATTTGCACGCCACGCCGAAATCGCGCAGTTTATCCAGCTCTAGTGATGGTTGGATGTACGTAAAACCCAATCACTTTCAATGAATTTATCTTTCCGTTCATCGCGAGATAAAGTTCCAACAGCTTTGCTCTGATGGCTTAGACGAATTCATCATTGCCTATTCAACCGCCTCGATCTCTTCGTTGCGGCGCCACGGTGCGCGTTGCGGACCGACTCTGCACCAGATCATTGACGATGAAAGCAACGAGCAGCTGCTTCTCACGAGCTTTCAGCCAGTTTAGATGCTGAGTTTCGTCGAAGAGAGCGGCGATGAGTTCGCCGACCGTGGTTTGTATCGATGTATTCATGGTACTTCCATATTCCGTCCGGCGTTTGCAAATCTGACGGGAAACGGAACCAATGCCGATCTTAAATGGGGCAATCGGCGTGCCATCCTCGATCGAGGCCGCGCTGCGCCAATTCAGATCCTCCGCGTTGAACGACCATCGGCGCACAACAGTCGCTAATTATTTTTGGATTTTTAGATACTGAGGCAAATTAAAACCGCCTCAACGAGGCTTCCAACGACGGCGCAGGTGATGCGATCCTGGCACCCATGAGGCAATTTGGCGGCCTGGATGTGGCATGATTGCGCTTTTAAGGCTTGCAGTGCGCGATGAATATACGAGAATAGTCATGGGATTGAGCTTTTACAGCCTGGAATGGAATTTGAACCTCACATGAGAGACTCGACTCTTTACGTTGTGATCCGGAAGATCTCGCGGCGGCTGCCGAACAGCCGTGGCGCCGCGCTTCACTCCCTGATTCATAAAAATGCGCTTGAGCATCATCACCGACACGCTACCGTTAACGACAACGGAACAAAAATCTTCGGCCTGGTACAGCCGCATGTTGATTAAGGATCGCCCCGCGGTCATCCGCTACGCTGTGGCCGTTGTTCTGCCCTGTCTGGCGCTGGGTTTGGCTAAACTTATCCCCGCGCGCGCCGACCCGAGCCACTTCTCCCTGTTTTTTATCGCGGTCATGCTCGGTTCGTGGTACGGCGGCCTGGGAGCCGGTCTCACCTCTACCGTGCTCTCGGCACTGGTACTGGAGTATTTTTTTATATCTAAGCATTTTATTCCGCTGGATTGGCACGCTCTGCTGCGCGTGGGCGTGTTCACAGCGATCGCCGTCCTCACGAGTTATTTAACCACCGCTCGCAAGCGCGCCGAGCAGGCCTTGCGCGAAGCTCATGACGAGCTGGATCAACGGGTGCGTGAACGGACAGCGGAACTGGCCCAAGCCAACGACACGATGCGCGCGGAAATCGCCGAGCGCAAGCGCGCCGAGACGGAACTTTTACGCCTGCAGCTCGAACTGGGACGGGTCGAGCGATTGGCGACGCTCGGACGGATGGCCGGAACGATTGCCCATGATTTGGGTACGCCGCTGAATTCCGTGCTCGGTTACACCCAGCTTCTTTCGCAAGAGGACCTGACGGAGCGCGCGCGGCGGCGCTTGGCGATCATTGAGGCGCAAATCAATCGCATGGGCGAGATCATCCAGCACTATCTGTCGCAAACCCGCGGCACCGCTCCGAAAGATGCGGTGATCGTCAACGACCTCGTGCGCGACACGCTGGTATTATTGCAACCGGTTTTTCAGCAGCGGGGGATTGAAGCGAGCTCTAACCTCACCGAAACACCATTGATCGTTTACGGCAACGGCGATTCAATCCAGCGTGTGCTGATCAACTTATTGGACAATGCAATGGACGCCTGTGAAAAAAAAGGGGCTATCCACATTACCACCACAGAATGCCCGGCAGTTGCCAACAAGGCGGCGGGAGTCGCCATTGAAATCGCAGATAGCGGCGCGGGCATCGCTCCGGAGGTATTGCCCAAGATTTTTGATCTTTTCGTAACCACCAAGCCTCCGGGAAGAGGCACCGGGCTGGGTTTGGTTATTTGCCAGGAGATCATTAGAGCCCACGGCGGCACGATCCATATCGTGAGCGATGTCGGGCAAGGCACCACTGTCAGCATCTACTTACCGGTGGAGGCACGATCGTCGGCTCCGCCGACTACCGAGGATACCAATGAGCGCCCGAATCTTGATTGCAGACGATGACGAAGTCAGTTGCCAGCTTTTCGCCGAAACTCTGGAATCGGATGGTTTCAGCGTCGATCAAGTGACTTCGGGTGATGCTGCTCTCTCGCGCTTGCACGGTGAACCGTACGACTTGTTGCTCATCGACGTGCGCATGCCAGGGATGAGTGGTCTGGAGGTGACTCGCGTCGTGCACGAGAAATATCCCGCTTTGCCGATCGTCGTCATGACGGCTTTCGGGTCCATCGACACGGCGGTCGAGGCCATCCACGAAGGCGCCTTCGATTTTATCTCCAAGCCGATGAATCTTGCAGAGCTCAAAAGTATCCTGTCGCGCGCTCTAGCACAGCGATCGTTGCAGCGCCGAGTCGAGAAAAGCGTCGCGGAGGATAACGAATACCCTTCGCAGCTCGGCAAGATTATCGGCAAGAGTCCCGCCATGCTGGAAGTATACAAGACCGTAGCGCGGGTGGCACCGACCAAGAGCACCGTGCTGATCCTCGGTGAAAGCGGCACCGGTAAGGAACTCATTGCGCGGGCGATTCATGAACATAGTCCGCGGGCAAATCAGCCCTTCGTCGCCGTGGATTGTGGGGCGTTGACGGAAACACTTCTCGAGAGCGAGCTTTTTGGCCACGTGCGCGGTTCGTTCACCGGCGCAGTCGTGGACAAGAAGGGAGTCTTCGAAGAAGCCCAAGGCGGCACCTGCTTTCTCGACGAGATTGGCGGCATCAGCCCGAACCTGCAGGCGCGCTTGTTACGCGTCCTGCAAGAGCACGAGATCCGCCGGGTCGGTGGAAGAGATTGGATCCCGGTGGACGTGCGCGTGCTCGCCGCCACCAATCAGAACTTGGCCGAAGCGGTCGGCAAGGGTCAATTTCGCCAAGATCTCTACTACCGCCTGGATGTCGTCGCCGTCCGTCTCCCACCCCTGCGTCAACGCGCCGATGACATCCCCTTGTTGGCGCGCCATTTTTTGAAACATTACAGCCAGGACAGCAACAAACCCGTAGCGACGATTTCCGAAAAGGCGATGGAGCTCCTTTCCACCTATCGGTGGCCGGGAAATATTCGCGAGCTCGAACATGCCATCGAGCAGGCAGTCGCGCTATCCTACCAACCCGTGTTGATGCCCGAAGATCTACCCCGCGAAGTCCTCGAGCAGCGGGCCCATCGATTTCCCCCGAATCCAACGGCCGGCGCGCAATTCAACTTCCCGGATGCGCCGAGCCTCGAAGAAGTAAAGAAACGTTACGTGCATCATGTATTGCAGCTTACTGAAGGCAACGTTTCCGCGACCGCCCGGGTATTGAACGTCGATCGACGTTCGCTTTACCGCATGCTGGCGCGATACAAAATCGGCCCCGCACTGAAAGACGACTGAGGCAATTCTCCAGTTTCCTCGGAACGCTGCCTCAGCGATTGCGATCCTCGAATTTTTCGCGCAAGATCGCCGCGACAAAGACCGTTGCCTCCAACGGCACTGCCTTTGCTATTCAGACGGGCAGAGGAACATGCCATGCGAGTTCTCATTATCGATGATGACGAAATCTTTTGTCGGCTCTTAGTTGAAATCATCGAGGGATGGGGAATTGGCGCGAACTGGACAACCGACGGTGTTGCGGGCTACGAGATGCTGACCCAAGAGGAATACGATCTGTGCATCATCGACGTGCGCATGCCGGTAGTCCTGGGAACCGAGTTGGCTGACGCTATAAGAGAGGAGCATCCCCAAGCGAAAATTATTCTGGCTTCTGCTTTCGCTGACCAGAGTTTGCAGGATTACGCCGGGAACAAAGGAATTTTCCTTTTGTCGAAACCTTTCACCGCCAACCGGTTGCTTTACGTGGTCGAGCGCGTCTTAGGCGAGTCCATTGGACGCAACTAAATCGATCGACCATTATGGCCTGCGATCGCTTCCACGACGACGGTACCGCGGATTTATTCGTGCAATACTACTGGCAATGGCGGGCGGTGTCGTTTTGACTTGCGGTAAGGTCATCGCCTTTTGAATGATTTGTTTCGCCAGGTTCGCACTGGCCGGCGCGACGACACGAGTCCGAAGCATCGCTTCGAGCGCTCTGGTTTTCCTTTCGCTCATGAGACCTTCATCAGCGTGGCCGTACGGGTTTCAGTAAACATCTCCCGCTCGCTTGGAAAATTCGCCGGCAGAGGGTTGGCGTCGCTGGACGGCAATGGTGGGACCGAGGAGAGGCGCCTGCCTCTCCTCGGTGCGAGCTTACAATCCGACGCGGAACCTAGTCGCCATCTTCGTAATTCCGGCCAAAACTAAACTCTTCGTCGTGTTTTTGTTCAAGGACTTGACTCTGGCTGGTCGGAGTCTCGTCACAAGCTCCATAATAATCGATCACGTCACCCGTAGTGGTGCTTTTCACCTGGGGATTTTCGGTATCGAGCGTCCTCGGGCGTATCGCCCGAAATTTCATGTGGCAGTAGTCTTCAGCCGCCTCATCTTTTGTCAGGACGCCTTCGACAGCATACGCGCTGCCGGCTAGAGAACCCACTAGAGCTATTGCCGATATCACTGACCCAATCCGTTTCATGATTCTGTCTCCTTCTATTTTTTGTACAGTTTCGCCGATCTCTCAACCGCGATTCTGGTATTGTTTCCAATGATGCTGTTCTTCATCACGTTGGTTGGTGACTTGATCCGCGCTCGTAGGACTTTCGTCGCAGGGTCCATAGAAGTCGATCACGTCACCTGTGTCCAAGCGCTTTAGTTCTGGCTGATTCGTGTCTAAAGTTCTCGGCCGTATCGCTGGGAACTTCATGTGACAGTAACTTTGCGGCGCAAATTCCTCTTTCGACAAAACACCATCGCTCGCAAAAACACTTCCCGCCAATGAGCCGCTTAACAGCGCCACGGTTGCTGCTGCTCTAATCAATCGCACTTTTGATTCACCTCCCTTCATGGGTTTTTCTTATTCTGCTCAATGCCACGGGGAGCAAGCCGTGTGCCGGACGCTCGAGTCAACGGTTGCGCCAAAGTTATCCGTCAAAGTCTCACGCGAGACGCGCACTGAGGCACTCGCGGTGACTGCTCGACCAATCGGCCACAGGCCGAGTCTTCAACCGAACAGCGAACATCGGCATTACAACACGTTTCGTTGCTGCCACTGCGACGGAAAGCTTCTTAGGCGCGAAACTTGCTCAGAGCCCGTGGGTAACGTGATGTCTCACGAAGAAATCCAAGTTTCATTGATAAAAACAATTTGGGCTTCGAGCTGCGCCACAGACCAAAGTAGGAGGGCGCCTTTGATGACAGTGTACAAGAGGATCATCAACACACTTGTTGCTTGCTATGCGCTGTTTCTCGCATCTTCGCTACATCCGATAAGTCGAATAACGTCGCTTCAATTTTTGCAATACCCAATGCAACTGGGTGACAGCGATCTCCAACGCGACGAAATAACTTTGACCGACGACATCCGAAATCTACGCCGACATCTGCGCCATGGAGCCAATCAATTCAGGATTGCTGAAGAGCGCCAAAACATCCGTCGAGATTGGTTGAACATCGTGCTCGACCGCAGACCGCGCGAGATTGAACCCGACGGTTCGGCGACGGAATTGGCTCGATCCAAACAATTGGAGATGTTTCTTTCAGGCGGCGTTCGTAGCGCGCACAGAAATCGCAGCGCGGACCTTGAATAAACGATTCGTATTCGCCCCGAATCACTGTTATGCGTTACATCGTTGGTCCGCTTGAGCTTCGGGTGTAACGCGCCTTCGATTACGAATATGTTATCTCCAGTGATGCCAATAGGGATGATGAAAATATCCATCGCGTACGACGCATCCCGAGAGCGTCACTGTACCCAAGGCCAATAGGAGCACCATCCATAAAACAAATTTTTGCATGACGTACTTCCTCTCTTTCCATCGCTCTTCATTTACTAAACGTGAATTGAGCACGGCGCGTGCCAATGAAGAATTGAATTTTCCCAGTGAAGCCACCGATTTGAGTGAGCTGCGATGGAAATGCTGCTGCATCCCAACCTCAGGGAAAAGAAGTTTAACGCTGCGGTAAAATCAAATTCTTGAAATTCGTCTAGGCAATCGACCCAAGGCGTTAAGCGCCGGCGCTTGCGCCTGGAGTCGCTCGGCGTTTGCGAGATCAAGATCTCTGTTCGGTTGTCCGTGCAGAAACAGCGGAGCATTTCAGAATCCAGCGACAAACTAGAGTTTTCAGTGATCAGGTATTTACCGAAAGCAAGATTATTGCTGGCCATCGTCTGAAAGAACCGGCAAGGTTCGCCGACAGTTTTCGACCCAGGATATGGCGCCGATCGCCTCGTGCAGTTACTGTAAGTGAATTGCCATCGGAAGGATTTCACCGCACATTTGCAATAATGCCACACCGGTTCGCGCATTCTCGCCTCAAATTGCGGACAAAGTTCCGCAGAAAAAACGCTACTGAATCGATCGTATTCGAATATTTGATCGTAGCAACCCGACAATCCGCGCTGGCATAACGCTTGCCCCTATTGCAAGCAACTACGCCACCCAAAACGGATATGGGAGTGATTCAAGCCCGGAGGTTTTGATCGTTACTTAGAGATGCAAAATAAACTACCAGCCGTTGACCTGCTCGCAAGAAGTTCGCAACGCGCATCGAACAAGCGTTGGGTAGTAGGACTTTTGGCGGTGATTGCGTTGCCGTTTTACTGCGCGATCGTTTCGACGACGCTCAACCGCTGCTGGCGGTCAAACAACGCAGTGGCGCGGGTGGACAAAGTGTTCCCGTGGTAACGGCGGCGGCAAGAACCGGCGATATGACCGTCTACCTAAACGGTCTGGGCTGCGTGCCAAACAGTACGATCACCGTAAAGAGTCGGGTCGATGACCAACTCATAGGAGTGCTGTTTCAAGAAAGTCAGATGGTTTCATCAGAGCAATTGACCGACTTGCAACAACACGTTATTCTTGATGATCGTACAGCTGTTTGATACAACCGATTTAAATAAATGTTTAAAAAAGCAGAATCAACAAGTATTTCTAATATCCGAAGTATAGAAACTGAGAAGCGGTTGCTAGAGGCCGCCGGTGAGATTTTTGCGGAATACGGCTACCGAGCGGCTACCGTACGGCAGATCTGTGAAAAGGCCGGAGCGAACCTAGCCGCTGTCAACTATCATTTCGGCGACAAAGAGGGGCTCTACACGGCGGTCCTCCGATCTGTGCCGAGTGCTCAAGCGGAAAAATATCCGTCCGATTTGGGCTTGGCTGCTGAAGCCCGGGCCGAGCAAAGGCTCTGGGCTTACATTCGATCCTTGTTACATCGCGTCTTCGATGAGGGCCGTCCGGGCTGGTACACGAAGATCATGGCCCGAGAGATAATCGAACCGACCCGCGCCTTTGATGCACTGGTGGAAGAAGTGGCCCGCCCCCTCCATAGAGAGGTGGCGTCCATCGTTCGGCAATTGCTCGGTTCAGCAGCGACTGACGAATCCGTGCGCCTGTGCACGTTAAGTATTATGAGCCAGTGCGTCTATTACCATCATGCCCGAACAGTTATCCTGCGACTCTACCCTGAACAGAAATATGGCGCAGACGACATCGAGCACTTGGTGGCTCATATCACCAATTTTTCTCTCAGTGCGTTGAAGAAATTTGCGCAACAAAAAAAATGCGAGTCGCAATGTTCTGGTTGACGATAGAAGAAAATACCCGGGAAATTGGCCGTGACACGGGTAGACAAGCGAAAGCGGTTGTTTAGCAAGCATGGTACGGCTGGGGCTGCCGGCTGAGCGGACCGGCGACAAAAATAGACCCCGCGCAAGCCAGCAGGCTGTAACCATCATGGGCTGGGAGACGGATAAAGCGCCAGCAGATATTAGAGGACAATGAAAAACTTAATTAAGTCCCAACTCCGACGTTGGTTGATCGGATTCCTGGCTGTAATCTTGATCATTGTCGGTGTTTATTTGTTGCGCGCGCGCTCGGGCGACGCCCAATCAGCGTTAAACAACCGGCGCTCAGGACCTCGCGCGCAGGATGTCCCCGTGGTCACGGCAGCGGCAAAAACCGGCGACATGAGCGTTTATCTGAACGGTCTCGGCTCCGTCGTGCCTTACAACACGGTTACCGTGAAAAGTCGCATCGACGGCCAACTCGTGAAGGTCCTGTTCCAAGAAGGTCAGCTCGTTTCAACAGGGCAACAGCTCGCCGAGATCGACCCGCGGCCGTTTGAAGTGCAGCTCGCTCAAGCCCAGGGACAATTGGCGCGCGATCAAGCGTTGCTCACCAACGCTGGGATCGATCTGGAACGCTACCAGGTTTTGTTTTCCCAGGATTCGGTTCCCAAACAGCAGCTCGATACCCAACAATCCTTGGTGCGCCAATACGAAGGCGCAGTGAAAGTGGATCAAGGACAAGTGGACAACGCTAGGCTCCAACTGACCTATTGCCGGATCACTTCGCCGATCAGCGGCCGGGTCGGTTTGCGGTTGATGGACATTGGCAACATGGTGCATGCCGCCGACACGAACGGATTAATCGTTATCACGCAGTTGCAGCCGATCACCGTTGTCTTCACGCTGCCGGAAGACAATCTGCCGCCGGTTTTGGTTAAAATAAGGGCGGGCGAGAAACTGCCGGTTGAAGCCTTTGATCGCGAGCAGAAAACGCTCTTGGCGACGGGCTCCTTGCAAAGCATCGACAACCAGATCGATCCAACCACCGGGACTGTGAAGTTGAAGGCGGTTTTCGCCAATTCCCAGGGCGAGCTGTTTCCCAATCAGTTCGTCAATGCCCGCTTGCTCGTGGACACGCTACGCAACGTAACGCTGGTGCCCAGCGCGGCGATCCAGCATAGCCCGCAGTCAGCCTTCGTCTACACAGTGAAGCCAGACAACACCGTCGAAGTCAAAAATGTGGAAGTACGGCTGACCCAGGGCGATGAAAGCTCGATTTCCCGTGGCCTCACTCCCGGGCAAATAGTCGTCGTCGACGGTGTCGACAAACTTGTGCCCGGCGCGAAGGTCGTCACTCGAGCGGGGGATCGGCCTCAGTCGCGGAGCTGAGCGTTGAACCTATCACAGCCCTTCATACAGCGTCCCATCGCAACCTCATTATTGATGGTCGGCCTCCTGCTCGTCGGTGCCGTCGCTTACAAGCAGCTGCCGGTTTCGGCGTTGCCTCAAGTCGACTATCCGACGATTCAGATCATTACCTTTTATCCTGGCGCGAGTCCCGATGTGATGACTTCGTCCATCACCGCTCCCTTGGAACGCCAGTTTGGACAATTGCCGGGACTCAATCAGATGACATCAACGAGCTCGGGCGGGAGTTCGCTGATCACCTTGCAATTCGCTTTAGATCTCGACATCGACGTGGCGGAACAAGAAGTTCAAGCCGCGATTAACGCTGCATCCACATTTTTGCCGACGGATCTGCCGAATCCACCGATCTATAGTAAAACCAACCCCGCCGACGCGCCGATACTAACCTTGGCTTTAACCTCGAAAACATTACCGCTGTCAAAGGTCGAGGATCTCGCGGATACTCGGTTGGCGCAAAAGATTTCACAACTTTCCGGTGTCGGGTTGGTGAGCATCAGCGGCGGCCAGAAGCCCGCTGTGCGCATCCAGGCCAATCCGACGGCGCTCTCATCCTACGGCCTCACGATGGAAGAGCTGCGCACGGCAATCGCGCAGGCGAACGTCAATCAAGCCAAGGGCAACTTCGACGGTCCGCATCAAGCGTATACGATCGCTGCCAATGATCAGCTGTTATCCAGCGACCAATACCGTCCGCTGGTTATCGCCTACCGCAATAACGCGCCCGTCCATGTTTCCGACGTTGCGACGGTCATCGACGACGTCGAAAACGTCAGACAGGCGGCGTGGATGAACCAGGTGCCGGCGGTCATCGTCAATATTCAACGTCAGCCCGGTGCCAATATCATTACGGTGGTGGATCGCGTAAAAAATCTTCTGCCGCAATTAAGAAGCTCGCTGCCCGCCTCGGTGAACGTGTCGATTCTGACCGACCGCACGACGACCATTCGCGCCTCGGTCAGCGACGTGCAGTTTGAGCTGATGCTCACCGTCGCCCTCGTGGTGATGGTCATTTTTCTATTTTTGCGCACGCTCTCCGCCACCGTCATCCCTAGCATCGCCGTCCCCTTGTCCATCGTCGGCACGTTCGGTGTGATGTATTTGCTCGGTTATAGCCTGAATAATTTGTCCCTGATGGCGCTGACCATCTCCACCGGTTTCGTGGTCGACGACGCCATCGTGATGATCGAAAACATCATGCGCTACATCGAAGAAGGCGATTCGCCGCTGGATGCCGCGCTCAAAGGCTCTAAACAAATTGGCTTCACGATTCTTTCGCTGACCGTCTCGCTCATCGCAGTGCTCATCCCGTTGCTGTTCATGGGCGACATCGTGGGGCGGCTCTTTCGCGAATTCGCCGTCACTCTGAGCGTGACCATTTTGGTCTCGGCAATTGTCTCGCTGACGTTGACGCCGATGATGTGCGCCAAGCTGCTACGGCACACGCCCAAGTCGGAACAGAGCTGGTTCTACGGCGCATCGGAGCGCTTCTTTCAGTCGGTGATCGAGTTCTACGGCCGGACGCTTACCTGGGTCTTGGGTCATCAAATCGCGACGCTTTGGGTCGCCGCCGCGACGCTAGTTGGTACCCTATTGCTTTACGTTTTTATTCCCAAAGGCTTCTTTCCGGTCCAAGATACCGGCGTGATCCTGGGGGTTTCCGAAGCGTCGCAGAACATCTCGTTCACCGCTATGGCAGACCGGCAGCAGGCGCTGGCGCGCGTGATTCTGCAAGATCCAGCCGTGGAGAGTCTCTCATCCTTTATCGGGGTCGACGGCACAAATACGACGGTTAACAGCGGCAGGATCCAAATCAATCTAAAACCGATCGAGGAGCGGCGGGTCAGCGCTAGCGACATCATTCGGCGCATGCAGGCGCAACTGGCAAAAGTCGATGGCATCACACTGTTTATGCAGCCAGTACAGGATCTCACGGTGGAAGACCGGGTGAGCCGGACGCAATTTCAATTCAGCCTCGAAGACGCCGACGTGCAGGAGCTGAGTGTATGGGTGCCGCGTTTTATGCAGCGCCTCCAATCATTGCCCGAGCTACGCGACGTCGCCAGTGATCAGCAGAACCAAGGGCTTGAGACCCGCCTCAACATCGACCGTGAGACGGCCTCCCGGCTAGGCATCTCGCCGCAGACACTCGACAACACGCTCTACGACGCTTTTGGTCAGCGCCAAGTCTCGACGATATTTACGCAATTAAACCAATATCACGTGATCCTGGAAGCCCAGCCCGATTTTCAGCGCAATCCGCAGGATCTGAGCCATCTCTACGTTCAATCGAACACCGGCGGAACCGTGCCGCTCAGTGCCTTCACCCACCAGGATGCCCTCAACGTACCGCTCACGGTGAATCATCAAGGACAATTTCCAGTGGTCAATGTGTCGTTTAACTTGGCGCCGGGCGCTTCCCTCGGCGACGGCGTCACGGCGGTCAACCAAGTGAAACAAGAACTCGGGCTGCCGGCGAGCATTCAAGCCGGTTTCCAGGGAACGGCGCAATCATTTCAAGTTTCTTTGGTCAATGAACCCTTTTTGATTCTCGCGGCGCTCGTGACCGTCTACATCGTGCTCGGCGTTCTTTATGAAAGTTATATTCACCCGATCACTATCCTTTCGACCCTGCCGTCGGCGGGGGTGGGCGCACTGCTGGCGCTGATCCTATGTCGCACCGATTTCAGCGTCATCGCGCTGATCGGAATCATCCTGCTCATCGGCATCGTGAAGAAGAATGCGATCATGATGATCGATTTCGCGCTTGACGCGGAGCGCCAAGAAGGAAAACAACCATTGGACGCGATCTACCAAGCGTGTCTGCTGCGCTTTCGGCCGATCATCATGACGACGATGGCGGCGCTGCTCGGCGGCGTGCCACTGGCGTTGGGCACCGGCATGGGCGCGGAGTTGCGCCGGCCTTTGGGCATTTCCATAATCGGCGGCCTGATCTTCAGTCAACTGCTGACTCTCTACACGACGCCCGTAATCTATCTTGCCTTCGACCGACTAGCGAAACGTTTGGCCGGGCTACGCTCCAATCGTCGTGCCACCCGGCTGCAGACGGAGACTGGCCCGTGAATATCTCCGAGCCTTTCATTAGAAGACCGATCGCCACAACGCTGCTAACCGTTGCCGTGGGACTTGCGGGAATAGTCGCCTACCGCTTCCTGCCGGTGTCGCCATTGCCTCAGGTCGATTTTCCCACCGTGCGGGTTCAAGCCAAGCTCCCCGGCGCGAGTCCGGAAACGATGGCTTCGGCGGTTGCAACACCTCTGGAGCGCCAATTCGGACGCATCGCCGGCATCACCGAGATGACCTCATCGAGCTCCATCGGTTCCACCTCGATCGTTTTGCAGTTCGATTTGAATCGCAACATCGACGCGGCGGCGCGGGATGTGCAAGCCGCGATCAATGCCGCGCGTGGGCAACTGCCGGCCAACCTGCCAAGCAATCCCTCTTACAAAAAGGTCAACCCCGCCGACGCGCCGATTCTGATGCTCGCGCTAACTTCCGACTTGGTCGAGAAAGCGCGGATGTACGACATTGCGTCCTCCGTGCTGCAGCAGAAACTCTCCCAGGTCGAGGGCGTCGGCGAAGTGGATGTCGGCGGCGGCGCATTGCCTGCGGTCCGGGTCGACGCCAATCCGACAATTTTGAATCACTACGGACTCGGCCTGGAAGATCTCCGGACGGTCTTGAGCAACGCAAACGCCAACCGCCCCAAAGGCTCTCTCACGGATCGAAATTATACCTGGTCGCTGAACGCCACCGATCAGCTGTTGAAAGCCGATGCCTATCGGCCGTTAGTGATCGCCTACCGCAACGGTGGAGCCGTGCGTGTGGGGGACGTTGCCACCGTCACCGACTCGGTGGAGGACATCCGCACCGGCGGCCTCGCCAACGGCAAGCCCGCGGTCCTAGTGATTGTGTATCGCCAACCCGGCGCGAATATTATCGACACCGTCGACCGCGTGCTTGCCCTGCTGCCGGTATTTCGCGCGTCCTTCCCGCCCAGCGTAAATGTTTCCGTGGTTCTCAACGCCACCACGACGATCCGCGCTTCGGTTCGCGACGTGGAGTCCTCCTTGCTCATTTCCATCGGACTGGTCATTTTTGTGGTTTTTATTTTTCTGCGCAGCGTGCGCTCGACGATCATCCCGAGCGTCGCCGTGCCGATCTCTCTCATCGGCACCTTCGGCGGCATGTATCTATTCGGCTACAGTCTGGACAATCTATCGCTGATGGCGCTGACCATCGCAACGGGGTTCGTCGTCGACGACGCCATCGTCGTCGTAGAAAACATCACGCGTCACCTGGAGCATGGCATGGCGCCCCTCGAAGCGGCGCTGCTCGGCGCCAAGGAGATCGGCTTTACAGTGATCTCCATCAGCTTATCCCTGATCGCGGTATTCATTCCGATACTGATGATGGGCGGCATTGTCGGCCGGCTCTTTCGCGAGTTCGCCATTACGCTTTCGTTGGCGATCGGCGTCTCGTTGCTGGTTTCCTTGACGACCACGCCGATGATGTGCGCGAAGCTGCTGCGCTCCCGCGATCAAGAGAAGCACGGCCGGTTGTACCAGGCCAGCGAGCGCTTTTTCCAGTTAATTCTAGGCAAATACGAATCCTCGCTCGCCTGGGTGCTGCGCCATCAACCCCTCATTCTTCTGATAACGCTCGTGACCATGGGGGCTAGCGCGTTTCTCTACGTGAAAATCCCGAAGGGTTTTTTTCCACAGCAAGACACCGGCCGGATCAACGGATCGATTCAGGGCGATCAGGACATTTCTTTTCAGGCCATGCGAGGGCGAATCACGCAACTGGCAAGCACCGTGCTCGAAGATCCCGCTGTAGATGCGGTGATGGGCTTCAACGGCGGCGGATTCGGCAGAGCGTTGAACACGGGCAACATGTTTCTCACCCTCAAGCCATTAGCGGAAAGGAAAATCAGCGCCGATCAGGTGATCGGACGGTTGCGCGCCAAGCTGGCTCGGATTCCTGCGGTGACGCTGTATCTTCAGCCCGTGCAGGACTTGCGCGTGGGCGGTCGCGCCAGCAACGCACAGTACCAGTACACGCTGCAAAGCGATAACGTCAAAGACCTGCTGGTTTGGGCGCCGCGCATGCTGCAAAAGCTGAGAACCCTTCCCGGTTTGCTCGACGTCAACAGCGACCAGCAAAACAAGGGACTCGAGGCCGGACTCGTGATCGATAGGTCTACCGCGTCGCGGCTTGGGATCACGACACAAATGATCGACAACACGCTTTACGACGCCTTCGGCCAGCGCCAAGTATCAACCATGTTCACGCAGCTGAACCAGTATCATGTCGTGCTGGAGGTAAACCCGCAGTATTGGCAAAATCCCGACGGCCTCAAAAATATTTACGTAGAAACACCGAGCGGCGCTCAAGTGCCGTTAAGTACTTTCACCCACTATGAGCCCGCCACCGCACCGCTGGTCGTAACGCACCAGGGCCAATTCCCCTCGGTCACGCTGTCGTTTAATTTGAGGCCCGGCTTGGCGCTCGGCGACGCAGTCGCGGCGGTGGAAGAAGCCGGAAACCAGATCGGTTTGCCGGGGACGATTCATGGAAGCTTTCAAGGAACGGCTCAGGCCTTCCAATCGTCGCTGGCCAGCGAACCATTGCTGATCGCCGCGGCGCTCGCGACCGTGTATATCGTTCTGGGTGTGCTCTACGAAAGCACGATCCATCCCGTCACGATTCTGTCCACGCTGCCGTCGGCGGGAGTGGGCGCATTGTTGGCGCTGCTCATCTGCGGGACCGATCTGAGCGTGATCGCGCTCATCGGCATCATCTTGCTGATCGGCATCGTGAAAAAAAACGCCATCATGATGATCGACTTTGCCCTGGAGGCCGAGCGCAATGAAGGAAAAAACTCGCGGGCGGCTATTTTTCAAGCCTGTCTGTTGCGCTTTCGGCCGATTATGATGACGACGATGGCCGCAATCCTGGGGGCGCTGCCGCTGGCGCTCGGCACGGGAGTTGGTTCGGAACTGCGCCGACCACTGGGCATTGCGATCGTCGGCGGGCTGATTTTCAGCCAAATGCTGACGCTTTACACAACACCGGTGATCTATCTGTACATGGAACGATGTCGTCTCTATTTCGCTCGTCGCCGCGAGCTCAGACACCGCGGACTCGCGCAGCGTCCCATCTAGGATAAATTCATGCGTTTGCGAACGCGAAAGTTTATTGCCGGTGGCAACGACCGAAAATCATCCTTCTTTGCGGTTTTCGCGCTGCTCGCATTTATTTCTGCTTGCACTGTGGGACCGAATTATTCGCGGCCGGCGATGACAACGCCGGCCGGTTACAAAGAAGCGGTCGGGGGCAACCCGTCTCTGTCGATCGACGACGTGGTAAAGGCGAAGTGGTGGGAGATCTTCGGCGATACCGAGCTCAATGCGCTGGAAGAGCAAGTCGACATCACCAATCAGAATATCGCCCAGGCGGAGGCGCGCTTTCGCCAGGCGCGCGCCTTGGTGCAAGCTGCGCGCGCCGCTTACTTCCCCACGGTCACCGTCGGCGTCGGCGTGACCGGCACGCAACGTTCGGCGACGGCGACGCCGGGAACTACGGAAAACAGGAACGCATTTACCGAGCATTCGCTGCTCGCCGATGTTTCCTGGGAATTGGATGTTTGGGGCAGGATTCGCCGGTCGGTGGAATCAAGCACGGCCAGCGCGCAAGCCAGCGCGGCGGATCTGGCGGCGGCCAATCTCAGTGCGCGCACCGATTTGGCGCAGGATTATTTTCAATTGCGATCGCTGGACACGCAAAAGCAGCTGTTGGACGCCACCTCGGTCGCCTTTCAGAAATCCCTCGATCTCACCAACAACCGTTACAGGAGCGGCGTGGCTTCGCGCGGCGACGTGCTGCAAGCTGAGACTCAGCTCAAGACTACGCAGGCACAGGCCATCGACGTCGGTGTGCAGCGCGCCCAATTGGAGCACGCCATCGCGCTCTTGGTCGGGAAGGCACCGGCGAATTTTTCCATTCCGGCGGCGCAGTTCACCGGCGCGCCGCCGGCGATTCCCGCCGGTGTGCCGGAGGAACTTTTAAACCGGCGCCCCGATGTAGGATCCGCGGAGCGCCTGGCGGCCGCGGCCAACGCGCAGATTGGCGTCGCAGAATCAGCGTACTATCCAAACGTTGCGCTGGACACCCAAGGCGGCTTTGAGAGCTCGAGCCTGGCAAAATGGTTTTCCGTGCTTGGGCGCTTTTGGTCCTCCGGCCTGAGTGTAACGCAGACGTTATTTGACGGCGGGCTGAGAGAATCGCAAGTCAAGCAAGCACGCGCCGCCTACGATGCAAGTGTCGCCGCGTATCGGCAAGCGGTGCTCACCGGATACCAGGAAGTCGAGGACAACCTAGCCGCGCAGCGAATTCTCACGAGCGAGGCGCAAACCGAAGACGAGGCCGTGAAAGCCGCGGAACAATCCTTGACAGTGATAACGAACCAGTACCAGGCGGGAATTGTCAGCTACTTGAATGTGGTCGTCGCTCAAACCACCGCGCTGACCAATGAAAGAACCGCGGTAGATATTCTCGGCCGGCGCTTAACCGCCTCCGTGCTGCTCATCAAGGCTCTCGGCGGCGGCTGGAAAGCGACTTGATATAACTTAGGTCGATCAGAAGTGCCGATCTGCAGGGAAGATGTTCGAACAAAATGATTTTGCGGCGCGTTATCTCATACGAGATGTCGCAAGGCGCAAAAACTGGCCTTAACGGATTTTTGAACGTAACACCACGAAGATTGGGTTACGCTCATTTTTTTGGGATTTTTTTTAGACTTTACCTGCCAGATGCAGGCGTTCAAGGCGAAGAGTTATCGTCTCACTGACGTCTTGGGTTACTAGGTCATCCGGTAACACGTCGGGCATGGCGCCAAGCGCAGTGACGCGTTCGTTGAGTGCCGTCAAATCCATGTATCTGCACTGGTACTCACGAAGGCGTTCGACACAGGCTAAAACAGACTGATCGATTCGCTCCATACAATCTTTCAAGGCAGCTTGATCCCGCACCGCCTGTGCACGCAAACGCTCGATTTCGAGCTGAACGCTTTGTTGGGCCAACGGCCTTACCCGTTCTTCGATCTGCGACCGCACGTCGCGCAATGTCTGCGCCAGCCGGTCGTAGGCGCGGTCTTCGCTGACCGGGTTAAGCTGAGGTTCGGTGACGGCGCCACCCATTGGATGGGCCACAGCGGTGACGAGCGGCGGTGAGTTCCTAATCGAATTTAGAGCCGAGTGGATGCCAGAGATTTTCTCCAGCACCTTGCCCCGGTCATCAAGGAGAGACTGCAATAGCTTGATGGGATCTAGATCTTCCACTCAATTCGCCGCGATGATTTTACTATAGAATTATTTTGCGCCGCCCGCGGCCGCACGCAGGCTTCCTTCGTCGCCATCGGCCAAGTTCATTGACTTGGTGGAAACCAATTCTAAAACGTCGCTCCGGCTGAAGCGCCAGCTACGACCAATGCGGTTGCCTGGAATCACGCCTCTCTCCGCAAGCTTGTACACGGTCTTGAGGTGTATCTTAAGCAGTGCCGCCACTTCCGACGGGGTCATAATTTCTTCCATTCGCTTTTTCTCCTTTTGATCCAACCAGCAGATGATTGTTCTTCGGTTCTGTTGCTTGAGCACGTCTTATGCCAAGCCGGGTGAAAACCTTTCATATGCTGGTTAACAGCTTATTTTTCCAAAGATTTCCCCCGTGGCGCGAAAGAATGTAACTAACGGCGCAAAAGCGCGGTAATGCACCCACTGCGGACAAAATTGGCCAACTAGTGCGGTTTTCGGCAACGTACTTGGTGCTTTTCTCCGCGAAAAGTCAATTGGCCCGCGAACACAGAGACTGAGAGAAATTATGCGGAGCGACCGATCATGGCCTGCAGACGGACAACTTTGACAAACTCTGACGAAGGAGTGGCAGTTAGTCCGTGGCGATGCGACCTTGGCTATGGCGGGCCTGGATTTGAGCGAGTTGCCTTTGCCATTTCTTGGAAAATTCGTCCCGCGTTGCATCGCTGATGGCGCTGGTCGCAGGAAACTTGTCGCGCCATTCCCACGGTCGCACCGCTTCGATGATCATGCGCGAGTTGTGGCCCTTTTGTCCCGGCGGAATGATTGGGTCGAGCGGTCCGCTCCAGGTACGCCGAAGAATATCGACCGAAGTCGCCGGGTCGGAACGAGTCGCGATCGCCCACAGCACTTCGTTGACGTCCGTGATATCGATATCATCGTCGACGACAACGACGTATCGTCCCAAATATGCGCCCGCATGGCATTGACACGCAATCAAGGCAGCCTGTTTTGCGTGGCCTGGGTATCGTTGCTTGATAGCGACCACAATCATAAAGCGCTGCGCCGGGGGCGGCAGATAGACACCTTTAATATCCGGCACACCAGCTTGTTCCATGCCATTCCATACGGTGGCGGCACGTAAGCAAGAGCGATACATACCGTGGATCGTCGGCTTGAAAGGAGCGGCGCTGCAGATAATCGGATCATTGCGATAATAAAGCGCTTTGACTCGAACAAAAGGTTCAGCGCGCCGCGCGCTGGCATAGTAACCCGGCCATTCACCAAACGGACCCTCCTGCATCGATTCGCCGGGGATGATTTCGCCTTCGATGACGATCTCAGCGCTGGCGGGAAAATGCAGCCCCGTCAGCGGTCCCTCGATCACATCGATGGGGCGCCCAATCAGTCCGCCCGCCCAGTCATACTCGTTGACGGCATACGGCACCGCCTGGGAGGCGGCGATATAAAGCAGCGGATGTTGGCCGAACGCCATCGCCACCGGAAACGGCTTGCCGGCTTTCATCGCTTTTTCATAGTGAATCTTGCCGTGCTTTCCCGGTGAGATGTAGAGCCCGACCTTATCCTTGTCTTGGAGCATGACGCGGTAACAGCCGATGTTTTCCACGCCACTTTCGGGATCGCGGGTAACCACCAAATGAGCGGTTCCGAGATAGCGCCCGCCGTCCCCCGCATGCCAGCGCGGCACGGGAAACTTCGTGAGATCGATTTGCTCGCCGCGTTCAATGTTTTCGAATACTGGACCGTTGGACACGACGTTTGCTTTGATCGGCTGCATGGTCCGCAACTTCGCGCGTAGGGCATCGATCAAAGGAATCGTTTTTAGATCGAGCGGCAGGTTCAACGTCAGCGCGGTGCGCTCCAAGGTCTCGAGCATGTTTGCCAGCACGCGGCGATTGGGATCAAAACCGGGCACGTTGTCAAAGATTACTGCCGGCGGCGTCGAAATCCTTTGGAGAATAATTTCCGTCAGCGCGCCGATCTCCAGATCCCAATTGGCGCCGGAGATTTGCTCGAGCTGCTCGAGCCGTTTGACGTCCTTTAGCCAGTCGCGCAAATCGCAAGAATCTATCGAAGTCGACTTGATTGCCGCCGCTGCGCTCGCCGTCGCCATGGGAACTTCCTCCTAGTCGGTGTGAATCTTACTCAAACAGTTTCAGGGTGCTCGGGTGAAAAATTTCTTCCGGCGCCATATTTCTTGCCGTTATCCCCTGAGCATGGGAGTAAGCGAGAAACATATCGAGCACGTGCCGATTCGCTTCCAGTCCGTACGCCCAGGGATCGGTCTGAAAAATTCTCTGCTCTTCGGCAAGGTAATGATTCGGCCAAGCCTCGACCAGGCTGGGAATCGCCCGCCGCCAGCGCTGCGCCCAGCGCTTTGCGTCGCTGTAAAGACGAAATAACTTTGCCGGCAGCTCGGGATAGCGGTCGGCGAGACTTTTTTGCAACGCCAGCACGTGCATGATCGGCAGGATTCTTGTTTTGCGGAAATAGTTCGCCTCGATATCGCGGGGATTTTCAAACAGCCGCTTGACCGAATCATTGGCAAGCAGCATCGGTAACTGCGACTCGGTAATACCCAACGCATCGACTTGACCATCGAAGAGCGCCCGGCAAGCCCGCTCGGAAGTATTTTTGCCACTGTTTTGCAGCATTCGGATGACCGAGCCGTCGCGCGACTCGACCGTGGCACCGGGATCATGACCATCCCAATGGTGCATCGAAGCAACATACCACTCGGAATCCTTCGCCGACACACCGTATTGGTCGATCAGCATACCACGCATCCAGATCGCCGCCGTTTGCACCCAGCGGAGAAACCCGATTTTCTTTCCGCTCAACTCCGACGGCTGATTGATGCCAGAAGTTTTACGGCAAAAGATGAAGCCGTGGCGAAACATGCGCGAAGGGAAAACCGGAATCGCGACAAAATCAGCCTTGGCTCTCGACGTATAGTAGATCAGCTCACCGAGAGACATCTCAGAGACATCATATTGCCCATTGAACATGCCGGCGAACATACCGGGCACGTCTTCGGTTTCGGTGATATCGAACTCGAAGCCAGGAATACCCATTTGGCCGCGCAGGATCGGCAGCATGCCGTCGTAAGCGCGGCTGGCAAGTTTGACTTTGATGGGCGAAGCCATGATTAGTTTCGCACGCGGATTGCTGCGACAGGAAAATGAAGGATGATCAGTTTGCCGACTCTTCCCGGTAGAGCTGCAAGGCATCCATCACCGGGCGGTCGTTGAGCGAAAAAAGCACCGCTTCATCATTGGAGACGTTTTCGTGGGCGTGCCACTGCCAGAGCGGCACGACGAAGGTGTCGCCTTTCTGCCAATCGAGATATCCTTCGCCGACCCGAGTGCGACCTTGCCCTCGAACAACGTGGTAGATAGACGTGCAGGTATGGCGGTGGGACTCCGTCGATTCCTTTCCTTTGAAAAGCTGAACCTCGCAGGACATTGTCGGATACGTGTACCCGCCGCTGAGCGGATTGATGTAACGGAGCGATCGGCCGTCGTGCGGATCGCGGTCGTGCTCGCCCATCGCACGCAGCGCGGCATGCGTGTCCTTCCATGTATAACGAAACGGTACGCCGCGTACGTGGCTTTCGCTCTTGTTTGGCGTGCGCGTAAAGCCCATGCGACTCAGCGACTCGCCCGTTTGATGGGTGATCGGCTGCTCCGGCACTTTAGCTTCTTCGAAAAAAAGTATGTTGAACGATTGAATCAACGGTCCGTCCAAGCCGTCGAGCCAGATAATGGGATCGTGAGATTCGTTATGGTGATCGTGCCACGTCCAGTTGGGTGTGAGGATTAGATCACCCTCCTCCATGTAAAACTTTTCCCCATCGACGACGGTGTAAGCGCCTCTTCCTTGCACGACAAAGCGGATTGCCGCCATGTTGTGCCGGTGCGCCCGCGCCACCTCACCGGGATTCACAATCGAGAAAGTCACCTGCAAGGTATGGGACGTCGATTTGGTTGGTAAATGCGGATTCACCACCCGTATGGCGCGCCGTTCGGCTTGTTCGATGCCGATCGTCTCGCTCGCTTTGAGCAGGCCGTCGAGCAGCGCCTCCCACTTCCACAGATACGGAGCCTCGGAAGTATGCGCAGGCACACGCGTGCGCCAGAACCCGGACAGTTGGTTTTTCTCCAACTGGCGGTCAAGCTCCTCAAGCTTCATAGCCAATTTCCTCCGCTAGGCCGCTTGGGACATGGCATGAGCCATGCCGCCGAAGTAGGCGCGATGCAGGTCCATCGATTCCTTGGCGGTGTCGAGCACGTCTTGCTCACGCCCCGGCGCAACGTATCTTTCCAGCACGTCGATGAACATGTCGGAGTGTTTCACATCGGCTTTGCTGTGCGCCGTGAAGTTCGGCATCTGCGCGTCGGCAAAGTCGAGATCGCGCTTCCAGATTTTGTACAAGCGGGTGCAGTTACCGCCACCAATATCGCCCAGCAACCGATCATCGTTGGTCCACTCGGCTATCGTGGAAGCCGCGATCGCCTCCTGCCATGGCCGATTGCGCGCGATCCAAAACCAGCCATAGATCGCCGCCTTGGTTGTCGGTAATGGCTCTGCCTTAAGCACCTCGTCCATGCTCAAGCCTAGTTCTTTTCCCTGACGAAAAATGAGATCCAGATGCCCGGCTTTGGAATGCTCGTCCTCCACCAGTTCTTCGTGTTCATGCTCCATGATACGCTGTTTGACATCGAATTCCGGACAATTCGCCGCCACCTGCGGCCAAAAGTTTCGGCGCTGGCGCACGTAAAGGCTCAATTGCAGCAAGTAAATTCTAGCCCGCTTTGTGGTCATGGGAATTGAGTAAAAATGTTGCATCTCCGGCGACAGAAATAAATCGCGCACACGGTCACCCAGTTTTTGCCGCCATTCTTCTGGCTTCATGAAAATCCCTCCTCGACTTCAGTCACCTTCAATATTGATTGCTTCCTGTCCCGCGCAAAGATTTCCGGCGCTCCGCCGCAAGCCTCGGGGATTTCAAGCTGCTCTAAATTTGTAGCACTAGCCGATCCAAAGAAGCAATGTCAAGCAGACACATTCATTGTCAGAGCTTGATTGGTGGGGAGGATAAACGGTTGCCGCGCTTGCACAAAACCTGAGACGGTGGCGTTACCATCTGCCGCCGATGCATGCTGGTTTTGATTGATATTGATCTGGGAAACGCCGCCAAAGCACGTAGTCAACGTGGCAGGTCGTTTCCGGGCCAGGAATAATTTTCGTGCCGTGGGGATGCGCGGATGGAGATCAGTGCAGCTGATCTGCCTCTTTGGGAGCGGGCAAATAGCGCAACAACACCGTCTGAAGTGCATTGAGCGAAACCGGTTTGATGATCACTTCGTGGGCGCCGCATTTCAGCGCGGCCTCGCGGCAGTTTTCAGCCATCCAAGCGGTGCAAATAATAATTGGGATGCTCTTTGTGACCGCGCTTTCGCGCAGACAGGCGGTCGCTTCGATCCCGCCCATGCTCGGCATGCCGAGATCCATGAAAATGAGATCAGGTTTTTCCGCCAATGCCTTCTGCACGCCGATTTCGCCGTCGTCCGCCTCGACCACCTGAAAGCCCAAATGGCGGATAATCATGGCGAACAGCTCACGACAATCGGTGTTATCTTCAATCACTAAAATCTTATAAGCCATGAGCCTTTTCGTAACGCAGGGGTCGTGCCAAGCACATCGATCTTCATATCATTGGAATTTGTTGGAGGATGCTGGGGCGACGGCGTTCAATCCCACCCGACAGGGTCACGAGATGTCATCGAAAATTACAAAAAAAGGTAACGGATTTGCGTCCTTAAATGGCTCGTTGGCAAAATGCCGTCAGCCGCCGGTTAGGCAAAACTGTCCGGCCCGCAGGTACGAGTGACGATGCGGGCGTTTGAACGCTTTACCGTCAGCGCATTGAGTCAGGCAAGACCATACATCAAGCAAGCGAATCACTACACCAGCCAAAATGCTTAGAGGGAGAATTATGCGGTACCTGTCGCTGTTTACAACTTGAAAATCCGCAGCGGAGAGCCTACTAAAAAACGTGACTTCGATTCGTCCCCGCTATATTCCTCTGCCTTCGCAAGACACGCTACAATGCGGGCGCCTGATCCTCCGCGACGGCACAACTGCCGCTATCCGCGTTGCCCAACCGAGCGACAAGGATGCCATGAAGAAATTTTTCTCGTCGCTCTCGGCCGAATCCAAGCGCCGCCGCTTTTTCGGATCGGCTCTGCCGAACGATGAATTGATTAAATCATTTTGCGACCCGTCAAATCCGCGCGCCCGGCTGACCTTGATCGTACCCCGCCTATCGGGCGGCGCCATGCGCATTGCCGTTGCGGGAACTTACATGGCTCGCGACGCCGCCACGGCGAAAGTCGCCTTGGCGGTGGACGACGCTTTTCAGGGCAAAGGCGTCGGCACACTGTTGCTTGAAAGATTGGCGCTGCTCGCGGTGCGGCACGACTTTCAGCGTTTTTGGGCGGTGACCATGGCAGAGAATAAACCGATGCTCGATCTGTTTCGCGCGTCCGGTTTTGAAAGTAGCTCACGCTTCCGACCGGCGCCGGACGCCGCGCCGCCGGTTCTCATACCGCGGCATTAGCTGCCGATGATGTCGCCACCGAGGCGCTGTTTCAGCAAACCGGAGTCATCCGCGCTGATACCCTGGGCGAGATGTTCGATCTCGCCGCCGCACTAAGCAGCCAGCCGTTGCCGAAAGGCCGGCGCGTAGCGGTTCTGACCAATGCCGGTGGTCCCGGCATTCTCTGTGCCGACGCCTGTGAAGCGAAGGGACTCGCCGTCCGGGAGCTTGGCGACGAAACCAAGCAGCGTCTGAGAGTTTTTGCCTGCGGCAGCGAGCGTCGGCAATCCAGTGGACATGATCGCGTCCGCCGGTACCGAGGATTTTCGCCGTCGACATTCTGCTCGCTTGCGCGAAAGTCGACGCACTGATGGTTCTCACCATTGACGTCGGGCTCGCCGATATCGCGGCGATCCGCCGCCGTCCGCGCGCCCGGGCAAAAAGCGGCGAGAAACCCGTGCTCACTTGCATCATGGATGGAGCGAAAGCGTCGAAGACCGCGGCAACTAGCGGCGAGATGCTCCCCAACTACGTCTTTCCAGAAGACGCCGCGCGAGTTTTGGGCAAGTTGGCGCGCTACGCCGAATGGCGCGATCAGCCCGAGGGTATCATTCTCGATTTCGACGACATCCGACCGCAAGAAGCCCGCGTGATCTGAAAAAACGCGCGTCGCGAACATGGCGCCGTCTGGCTCTCAGGAGAAGAGACGCGCAAAGTGCTTAGCGCTTTCGCACTTCCCGTGCCGCCCGGCGGTATTTGTGCAACCGCAGACGAAGCGGCAAAGCTGGCAGCGCACGTCGGCTTTCCCGTGGCGCTCAAGCTCGCTTCGCCACGATCGTGCACAAAACCGAGTTCGGCGGCGTGCGATTAAACCTCGCCGACGAAGCCGCGGTACGGCAAGCGTTCGTCGAAATTCAACAGCGGGTCGCGCAAGACGGCAAGCTCGCGGAAATGGACGGCATGCTAATCCAGCCGATGATCTCGGAAGGTGTCGAACTCATGGTCGGCATGACACTGGACTCACTCTTTGGCCCGCTGACCGGATTCGGTCTCGGCGGCATTCACGTCGAAATCCTTGAAGACGTTTGCTTCCGGGTCACGCCGATCACCGATCGCGATGCCGCGGAAATGGTGCGCGCCATCAAAGGCTTTCGCCTGCTGGAAGACTACCGCGGCCACCCGCCCGCTGATATTCCCGCCGTCGAGAACTTGCTGTTGCGCGTGGCCAGACTCGTCGAAGAAGTGCCGGAGATTGCGGAGCTAGATTTAAATCCCGTGATCGCGCTGCCGCTGGGCCGCGGCTGTCAGATCGTCGATGCGCGGCATTCGGGTTGCATCCGAGATGTAGGGGGCTGGCTGGTCGACCGAATGCTCTAAATCCATCGAACGATCATTTCACAATCAGTACCGGACAATCCGCATAGCGCAGCGTTCGCTCCGCGACACTGCCGAGCAGCAAGCGGCGCAATCCGGTTCGACCGTGACTCCCCATGACGATCATTGAGGCACGGAGTTTTTTTGCCTGGCGTGCGATGATGTCTGCGAAATCGGTGCCGCGCGCCAGCGCCAGCTCGCAATTCTTCGGTTGCAGCCGCTTACGCTTTGCCAGCTTTTGAAAATTTTCCCGCGCGTCACGCTCCATCAGTCCGTAGAGATCAAAACTGCCGCTGGTCTGTGGATAGATGAGCTCCGCCGGCACGACGTGCAGGGCGATGACTTTGGCGCGCTGTTCGCGCGCCAATTTCAGCGCATGATCGAGCGCTTTTTCCGAGCCGCGCGAAAAATCCAAAGGCACGAGAAAAATATTAGCCGCCATAATGCCTCCTGCTTCATTCGTTTCAACGCAACCCAGTCAATTCTCGCAGGTGCCGCCAGTTTTGCAAACAATCCGCAAGCACGCCGGGAAAGCTTTCGCGCGCACCGCACGCAACCGACGCGCATGAGAGCGGGCTGCAGATAAAATATCTCGGGATTATCAAAGGGTCGCGCGGGCCGGGATTTCTTCCCGCCCGCTATGGATTCATCGTCGTGTTAAGACGCGTTAACGGTTCGGTGGGCGTGGAATAGACGTCCGGGTTTCCAGGGAGTACCGACGGCGGGCAGCAACCAGCGATCGAGCCCGATCCATCCGGCGTTGCGCCAGCCGAGCACCAGCCAAGTGGCGATGGCGAAGAGCATGCCGTTAGTCGACGCCGATCCAGCCATGATGAAGCTCCAGTTCATCATGCCACCGAAGAACGCGGCGACACCGACGAACGCTCCAAGAATCAAACCGGCAGCGACGGCCAGCTCGGCGAAAATAATAATCTTAGAGAACCACGTATGCGCTTCGGAGTTCACCAGATATTCGATAAAGCTCCTGTACCAATCAAACGAGATCGCCGGCTTCGGTGTCATCTTAAGTCCGCGCTTCCAGAAATCCAGCAGTGCCTCACCCGTCCCCATCCACTTCGAATCGATGAACTTATGCCAGCCCTTCCCAGGAGAATTCTTGTCGCCCGCAGGAATTGAAAGCGGACAATTTCTCAGCTCTGCGAAATCGATAAACGCGCCAGCGAGTTTCGCTTCGTCCCCGGTCGCTCGAAACCTTTACAAGAATTTCCAAACCCGAGCCGTTGTCAAATGGTGGGTAAAATGAATTAGGCGGCAACCCTCATTTGCGTTTTCGTACTTTTTCTTTCAGCGACTTTCTCTACGAGATTAGGGGCGTTGAGTTTTCTGAAAACTCATTTCACGGCAGAGCGCTTCACCTCTGCCGTGAAATGAACTTCGGATGCCGTCATCCCGGGCACGAAACTCCCGTTGTATTCCGCAAAGTACCCGTTCGCCGTCCCTGAGTTGAACGTCGCGATCAGTTGGTCCCTCCGTTGATTGATTGACTTCTTTCAGATCTCAGGGATGCCCTGATTTCCTAAAGGTGAAAGGTTTTCAATAAATCCAGAGCACCTCGAGTTGTCTAAATCCTTCTCTCCGATCTCCTGAGCGAGACTTCTTGACAACATTTGCGTAGCGGAGTACGGCTTTGCACCGACAGCGCTTCAAACTATTCAAACTAATTGACATCAAACAGGACTCATATGAAAACCTGCCGTCTACTCTTGTCGGTGTTTCTATTCTTATCCATTCTTGATGGTGAACTCGTACTGGCACAAACATTCACCCAGGCTGGGTGGCAAGGGCCGACACGCCAAGGCCTAAGAGGATGCCGGGGAACTCAGTGCCAGGGTGTAAAGACGGATCATGATTGTGGTCCAAGTGACGTTCAAATTACACCTACTTTTGTAACCGGTACTGTGGGAAAACCCGTAGAAATCCGATTCGATGCTACACCCATGTGTAATGATCAGACGACTACAGGCCAACGCGGTACCATAAAATGGAAACCCGACGCAGTACAGACTATTCCTGACATCTGGGGGATTGCCACTTACACGTATGATCAACCTACGAGCCAAACAATCGACATTGAAATATTCTGTACATGTTCTGAACGGGGCGGAGCGAGTGATTGCAGGGCTAGCGGCAGCGTGCCCGTTCGTATCGTAAAATAACGTATAGGAACCGGGCAAGACAACGTTGTCGACGATCGCAGAGCAGGTCGTGATGAATCTCTATAAGAACTCGTCAAGAACTCGTCGAACCGATGCCAAA
>WNGI01001155.1_pt1 | contig 47765 bp, 54 predicted proteins | sample 5400621 | NCBI WGS metagenome assembly WNGI01 (sample SAMN13153374, study PRJNA577476) | soil metagenome | isolation source: 20 cm soil or saprolite under Garry oak tree replicate 1 | place: USA:California | collected 2016-06-15 | reverse complement strand
CCCGCCTCGGTCTTGTGCAGGATATCGGACGATACGATTTTCAAGGCGACGGGGAAACGCAGCCGCGTGGCGATCTTAACCGCTTCGGTGGCCGTCTTGGCAAAGCCCTGTTTGGGCGTTGGAATCCCATAGGCGTCGCACAGCCACTGGGCCTCTGGAGCCGATAGAGCGCGGCCGCCGTTTGACAGCGCGGTGCCGATCAGTGCGCGCAATGCAGTCTTGTTCATCAATACCTCTGCCGTGCCTCTGATTTTTTGGATTCGAAAGGAGCTTAGATAGCGCCCTCTTTTTGTGCCTCTTCCACTTCGTCTTCATCCAGGCCCAAGATGGATCGCAGGATCTCACCCGTATGCTCGCCCAGGAAAGGTGAACGTTTAACATCCGTCGGCGAATCCGACAGCTTGATCGGGTTACCGACCGTCAGAAATTTTCCCCGCTTCGGATGATCGACTTCGACCACCGTGCCGGTTTCGCGCAGCGCTTGCTCTTCCGCGATCTCGCGCATGTCGAGGATCGGCCCGCACGGCACATCATGCTCGTTGAGCTCGCGCATCACGGTAAACTTATCGAGGGTCGTCGTCCACTGCTCGATGATTTCGAAGCACTTACCGAGCTTCGGCAAACGTGCCTCCGGCGTCGCCCATTCCGGATCGGTAATCAGCTCGGGCCGGCCGCACATTTTCATCAAGGGTTCCCACCCGACCGGCTGGATGATGATGTAGATGTAATCGTTGGGTCCGCCGCCTTTGGTGCGCACCGCCCACCCAGGCTGCCCACCGCCCGATGCGTTGCCGGCGCGCGGCACGGAGGCGCCGAAAGATCCATTGGGATATTGCGGATATTCCTCCAGTGGTCCGGCCGCCAGCCGTTGCTGATCGCGCAGCTTGACGCGACAGAGATTTAGCACCGCATCCTGCATCGCGCAGGTGACGCGTTGTCCCCTTCCAGTCTTTTCACGTTGAAAGAGCGCCGCAAGAATACCCGCGACTAAATGCACCCCCGTGCCTGAGTCGCCGATCTGCGCGCCGGTGACCAGAGGTGGACCGTCGTCGAATCCGGTGGTGCTTGCCGCACCGCCGGTGCACTGGGCGACGTTCTCGTAAACTTTACAATCCTCGTAAGGCCCGGGCCCGAAGCCTTTCACCGACGCGTAAATGATCCGCGGATTGAGTCCCTGAATCGCTTCCCACGTAAACCCTTGCCGGTCCAGGGCACCGGGCGCGAAGTTTTCCACGAGAACGTCACAACACCGAATCAGTTCGCGGAAAATTTCTTTGCCCTTCTTCGTTTTGGTGTTGAGCGTGATGCTCCGCTTGTTGCAGTTGAGCATGGTGAAATAGAGGCTGTCGACATTCGGTTTGTCGCGCAGTTGACCGCGCGTGATGTCGCCGCGGCCGGGCAGTTCGACTTTGATCACGTCCGCACCGAACCACGCCAACAGCTGCGTACAAGTCGGCCCGGATTGCACATGGGTCATATCGAGAACACGAATTCCATCGAGCGCTTTCGCCATCGATTTGTTTGCTCCTTAAGAAAAGTCAATCTCACCACGAAGATCACGAAGGACACGAAGGGTTCGTACTATTGATATTCCGAACTTCGTGCTCTTTGTGTCCTTCGTGGTGAATGCCATGCTTGCGTCTTCGCGTCCGGTTTTGCTCTAGGCAGCTGTCATTTATACATCGTCTGCGCCTTGGTGCCTGGCGCGTATTCATTGATGTCGACCCAGATGTTGACGATTGATTCATCGCCGAGTTGTTACCGATCACGGCCATGTAGGGCAATTTGAAACGCTGCGCGGTTTCCATGTCCCACGCGGTCATGCCGAATGAGCCGTCGCCGTAGTAGCACAGCACTTCTTTTTTCGGATGGACGAACTTGGTCGCCATCGCGAACGAGGTGCCGACGCCGAGGGTGCCCAGCGGCCCCGGATCCATCCAGTTGCCGGCTTTGCGCGGCTCCACCGCCGTCGCCGTAATCGTCACGACATCGCCGCCGTCGCCGATATACACCGTATTGTCGGTCAAGAATTCATTGATCTCATAAGCGACGCGGTAAGGATTGATCGGCACAGACTCGGATTTGAACGACGGCAAGAGTTTTTCGTAAGCCTTCGCTTCCGCGGCGCGCAGCTCTTTCATCCACTCGGCGCGTTGCGCGTTGCCTTTCGAGGCGCGGCCGGAAGCGGCCTGCTCTACGGCTTTCAGAATCGCGCCGCAATCGCCGACCATGCCAAGCGAGACGTCGCGGTTCTTGCCGACGTTGCGGTAGTCGAGATCGATCTGCACGACGGTCGCGTCCGCGCGCAAGCGGCGGCCATAGCCCAAACGAAAATCGAACGGGCAGCCGACAATCACGATCACGTCGGCTTTATCGAACGCCATACTGCGCGTGCGATTGAAACCATGCGGATCGCCGGGCGCGAAAATGCCCCGGGCGGAACCGTTCATGTAGCCGGGAACGTTGAGCGCGCGGCAAAACTCGACGGCCGCATCGTGACCGCGGCTGGTCCAGACCTGCGTGCCGAACAGCGCCGCCGGCCGCTCTGATTTCGCGAGAATATCGGCGAGCCGTTCGATGTCGGCCGGATCGCCGACGGATTTGGTCGACGCGCGATAGGCGCCCGGCTTGGGAATGCGCGCGCGTTCGAGCGGCACTTTGGCATCGAGCACGTCGCGCGGGATTTCGAGATAGCTCGGCCCCGGCGCGCCGTTGACCGATTCGCGAAATGCCATCGATACCATGTCGGCGATTCGCTCCGTGTGCGGCACCGTGGCGGCAAATTTCGTGATCGGCGACATGATGTCCACGTGCGGCAAATCTTGCAGCGAGCCCATTTTATGCTGGCTGAGCGCGCCCTGCCCGCCGATCATCAAGAGCGGGCTCTCGGCGCGATAAGCGTTGGCGATGCCGGTCATGGCGTTGGTCGTGCCCGGCCCCGCGGTTGTTACGACACAACCGATCTTACCGCTCTGGCGCGAGTAGCCGTCCGCCGCGTGGGCTGCGACTTGCTCGTGGCGCACGTCGATGATTTTTATGCCTTCGTCGATGCAGCCGTCATAGATATCGATGATATGCCCGCCGCAGAGCGTCCAGATCACTTCGACACCTTCGTTCTTGAGAGCTTTGGCGACAAGATGCCCGCCGGAGATCACTGGGCCGGTCGCTTCTTTGCCGCTCTCGCTTTTATTTGCATTTGCCATACGGTCCTCTCATTATTATGGGTTTCGACTCAACAATTGTATCGACCTCTTTGTGAACGATCGTTGCCGGCATCTCATCACCAGGAGTCGAATCAACTCCGGCGCAATCACTTTCGTCGGTGCGCGAGCGGTTTGCCGCCGCGCGCGCTACGTTGGTTGAGGCTTTAATCTGAGATCAGGTGGCTCTACCGGCAGGATGCAAGGTGGAAACGCTTTCCTTTACCGAGTTAGCTCTGGCGCTGGACTCTTGGCCTCATCATTATTCCAGTTAGAATACAGAATCGTGCTCCGGCGCTCAAGTGCATCAATCGCTTTCGACAACTCGGCGCCCGGCGACGAAATTTCATTCGTGTTGCATTGATTGAAATTCAAATGACCCGGGGCCGGAATCAGCCGGCCCCGGGCAAATCACTATCGGTCAATCGCTAAATTCTGGCCTTGAGTATTCCGCGTGCCACTCTTCCCACATTTGATCGACCATGTTTTGAATATGCGCGTAGTGTTCTTCTTTGAGATGATCGAAGCGCCCCTGCTTGGAGATAAACTCCTTGACCGGAATGCGTCCCTTGCCCGTCTTGCGCGCGTCCCAGGTGTAAATGACGTTGCCGTCGACGATTTCATACAGCGGATAGATGCCGCATTTGATTCCCAACTCGCCAAGCTCGTTGGAGTAGCGCGGATGATAGTCCCAACCCTTTGGACAGGGATCGTAGGTGTGGATGAAGGTCGGGCCGCCGATGGCGAGCGCCTTTTGGACCTTGTTCAGATAATCCGTCGGCGGAAAGGTGGCGCAGGCAGTGGCAACGTAACGGCAGGTCGGATGGCCGACGGCAAGCATGCCGGCGACGTTCTTCTTCCAGCGCCTCTGCATGATCGGATGCTTGGTTCCCGGAGGCGTGAAGGTCGTCTGCGCGCCGTAAGTCGTCGAGCCTGTTGCTTGGATATCGGTATTGGCGGCCGATTCGTTGTCGTACATGATAATCAGCAAGTCGTAATCGCTCTGCAACGCGGCGGAGATGCCGCCGATGCCCATATCGCCGGCGCCGAGATCGCCGGAGAAATTGATGACGTTGATCTTCTCGTCTTTGATCTTGCCCTTGCGCTTGAGCGCTCGCAGGCCCGCCGCCATGCCCACGGCCGAAGAGCCACCGGCGCCGAGCTGCGTGTGCATCCACGGCACGATCCACGGCGTGGTCATGTACGAAGTGTTGGCCACGTACATGCAACCGGTTGCTCCCGTGACCACCGAGCGCGAACCCGCAACCTTGATGAAGCCGCGCATGGTCGTCGCCGACTCGCAGCCCTGGCAGGTCCGATGGCCGGAAGTATAGAGCTCTTCCAGCGGAATTTTGTGAACGCCTTTGACTTTCTCGTAATCGATTGTCGGTACGGTCGACATAATGTTTCTCCTATTTACTCTCTTAGGCCGATCCAGGTTACGTATTCATCCAGGGAATCTTTCTTCGCCGCCTGTTGGGTGATTTCGAACATCTTCTGAGCGTCGGCGATCGACAGATCGCGCCCGCCCAAACCACCCATGAAATTAACGATCGCCGGCCGGTTCTTCGCCGGATAGAGGCAGGATCGGATTTCGTGCATCAAGATGCCGCAATTGTCGGGCGAGCCGTGAGCGAAGTCCCTGTCGACGACGCCGACCGCTTTAAAGCGGCTCAGGGACTCGCGCAGCTCCACCGTCGGGAAGGGCCGGAACCAGCGCAGATTCACGTAGCCGACCTTCTGTCCCTTCTCACGCAAGCGCCTGACCGCCGTGCGCGCTGGAGCTGCCACCGTACCAACGCCGATCAGGACCGCTTCCGCGTCGTCGGTCATGAACTCGTCGAAATAGTAAGGCGCGGCGTAGCGATCGCCGAAAATATCGTTGAATTCTTTATAGGCATCCTTGATGACACCACGCGCCCGCTTGGCGGCTTCCCAATTTTGCCTGCGGATCTCCATGACCCAATCCTCGTTGGCTTGCGGCGCGACCGAGATCGGGTTGTCGGGATGGAGCCGCCGCTCGGCGAGATCGTACTGCGGCAGGAATTTCTTCGCCGCCTCCACCGATGGGATTTTGACCATGTGTTGCGAGTGGGTGAGAAAGGCGCCGTCCATCGCCAATCCCATCGGCATCCTGACTGTCTTGTCCTCGGCGATGCGGTAGCCGATCAGCACGTGCTCGAGCGCCTCCTGCGGCGTCGTGACCCAGCAGAGAAGCCAGCCCATGTCGCGGACCGACATCGCGTCGTTGTGCTCGACGCCGAAAGCGCCGGGATCATCCAAAGCGCGGTTGCCGACCACGAAAAGAGGCGGAAGACGGTCGGTCGCGGTAACGACCAGCGCTTCCATACCGTACATCCAGCCCGTGCCGCTCGAACCGCCGAAGGCGCGGGCATTTACGGAACTGGCGTGCTTGACGATCTCGAACTGGGAATGCTCGCTGTCGGCGATGATATACTCGGCGTCGAATTTCCCGTCGGCGATCAGCTTCGAGAGGGCGTCCATCACTTCGGTGTAGGGACGGATCGGATAAGCTGCGATCACATCCACGTCGGCGAGACACACGCCCTGCGCGACCGCCCCTGATTGATCTGATTTGGCTGTTGCGAGTGCGACACTCATACTTCGACCTCCTCGGTTTTTCTCACGGGCACTATCTTGCCCTCGGGCATCACATCTCCCTGAGTAACGGTCATGCCCTTGCCGGTGACGAAGGGGTAAGAAACCCGGTCTTTGCCCTTTTTGTCCTCTACCCACTGAATGTAGTCGTTGGAATCCCTTTTCCAGTGTTCCCACGGACTCGAGTCGTCCTTGAATTGGAGTTCATCCACCATGACGATGCATTCTTTGACGGGACATACTTGAGCGCATTTCCCGCAACCGACGCAATACTGATAGTCGATGTCGTAAAAGCCATCCGTGGTCGGATCGAAACACTCGTCCGGACACTCGACCCAGCAGAGCGTGCACTTGGTGCAGAGATCGAACCTGACCGCGGGTCTCTGCGTCTTGGTCGTGCCGCGCTTGAAGCCGGGGTTTCTGTTTTGTCCCCTCGGGCCCATTTCGAAACCGCGCTTCACAGCCGGAACTACAGCTCCCTCTTGCATCTCGAACCACTTGGGCAGCACGGGTATCTCATGCAGCCACACGATTCCGTCTTCCGGTGTCACGGTCGTCACTTTAGGAGGCTTAGCCTCCTGCCTGAGCGACTCGAATGCCGCGCGCGCGGCCTCAACACGATGCTTCTGCTTTGTCTTGTCCATCAGATAAGCTTCAACCGCCTCGATGCTGATGAGTGTCGGATCGATGGCCGCGATGCCGCCTAAGATGTGCTCATGGGTCATGTCATCCTTGTTGACCCAAAGGCCAGCGAGACTGGCGTCGCCGTCGAGGATTGCGATTCGATAGTTGTACGGCTTCTTGCCGATGAATTTTAACAGCTCTTCCGGTGTTTTCTTGGACACCACCAGGAGGCAGCCGTCCTTGACCACCCGTTCATTGATCGGGCGGATACCGTGCCATCCCCACGGCTCGACACCCTTGCACATCGTGTCGTCCAAGACGACGGAGATGTTGGCTTCATCGATCTCGAGCTTGGCGCCGCATTCCGCTTCCAGTTCCTCCTCGGCAAGATCCGGCGAAACGAAAGCAAAATACTTGCACGGGATACCGTTTCTTTCCGGCGAATCGCTGTAGCGCCCGTTAGAAAAGGCTTTCTGGCCCATGCGGCTGGCGATCATGACAATGTCGCTGCCGATCTTTTTACCCAGGTTCTTTTGAAAGATACCTCGATAGTTGACCTCTACGCGTTTGATCATGAAACCCTCCTCTCTTTAGTGACCTCGTTACGCTGGCTTTTTTGTGCGCGGCTGGACGGCAAGACGCTCGCTTCGACCTGCTCGATATGCAATTGCATTTCTTTGCGCGCCTTGATGCGGTCATGCTTTTCAATCGCGGCGACGATCTTACGGTGAGTATCGATGGATGCCTTTCGCCGCTCAGCCGTCTGCAGCGACTCTTCCCGGCTGCGGCTGAGCATTTCCATCAACCCGAAAACCAACTTCTGCAGCGCCTGGTTTTGCGTGGCGCGGCTGATGCACAGGTGCAATTCAGCGTCAGCGTCGACGCCGGTCTCGCCACGGCTTACCGCCTCTTTTTGTTTGGCGACGATCTTTTTCAACTGCGCGATATCTCTCTCGGTTGCGCGCTCGGCAGCCAAAGAGGCGATATGCGGTTCGATAAGCTTGCGCAACTCGAAGACATCCGCAAGCGCCGTTTTCTCGTCGATCAGCAGCTGGGCGAGCGGCCCCACCAGGGCTTCGACGGGCAGATCGACGACGAAATTGCCCATGCCGGTCCGGCTGACGATGAGCCCCTGACTTTCCAACGCGCGCAGCGCCTCGCGCACCGAAGTCCGGCTCACTTTGAAAGTCTCGGCCAGCTCGCGCTCCGACGGCAGCTGATCGCGGGCCTTGAGTCTACCTTGCTTGATCAGGTCGTGAATCTGACTGAAGACTTCCTCGTGGATGCGCGTCTTTTTTATGACTTTGAGCATAGGGTCCAGCTGTCTGCTGGTCAGACCAGTTTTCTATCTAGCCCCTAACCCGTTGTCAACAGATGTTCAGGAGAAATTTCGAAGTTTTGAAGAGAGATAGACGGCCAGTCGCGCGAGGAGAACCTGACCGCGGTCGCCGGTTACCGGCTTGCCCCGTAGGCAGTCAGCCAGCCAAGCATGATCGCCGTAGTGGCCAACAGGCTTGGCAACGCCCAATGAAGTATCACGTCCCACGACCCTATGGAGGCGCGGACTAGCGTGTCGGTCACCGCAAGCTCTCCGGCCACCCAACCAAGAACTCCTCCACCAAGCCACACGATCCAACGGAAGCGATCCATGAGACGCGCCAAAAGACTACTGCCGCAGATCACGATCGGAATGGAAAGTCCGATGCCGAAAAGCACGAGTGCCAGGTCGCCGTGCGCGGTGGCGGCCACCGCCAAGACATTGTCGAGACTCATGATCAGGTCCGCAACGATGATGATGCCGATCGCTTCCCAAAGACTGGCGACCTCACGCGTTTTGTGTTGCTTATCGTCGCTCGCGTCCTGGCGCACTAGCTTGATGGCGATCCAGACTAGAACCAAGCCGCCGAGGGCTTGAAGAAATGGAATCAGCAGTATTTGCGTGATGACCGCGATAAGAATGATACGCAGCACGACGGCGCCGAGGGTTCCGCCGATCAAGCCAACAAGCCGCTGGCGCGGCGGCAAAGTGAGAACAGCCATGGCGATCACCAAAGCATTGTCGCCTGCTAGCGAGAGATCGATGACGACAATCCCAAGCCAGCGAGCCCAAAATTCCGGTTGAACTAGGGGTTCCATCGGCGGGCTCGTAAACGGCGATCAAATTTCCCGTGGTGCTGGCGCGCTCACGGGCAATCCCCGCAGGCGCCGCCACCACGGAGTGATGATGGGCATCATGAAAAATAACAAGGCCACGGCCGTGATTACTCCGGCAATGGGTCGATTTAAGAAAATCGCCAATGATCCTTGCGACATGATCAGGCTCTGGCGCAGTGCGTTCTCCGCCATATCACCCAGGACCAGCGCCAGGACCAGAGGCGCCAATGGGTAATCGAGTTTCTTGAAAACGTATCCCACCACCCCGAACAGCAGCATGTACCAAACATCGATCATGCCGTTGTGCACAGCGTACGAACCGATGGCGCAGAGCACGACAATGAGCGGCGTGAGAATCGCAAATGGAATGCGCAGAATGGCCGCGAAAAAGGGCACGAACGCGAGAACCATCAGCACGCCGAGGATGTTGCCGGTGTACATGCTCGCGATCAGGCCCCAGACGAACTCCGGCTTATCCGTGAAGAGCAATGGACCGGGTTGCAGTCCCCATATGATCAGTCCGCCGAGCATCACGGCCGCGGTTGGCGACCCCGGGATTCCCAGAGTGATCATTGGCAGCATCGCCGCGACGCCCGCGGCATGGGCTGCTGTCTCCGGGGCGACAACGCCTTCCAACTCACCCTTGCCAAACTGTTCGGGGTTTTTAGAGAAGCGTTTTGCGAAGGAGTAGCTCATGAACGAAGCGGGAGTAGCGCCGCCAGGTTTGAAGCCCATCCAAAACCCGATGAGACAACTGCGCATGAACGTGCGCCAATAGCGCGGCAAGATTTTCCAGGTTTCTAGAACCACGAAGAGGTTCATCTTGCTGCTGACCCCTTTGAAGCTCAGCCCTTCCTCGACGGAAAGCATGATCTCGCCGATCCCGAAGAGACCGATGACCGCTATGATAAAATCAAAGCCCTGCATGAGCGCTGTGACGCCGAACGTCATGCGCAGCTGCCCTGTGACGATATCGAGGCCCACCGTCGCCAGGATAAAGCCGATCATGATCGAGACCACGGTTTTAAGAGGATTGCCTCCGCCCAGGCCAACGAACGCGGAGAAAGTCAGAAGTTGGATCGAAAATATTTCCGGCGGGCCGAATCTGAGCGCCACGTCGGCAAGCAGAGGGGCAAAGAAAGTGATGAGCACGGTTGCGAACAGAGCCCCAATGAACGAGGAAGTGAACGCGGCCGTCAGCGCTTGGCCACTCTTCCCTTGGCGCGCCAGCGGGTAACCGTCAAACGTGGTCGCCACTGACCACGGCTCGCCGGGGATATTGAACAGCACCGAAGTGATGGCGCCGCCGAACAGCGCTCCCCAATAAATGGATGTGAGCAGGATGATCGCCGAGGTCGGCGGCATGCGCAGTGTGAGCGGCAACAAAATCGCGACTCCGTTTGCGCCGCCCAATCCCGGCAGCACGCCGATGATCGTGCCAAGAGTGATGCCGATGGCAGCATAGAGCAAGTTCTGGTGCGCCAGAGCCTGCTCAAAGCCGAGAAAAATATTTTCCAACCCCATCAGTAGCCCAGCCAGTTCTCGAGCGGTCCCTTCGGCATCGGCACCAAGAACCACAATTCAAAAATGACGAAACTGATAACAGGAACTGCGAGCGCAATTGCAACGACGCTAAACCAGGAGTGGCGTCCGACCCAGCGCATGTAAAATCCGATATACAGGCCGGCGGCGATATACAGGCCGACGAAATGAGTGAGCAGCACCATGGCCGTCGCAGGCCAAATTACTTTGAAGACCGGACCGAGCTGTGCGCGCGTGACGAATGATGCATCGGATCGGCTCCGCAAGGTTTGGAGAAGAATTACGGCGCAAGTCATGACCATGATCAGAGCTAACCAGAAGGGAAAAAATCCGCTCTTTGGGCCGTCCGTCCCCCAGCCGACACCGAGTCGAACAGCATCGAAGAGGACGACGCCGCCCAACAGCAGCAAAATGGAGGCGGTGATGAAATCCGCGATGCGCATCTCACTTGCTGAGCAATCCGCCCTTGGCCATCAAATCTTTATGAAGCTGTTCGTTGGCCTCAATCCACTTGACGTACTCATCGCCGGTCGCAAACGCGGGCTTCAGCGCGCCTTCGGCAAGATATTTCTTGAACTCTGCCGAGTCGTAAACTTTTTTCAGAAAATCGATGTGCCATTGCACGGCATCTTTCGGGATCCCAGGCGCGCCGAAGATGCCGCGCAGCATGAGATAATGGATGTCGGCGCCAAGCGCTTCCTTGATCGTAGGTATCCCTTTCCAATTCTCATCGGCAATTCGCGCGGTGTCGAAAACCGCCAACGGTCGCACGCGGCCCGCCTTCCAGTGACTCACACATTCGGCGGGATTATTGACCGTCGAATCGACATGCTTGCCGACCAGATTCACGCAGACCTCGCCACCGCCTTTAAATGGCACGTACGTAAACTTGACTCCCAACGCCTGTTCCAGCTGGATCGTGATGATCTGATCTTCTTGCGCCGAGCCCGTGCCACCCATCTTCATTCTATTGCTTCCGGCCGATTGAGCCTTCACAGCTGCGATATATTCCTTCGCGGTCTTGTAGGACGTTTCGGCGTTCACCCATAGAACAAACTGGTCCAGAGCCATGCGCGCGATCGGTGTCAAGTCCTTCCAGTTGAATGGCACCCCGGTGTGCAGTGGAGTCGTAAAAAGGTTGGACAGCGTGATGATGATCACATGCGGATCGCCTTTTTTCTCCTTGACGTAGAGAAATCCCTCGGCCCCGGCGCCACCCGACTTGTTGACCGCGATCAAAGGCCGAGGTGACAGCTTATTTTTTTCGGCGATGCCACTGATCAGCCGCGCCATCTGATCGGCGCCGCCGCCGGTGCCCGCCGGTATGACAAACTCAATGGGTTTGGTGGGTTCCCACGCTTGAACTGTCTGCCATGGGGACAGAATCATTGGGGCTAAGAACAAAAGAAATCGGTGGAAATTTCTCTTCATTGAGCTCCCTCCTCCCTTTGCGGGTGATTGAGGCCAAGTATCAATCGCGATAGTAGCCGCCGTCTATCAGAAATACTGGCACTCATGCAAGCCGGGAACTAGTATCCAGAGAAAAAATATATCCGGTTCCTTGATGATAAGCAGAATGGAACTTGGCGAAGGTCGATCCTCAAAGGTACAGCGTTGCGAACGTCATGCCCTCGAAGGATCGATCTGTGGAATCCCAAACCTTTCCCTCAGCTCGTACCGAAACTCTTTTTCTTTATTGCATTTTGTCGTTCCGGCAGAGCGGCGTGACGGATTTGACCTCGCCGTCTTCGCGGGATGTGGCACGTCAGAGTTCAGTCTTCGCTTGTTTCAGGCACGCGAGCTGGTTGCTGATGTCCTCGCAAATTAACGAGCGATCTTGTCCCGGCCGTCGATCGCGCCAACTAGAGCGTAGCGGCTGATTGACAGCCGAACGACCATCCATGTGAAGTCGCTCAACGGGAGAATTTCCGCGAGTTGGCCCTCACCGGCGACATACCCATCACAGAGGCAAAAGCCAGCCCATTCCGCTGAGCACCAGAACATGCAGTTGGTCGGTACCACCGGCGTCCAATCATTCATTGCGCGAAAACCGAGGAGTTTATCCGCTCACATCGTGGTGAAGAGATTCGTGATTGAGTAGCCTGAACGCTAGTTCATCATGGAATTCCCGGTCTGGTACGTGCCGTTCATCACCGCGCCGATGCTCATCCCACTGATCGCGGTGCCACACGTGATCGTGGCGCAGTTAGCCGTTGGCGCGGGGATTCTTCTCGCCGATCTCGTGCGCCGGGCTCATCGCGACCATCGAGTCGAACTGCTTGACTATCTTCACAACCTAACGCGATTCTTTCTCCTGATCACGGTGGTGTTCGGCGCAGTCACCGCGGCTGGTATCTGGTGGACCATCGGCCTGACCAGTCCGGAAACGACCAGCGCGCTTATTCATATTTTTGTCTTCGGCTGGGCGACGGAATGGGTGGCGTTCGTTGTCGAGCTCGTCGCCGCTTTCGCTTTTTACTATCTCTGGGGCCGTTTGACGCCGCGCGAGCATGTCATCATCGATTGAATCTATGCCGGCGCGGCTTGGATCAGTCTAGTATTAATCACCGGGATCACCTCCTTCATGCTGGGCCGAGTGGTTCGCCAAAAGTGCGGACGACAAGACCGATCTTCGCAAGCTGGTGGTGATCTATTTTTTGGGCGCTGGAATTTACAGCATCGCCGGCGCTGTCTATGCGTCGTCGGTCTTGCAAATACTGCCGCGCTTCTGGTTTGTCATCGCCGGCGTGAGCATGATGGCCGGCGTGCTGCTTGCCGCCATGTACTGGAAAAGTCCGAGCCGCGGTAGGGGCACCGGAGTGATCGCTGCACAGCTCGCCGTGCTGCTCTCCAACGCCATCGCGCGCCAATGGGTGCAAGTGAGCGACTTGATGAAATGGTACGATCCCTCCAAAGCTCCGATCCGAGGCGAGTGGGGCAGCTTCGCGCTCTTCCTCGCAACGCTCCTAATGGCGCTCACAATCATTACGTGGATCGGTCTAACCGCGCTGCGCCGGACAAAAAGCCAATCCGTGTAGGGGCAGACCTGTGTGTCGGCCCTCCTACTACCGGTCGCGACAGATCACCGCCTGCACAGAGGATCGTAAAACATGGCCATCACAAAAAGCTATTGACGCGCCCGTCGTCAACTAGGTTATGATACCCACGGACAATTTCCCTGCGGCGAACAGAAAGGAGCCATTATGAAATCCCGTTGGTCCCGTCGCGAATTTCTGAAAACCACGACGGCTGCCGTCGTGCTCGGTGCTACAGAAAACGTCTTCGGTGCCGGCGCATTGCTACCCAAGCGTCGCCTCGGCAAGACCGGCGAGATGGTTTCCTGCATCGGCTTCGGCTCCGGCACCCGCTTCTGTTCCATTGAGAATGAAGACACTGCGCAAGCGTTGCTCCAACGGGCTTTCGCTTCCGGCATCAATTACTTCGACACCGCTGGAGCTTACACACGGCGTCCCATCGAGCGCTTGAGCGAGAAACGGCTGGGCGAGTTTTCCAAGACGCGCCGCAAAGAAATCTTCCTCGCCACCAAGATCGATCCCCGAGACCGTGACGGCGCACTTCGTTCGATAGAAACGAGTCTTAAGTTCCTGCAAACCGACTACGTCGACCTGATTCAGATCCACAGCCTGAGCAACCTTGAGGATCTTGAGCGCATCGGCAATTCGAATGGCGTGCTCGCGGCAATACAGGAATTGAAAAAACAAAAAGTCGCGCGTTTCATCGGCATCACCGGCCACAACGACGGCGCCGCCATGGCCGAAGCCTTGCGCCGCCACGATTTCGATACGGTCTTGATGGCGCTCAACGCCGCGCAATCGGCAAACCCGATTGCCCAGCGAAAAATGGAACCGATTCCCGCCTTCGAGCAATCGGCTCTACCGGTAGCGCTGCAGAAAAACATCGGTATCCTTTCGATGAAAGTCATGGGCCAAGGCATGCTCGTCGGCACCGGCGCCGGCCGTGCCTCCCCTGCCGAGCTATTGCAGTTCAACTTAAGTCAGCCCGTCGCCAGCGTCATCATCGGCTGCGAACAAACGGCCCCGCTCGAACAAAACGTCCAGGCCGCTCTGAACTTCACGCCGATCAGCGAAACCGGCAAGCAGAAGCTCCAAGAAAAGGTAGCGCCGTCGCGCTCGGCTTGGGAGAATTTCTTGCGGGCCCATGAAGATTCGGTCGCGGTGTGACGGAGATGAATTTTCACGCAAAGATTAGCTTTGAGTCCCAGGAATTTTCCGCGCGGTGATTCCGTCGATTTCAAAAAATGCCATCTAAGAACGGGTCGCGCGCGATTGACTCGGACTACGAATGAACGTCTTCCTTCGCAACCACAACAAACGCTGAAACTTGTTTGGGGAATTCGGCAACTCTAGGAGGTTTAACCCAAAGCAAAGACCCGGCTCTCTAGATCCGCTCTCTCCAAAGGTAACGGGGCCAACCGCTATTATCGCCTTTTTGCAAGGGATGGCGTTACGCTCAAAATCCCTTTGTTCTCTCTCTTCGCCTTCTTGTCCGCCCTCTTTTCCATGAGGGTCTTCATCGGTTTCTTTTTCTCGTCTTTCTTTCTATCCATGCCTTTGCTCATGTTATCCGCTCCTTAGGATCGTGTTTGATAGCTCGCGTGGAACCCGCACGCTCGACTATCGATTATTGCCACCTCAACTCCTCACAGCCGCAGAAAACTTCGGGTCAGAGTTCGATTCTTTAGTATCCTGCGGACCGCTTCTAGATGCAACCTTCATGGCTCGACGACCGCGCGGTTTTGCTCCAGGTGTGCTGTATCACGTCATCGTTCGCGACAATCAGCGACTGAAAACCTTTACCTCAGAAGGGGACACCCGAGCCTACCCTCAGCCGCTAGCCAATACCGAAAATGTGTGAACTGGTTGCCTGGTTATTCAAACCGAAACGACGCATCCGTGCCGGTGACGGCGCCCTTGAGCGATAAATGATTCAGTGTGCCTTTAAACTTGAGATCATCGATCGTGTAGACGCCGTCAAACCGCAGCGCTTTCGGCAAAGCCTTTCTAAACTGCGGCAGAGCGGCGTTGACCTTTCCCAGTTCGAGGGCATCGGCTTGGATGTCGCCGTCGAGGGGAACATCGCGATAGTTTTGATTTCCTGCGAGAGGACCGATCCGGCTCTTGAACTTTAGATTGTGCTTGGTGGCCATGACCGCAGCCTCGAGCTCGACGTCAAAGGGCTCGTCCCATTCGAAGTCATTTACTTTCAGATTGATCTGCGTCGCCGTTAGCTCGCCGCCGGTCTTGAGGTCGCGATAACGCAGCGTGCCATCGGAAATATTTAACGACGCAATCAAAAACAGCTGGCTGTCTTGCATCTTGGCAGAGGCGTTTTTGTGACTGGCCGCGTTCTCCGGACCGCTTTTCTCATTGCGGGCGCTGCTCGCGAAGTTGTATTGGCCGCTCCCGTCGCGAACGATGATGATGAACGGCGACTCGAGCGCAAGTCTTTTGATCTGGAACTGGCCGATTAACAAGGGCAGAAGCCGAAGATCGACTTGAAGATCCTTAGCGCTAACAAAGGCGTCGGGGGAAAAGGCCGGATCGTCGGCCATGGCAAAATTTACCAAACGAGCGCCGATGGGGCTGAGCGTGATCTCAATTTTGTTCACGCTAATCTTGCGCCCGAGCATCTGCTCGAGTTGGCCGATCAGATAATCTTTGTTGTGCCGAACCAGGAAATTGACGTTCAACACCGCGAGCACCAAAACGCCACCCAAAGCCAACACCACGGCGCCGATGATCCGTTTACGCATGGACTGCTTAGTTACGCCTCCCTCGGTCTAAAATGCCGAGCCGACTCAAGTCCCGCACGAGCCACAATACCAAATGCCACCGCGATTACACGTTGTCGCGGTACAAAGCGCAACCGCAATGACCTAATCCGCAATCCGAACTTAGCAGCGGAAACGACCCAGAGCCTTGATTACGCGGACAAGGACACTTTGTTAACCTATTGAATTGCACGACTAGCCAACTCCCATCGACGATGCGGTTACACGGTTTGGGTTATTTGACCGATGCTGCCCTGGTATTCTTGGAGCGTGCCCCCAAGGGCGTGAACAATCCTTCTAGATCAATTTGTTTAGTCGTCTTCCCGCCGTTGACTCAGCCCCTTGCATTTCGCGGGAAACTTCCTCGAATAGTCGCGCAGCGGTTGATCACCGCTTGTCTATGAGCGACAGTGAAGGCTTGGAGGACGATGAACCGTGCCGCAATTCGAGGTCTACGTGCTATGCAATGAATGTGGCGCCATGCATCCTATGGGCGTGCGCGTTCATTTGGACGTCGGGCCGCACACCAAGCAGAGTCTCGGCGACGCTTATCAAGGAAAATCGCGCCCTCCACAGATTCAAGCTCTGCATGGTCACAAAACCCTATGTTTGAAAACCGGCAAATCGTTTGTACAGGGAGACGACGACCGCGTGTTTTTAATTCCTATTTAGCTAACAGTACGAAGGTTCCGAGGACACGATTCGCAAGCACGCGTGTGGGCAAAGCTCCCGCGACCTCAAAGCGCACCAGAGAGGCACGTACCATGACCTTAACCGCTTATAACCATATTCGCATTCCCTCTTTTATGTATGGCACAGCTTGGAAAGAAGAAGCCACGAGACCGCTCGTGGAGCTCGCCGTGGCTTCGGGCTTCACAGCCATCGACACGGCCAATCAACTGATCCATTACCAAGAAGCTCTGGTGGGGGAAGCCCTGCACGCGCTCGAGAAAAAAGGAATCAAGCGAGACACTCTGTTTCTGCAAACCAAATTTACTTCGGCCGATGGTCAAGACCATCGAACCCCTTACGATCCCGCTGCCGGTCTTGCCACCCAGGTAAGACAGTCCTTTGACAGCTCGTTGAGCCACCTCGGCACGAGCTACGTCGACTCCTATGTCTTACACGCGCCGTTTCAGAGGCAGGGCCTCGGGGATGCCGATTGGGAGGTGTGGGCGGCCATGGAAAGCCTGTATGAATCCGGGAAAACCAAAATGATCGGCATCAGCAACGTCAGTGCCGGCCAACTGACCCAACTGTGTGAACAGGCGGAGGTAAAACCCATGGTGGTGCAAAACCGCTGTTATGCCACGCTCGGATGGGACCAAGGGGCTAGAAAGATTTGCCAAACTCATGGCATCATCTATCAAGGGTTTTCGCTGCTAACCGCCAATAGATCCATCCTTGCCAACCGAGAAATTCGTTCCATAGCCCAACGCTTGGGAGGGACACCCGCTCAAATCATCTTCAGGTTTGCCATGCAAATCGGCATGCTCCCGTTGACCGGAACGACGAGCCGCCAACACATGGAAGAAGACCTCCAAGCCGAGCGGCTTACGCTCCCCAGTGAAGACATCGAGCGGATCGAAACGATCGCGCTGTCGTGAAAGACAGCGGCCCGAGCTCGTTTTCGATGATTGGCCGACGTAAGACTAACTGGTGGATCAATTCAACATTTTCGTCCTCATCTGCCATGGCCGATGTGGCAAAAACAACGCTGCGCTAAAGAGAACCATTCGCTCCATTCGGTAAACCCCGGCCGTTAAGTCGTACAAGTCGTCCCAACCCCGATCAACAATAAACGAATTATTTCCGCCCGGCCGCTGCTCGCGGATTACTGATGCATACGATTCGGTACGGCGACCGGTCGCATTATCGAGCGGCTTAGTCGGCCGATCCGTGACGACAACGGCGAACCTGTGGGCAAAGGCGGAAAAACAAATCCAGACGAAGCGAAAACATAAGCACGACATCGAACAACTGGCTAAGAAAGTGTAATGATAGGTCGTCTCGTGAACCAGCGGACGCGAGACCTTAAGAACAAAAAGCTCTCGTTCATGTCGTTCAATAGATCCAAACCGATTGCAAATTTGCATCAAGGAACCATGGAGCAAACAGAATCACAGAAGCTAAACGTGAGCCGGTTCGAGTTGTTCCTCGCTTTTTCCCGGATTAGTCTGACCAGTTTCGGCGGCGCGATTTTTTGGGCGCGGCGCGAGCTGGTCGAGCGACAGCGCTGGCTCACCGAGCGGGAATTTGTCGAAATATTCACGCTCGGACAGCTCCTGCCCGGACCGAACGTGCTCAATCTCACGGTGATCGTGGGTCATCGTTTCGCAGGCTGGCTGGGCGCCGCGGCGTCCGTCGCCGGGTTCTTGGGTTGGCCGTGTCTGGTGGTCATCGGCATGGGCGTGCTGTACCAGCACTACGGCGCTCTGCCGCAGGTGCAGCAGGCACTCACCGGTATGTCGAGCGTGGCGGCGGGGCTGCTGCTCGCCACCGTGATCAAGTTGGCGATGGTGCTGCCGCAACATTGGCGGCCGTGGCTGTTGGGCGTCCTGGCCTTTATCGGCGTGGGCGTCATGCGCTGGCCGCTGCTGTGGGTCATTGGCGCTCTCGCCCCCTGGGCGATCTTCGCGGCGTGGAAAGAGCAGCAGTGATGAATCGTCTCGACCTCGGCGGACTGTTTCTGCATTTTTTGCTCCTCTGGTTCCTGGCCATCGGCGGTCCCTCGACGATCTTCCCGGAGATTCACCGCTATCTGGTGGAAGTGCACCACCTGTTGACGAACGCGCAGTTTGCCGAGCTCTACACGTTGGCGCAGGTGGCGCCCGGCCCCAACGCCATGTACGTCACCCTGATCGGCTGGCACTTGGCAGGATGGAAGGGCGTCGCCGCGACGACGATTCCACTGCTGGTGCCCGCGACCACTCTCACGCTGCTCGTCGGACACCTGAACGAGCGCTATCCCAATGCCCCGATCGGCCGCGCCATCCGCCGCGGCTTGACGCCGATTACGATAGGATTTGGGTTGGCGAGCGCGACGATCCTGATGCGCGCGGTGAACCACGACTGGCGCGGTTACTTGATCACGGTAGTTAGCGTCGCCGTGGTCCTGCGCAAACCTTGGAACCCGCTGTGGCTGTTCGCCGGCGGCGCGCTGGCGAGCCTATTGGGTTTCGTCTGAATAGAGATTCTCGCTCTGAATAATTCAAAGGAGGTAATTCTGTGAGTGATGGCAAGACCGGGCCCAATTGATTCGGCTTTTTACGCATGGAACCGGTCGGTCGAGAAATCTCGACCCTGAAACTCCAGGCGTAGTATCCCCGATTGTTTTTTTAACTCCGATCCACTAGCTTGCTGTTCATGAGTGCGGGGCGTTGTGACAAGAACCGGGTTCGTGATCGTGCTCGTGAGCGACATGAAGCACTTTTGTCGCAGTAAAACCCAACGGTTAATCCTTAGTTCGGCAGTTTTCTTCAGTTCACTGCTTACCTTGACTCTTTCCGCGCATTCCGCATGCCGCGATCCCGACGTCGCCCGCGGGTTTGGCTCGCTTGCTTACGCGGCCAATGTCGATGCGACCATTCAATACTTCGGCCACAACTTCTTCCTGATCACCACCAGCAAGGGCACGCGCATCGTCACCGATCCGTTGGGGCCGGGTTGGTATCCGAATCCGAACGTCGTCGGCGACGTCGTCACCGTCGGCAAAGAGATGTACAACCACAACGCCGTCGAGATCGTCCTGGGAAATCCGGTGATCCTGCGCGGTCTCAAGAACTATGGCGCGGACTGGAACAAAGTCAGCACGAGCTTCAAGGATACGCTCATCTACAACGTGCCGATCCATCAAAACGCCGAAGTCATCGAAGGCGTCAAAGGCTCCGCCTTCGTCTTTGACCTGGGCACACTGTGTATCGCTCATTTGGGCGACTTGAGCCAAAAACTAAACGAGCAACAGATCAAAGCATTCGGCAAGGTTGATGTCGCCCTGACGCCGATCGGCGGCGGCCGTACGATGGGACCGGATCTCGCCAAAGAAGTCCTGGCGCAGCTAAAACCCAAGATCGCCATTCCCATGCACCACCGCGACAGCCCCTATTTAATTCAACAGTTCAGCGCTGGGATGAAAACGCGAATTCTCAATGCCGACACGCTGACGGTCAGCAAGGGGGCGCTGCCTACTCCGACAGAGATTGACGTTCTGCAGCCGCGCGGCGCAATGAATTATCGGTGACGGGACCGTGGAACCACGTGACCGTGATCGTGTTCGCGATTAAAGAAGTATCAACAAAACGTTAGCTAATGCTCAACTTCTTTTGCTTTGCCGATTTTCCTATCGCGATCAAGAACATCACGCTCTTGCCGACGGCGTGAGGTGAGAAAAATTCCGTGACGTCGTCATCGAAGAAAGTGAGCCCGGAGGCGCCGAGGTGCTGGGCATAAGCCGCTAAGTAAACTTTCCCGCCCAGGATCGCCGCTTCGAGCTGTGCGGCGCGGTAGCCGCGATTGCCGAAGCGGGCTAGAATTTTTTTCAGATCGGCTAAAAAATAAATATTGACGCTGCAATCCGCGGGAATTTCCTGTCCCAAGCCGAGATGTCCCGCTTCGCGGCGAAAGTCGCCGGCTTTTAATAATTCGAGCGCGTGCTCTTGGCGCCGGTAAACATACGCGCCCGACGGAAGTCCTTCCACCGCGTGGACGATCAGATAAAGCTCGTTGAGCAATTCTGCCGTCTTCACAAAATCCGCCTGTATGCCGCGCGTGGCGCGATCGAGCATCATAGAGAGCTGGGTGAAGGTGATCGATTCACGAGAAAATTCGCGCGTCGATCCGCGCCTGACGATAACCTCCTCGATCGCGTCTTGCGGCATCGCGGCATCTTCTAACGGTGTGAGCGCGAAATGTCGATCTTCGCTTCCGCCATTATCCTTTAATCTTTTGCCTTCCGCCTTTTCTGTCCCCTCGCGCCAAGCCACAACTTCTTCAACGCTCATCAAAGACGATGCCTCGTGCATCGCTCTCATCGCCGGGTAATCGATCTCGGTCTTCGAGAGCGGCGCAGTTTCAAATACCCGCGGCTCCAGCGGCGTAGACAGAGCAATGCGCGGTGGCGCCGCCTCCCCCATCGCGGCCAAAGAGAGCGCCGCCTCGCGCTGGGAATCCAAGCCCAAAAGCTGGCTCACTGTCGCATCGACAAAGCCAAGAACTATCTTTGCCGGAATCCTACGGGCGACGGCAGCAGCAAGCACGTTGGCGAGAATGGTGCCGTTATCCCAATAGCAGTGCCGATAGGCGCGCGCCTGGTACTTCCACGCATTGCGCCAAAACGTGGAAGCGCTGACGATCACGCATGACGCGTTCACGATGGAGGGTTCTTCACCGCTGGCGCTCCCTAGCAATGAGCGATAATCTCCCGCGCGCAACCTTCGCAGCGCGAAATCCTGCGGGCTGAATTGATAGACGCCCGCCTCAAGATCCTCCAGGTCGCCGCACACTAAATAAAGATCGATGTGATAGAGCGCGCCCGTGCAAGCCGCCGCGCGGAAAAGCATTTCTCCACCCGGATAACGTCGACGCTTGGTGACGCCGGCGGAGAGAAATAAAATTTCCGCAAGACTCTGAGTGGTTAACCCAACCGCGCCGATTGCATCGGCCGCGACTGACGAAATGGCCGAAAGCGCGGGCATGCCTGAAGACGAGAGATTTGGCGGCAAAGGAATCGGCGCCAGCTCGGGATAAATCTTGACGGGTATCGGCTGATTCTCCCAGTCGAGATAATGCGCATCGGCACGAACGCTTTGGTACGAATGCTTCGTGCCGTTATGATAAGACCAAGCAGCATCGATCTCGCGGTTCTTCATGGCGACCCTCGCTATTCTTTTTTAATTCTTATCACTCGTACGCCGCCACCACTAGCCGTGTCTAATTTGTTCGGATCGCAGCCGGTATTTTGAATTTCCGTTCGCTCCCGTTATAATCGGCTCACAGAGTTGAATCCGCTTTTACGATGAAGAAACTGCTCGTTCTCCAGCACGTTGCGCACGAACTTCTCGGAACATTGAATCCTTTGCTTAAACGCTCGGGCTTTCGCATCCGCTATGTCAATTTCGCGCGCCATCCCGATGCCCAACCCAGCCTGGATAGTTACAACGGCCTGGTTGTTTTGGGCGGGCCGATGAGCGTCAACGACACAAACCGTTTAGCGCATCTGATCACCGAGATGCATCTGATCGAGGAAGCGATGAAAAGAAACCTGCCGGTGTTGGGAATTTGTCTGGGCGCACAGTTGGTCGCAAAAACGCTCGGCGCCAGCGTCTACCCGAACCAAGAAAAGGAAATCGGTTGGTACGATGTCTCGCCGACTGACCATGCCGAGAACGATCCGTTACTCATGGCATTTCAAAACACAGAGAAACTCTTTCAGTGGCACGGCGAGACGTTTGACATTCCCAGGACCGGACTTCATCTCGCTTTCTCGTCATTGTGCGCCAATCAAGCTTTTCGCTACGGCGCCAATGTCTACGGCTTTCAGTTTCACCTCGAAGTCGACGAGGGGATGATCCACCGCTGGCTCCGCGTCGGCGAGAACCGGGACGAGATCGCCGCGCTCGGAGGCCGAATCGACCCCGAACAGATTCATTCGCAAACACCGACTCACATCGCACGGTTGCATCAGTTGAGCGATCAGGTGTTCGGCGAATTCATCAAGCTGTTCGGCATCGAAAAGAAATACCGTAGACTTCATTCGCGCTAATAAGCGCCATCGTCATCTCAGTTATCTCACTCTGGCTTGATTTCCCACCTCGCCTCGGCTAGGTTCGGCGGGCAGAACGGCTTCGAAACGCTTATGGACTGGTGGATCTGGATTCTTTTCGGTCTTCTGCTGCTCCTGGTCGAACTCGTGACTCCGGGCGGCTTCTATATTCTTTTCTTCGGCATCGGCGCGGTGATCGTGGGAATCTTGGTCGCCTTTGAGTCCGCCGGCCCGGCATGGTTTCAATTCATTTTATTTTCTATCGTTTCGGTCCTTTCCCTGTGGTTATTCCGAGAAAAGCTCCTCGCGCTGACCCGCGCGCCATCCACAGACCGGGTCGATACCTTGGTCGGCGAAACTGCGGTCGTTCTCGAAGACATCTCGATCAACGGCGTCGGCAAAGCCGAAATGCGCGGCACGCCGTGGAATACGCGCAACATCGGTGGCAGCCCGCTCGCCCGCGGCGAGCGCTGCAAGGTCGAGCGAATCGAAGGCCTGACAATTTTTGTTCGCGCAGAATCCACTTAGAATGGAGAAACACATGGGCGGATTTATCGTCGTTATTACGCTGGCGTTTCTCGTGATCATTATCGTCGCCAAGACCGCCGTCGTCGTGCCCCAGCAAAGCGCCTACGTCGTCGAGCGCTTGGGTCGATACAGCGGAAGTCTCGGCGCCGGCTTTCACATCCTTTTCCCGTTTCTCGACGTGATCCGCTACAAGCATTCTTTGAAGGAACAAGCCATCGATATCCCGCCGCAGATCTGTATCACCCGCGATAACGTCCAGGTGTCCGTCGACGGCGTGCTCTATATGAAAGTATTGAATCCCGAACGGGCGTCCTACGGCATCGCTGACTACAACTTCGGCATCACGCAGCTCGCCCAAACGAACTTGCGCAGCGAGCTCGGCAAGATCGAGCTGGATCGCACGTTCGAGGAGCGCACCAACATCAACACCCAAGTGGTCAGCGAATTGGACAAGGCGTCGGAGCCGTGGGGTATCAAGGTCATGCGTTACGAGATCAAAAACATCACGCCGCCTCAGGACATCCTCGCCGCCATGGAAAAGCAGATGCGCGCTGAGCGCGAGAAACGCGCCTTGATTCTTACCTCGGAAGGCCAGAGAGATGCCGCGATCAACAGCGCCGAAGGCGAAAAGCAGCAGGCCATCAAAGCCTCGGAGGGAAAGAAACAACAACAAATCAACGAAGCCGAAGGGCAGGCCGCGGCGATCCTCTCCATCGCCGAAGCGACGGCCAACGGCATCAGGAAAGTCGCCGAAGCGATCCAGCAACCGGGCGGTTTCGAGGCCGTGCAATTACGTGTGGCGGAAAATTATCTGATCGAATTCGGCAAGCTCGCCCAGACGGGCAACACTTTGATTCTACCGGCGACCTTGAGCGACGTCGGCTCGATGATCTCCCTGGCGATGAACGTCATCAAACAGCAAGGCAACGGCACGGCTGCCGCTGCCAAGACCTAGCCGAGACTAAGATTTCAATTCTTGCTGACCGTTCTCATTTCTAGTACATCATCGAACCCGCGCACTCCTCCAAAATGCTTTTCGGCGTCACGCGCTCGATCCGCTGATCCGATACTCTCTCACGTGTGGGAAGCGCGCGACCAAAATAGCCACGATAAAAAGGATGATCAGTGCGCTCGTCGCGGCGGCGAATTCGGTGCCGATCACCGCGGCGAGCGCGCCGACTTGGAATTGACCGAGTTGCGGTCCGCTGTTGGTGAAGATGCTGTTGATCGCCGCCATCCGCCCGCGCAGTTCGTCCGGCGTGCCGAGTTGATTGATGGTCGAACGCAGGATCGCGCTGATCGTGTCGCCGATGCCAGAGCCGACAAGGAAAAAGATCGACAGCCAAAAGACATGCGACTTGGCGAACAAAAGCAGGCATGCCGCATAGATTGTCACGCCGAAAAGAATCCAGCGTCCGGCCCGGCGCGCCGGTCCCCAAAAGCTGAAAGCGACGGCGCCGAGCAAGGCGCCCGCCGCGCTGGCGGCATAGAGCACGCCCAATCCCTGCGGCCCAACTGCCAAGATGTCGCGCGCGTAGATCGGAAACAGCGATCGCACGGTGCCGAAGATATTCGCGCCGAAGTCCATCATCAAAAATGGGAAAATCACGGCGTGACCCCAGACGAAGCCAAACCCCGCGCGCAGCGAATCGAACCTGATCGTGCGCCAGCCGCCACGCTGGGGCAACTCGGTGCGGAGCATTGCCAGGGCGCCAAGCATGATCAACCACGACACCGCGTCCACACCATAGCAGACCGCGGGACCGGCGAAGGCTAATACGACCCCCGCGATTGAGGGGCCAGCGATGGTGGCAATTTGCCGTTGGGTGCTGAAAATCGCCAACGCTCGCGACAAATCCTCAGCGGGCACGAGGTTGGTGACGATGGCTTGGCGCGACGGTGACTCCAATGAGCTGAACAATGCGAGAAAGACCGTCACGCCGTAAAGTTTCATCGGCGTCGCGTGGCCGGACAGAGTTATCAACGCGAGCGAGCCCGAAACGAAAAACAAGCTCCCCTGTGTGACCATCATCAGCTTGCGCCGATTCATCGCGTCGGCAAGCAAACCGCCGAACAGAAGAATAATCATCTGCGGTACCGCTCGGGCCAAGCCGATCAGACCGATTTGCAACGGCGAGTTTGTCAGCTCGTAAATCTGCCACGCCATCGCCACCTGCGTGAATTGGCTGCCGACGCTGGACAGCACCAAGCCGGTCCAAAACAGCCGAAAGTCACGATGGCGCAGCGGCGAAAGAAGCCGATGGGTGCTTGGAGACGGTGGTTTCATGATGCCAGACTTTAGCTCATCGGCAATCTTCCAGCGCGTGCGAAACGATTTGACCGTCTTGAACGTTTTGAACGACTTGAACGAAGCATTCTATTTCTGGCATGTCGGGCAATAAAACGCACTCCGATTGCCGATCGCCACGCGCTTGATTGTGCTCGGACAAACCCTGCAGCGCTCGCCGTCGCGGTCATAGACCCTCAAATGATTTTGAAATTCTCCCGACTTATCATCGGCGTCGCGATAGTTGGAGAACGACGTGCCGCACCAACGGATCGCGTCGCCGAGCAACGCCGGAATTGTTTCGGCGATCCCCTGAACCTGCCTGCGGGTTAGACGGTGTGCGCGCGCGGTCGGCTTGACGCCGGCTAACGCGAGAATTTCATTAGCGTAAATATTGCCAAGCCCGGCGATGATCTGCTGATCTAGCAAGAGATCGCGGATGCGCCGTTCCGAGCCGCGCGTAAAACCGAACAGATAGTCTCCGGTGAGACGTTGGTCGAACGGATCGATGCCGACTCGGCACAGCTGCGGCAAGCAAAGCAGCTCGTCGCGCTTGGTCACCAAGGATAAACCAAAGCGGCGCGGATCGTGATAACGCAGCTCGGTGCCGTTGTCTAATTCGACAATAATATGATCGTGCTTTTGTCGCGCGCTGTCGGCTTTCACGCAGATCAGCTTGCCCGACATGCCGAGATGAAAGATCCAGACCCAATCTTCCGATAGTTTGAGCAAAATATATTTTGCCGTCCGCGTGATGTCTTCAATCCGTTTTCCTGCGAGGCTGCAGAGCGCGCGCCGATCCACGGTCACGCGCAAACGCGGTTCGAGCACTTTGACCCGGGCGATCGTCCGTCCTAAAAGATGCGGCCGTAAACTCCGGCAAACAGTTTCGACTTCGGGCAGCTCGGGCATACAAGTCAGTTATCGGTTGCCGGTCGTTGGCGATCGCAGGCCGGCGAAAACTTTCCCTCTGACGCGCCGGCAAGTCGGATGAACTCATCGATGCTTAGAGTTTCACCGCGCCGCTTGGGATCGATGTCCTGGGTGCGAAGCCAATCATCTATTTCGTCTCGTCTGTGCTGCGAAAATGCTGCCAATGCGTTGCCGAGCGTTTTGCGCCTTTGGCCAAAGGCGGCGCGCACCAAAGCACGTAGTGCGAGGAAATGAGTCTGGGCGATCAGCGGCATCGGGAAAAGCTCGAACTTCAACACGGTGGAACGCACCTTGGGGCGTGGGAAAAAAGCTTCCGGCGAAACCGAAACCTTGTCGGCAATTCGACCGTGGATCTGGCACCAAACCGACAGCGCGCCGTAATCTTTCGTCGCAGGCTTAGCGGCAATCCGGTCGGCAACTTCTTTTTGCAGCATCAAGACGAGCGACGAGAAGCGCTCGCGCATTTCGAAAATCCGAAACAACACCGCCGTAGCAATGCTGTAAGGCAGATTACCAGCGAGCTTGAGCGGTCCGGAGGGTAGTACCTCGGCCGGCGCAAATTCCAGAAAATCACCATGAATCAAGTGAAACTTAGGATTGGCCGCCAATTCGCCGGCGCGCAAGCGGTCCATGCTCAAGCAAACGGCGCGTCAGAAAGCCCAATCCAGGGCCGATCTCGACGACTCGGTCGTCCGATGAGAGATCGAGCAGCCGGAGAATAGCATCAATCACGCGCTCGTGAATCAAAAAATTTTGGCCGCGGCTTTTTCGCGGTCGAAAATCCGACTCGCGCAGCGCCGCGCGAACTTCCTCATAAAGGGTGGCCATCCCCTTGAACCTTTGAGCTTTGAACTGTTGAACGAATTTAGAGAGTTAAATCGGCATCCGCGTTGAGTCCAAAGTCATCGCGGCGGCCGCGTTTGAGCCAATGATAACCGGCCAGAGCGATCATCGCTCCGTTGTCGGTGCAGAACTTAGGCGCCGGGTAGAAAACTTGCAGGCCTTCGTCCTCTGCTTGTTCTTTCATTTTCGCGCGCAACCGACTGTTCGCGGCAACGCCGCCCGAAAGGACAATGCGTTTGACGTCGCGCGCAAGCGCGGCGTTGATCGTCGGACTCACCAACATATCGACGACCGCTTCCTGAAAGCTTGCGGCGATATCCGCCCGCTGCGCTTCCCAGCGCTCTTTGCCTTGGCTGCCAAGGTAGTGCCACACCGCGGTTTTGATACCGCTGAAGCTAAACTCGTAGGCGCTCTTTTTCATCCTGGCGCGCGGAAAGCGAATCGCTTTGGGATCGCCTTCCCCCGCAAGATTATCGATAATGCGTCCGCCCGGATATCCCAAACCCATCATCTTGGCAACCTTATCGAAAGCCTCACCGGCCGCATCGTCGCGCGTGCCGCCCAAATGCGCGTAGTCACCGACGCCGTTCACGCAATAGAGCAGCGTATGTCCGCCGGAAGCGAGCAGGGCGATGTATGGAAACGCGACTTCCTGCTCAAGGTGGATCGCCAGCAGATGGGCTTCGAGGTGATTGACCCCGACGTAAGGAATGCCGGAGCGAAACGACATTCCTTTCACCAGCGAAAGTCCGACGAGGAGGGAGCCGACCAAACCGGGACCGTAGGTCACGGCGATGCCGTCTAAATCCATCAACTTCACGCCGGCCTTCCGTAAAGCGCCGTCGACGATTGGGAGGACGTTCTTGATATGTTGCCGCGAGGCGAGCTCCGGCACCACACCGCCATAAGGGCCATGCACCTGATCTTGGGAAGACACCATATTCGCAAGAATCGTTCGCCCGTCTCGCAGCACTGCGGCGGCAGTGTCGTCGCAGGAAGTTTCAATACCGAGAATCAACATGGGCAGGAGAACTTATTTGGTCAACAACTGGGTATCGGCTTGCAAATGTGAAAGCGCGTCCGCTGCCGTGCGATTGCCGGAATTCAGACGAACGGCTTGTAGGTAACTCGCTTCCGCCTTCTGTAACTGTCCCTGCGCCCGGTAGTCCTCGCCGCGCAGGGCGTGAATCTCGGAAAGCCAAAACGGCTCGCCGCTTAGACGAGACTCGGCGATGTCGAGAAAATTGAGCGATTCTTTGTAACGCCCCAAACGATATTGGGCCTTGGCTAAATAAAAATATCCGTAGGGATTGGTGGAATCGATCGCGATGGTTTTTTCCAAACGCGTGAGCGCCTTGGCGGGTTCGCCCGCGTCGAGAAGTTTTTTGCCTTCCTCGGTGAGACGCAACGAGGCGGCGCGCTGCGGGGTGATTCCCGGCGTGATCTTGGCGAGCAGGGAGCTATCGTCGGCCAGCGGCGGCGTTGCTGGCGCCGGCGGCGCTATGGATTCCGGCGCGGTCCGGTTTTCCTCGGGGCTCGGTTGGGGCATGTAATCTTTTGCCTCCTTGCCGGGTGGAGTGGGTGCCGATGGCACCTTACCTCTTAAATCCTGCTCGCGAATTTTCGCCTCCTGGGGTAGTGGCTTGCGGGCGACATCCGGTGGCGGTGATCGCGGAGGAGGAATCGGCGCGGTCGTCTGTGGCAGACGTGGCATTGGGGCTGAATTGCTGCCTGGCGGTACCGGCATTCGATATGTCCGGGGCGGCTCGCAACCATACGCCCCTGCGCACAGCGCGACTAGAGCGACCAGAAAATGTATCCGACGGTTTAAACGATACATGGAGACGGCGAAATTTTTACAATGCATCGGCGGGCGAGCGGGTTTGCACCGCTGCGGGCGGGCAGGGATTGATGCCCACTCCGCCGTCGGGCGTCGGTCCGCATTTGCCGGCCGGGACGTCTTCAGGGCCGGGCAGCGGCGCCGGCGCGATGAAGTCGGTGACTGGCATGCTCGCCGTGGCGCTTTTCATGAACTCAGTCCAGATCGGCAGCGCCGCCTCGGCCCCCGACAAGCCGAGTTTGCTCGGGCCGTCGAAACCAACCCACACCACCGCGAGCAAATCCGGCGTATAGCCGACGAACCAAGCGTCTTTATAGTCGTTGGTCGTACCCGTTTTTCCCGCCGCCGGACGTGTGAAGCCCATGCGACGCGCCATCGCTGCCGTGCCATGATCCACAACTCCCTTGAGAAGCTCATTCATCATGTACGCGAGCTGCGGGTTAATGACCTGTTCGCTCCGCACATCGCGCTTTTCCAATAACTGGGTATTGTGATCAATTACGTTTCTGACGGCGAGAGGCCGAGGGCGCACGCCGCCGTTGGCCAAAGTGGAGAAAGCGACAGCGACTTCCAAAGGCGTCACCTCCGCCGCGCCCAAAGCAAGCGAAGGCACCGCGGGTAGAGGACTCTGAATGCCCAGGCGATGCGCGAGCTCGCGCACCCGGCCGATGCCGACGTCCTGCGCCAATCGCCCGGTTGCTGAGTTGAGTGAGTTCTCTAGAGCGCGACGCAACGTGACCGCGCCAAAATACTCGTTGTTATAGTTACTCGGCTGCCATTCCTGACCTTCATAGCTCCAGGTGAATTGACTATCATTCAGCACGGAGTCAGGAGTATATTTGACGCCGCTCTGCCCACCGTACATAAGCGCAGCAAGATAAACGAACGGTTTGAACACCGAGCCGGGCTGGCGCCTGGCTTGAAATACGCGGTTGAATTGCGACTTGGCGTAGTTTCTTCCTCCCACCATCGCCTTGATCTCCCCGGTTTGCGGCCGCAAGACCACGATCGCTCCTTCTAAACTGTCGTCGCCTTTACGACGCAGCGCCGGATGAGCCGCCTCAAGTTTTTTTAAGCCTTCCACCAACGCCCGTTCGGCGACTCTTTGAACCTGCAAGTCCAGGCTGCTGAAAATTCGTAGCCCTTCTTTGGTGAGGACCGCATTGGAGTAATTCTCCTCGAGCTCCCGGCGCAAGTAATCGACGTAAAACGGCGCGTCATTGGTCACCTTCACCAGCGCCCTCTGCGGAAGTCTTTCGCGCAAAGCGGTTTCGTACTGCCGTTGTGTAATGATCCGATCATCGAGCAGCTTCGCCAGGACGACGTTGCGTCGTCTCGTCGCCGCCTCGGCGCTGCGGTACGGCGACAAGCGATTAGGCGCGCGAATCAACCCCGCGAGTAGCGCCGACTCGCCGACGGTCAGATCGGCAAGCGGTTTGGAAAAATAAAATTGCGCCGCTTCCCAGACGCCAAAGATCCCCTGCGAGCCTTTTTGGCCGAGATAGATTTCATTGAGGTAGTTTTCCAGAATCGTGTCCTTGGAGTATTTGCGCTCGGCGATCAGCGCCATGACCGCTTCTGGAACTTTGCGGCTGATCGTGCGCTCGTCGGTTAAAAAGAAATTCTTGATCAATTGTTGCGTCAGCGTGCTGCCACCCTGTTGATAGCTCATGCTGCGCAGATTGACCCACATGGCGCGCAGAATGCCGAGCGGATCGATGCCATGATGACTATAGAATCGTTCGTCCTCGATCGCTAAGACCGCTTTGACGAGCAGCGGCGGCACCTCCGGCAACTTGACGACTTTGCGCTCCTGCCAGATGCGTTCATAAAGCCCGGTCACGAGCTCGGGCTCAAGCTCCAGAGAAAACATTTCTTTCCCCGTTGCCAGGTTTTCTATCTGAGCCAGCGTGCTTCCCTGGAGCGAAAGCCGAACGGGAATACCTGTGATCCGCTCGGTGGGAAAATCAAAGTCGTGCAAATAGATATCGATGGTGCCGTTGGACCGCGCAATGCGGTACTCACCTTTTGCTCGGGGCGCGGCCTGACTTTCGAAATAGCCGAGCCGGCGCAGTTTTTCGGCGAAATCTTCGACGCGCAGAGAAGCGCCGACATAAAGCAGATAACTGTCCGAATAAATTTTTGACGGAAAAACCCACTTCCGCCCTTCAAATTTTTCCGTGACGGTATCTTCCAGGCGTTTCAAGTACCACGCCCCAAAAACGAGACCGCTGGAGGTTATGACCAAAAGCGCAACTAAGGATATGCTAAAAATTCGAAGTTTGGACTTTATCAACCGGGCGCCTCAAATGTCGATAGATTTTCGCGCAGAAAAGAGCCAAAAGCAACAAAACGAGGCCAGCTCTCCCTCCGGCCTCGTTTTGCGTCGCTACGATCGGCAGTTGTTGGAAATATCAGCCCTGTGGCTTCAGTGCGAGAAAAAGCGTGTTGTCACCCCGGCGCACCAAGAAAAGAACTCCGCGGCCTTTGCGCACAGAGGCGATCGATTTTTTGTATTCATCCAGATTGCGTATCGCTTTGCGGTCGACTTCCAAAATAATATCGCCGCGGCGAATGCCCGCCTCGTCGGCAGCGCTCCCGGCTTCGACGGCGGTGACCACTACACCCTCGGATTTTTCCAATCCCAAGCTCTCCGCCATTTGCGGCGTGAGCCGCTGCACCGTCAGCCCCAACTCGCCTTTTTCGGGCGCGGTGGCGACGACCTCTTCATCTTTGAGCTCGCCGACTGCGACGTTGAGCACGACCTCTTTCTTATCGCGCAACACCTTCATCCTGGCCTTCTTGTCCACCTGCGTGCGCGCGACGATGATCGGTAGATCGCCCGAGTCTTTGACTTCCTTACCGTCGAATTCGACGATCACGTCGCCGACTTTCACTCCCGCCTTGTCCGCCGGGCCGTCCTTGGACACGTTGGCGACCAGCGCGCCGTAACCTTTTTCCATGCCCAGGCTTTCGGCGATTTCGGGCGTCACTTTCTGAATCAGCACGCCGAGATAGCCGCGCGTGACTTTGCCTTTGCCGCGCAACTGCGGCAGCACTTCCTTGACTAAATTGATCGGAATAGCGAAGCCGATGCCGATGTTGCCTCCCGTCCGGCTGAAGATGGCGGTGTTGATACCGATCACTTCGCCGCGCAAATTAATCAGCGGCCCGCCTGAGTTACCAGGATTAATCGACGCGTCAGTTTGAATGAAATTATCGTAAGGGCCCTGACCGATGTGTCGGCCTTTCGCGCTGACGATTCCCGACGTCACGGTGCTGTCGAGTCCAAATGGGTTGCCGATCGCCACCACCCACTCGCCAACGTCGAGCTTGTCCGAATCTCCGAGATTCGCAGACGGCAGATTGCCCTTGGCGCTGATCTTGATCACGGCAATGTCGGTTTTCTGGTCCCGGCCAATGACTTTGGCGTCGTACTCTTGATCATCCGATAATTTGACAACGATCTTGGTGGCATTCTCGACGACATGATTATTGGTAAGAATCGATCCGTCACTGTCGATAATAAAGCCCGAACCGAGACTCCGCTGCCGCTGTGGCCCTCGCGGAACCGGTCCGCCAAAAAAGCGCCGCCAGAAATCGTTGAACGGATCTTCATCGCCGCCGAATGGGCTGCCGAACTCTTGCGGCGATCCGCGCCCTTCACCCACTTGGGTAGTCGAAATGTTGACGACGAGGGGCTTCATCTTTTTCGCCAGATTCACGAAGTCAGGCAAGCCGCCGGGATTGCGCGAGTCGTTATTCCCCGGGTCGCCCAAGAGGTTTACGGCTCGGCTCGGCGCCAGCCAATCCAAACTACCGCTGATGCCGAGACCGATCGCGAGTGAGACCATAGCCACCACCACCGCGCCCTTGAAGCTCACGCCACCGCTCCAGATGTCTTTCAACTTCATCGACGACTCCTATCGCTTTTTAACCGCTTCGACATACTTCATACGCAGATCGAAGAGTATGTCTTCCATCAACCGATCCTCGCTCGCATTGAGATTGCCGCGCGACTTGTCTTTGAGCATAGCCAAAATGTCGATCATTTGTTTAGCCACCGGCACATCGATTTCAACTTTTTCGCTAATCGGATTGGCGATCTCGCCCAAATGCATGAGCGCTTGCGTGCTTAAGCTAATGACGAAAGTCGAAAAATTGATCTCTGGTAACGCTTCTTCTTTGGCATCATGCGAACCGCCAGCGCTTTGGGTCTTTTGTTCAGCGCCTCGGGCAGCCTCGCTTTCTTCGGGCGCCTCTTTTCGCACTTCTCCAGTATCTGGCGAGAAGCGGCGCCGATCCTGCACGGTAAATCCCTTCCCTTCTGCTTGTTTGCCCTCTTCGTTAGCCATGCTTAGCTCCTCGATTCACACGAAAAAAAACCTGGGGATCGCGCGACATTGTCTGCCGCTGGATTCCCAGGCGTGGTTTGCGCGAAACCGATCCTATTCTGTGCCCATCACGAGCACAATCCGTGCACGCCTCACTTTTAAACCGATGCTTTTCCTTGCTTTTCCGTAAGATTTCTTGATTCAAACTGTAATCCCTGCCCCCTTCGGTGTCAAGGTAACGACTTCCGGCAATTGTGCTAATAGTTTGACAACTTCGCTCGGATCGAGTGCCGTCAAGCAACCGTGATGGGAACATTTTTTCATCGTCGCGCTCTGGCATGGCGAACATTCGATATGCCGGCTGACGATCGTAACCCGTCTTCCGCGCGGGCCCCATCGCGCGATATCCGAAGGACCGAACAACACAACAGTTCTAGCACCCGCAGCGGCGGCGAGGTGAGATAGGCCGCTATCATTGCCGAGATAAAGATCACTGCGCGCGACCAACGCCGCGACCTGAGACAAGCGCAAACCGCTCGCCACCACACAGCCGCCGCGGAGCCGCTCGACTCCGCCTCGTTCTTCCTCCACCGGGCCGAGCAACAAGACGACCACGCCTCCTGTGGCATCACGCCACCAATCAGCTACGGCAAGAAAAAATGCTTCCGGCCAATTTTTTTCCCGCGCGCCGCTTCCCGGTGCAACTGTAAGAACCGGGCGTCGATTCAACGCATGCTTGTGCCAAAAATCATCACGCCAAAGGACTCCCTCATGACGCAACTCGATCACCGGGCGATGTTCGAGACCTACGCTCTGATTCAGACAGCTTAGATAATGATCGATTTGGTGGATCCGCGCAGCCGGGCGAAATGGAAATACGTTCACCGCCCCGCGTGATGCCGTATGAAGCCTGCGGACAAATTCCGTTTGCTGGCTTCCAAGCCAAGAATAGATCACCGCATAGCTGGCAAAAAATTTTTGCGCTGGTTCGTCGTCTCGGTCGTCGGCCGCAAAGAGCTTGCTAATCTCGGGTCGCTCGAGCGACCACACCACAACTCCCGTCGGCACGAGATCGGCAAACTCGCTGCAAGCGTAGAGATGCACTTCGGCGTCCTGCACCAGCACTTGAAGCGACGGCAGGAAACAAATGAAATCACCAAGCGCGCCGGGAAAGAGCACGCAGATTCTGCGCTGAACTGACGCAGAAGCGTTGTGAGCGGTCAATTTCATTGACTTTGACGAGGCGAAAATATAGCATTTGTTGAACGGCAAATCGAATTTCACGCCTTTCACGAAAGACGAGTGACATTATCGTGGCAAACTCGAATGGCGCCCGATCCGTTCTGGATCTCATCGGCTGCACCCCCGTCGTCAAACTCAAAGCGCTCCCGGGTAAAAGCGACGCAGAGGTGTGGGCCAAAATGGAGTCGTTTAATCCAGGCGGATCCGTCAAAGACCGCATCTGTTTAAATATGGTCGAAACCGCCGAGCGCCAGGGAAAGCTCAAACCGGGAGCAACAATTGTTGAACCCACCAGTGGAAATACCGGCATCGGTCTCGCATTGATCGCAGCGGTCAAAGGTTACCGGCTGATCCTAACGATGCCCGATACGATGAGCGAAGAACGCCGCAGCTTGCTCTGCGCCTACGGCGCGCGCCTGATCTTGACCCCCGACACTAAGGGAATGGGCGGCGCGATTCACAAGGCCGAAGAATTGTTGCAACAGAACAGTGACTACTTCATGCCGCAACAATTCAACAATCCGGCGAACCCGGAAATGCACCGCAAGACCACGGCAGTCGAGCTGCTAAAGCAATTCAAACGAATCGACGCGTTTGTCGCCGGCGTAGGCACCGGCGGCACGATCACCGGAGTCGGCGAAGTATTGAAGGAAAAAATGAAAGGTGTACGCATTTGCGCCGTTGAGCCTGCCGCATCAGCGGTGATTTCTGGCGGCGAACCCGGTTACCACAAGATTCAGGGAATCGGCGCGGGGTTTATCCCAGCGGTGTTGAATCGGCAGGTTCTCGATGAAGTGATCACGGTAAGCGATGAAGAAGCTACCCATTATGCCCGTCGCTTGGCCGCCGAAGAAGGGCTACTCGTCGGCATTTCTTCAGGCGCGGCGTGTTGCGCCGCGCTGAAAGTGGCGAAAGCGTTGGGCCAAGGCCACGTCGTCGTCACGATATTCGCGGACAAGGGCGAGCATTATTTGAGCACGGATCTTTTCAGCGATAAACGATGGACGCAAAATTCGAACGCCTAAACCGGATCCTGAGCGAACACGACGCGTTGCTGGTTGCCTTTTCTGCCGGCGTTGATTCGACTTTTCTGCTCAAGGCCGCGCACCTGGCTCTCGGCGAAGGCGTTACCGCCCTGACCGCATCTTCCTCCACAGCGCCTCCCGGCGAGCTTGACGAGGCCAAGAAGTTTGCCGCGAGCTTGGGGTGCCGTCACATCGTTCCCGAATCCCACGAATTGGCAAATCCATCGTTTGCCAAAAATCCCGTCAATCGCTGCTTTTTCTGCAAAGACGAATTGTACCGGATCTGTCGCGACGAGGCCGATAAGCTCGGCATTCAAACGATTGTGGACGGCACGAACTTGGATGACTTGCATGATCATCGGCCGGGATTGAAAGCGGCGAACGAATGGGGCGTGCGTCATCCGTTAGTCGAAGCGGAAATGACCAAAGAGGACATTCGACGATATAGCCGCGAGCTCGATTTGCCTACATGGGACAAACCCTCCAGTCCTTGCCTGTCGTCGCGTTTTCCCTACGGAACCGAAATCAATCTCGAAAAACTCCAGAAGGTCGGCGCCTGCGAAGTATTCATGAAGGAACTTCGTTTCCGCGAGTTTCGCGTGCGCTATCACGGCGATCTCGCGAGAATCGAAGTTGCGCAGAGTGAAATCGACCGGCTTTTTGACAAGGCCATCAGGGAAGCGATCGTGAAAAAATTCAAAGAAGTCGGTTTCAATTATGTCAGTCTGGATCTCCAGGGATTCCGCAGCGGCAGCCTCAACGAAGCGCTACAAAAAAAAGCGGGTTAGGGCACCTTTCCTTCGCGAATCAAGACCTCGGCGAGCCACACGTCTTCGGGCAGAGTAATTTTAAAGTTCGTTCGTTCACCTTCGACAAGGTAGACAGGCTTACCAAGCCGTTCAACCGCCATCGCGTCGTCCGTGACTTCGAGCCCATCTCGCTCGGCCTGTTCATGGGCCGCGACAATGAGCTGTCGTTGGAATACCTGCGGAGTCTGAATTTCCCAGAGAGAGCTTCGGTCGGGCGTCGATTGGACCTGGTGATCCGGGGAAACTACTTTGATCGTGTCGCGCGCCGGCAGACCGGGAACCGCCGCACCTCTTACGGCAGCAACCTCAAGGCAACGCTCAATCAGCGCGGCAGTAACGAAGGGCCGCGCAGCGTCGTGGATCATCACGATATCGGTATCAGGCGGGATTTTTTCCAGGCCGCGCTGCGCCGATTGCTGGCGCGTCGTCCCGCCGACTTGCAGGAACCATGGACGGTCGCGCAGCGCAACGTCGGCGCCGAGCATGAGCTCACAGCGCTTCATATCGGCAGCCGCGACCACGAGGATCGCCTCCTCGACGTGCGGCGAGGAGAATATTCGATCCAACGCCCGCAGCACCAAGGGTCGTCCGGCAATCGGCAAGTAGGGTTTAGGAAGATCGCCCCCTATTCGGCGACCTTCACCAGCGGCAAGGATGATCGCAGTGACGTGCATCATCAGTCAAAACTAAAAGAGCCGAGGCGTGGCGCTCGGCTCTTTGGAAATAAGTCTAAATCGGCGGAGCTTTAGTGTGTAAAAATATGACGCAACTCCTCCATGATCTTTTCCTCGGAATGGGAACGCGCGATGGACAGCTCTTTGACCAACAGATTGCGCGCCGTGTCGAGCATCTTTCGTTCACCGAAGGAAAGCTCCTTGTCGCCTTTCAACACAAACAAATCCCGCAAGACTTTGGCGATTTCTAGAATCGATCCGGTTTTGATTTTTTCCGTGTATTCACGGTAACGCCGATTCCACGTTTGCTGATCGGTTTCGACCTTTTTTTGACGCAGGACTTTATAGACTTTAGTAACCATCGTGCGATCAATAATTTTTCGTAAGCCGACGGATTCTACGTTATCGATCGGAATCATGATTTTCATATCGGTTTCGAGAATTCGAAGCATATAAAATCTTTTCTCGGTTCCCGATATGGCGTGCGTGCGGATCGCTTCAATCTCTCCCACCCCATGGGCGGGGTAAACAACCTTCTCGCCAACCTTAAACATATCGATCTCCTCCTAAACCGAAGCTTTCGGTGTTTCGAACGAATTTGGGTCGGGACTGACTGACTGAATCGTCGTGCTGGTTATTACGAGCGAAGAATTGGTTGAGATGAAGCGGATGAGCGGGTGAAAGATAAAGTAGGGGTTTGCCTGAATAGTCTCTAACATGCCGCTCTCTTTCGTCCCACTTAAGGGACCTGTCAAAAAAATTAGCGGTCGATGGGTCGGACCGCTATTTTCTCTTAACTAACAATTAATTTATACACCATGGATGGAGAATCCGTCAAGGGCGCTAGCAACCAAAGGATCATTCTTTCAATACTTTACATATCAAATATCCAAACTCTCTAGTAACGGTCAATCGCATCCCGATGGAACAGTGGAGTTACGACTTCTGGGCAATTCCAACGTCATTGCCAAAGCATCTTCACCGTCGTCAGAATAGTAGTCTTTTCGAATCCCTGTTGTGACAAATCCGGCCGATGCATAAAGCTTTTGAGCCGCTAGGTTGGATTTCCTTACCTCAAGCATAACTCGAAGCGCGGCCTGGGACTCTGCCTCACTCGCAACTTTGTCGAGAAGCGCGCGCGCAATACCGCGCCGGCGGAAATCGACATGAACTGCGATATTGTGTATATCGATGGCGCTCGGCAATAGCCAGAACAGAACGTAGCCAACGATTCGCCCGTCGATCTCGGCGAGGATCGAACGAGCGCACGCGACTTGGAGTTCCTGCAAGAAAAAGTTTGTGCTCCAAGGATAACGAAACGACATCCGCTCAATCGTCATTACCTCGTCCAAGTCGGCAGTGCTCATCGGTCGAAACCGCACCCGCTCGTCGGACGAAAAAGAGCCACAAGCAATATTCCCAGCCTGTGGCTCTTTTATGAAATTCACCTGTGTTTTGGTTGCGCTTTCGATTGTTATCTCCCCACAATCGCGATTATGCTTTCACGAGCACCACTTCGAGAAGCTTATTTTCAAAATGGTGCGCGAATCCTGCGATCCTCTGGCGGAACGGGATGACCGTAGTAAACTCCGGCGGAAAAGCACCGACGCTCGATGAAATCTTTCGCACTTTTTCATCCGGGCACTTACCCTTCACAATCAATTGCTGATCTTGCAGAGCTAAATCGTAATCATAGTCCGGCATCTCGTCCGGCAATTGCTCGCGACTCGCAATACCGATATCCGGCATCCGACGTGGAAACTCCATGCGCACGAGAAATGAACGACCCCGATCCTCGACGGTATAGACGTTGCCATAGCGCCGTTCTCGCTCAAGCTTATCGACGAAGCCGTTTGAATAGAAACCTTCGACGGGAACCGGGACATCTCGGACCAGACCGGTATACTTCGCTAAGAATGATTCAACCATGATGCCCAGCGGTGCCCCATAAAAAGAAGGCAGAAACCTCATTTGGTCCGCTGGCTTAGCACCAAAGATTCCATCTTTTAGGCGAAATACTCCCTCGGCTGCGGCAAGCAGCAAACCGCTGAAAATATATTTATTGATATCTTGGCTGAAAATAATCTGAGCGCCGTTAAGCATTGCCGCGATCATTATGCCGGCGAGCGGATAAAGCACCGCGTTATGAGCGATATTGACAGCAGTGCTTCCTGCCGCAGTAAAGAGAGGTGTCTGCATCGCTGCTTCGAATCGCTTCTTAACGCCGTGTGGCAACGCGCCGATGAGGGGCTGCAAGAGGACAATCGCCAACCAGACACTCCCCTTAAATTGATTCGCGCCACCACTGTATTCTTTCGCAGCTTCTTCGAAACTGACCGGCAGCTCGTTGGGAAAGGTCTTTTTCGGCCGCGGCTCTTTTCTGACCGGTGCTGGCTTCGGTGCCGCGGCTGGTGGAAGCGGAGCAACTTTCGCCGCTGCCGGTGTTACGGCTGGCTTCGGCGCCGGCGCAGAAACGAGTGCCGGCTTCTCCTGCGGCAATGCTGCTTTCGGTGCCGGCGCGGCGACCGCATCGGTTTGGGCTTTTCGAAAACGAGATTGAAAACTGTCGCCGAAATCGGTTTCCGGGTGCAGCACCCGCGCCCGCTCGATTAAAACCTCTTCGGATTCAATATTGTTCGGATCTGTGACACAAACATCGACCGGACATACCGCCGCACATGCTTCGTAATCATGAAACCCTACGCACTCCGTGCACAATTTGGGATCGATCACATAGACAGGATCACCCTGGCTAATTGCATTATTCGGGCATTCCGGTTCGCATGCCCCGCAGTTAATGCAATCGCTGGTAATCATCGTCGCCATGGTAAAACTCCTAAATCAGATCTTTTTTTTATTACGTGTTTCGCTCTAGGTTGTCAATAATTCATGGACTTCTTGAAACTCGCAGAAGGATCATGTTACCTGTCTTTTCCAAGGCGGCGTACCCAAGTGGTTAAGGGAGAGGTCTGCAAAACCTCGATGCAGCGGTTCGAATCCGCTCGCCGCCTCCAATTCCTACAATCCTGCCTCGCATTTTTTGTGGCCACGCAGATTCAAGCTCTCCACGAGAAATGTTTTCGATCGCGTTTAGATTCCGAGCAGGCGATCGAGCTCGCCGCTTGCGTCCAAATCGCGCGCGTCGTCGTAGCCGCCGATCGGTTTGCCGTCGATGAAGATCTGCGGCACGGTGCGCCGCTCTGAAAGTTTTTCCATTTCGCTTCGACCCGCCGGATCATCGGTCACGTCGATCTCCTCGAATCCCGCGTTCTTGGACCGGAGCAGCGCTTTCGCCGCCGTGCAATAGGGACAGTAGCTTGTCGTATAGATGACCACTCGAGCCACGAATGAGTCGCTCCGCTTTGCCAGTCATCGGCATTTGAAGCAAAATTGCTTGAAAGCCGATGCCTATTTTGCCAATAGTATGGCGTGAAACTGGTTGGATTAACAGGCGGCATCGCCTCCGGTAAAAGCACCGTCGCAAAAATCCTCGAAAATCTCGGCGCGGCAATTATCAACGCAGACGTCCTGGCGCGGGAAGTCGTTGAGCCTGACCAAGCCGCTTGGAAAGAGATCGTCGCTGCATTCGGCGCTGACGTGCTGCAGCCGGACCGTACGCTAGACCGGCAAAAACTCCGCACGTTGATCTTCGATAAACCTGACGCCAGGAAAACACTCGAATCGATCATTCATCCGCGCGTGCGCGCGCTCGCCGAGCAACGGATCCGCGAGCATACGGCGGCAGGCTATACCGTCATCGTCTATGAGGTTCCGCTCCTCTTCGAAGGCAACCTGCAAGAATGGCTGCGACCCGTGATTTTGGTCGCCTGTGACGTCGCCACCCAGCGCCAGCGTTTACAGCAACGAGACCGGTTGGGCACCGCGGAAGCTCAGAAACACATCGATGCGCAGATGAGCTTGGAGGAGAAACGGCGGCTTGCGGATTACGTAATCGAGAACAACGGCAATTGGGAAGATCTCGAGCGGCAAGTCCAAGCGGTTTTAGAAAAAATCAAAGCTACTTAACCCGCTCCTGATAGGATCCATCCGTCGGATCGACGCGCACTTTATCACCCACCTGAACAAACGGCGGCACCTGAACCGTGACACCGGTCTCTAACTTCGCCGGTTTATAAGAGGCGCTTGCCGTGGCGCCCTTCATCGAAGGCTCGGTGTCGACGACTTCTAAATCGACGGTCGACGGCGGATTGATACCCACGGGTTTGCCGTCGTGAAATTCAATGCCCACCACGGCGTTCGGTAACAAGTACGACAACAGATCGCCGATGTCTTCGGCCGGCAATGAAATCTGCTCGTAGTTTTCCGTGTCCATAAACGTGTGCAAATCCCCTTCGGCGTAGAGGTATTGCATTTGGCGGTTTTCGAGAATCGCCTGATCGACCCGATCTTCAGATCGGAATTTATATTCGGTGCCGATTCCGGTCCTTAGATTTTTCATCTTAGTCTGCATAAAACCGCGCTTATTGCCAGGCGTCAAATGATGGACGGCGGTCACCCGAAAGAGATCGCCTTCATGAATAATGATCATTCCGGGCCTGAGTTGTGTCGCTTGAACCATTTTCTTAACGTCCTTCTTTCATCTTTTTTCACTTTTGGGTTAGCAGTTTCTCCCGACCGCTTCAAACGCAGGGACCCATCAGCGTCAAGCACAGCAACGATCGGTTAGGCGTACAGCCCGCGCCACAGCATCGCGCGAACGACACGATCGATGCCGATCATCAGCGCCGCCAGGCGCATGTCGACCGAATGTTTCTGACTCATCTGCAGCACTTCATGAAACGCTTTGACTAGAATTTCGCGCAATTTATTATTCACCTCAGCTTCGTTCCAAAAGAAGTTTTGCAAGTCTTGCACCCACTCAAAATACGACACCACCACGCCGCCCGCGTTGGCCAAGATATCAGGAATCAGAAATACATCCTTATCGCGCAGGATCGCGTCGGCTTCCGGCGTCGTCGGACCGTTCGCGCCCTCGGCAAGAATGCGGCATTGCAAACGACCCGCGTTGACTTTGGTGATTTGCATCTCGAGCGCCGCGGGAACCAGCACGTCACACTTAAGCTCCAGCAGCCCATCATTGCTGATCCTGTCCCCGTACGGGCAACCTTCGAGACTGTGATTTTTATCGGCGACTTCCAGGAGTTTTTCCACAGGCAATCCCTTCATGTCGACGAAACCACCGGTTCGATCCGAAACACCGATGATTTTTATGCCGATATTGGCAAGCTCCTTAACCGCCACCGAACCGACGTTGCCAAATCCCTGGACCACCGCCGTGCATTTGGTGAGATCAATTCCCAAATGTTTCGCCGCTTCAATAATCGTATAAACCACGCCGCGGCCGGTCGCTTCGCGCCGGCCCAGTGAGCCGCCAATCGCCACCGGCTTGCCGGTAACGATTTCCGGCACCGCGTGTCCTTTGTGCTGAGAATAAGTGTCCATGATCCACGCCATCACCTGCTCGTTGGTGCCCATGTCTGGCGCCGGCACGTCGACTTCGGGGCCAATGATGTTGATCATCTCCGCGGTGAAGCGCCGCGTCATCGATTGCAGTTCGGCGCGCGACAAGTGCGCCGGATCACAAGCAATGCCGCCCTTAGCGCCGCCCAGCGGCAAGCCGACCAGGGAACATTTCCAGGTCATCCACATCGCCAGCGCGGACACTTCACCGAGATTGACCGCCGGATGGTAACGAATGCCGCCCTTGAACGGCCCTAGCACGTCATTATGCTGAACCCGATAGCCAGTGAAGACCTGAACGCGGCCGTCGTCCATGCGCGTGGGAACGCTGATGATCATCGCCCGATCCGGCCGGCGCAATCGGCCGGCCACGTTGGGATCGATTGCCAGTTTGTTCGCGGCCACGTCGAACTGCTGTATTGCCATATCGCTGGTGACGCTGTGCCATTCATCGGCCGACATAATGCCTCCACTCATTGAGAACTGAGAAATGCGAAACGGGAAAGAAAGCTCTGCGGTCGTGCTGGTTAACCGGGCGGCCAGCTCATCTGCCGCCCGCCGATCAGATGATAATGCAAATGAAATACGCTCTGGCCGGCGTCGGGGCCGGAGTTGACGACGATCCGGAAGCCGCTTTCGGCGATCCCCTGATCGCGGGCGAGACGCGCGGCCACTTGAAAAATCTCGCCGATGATCGGACCATCGTCCGGTTCGATATCAAGAACGCCGGCGAGATGTTTGCGCGGAATGATCAGAAGATGAACCGGCGCTCGAGGCTTGATGTCCTTGAAAGCAATGACGCGATCGTCCCGATAGACGATATCGGCTTTAATTTTCCCGTCAGCCATCGCGCAGAACAGGCAATCGTTCATCAGATCCTCCTTGCGAATGACTTGTCGATGACCGGCCAGGTTCAGTCGTCGCCGGCTCCCGGCAGATGCGCATAAATCTGCCCGCCGTCGATCTCGATGGGCACGCTTTGCAGCGACAGCCCAAAGCATGGGCCCCAAACGCATTCGCCGGTTGGCGGCTCGAATACCGCGCCGTGCGTCGCGCACATGAGGTAGCGGGCGTCAGAGCTAAAAAATTGATTGTTAAGCCAATCGAGCGTGATGCCGGTGTGCGGACAGCGATTGATGTAGGCAAAATGATTGCCTTCAAAGTTAACCAATAGCGCCTCGAGATCGCGTTGACCGCGGCGCAAGGTAAACTTCTTGCTCTTACCGTGCTCGACGTCACCCACCGCGGCGACTAATTTTCGCTTTGAATTTCTCGGCGCGTTGGCCATCAGTCATACCTCAATCCGCCAGAGGTTTCAGTTCGCCCTCCGGGCAGGCGACCAGCACTTCGCCGCGATCAATGCGCACCGGCAGGCGATAAAGCGATTCGCCTTTGCACGGGCCGTCGATGCACAACCCGGTGGCGAACTCATAAAGCGCGCCATGCGTGTAGCAGCGCAGGAAACGGCCGTCATCGCTCAAAAATTCATCTCGGACAAAATCCAGTGGTGTCGCCATGTGCCGGCAGCGATTCACGTAAGCGTAAAAACTCCCGCGATCGTTAACTAACAAACCGTCCAAACGATATTTCTGGCAAATCAGCCAAAATTTTTTCACGGCTCCGGGTTGCAACTCCTCGACCTTGGCAATCACCCGCCCGCCGGAGCGCGTCTCTTCTGTCATGCGCCGGCGATCGCGCCGAAAGGCCAAGCGACGAATGACCAAGCCGATGAGGTAGAGCGCGAGAAAAACCAGCGAGATATAAATCGTTATCGTCATGCGCGGCCAGACAGCGATTCATTTCGAGTCTTTGCCGACGACGTCGCGAATACGCTTGACCTCCCCAGCTGTCTGCTGCCCGGAGATGCCCATGACTTTCATCAGCTCGCTCGTCATTTCGGCCGTCACTTGATCTTGGATGCTGCCCTTGCCATCCGGATCGGCTTTGAGAAACAGCAGTATCTTGTCTCGCTCGACGCCGGTTTGCTCGAGGCCGTCGAGGAACTGGCCGTAGCTCACCTTGCCCCGCAGCTCCTGCACCCGAGCGAGAAGTTTCTTGCAGTCAGCACAGACTCTGCCGAACAATCCGGCCGCTGCGCCGCAGTAAACGCATTTACGCATCGCTATTTTTTGCCTACCATCGCTTCAGCCCACAGACCCTGTAATCCATCGCTCAGGCAGGTATTGGTCGCGACCACGCCACGATGCTTCGGCAACTCGCGATTGAATCTCATCGTCTTGCCGTCGCCGTCGAGCACCCGGCCGCCCGCCTCTTCGACCATCAGCACGCCGGCGCAAATATCCCACTCATGAATGGTCCGAAAAGTGATCGTGCCGTCGCCGTCGCCAACGGAAACTTTGGCGAGCCGATTGGCGATGCTGCCGACCGGCTGGATGTCGCAGTGATCAACGAAGATTTGAAATTTTTTCTGCGGTTCGGAGCGACTGACCAGCAACCGCGCGCCATCGATTTGCGCGCGCGCGCTGACCCGGATTGCCTGGTCGTTTAAATAAGCCCCCTGGCCGAGCGCGGCCTTGTAAAACCGACTTTCCGCCGGATTGTACACAATCGCGACCTGGGGAACGCCGTCGACGACGAAACCGATGGAGATGGCAAATTCCGGCACGCCCTCGATAAACTCTTTAGTTCCGTCGATCGGATCGACGACCCAAACCCGCGACAGCGCCAAGCGGTCCGAATTATCCACATCCTCTTCCGACAACCAACCGTCGTTGGGAAATGCTCCAAAAATATTCTCGCGGATGATGCGGTTGGCTTCGAGATCCGCTGTCGTTACCGGATTATTTTTACTCTTCTCGCGGATATCGAACTTTCCTTTAAATAAACCCATTATGGTCGAGCCCGCCTCGCGCGCCGCCTTCTCCGCCGCCGCCAACTCACTCTTGTACTGAAAAGCAACTGTCAAATTTACACCTCTGAGAGAAATATTCTAATTAGACACCAGAACTGCAACCGAGGCAAACTCACGGCGCCGCTGGGCAGCGTACCGGTGAAACACGCGGAAGCTAATCGGGCAAGTGCAAATCATCAAAACTGCCGAGCGTGAGCCCGCCCGCATCGCTCATTTCTTTTACGGCGCGCGCGGAATCGTTTGGGTTCAGGTCAACGCCGCGCACGGCATCGCCGATCAACACCACCCGAAATCCCTGCTTGATGCCATCCAGCGCGGTGTGCTTCACGCAATAATCCGTGGCTAAGCCACCGACAAAGATCACTTCGACGCCGCGCTCGCGCAATAGCTCGGCGAGCGGCGCTCCAGAGGAGTCCCGGCCTTGAAAACCCGAGTAACCATCTTCGTCTGCGCCGGCGCCTTTCGATACCACGACAACGCCAGGTCCGAGCCGCAAGCCGGGATGAAACTCGGCGCCGCGGCTGTGCTGCACGCAATGAGTCGGCCACGGCCCGCCGTAGCTATTGAAATGGCTGGTTTTTTCCGGATGCCAATCGCGCGTGGCAAAAATCGGCAGGCGAGCTTCCAGGAATTTTTCAATATAACGATTCAACACCGCTACGACGTCATCGCCATTTCGAACGGCGAGGGCGCCGCCCGGGCAGAAATCGTTTTGCACGTCGACCACAATCAGCGCATCTTTTCCCCGCATCGATTTCAATTATAAAGCATGCTACCGTTGTTGCAATTGGGACTTTTCCCGAATTCAAAACTTGCCATGACGATTAAAGCCGTCTTTTTCGATGCCGCCGGCACGCTGATCAAGCCCGTCCGAGGCGTCGGCGAAAGTTACGCGGCGCTCGCCGCCAAGCACGGCAAACAGGTTTCTTCTTCGGACATCGCGGCGCGATTTCGCGCGTGCTTTGATGCCGCTCCGCGGCTTGCCTTCCCCGGCGCAAGCGCAGAAACCATTGGCGAGCTAGAACGCAACTGGTGGAAAAATTTGGTCCTGCAGGTTTTCCAGCCGTTTCTTCCGTTTGAAGACTTCGATCGATACTTTGACGAGCTGTTTGCCTATTTCGCTTCGCCCAACGCCTGGACCCTCTATCCCGAAGTATTAGCGACGCTGACGTCGCTCAGGGAGCGCGGCTTGATTCTCGACGTCATTTCTAACTTGATCTTACACCCCAGAACGCGCTTCACGTCGGCGACAGCGAGAGCAACGATTTTCACGGCGCCAACCAGGCGGGACTGAGAGGGATTCTCGTCGATCGTCGCAACGGGTCGCATGCTTCCGAACCCGCGCGGATAACGAGCTTAACCGCGATCCTTTCTTTGCTGAGGGATTAACCGAGAGCGCCTCTCACTAACTTGACAGGTCGAAGCAGCTGCGCTAGACGGCAGCTAGATGATAGGGAATTCAATGACATCATCGAGCTGGCAACAGACCGAGTCGGATAATAGCACGATGCGGCTCCATCTGAGTTTGCCGCCGGGCGCCGGTCCTTTCCCGGCGATGGTTGTGATCCAACATCAGGGCGGCGTCGACGAATTCATTCAGAAAATGACCGAACGTCTCGCCGGCGCGGGCTACGGCGCCGTTGCGCCTGACCTCTATCACCGCGACGGTCCTGACTGTAAAGACGACATCATCACTCGACGATCCCGTCTGAGTGATCGGCGCATCATCAGCGACGTCAATGCCGCGGCAAGCTTCCTGCAGCGTCACGATGCCGTCGACGGCAAGCGGATCGGCATCATCGGCTTCTGTATGGGCGGGCGCATCGTGTATCTTATGGCGGCGGCCACACCGTCATTTAAAGCGGCGGTCGCGTATTATCCCGGCAATACGTTTCGTGCTTGGGGACGTGACATGCCATCGCCGTTCGAGCGCAGCGCCGAAATTCATTGCCCGCTGCAAGGTCATTTTGGCGCTGATGACGGCAATCCTTCGCCCGAAGACATGGCGAAACTCGACGCGGCGCTCAGCAAGTTTCATAAGCCCCATGAATTTTATTCGTACCCGAATGCTGCCCATGCCTTTATGGACAGCACCAAGGAAAGCTATCGCCGCCATGCCGACGAAGCTTCTTGGCCGAGAACGTTGAATTTTTTGAGCCGGCACCTGGCCGCGTAATCAATATCAA